>Ga0067045_1002458_pt1 | contig 163656 bp, 118 predicted proteins | sample TerdegcTABiofilm_FD_59184 | JGI IMG/M metagenome (GOLD analysis project Ga0067045, IMG submission 59184) | Combined Assembly of (Gp0054472, Gp0054536) Wastewater bioreactor microbial communities from Singapore -Terephthalate degrading... | reverse complement strand
TAATAGATTGATTGTATCATTTTTCCCGATATACTTGAGCAAAATGACATAACTAAAAGCATTTCTAGAACTTCATTAGAATGAGGAGATTTTAAAATGAGATGTATCTGCCAATCTATCAATAAAGCAAAAGGCACAATAAATGTCAAGTAATTTTTCATAAAATTGATGAATCTCTGAGTAAATGTTGATTTGTTATAGGTATCTTGCTGTTCGGAAGATAATTGCAAAGGTATTGATTTTGGATCCATTTTTATTTATTGTGTACTTTCAAAATTACAAAAAATTACTCATTATATATAAGTATTATAATTATCTACTACTTTCTTGCGTAATTTATTTCAATTTATAAATTTCATTTTAGTTAATGTGAATAAAACTGTCAAAAAAAGAGTGAGTAATTCCCGATTATTGCTTTTTGGAATTTTCTATTTTAATTTTGTGTTTTTATAAAAATTGGAATATGACAACTTATCAGAATGAAAATTTAGGTATAAATTTATTTCCACAGGCATCTAGAAGCGTTCCCCACTCTGACGAAATCGAAAGAGCAGTGATCGGAGCAATGCTATTATCTAATAAAAATATACTGAAGGCAATTGAATTAATTCCACCCGACGCATTTTATAACCCCCGACATAAATTAATTTATGAGGCAATTTTAAAACTCTTTGAAAAAAATCGTTCGATAGATTTGTTAATATTGACTGATTATTTGGGTAGTCATAATCAACTTGACGATGCAGGTGGGTCATTTTATCTAGCTCAAATAGCAGCATCAGTTTCAAATAGTGCAAATTTTGAAGAATATGCACATATTTTACTTGAAAAATATATAAAACGCAGTTTAATCGAAGCTTCAGAAAGAATTATTGAAGCATCAATGGATGAATCCACCGATGCTTTAGAGGAAATCGATAATGCCGAAGCTAAAATTTTTGAAATTGCCGAGCGCCGTTTGAAGAAGAATTTTTCAACAATGAAGAATTTGGCAACAGATGCATATTCAATTATCCAAATGATGAGAAAAAATGATATTGATGAAATGCAAGTAGTTACGGGATTCAATGACCTCGATCATTTGCTTGGTGGATTGCATAAATCCGATTTGATAATATTAGCAGCACGTCCCTCAATGGGCAAAACTGCTCTTGCTTTGTCAATTGCAAAAAATGCTGCATATAAACAGAAAAATGCTGTTGGTTTCTTTTCTCTTGAAATGACTGCGAATCAATTGGTCACACGTTTAATTTCATCAGAAGCTGAGGTTGACCAGCATAAAATTATAAAAGGAGTAATTTCAAACGAAGAAGATAGGAAAATTGTAGAAAGTCTTGGCTTATTATCGAATTTGCCAATATATATTGATGATAGCCCATCGCTTTCTGTAATGGAATTGCGGGCAAAAGCAAGGCGTTTGAAAATGGAAAAAGATATAAAGATCATTATAATCGATTATTTGCAATTGATGAACGCACCTAAATCAGAAACTCGTGAGCGGGAAATATCATATATATCGAGGTCATTAAAGCAATTGGCAAAAGAATTAGATATTCCCGTCCTTGCATTGGCTCAGCTCAACCGTTCTGTTGAGTCAAGAACAGATAAACGCCCAATGCTTTCTGATTTGCGTGAATCAGGTTCAATCGAGCAAGATGCAGACGTAGTAATGTTTGTGCATAGGCCTGAGTTATATGGGATAAATTATTTCGATAAAGAAAAGAAGTTTCCAACAGAGAATATGGCAGAAATCATTGTAGGAAAGCAAAGGAATGGTCCGACAGGCTCCGTAAAATTAGCATTTTTAAAGAATTATGCAAAATTTGCGAATCCAGCTTTTGGAATGGAACCTGATGATATTATACCAGATGAAGAAAATTCGACTTATGAAGAAGGAAATTATTATGATGAAAGTGAAGAAGAGGGAAGTCCATTTTAATAGAATATTTCATAGTATTTCCAATTCTTAATATGCTAAATAATAATTAATTGCTAAGCATTATAAAAATACATTTAAATTATTTTTGTAATTTTGATAATTTAATTCTTTTACAATTGGAAATTAGTTTAATTTAAAAATGCAAGGTTTTCAAATGTCAAAAAAACGTTCAATATTTACTGCTTTAATTGTTTTCTTTGCTGCTAATATAACTCCATTATTTGCGAGCGAGGCTGATTTAATAATTCCACAATTAAATTCTCAACAAACACTTCTGCTTTCTCTTGGATTTATTATTTGTTTGCTTGGGCTTCTTTTTGGTATTTATAAATTTTTTAAAATACGTAAAATAAAAGCTCATACTTCAATGCTTGATGTTGGAAACACAATTTTCCAAACCTGCAAGACTTATCTATTGCAACAAGGAAGATTTCTTATAATTTTGTTCATATTTATTGCAATTGTAATTGGTTTCTATTTCGGAGTACTGAATCCGACACCTATGGGAGCAGGTGGAGTTGCAATAATACTTGGATGGACCGTGGTTGGCATTCTTGGCTCTTATGGCGTTGCGTGGTTTGGAATTAGAATGAATACATTATCTAATTCACGAATGGCATTTGCTTCTCTACAAAAGAAACCTTTGAAACTTCTCGATATACCACTGGATTCAGGAATGAGCATTGGCGTTGCATTGGTATGTGTCGAATTGATAATGATGCTGACAATTTTGCTTGTTATACCTAAGTCAGTTGCAGGTTCTTGTTTTGTTGGTTTTGCAATTGGTGAATCTCTTGGTGCATCAGCATTGCGAATAGCGGGGGGTATTTTTACAAAAATTGCAGATATTGGCTCCGACCTAATGAAAGTAGTATTTAAAATAAAAGAGGATGATCCGCGAAATCCAGGTGTTATTGCAGATTGTACTGGTGACAACGCGGGGGATAGTATTGGACCTACAGCTGATGGATTTGAAACTTATGGGGTCACTGGTGTGGCATTGATTAGCTTTATCTGTCTTGCTGTATTTCCACAATATCAAGCTGAATTGATTACTTGGATATTTTTAATGCGTATAACAATGATTATTACTTCACTTTTAGCATTTTATATTAATAAAGGAGTTTCAAAATTCCTATATAGAAAAGCAGATAAAATTGATTATGAGAAACCATTGACTCATTTAATTTGGATATCTTCAATTCTTTCAATTATTGCGACATTTTTGATTAGCTGGTGGCAATTATCATATCTACCAAACAATATTTGGATTGTTTTATCTATTATAATTAGCTGCGGGACGCTAGGGGCTGCATTGATTCCCGAATTTACTAAGATATTTACATCAACCAATTCAAAACACGTTCGAGAGGTAGTCGATGCTTCAAAAGAAGGCGGAGCTTCCTTAAATATTATTTCAGGACTTGTCGCAGGAAATTTCAGTTCATTCTGGCAGGGAATGGTATTTTTTGCTCTTATGTTCATTGCCTATTTAGCAAGTACATTTAGTTTGGATGCTTATATGATATATCCTACAATTTTCGCTTTTGGACTTGTAGCATTTGGTTTTCTTGGAATGGGACCTGTGACAATTGCAGTTGATAGCTATGGTCCTGTTACTGATAATGCACAATCGGTTTATGAATTATCATTGATTGAAGAGCAACCAGATATTAAACAAGAAATTGAAAAAGATTTTGGCTTTACACCTGATTTCGACAATGCAAAAGAATATCTTGAAGCAAATGATGGCGCGGGAAATACTTTCAAAGCAACCGCTAAACCTGTTCTGATTGGAACAGCTGTTGTGGGTGCTACCACTATGATTTTCTCACTCATTCTTGTAATTCAAAAAACCTTAGGGGTTCAACCTGAAACAATATTAAATGTTTTAAATCCTTTTACAATTCTTGGATTTATACTTGGAGGGGCTGTTATCTATTGGTTTACGGGCGCTTCGTTGCAAGCAGTATCGTCGGGAGCATATCGAGCTGTAGCATTTATTAAACGAAATATACATCTCGATGAAAATGCAAGCAAATCGGCATCAGTTGAGGCATCAAAAGAAGTTGTGAAAATTTGCACTCGCTACGCACAAAATGGAATGATTAACATATTTATTGCTATATTTTCATTTGCACTTGCCTTTGCATTTCTATCATCACCTGCATCGACAAATAATTCTGTATCAATGTTTGTAAGCTATCTAATATCAATTGCTGTATTCGGATTATTCCAAGCAGTATTTATGGCAAATGGTGGCGGATGTTGGGATAATGCCAAAAAGGTTGTCGAAGTAAATATGAAAGAAAAAGGCACACCACTTCACGATGCTTGCGTTATTGGTGATACTGTTGGCGACCCATTCAAAGATACTTCATCAGTTTCATTAAATCCAATTATTAAATTTACAACCTTATTCGGATTGCTTGCAATGGAAATTGCTATTGTACCAAATTTCCGAGCCGTTGCACCGTGGATTGGTGGTATATTTTTGATAATTGCGTTAATATTTGTATGGCGTAGCTTTTATAAGATGCGTATTAGTGTAAATCAATAAAATAATATATTGTAGCAGAGGGCTTAAAGCCCTCTGCTATATATTCTGGATAAATTGCAACAGGTGGCTTCAGCCTTCTACAAGTACTCTTTTGCAATCTTTTTTATTTACCTCACAAAAAATACATTAATGAGGTTTTTATTCCCTTATTTTTATTCAATTTTTTCTTAATTTGCTTTTATTATTTTATTAACTTTAAAATAGGAAAATTATGGAAAATCCTGCTCGTCGAATTCAAGATTATTTGGTTTTTGGTGAATATGGTGAGGTGAATCCCTCGATTTCGGATGGTGCCACTTTCACCTTTTTGAAGGCAGAGGAAATGGAAGAGCTTTTCCACGAAGAAGTGGAAGGTTGTTTTTTATATTCGCGTCATCTTAATCCAATGGATAATTATCTTGGCAATTTGCTTGCAAAAATGGAAGATACTGAAGCAGCACAGGTGACTTCAAGTGGTATGGGGGCAATTACTACTGCATTGATGCAAATATGCTCAAGTGGCGACGAAATTGTTTCAAGTCGCACGATATATGGTGGCACTTATGCTTTTATGAAAAACTTTTTGCCCCGTTTTAATGTGAAAACGAATTTCGTTGATATTACAAATTTGGAACAAGTCGAGGCAAATATTACACCCAAGACAAAATTGATTTACTGCGAAACAATCAGCAATCCATTGCTTGAAATAGCAGATTTACCCAAATTGAAAGAAATTGCTGATAAGCATAACATTTTATTAATTGTTGATAATACATTTTCACCGATGATGGTTTCTCCACACAAGCATGGCGCAGATATTGTGGTTTATAGCCTTACAAAATTTGCAAATGGTATGAATGATACAGTTGCAGGAGCGGTGTGCGCAACTCACGATTTTATATCATCGCTTCGGAATCCAAATAGTGGAGCGTCGATGTTGCTTGGTCCAACGCTTGACTCAATTCGTGCATCAATGATTTATAAGAATATGCATACATTGCACATTAGAATGAAACAACATAGCAAAAATGCAATGTATATTGCAGAAAATTTAGAAAAGCTAGGTTTCAAAGTATATTATCCAGGATTGAAATCTCATAATCAATATGATTTGATAACATCTTTAATGAATAAAGAATACGGATATGGCGGAATGCTTACATTCGATGCAAAGGACCACGAAACAGCCGATAATTTAATGATTTCTATGCAAAATGAAAAAGTTGGATATTTTGCTGTTAGCTTGGGATTTTATAAGACATTATTCAGTTCTCCTGGAAGTAGCACCTCAAGTGAAATTCCTGAAGAAGAACAAATAAAAATGGGTCTTACCCCTGGACTTGTGCGAATGAGTATAGGATTGGATGATGATATAGAAGAAACTTTTGAAAGAATGAAAAAAGCAATGAAAAGTGTTGGATTAATATAAAATCGAATGCAACAGTGGGCTTTAGCCCACTGCGAAGGCATTTAGCCTTCTATATTGGTTAATGAAATAGAGTTAATCTAATGAAACAGGTTTAAGCTAATGAAATAGAGTTAGGTTAATATAACAGATTTAATCTAATATAAATTTAAATATCATTTATTTTTTGAAGGAACCAGGTAGATTGTTTCGCCTGGTTTTTTCATACCATATTTTTCGCGGGCAATTCGTTCAATTTCGAGAGAATCATTACGAAGTTGATTAATTCTTTTTGTTAATGAATCATTAATATGCTTTTCTTGCTCGGTTAATGCTTGCAATTTTGTATATTTTTTCTGCTGAATTACTCTATTGATTATTCCACTTGGAGAAAAAAGAAAATAAGAAATAGCAATAATCACTATCATTACGATAATGAATAAATTCGTTTTCTTCTTATTATCTAACGAATCGAAGAATTTCATTTTACAAAAAATGAGTATTAAATAAATAATATAATATCAATCCTATCAAGAGGTTAATCAAGATAGGATTGAATTATTAAATTTATTAAGTTCCTGCATTAAAATCATTAATATAATGGATTTGCTCTTCAGTTAAATGGTCAATTTTAATATTCATACTCTCAAGCTTTAATCTGCCGACTTGTTCATCTTGTTCTTCAGGCAAATCAATGCAAAGATTTGGCAATTTTACACCTTTTTTATGATTTTCAAGCAATCGCAACTGAGAAAGGAATTGATTTGCAAAAGACATATCCATAACTTCTGATGGATGACCCTCGGCAGAAGCAAGATTGACGAGCCTACCTTGAGCAAGCAGATAAATTCTGCGCCCATTTTTCAATGTATATTCCTCGCAATTTGGTCTGATTTCACGTTTTGAAACTGTCAATTCCTCCAATTCAGGTACATTGATTTCGACATCGAAATGACCTGTATTGCATATAATTGCACCATCTTTCATTTTTTCAAAATGCCACTTGCGAATTACATCTTTCACACCTGTTGCCGTTACAAATATATCCCCGATTTCTGACGCTTCATCCATTGTCATTGCATTATGTCCCTCAAGCAATGCTTTCAAAGCAGCTGTTGGTTTTACTTCTGTGATAATAGTATCAGAACCCAAACCTTTTGCACGCATCGCTACACCTTTGCCACAATGTCCATAACCGGCAACAACAAATTTCTTTCCCGCAAGAAGGACAGAAGTTGCTCGCAAAATTCCGTCAATTGTAGATTGTCCCGTTCCATATACATTATCAAAATCCCATTTTGTTTCTACATCATTTACAGCATAAACAGGAAAAAGCAATTCCCCTGCCTCGCCACGTTTTCTAAGGCGGTGAACGCCCGTTGTTGTCTCTTCTGTTCCTCCAATTAACGTTTTTGAGAAATCAGGATGATGTTGATGCAAGGTTGTTATCAGATCTGCGCCATCATCAAGCACTAAATTTGGTTTGTTTTTGATAGTCTGTTCAATGCACCAATAATAATCATCGAAATTTGAATACCAAGCATAAACCGATGCGCCTCTCTCAACCAAAGCCGCTGCAACAGCATCGTTTGTCGAAAGTGGATTGCATCCTGACCAAGATATTTTAGCACCAGCTGCCATAAGGGTCTCAATTAATACGGCAGTTTCTTTCGTGACGTGGAGACTACCCGCAATTGTATATCCTTCAAAGGGACGAGATTTACTATATTCATCACGTAATTTCATAAGCACAGGCATATGAGCTTCAGCCCATTCAATTAACTTCCTGCCATCACTTGCGAGTGAAATATCTCTAATACAATATTCACCTTCTTTATAATATAATTTTTCTTTTGTTTTTAATTCAGAATACATAATATTTATTAATTATAGAAAATTTTTCTTGAATAATTCAACTAAATCAGTTTTTTCCCATGGAAATTCCTCACGACCAAAATGTCCATAAACAGCGGTTTGGCGATAAATTGGCTTACGGAGGTCAAATCGATTTATAATTCCACGAGGGGATAAATCAATGTTTTCGAGTATAAATTGAGCGAGTTCGCTGTCATTAATACCATTTGAATTTTTTGTTTTGATATAAATAGAAACAGGCTGGCTAATTCCAATAGCATAAGAAAGCTGAATTAAGCATTCTTCTGCGAGGCCTGCGGCAACAATATTTTTTGCTAAATGACGTGCAGCATAAGCTCCCGAGCGATCTACTTTTGTTGGATCTTTTCCTGAAAATGCGCCACCACCATGGGGTGCTCTTCCACCATAAGTATCTACTATTATTTTTCTTCCTGTTAAGCCTGTGTCACCGTGTGGACCGCCTATTTCAAACCTACCTGTAGGATTCACATAGAATTTTGTATCCTTATCGAGCCATTCTTCAGGGATAACCTGTTTAATAACATTTTCTACAATATCGTCAAAAATTTTCTTTTGCGAAACATCGGGACAATGCTGTGCAGCAATTACCACAGTATCGACACGTTGAATTCTATCAAATTCATCATATTCAATAGTAACTTGGGATTTAGCATCAGGACGCAAATAAGGCATATCATTTGTTTCTTTACGAAGGTAGGTTAATCTTTTTAATAATTTGTGAGCATACATAATTGGAGCAGGCATAAATTCAGGGGTTTCGACGTTTGCATAACCAAACATCATACCTTGATCGCCTGCGCCACCTTTATCAACTCCCATTGCAATATCGGGAGATTGATGATTAATCGTGTTCAAAATAGCTACAGCTTCTGCATCAAATCTCAATCCTGGTTCTGTATATCCTATATCGCGAATAACATCCCGGACAAGTGATTGGAGATCTATATAAGTTTGAGTGGTAATCTCTCCACCAATTAAGACCATACCGGTTGTAGCATAAGTTTCGCAAGCGACTCGGCTATAGGGATCATCTGCTAGCATTGCATCCAATACAGCATCAGAAATTTGGTCACATATCTTATCGGGATGACCTTCTGATACAGATTCAGATGTAAATAAATAATTATTTCGACTTTTCATTTTAGTCCTTATTTTATATTATTTGTTCATTTTTCAAAATTTCTTGAATAGTCTATTGTACTTGATTCACCGACATTTAATTTCTGAAATACCCCATTTACAAGTGCTTCGTTACCAATTATCGACTCATCAAGCATTGTATTTTCTACATCTGCACCATAGCTAATAATTGAATCACGCACAATACTATCTTTTACAATTGCGTTATCAGCAATTGATGCATAAGGCCCAATTACTGAATGTTCAATTGTCGCATTTTTTGAAACATAACTTGGTTGAATTACCACAGATCCTTCTATGGTCAAATCTTTTGCTATTTTTTCGAGTAAAAATCTGTTCGTTTCAAGCAATGTCTCAGGTTTTCCACAATCATACCACCCTTCAACGTTGAAAGTTGTAAATTTCTCTCCTTGTTCAATCATTAATTGAAGTGCATCTGTCAGTTGGAATTCATTTTTTGTACGAACATTTTTCTTGATTATTTCCTCAAGTGCCCATACAAGCTTGGAGGAATCTTTTATAAAATAGATACCTACAATTGCAAGATTAGATTCAGGATCTGTTGGTTTTTCTATAAGTTTTTTGACTGTACCATCTTCATTTAAAAAAACTACTCCAAAACGTCGTGGATCATTAACGGGTTTTACTCCTAGTGAACTTTGTTGTAAAGCAATGACCTGTTTTAAATTAACATCGAAAATAGTATCCCCTAAAATTATAACCAATTCCTCATTATGGTAAGTTTCGCGAGCAGTCCAAATTGCGTGTCCTAGTCCAAGTGTTTCATCTTGATTAACAAATTCAAAATTCAAATCTGGATATTTCTTTCTTACAAAATCGATTATTCTATCACCCATCAGTCCTGTAATAATTGTAATATCCTTAATACCAATACGGGAAAGTTCATCCAAGATGTGCGCAAGTATTGGTTTGCCTGCTACATTGAGCAATACTTTTGGTGTAGTAAAGGTATGAGGTCTCATTCGTGACCCAATACCAGCAACAGGGATAACAGCTCGCATAGTAAATTATTATTAAAATATAAATTTACAAAATTAAGAAAAATAAATTGAAAATTACGGCTGATTTTTTAATATAACGCTTGTATCCCTTATTACACTAGCAGAACCGAAATATCCATAAGCACCTTTTACAGAAGATAGCAAAGGATTCAGATCACCCATCATTATTTGCACCATCCATCGTAAAAAGTTAAAATCGGGGGCATAAACCGATACTTCATGTAAGCCATACCATTTAAATACTGTCCATACAACAGGAACTTTAGACGAAGGTACAATCACCCAATAAGAAAAATCTCGATAATATGTTTCACGTAAATTCCAAGGTCGCGAGATTCTTCTGTTTTTCTCATCAGTCGGGGGGTCTAAATATTTCCCATAATTTAAAGTATCTAAACATCTTACACTTACAATATAATATAAAACGCTATTCAATAATTCCCATTGAATTGAAAATGGTGATGGCAAATTTACGGTATCTTTAGGATACTGAATGTAATAATCAGGTCTTGTAATCCAATCAAATCTATCAGGTGTTGTCGTTTCTCCTGTAACTATATTCCCATTATCTAATGTTACTTTTAATTTATATAATGTATTTACTTTAACTTTATAATTTGTATCAGGATAGTAATATCCGTTTGTGTCACTTGGTGAGATTGTTAAATCTAATATGTTATCCCCTTCTATTACTTGGACTTTTGCATTTCGAATAAGGGAATTATTATAATTAAATGAATCTCTCAAAGGTTGGCTGATAAGTACACGTATATCTTTTATTGGTTCATCTACAACAAGCAAAGCTTCTACAAAATATGAAGGTACATAATCAGTAGGAGCTTTATCCTCGCAAGATATGAATGATACTATAATTATAATAAATAGAAATAAATAACAAATATTTTTCATAAATAATCAAAATTTTATTTCATAAGAAATTGAAGGAATTATAGGAAGCAACTTAATGTCTTCAACTTTTACAATATCTTCAGTCGCATTATAATATCGAGCTAATATATCTCGATGGTTATAAACATTATAAATATCAAGAGATAAAGTCGATGGCAAGCTAAAAGTTTTAAAATAATAACTTGCATTTATATTTAATTGATGACTTGGCGGTAATCGCAATGCATATAGATCAGAGTTGATTACTAAATTTCTACCATAATTTTGCCCAGGTAATTTCAATTGCACTCGTGAAGTAGCACCAGTATATGGTTGTCCTGATTGAAATAAGAAATTTGCTCCGACACTGAATTTATTACTTATAGAATAATTTAGCACAATTTTTAAATCATGGGTTCTATCAAACTTTGGATGAAATATTTTGCCATTATTTAGACTATCAAATTTGTAATTCACTACTCCATAAGCATATCCGAGCCAACCTGTGAATTTACCATACTTTTTTTGTGCAAATATTTCAAATCCATAAGTATTTCCATTTCCAACATAAAGTACATCACTAGCTTTTGTTCCTTGCAAGGCAGTCATATTCATTTGCGAAATATCTTTCAAAGTTTTATAATAAATATCAAAATTTAAGGCAATACCTTGCAAGGGACTAGTTTCAAGAGATAAAATATAATGAATAGCTCGAGTAATGGGAATTGTCGTATCAGTTGGTATCCAAATATCAAAGAATGTGAAATTCGGGTCAGATATTGTTCGTATATTTTGATGATATATGCCGCAACCAAATTTTAATGCTAAATTTTCTTGGAATAAGTAACGAAATGATAATCGTGGGTCGATTGTTACTTTGTCAATAAAATTCCAATAATCAGCACGTATTCCCCCCTGGATTGAAAACAAATCAGTTGGTTGATAATTAGATTGAATAAAAAGAGAATGATTCCAATTCTTTATCCTTATTGTTGATGCACTTGCTGATGTTCCAAAATATGTTGTATCCAAATTTCCTGAATAATTTTGAACTATATAAAAATTCAAATTCGATGTTTGATATCCAAATTTAATTGTAGCCTTATCATTCAAAAGCCATTCAAAATTTGCTTTTAATGTATAATCATCAATTGAATTAATAAATTGCACAGTATAACCCATTTCATCGCCAAGAAGATTATTTGAAAAACGAGTGTAGCTTAAATTTATATTGCTAAATATTGATTTATTATAGATATGCGTCCAATTTATCCCGCCTAAATAATTTGATAAATTCATATCTGCATTAAAGCCTGTTCCCGAATATTTGAACTTGTCGCTAGACATAAAACCTGTAAAGGATAATTTATCATCATCAGATAAATTCTGAACAAGTTTAGCATTAATATCATAAAAACCAAAATTAGGCAATGGCATTAAGGGATCTTCCTTTATGAACAATTTTATTAATTCCAAATATGTTCGCCTTGCACTAAATGACCAACTCCCTTTCATTACAGGACCTTGCAAAGAAATTCTAGATGAAATTGCACCAATAGAAGCAAGCCCTTTAAATTCTTTTTGATTTCCATCATTTTGAGTAATTGATAGTATCGACGATACCCGTCCACCATATTCTGCATTAAATCCCCCTTTAATTAATTCCACATCTTTGATTGCATCTGTATTAAATGTTGAAAAAAAACCAAACAAATGCGATGGATTATATACTGTCGAGCCATCTAATAATATTAAATTTTGGTCGGGAGAGCCACCCCATATATATAATCCACTCGAAATTTGCGAACTTGTCAGAATCCCTGGTAAATATTGCAATGCTCTAAATAAATCACTTTCACCACCTATTTTTATATTTTTAATTTCCTGAACAGGTACATCAACTCTGCTCATTGTGATTTCACGCTTATCTGATTCTCGCTCTGCCGAAACAATAATTTCCTCTGTTTTTATACTGGTGGGAACAAGTTCAATATTGAAACGCTGAGCATCATTTGGTTTGAAATTTATCTTTTTCTCATAAGTTTCATACCCTACATAACTTACAATTAAAGTATGCTCACCTGCTGGAATTTTTGTGATGCTATAATATCCATTTTTATTTGTTCTTGCACCAATTTGCATATCTTTAAAGCGCACTGATGCACCAATTAATGTTTCCCCTGTCTCTTTATCGCGTACAAACCCACTTAGTGATGCATAGTCTTTTGAGTCTGTTGCATCTTCAGCATAAGAATTAATAGAAATAAAAATTAACGCCGTAAATATGATTTTTATACAATTGTTTTTCATAGTAACTATGGTTATAGCATTGATGAACGCTTGCGAACGTACCATTCTATGGAAAATAATAATATTACAGGAATCAATAACCAAATTTTATCCCATAGTGTATATTCTGCTCTATATATTTTTGTTTGTGGTTTGAAATTTTTTAATTTATAAATATCATTAAATATATTAGACACATTATCTGGAGTATAGAATTTACCTCCTGTTTGTTCAGATATTTTCATCAATAAATTTTTATTCATTTGCAAATCATAAAGCTCAAAATTTGTTGCTTCAACTGTAAAGCGATTCTCATCTTTTCCTAATAAATTTCCATTTGAATATACATTTGATGTAAATCGATAATCACCAGCAGGCAATGGCGGCATTGTATATGAATAAACACCATTTCCTTTGTTTGTTAAAGTTATATCTTTACTTATCTGCTCGCCTTTTATATGTACATAAACCTGTGCATTATCGATTGGATTTAAAGAATTGTCATAAATTTGCCCCACAAAATCAATTTCTTCGGCGCTTGAATAAAATTTCTTGTTGGTTTTGACAACAATTTGTTTTTCCACATCTGAAATTGAAAGCCACCTTATTGTATTTGATAAAAAAGTTGTAAATAAATCAATTGCGTTTGTATTTCCCTTTGCAACCTCGCGTGCATATCCCATAAGCTTCCATCGATATAAACCATATCCAAGCACAGCCACAGAGCGAGAATTTTGCATCTCACGAGTAATAATCATTGGTTCATTGAATTTTACATTTTCAATTTTTGATAATGCTAATACTTTGCTATTTATTTTTGGATTTACAAAAGTCTCAGTTTTGAAAATTGGTGGCAAATTATTCCATAAATCTATATTTTGCAAATTGCCTTCAATTTTAAAAATTGGATCATCTGCATAATTCTTTTGAACATCAAGAAATACTTGGAATTCACGTGGTGAAGAATTGATAATTTCAAATGGCATATATTCCTGTATTCTCTTGAATTTTTGCAAATCCAAATCTTTGCCTAAAATAAATAAACTCGGCTTTCCCTTTGCAAGTTCTTGAGCTATCAATGATAATGTATTATCAGGTGTAAATTTATTTGGAAAATCAACAAAAATAAACAATTGTGTTTCGCTGATTTTCTGAGGGGTTGGATTATCATAAAATTCGCTTTGATATTTTTGCACGAATTCATTTATTGTCAATTCCTTATCTTGCGATAAATACTGATTTATAAATGATACATCAGGTTGCGGGGCTGATGAAAATATTGAAATGACTCGCTTGTTTTTTATAACCCTTATAAAATTAGATGATGCATTATTTTCTACTGTATATTCACCTTCCAATGGTACAGCTCGAACAGTTAGCTTTTGGATACCTTCCTTTTTTGGCAAATACTTAAAGAATCCATTATACAATTTTTGCTCACTATTCAAAATTATTATATTATTATCAATAATCTGATTATTTTCAAGCAATTGTAAAGTTAAATTTTTATTTCCATAACCACTGGCAGAAAATGAATAATTTATCTCAATTGGGTTATCAATAAACGCAACTTCATTAGAAATAAGCTGCTTCATTGCAATATCTTTCGGTGCATTTGTATCGCCAATCCCAACAGTAAAAATCTGCTTGGATAATAAATCGCTTGTGTATATTGGATTTTCACCAGAATTGACATCGCCATCTGTAATAATTATGTATGCTTGGTAGTTGTTATCACTTTGATGTGTCGATATATAAGAAAATGCTTGAGATAAATCAGTCAGTTGTCCTGAAAAATTTAAACTATCAAAAGCAAAATGATTTAATTTCTTTGTTTTATTGGCAAATAAATAAAAATCAGCTTCATTTTTAATCTTTTCAAGATTTAAATCTTTTATAACTTTACGATATGCTTCTTTTCGGTTTATACTTGCATCTGTTAAGCTCATTGAATATGAATTATCAAGCAAAATTGCAATCTTTGGCTCAATAATTTTTGCTGAAGATTTTACAAAGGATGGTTCAAACAAAATAAAGAGAAGTATTATAAGTCCCAGCGAGCGCAATGATATTAAAAGCGTCTTTTTGCGGTTGCTTATGGCAGGCACAGTCCTCCAATATGAAAATATCGTTATCCCAATTAAAATCAACGCAAAAAGCAAAAACCACCAGAAATTCAGACCAAAGGTAAAGCCGCTTGTCTCCATTACGTTATTTTTCCTTTTATGACGGAATTTTGCTCAATTTGTTTCAAATTAGGAAGTGAAAAGAAGAAATGACAGTAAAAAATACAAAAATAAAGAAAAAAGGTTTAAAGGCTTCTTAAGTTTGATTATATTTAAATTAAATTAATTTCTTTTCGTCTTTTTTTTGTTTTATTATTCAAAAAATTTCATTTAACAATGGATTTATTGCTCACAATATTTTATTTTGTCATTGTTCTCTCAATTCTTGTTGTTGTTCATGAATTTGGCCACTTCATTTCAGCAAAAATGTTTGGAATCCGTGCTGAAATTTTCTCCGTTGGTATGGGAACGCGGTTATTTGGCTACCATAAGAAAACAGGATTTACATTTGGGAATTTGCCACCGGATTATGACTATGGTGATTATACAGATTATAGATTGGCATTGCTTCCCTTAGGCGGCTATGTGAAAATAGCGGGTATGATTGATGAAAGTATGGACAAAGATTTTCTGGATAAACCCCCACAACCCTGGGAATTCCGCTCAAAAAAAGGATGGCAAAAGTTCATCGTTTTAATTGCAGGCGTGACAATGAATTTCCTGCTTGCAGTTGTAATTTTTGCATTAGTTTCCTTTATAAACGGTGCATCATTTGTCAAAACAACTCAAATTGGATGGGTTGCACCAAATTCAATATCTGAAAGAATTGGTTTCCAAAAAAATGATAAAATCCTCGAGATAAATGGCAGGCAAATGCATTCCTGGAACGATATACTTGAGAACCTAACGTTTGAAGATATGGGAAAAGAAAAAACAATCAAGGTAGAACGAGCAGGAAACATTGTGATATTAAATGCAAGCGGAAAAGAAATACTACGTGTTCTTGCTGATAAAAAAGATTTAGGATTAGAACCACCATTTCAAAAAGTATATTTCCAAAATGTAGAAACAATAAAACCAGCAGGTATAGCAGGCTTGAAAAAAGGCGATACTGTTGTTGCAATAAATGGAGAAACAGTCAGCGGTGTTATACAATTTTCAAGTACCATAAAGGCGAATAAAGAAAAGCCACTTACATTAACAGTAAAAAGAGGAAATGATTTTGTAAATATTACAGTTACACCAAATTCTGATGGAATGATTGGTGTTATGCTTGGCTCAATATATCAGGGACCGATTGAACACGTTAAATATAATGTTTTTCAATCGATTGGCTTAGGATTTACTCAGTCAGTGGATGCAATTGGATTATTTTTTAATTCAATAGCTCAGATATTTAACGGTACATTGACATTTAAGGAATCAGTTGGCGGACCGATTATGATAGCTCAACAGGCATCTCAGCAGGCATCGATGGGACTGATGAGTTTTTTGAACTTTATTGCATTGCTTTCAGTTTCACTTGCTGTGATTAATATCTTACCTTTACCCGCATTGGACGGTGGGCATCTGATCTTTGTACTAATTGAAACAATAACACGAAAGGAAATTTCACCTAAGGTAAAAATTGTTGTTCAGCAAAGCGGATTTGTTTTGCTAATGATTTTAATGATTTTTGTAATATATAATGATTTAACCAGATAAATGAAAAACGACGATACAAATAAACCACTAATATTAGTTTCAAATGATGATGGAATAAATTCCCCAGGAATTTTATCTTTAGTCACACATCTCGAAAAGATTGCACGAGTTATAGTTGTAGCTCCAGACCATGAGCAAAGCGCAGTTGGGCATTCACTTACCCTTAGCAGACCATTGCGAGTCACACCTTTCCATCGGGATGGCGAAATGTTTGGATTTGCAGTAAGCGGCACTCCCGCTGATTGCGTCAAGATGGCATTAACAACATTGCTTGATGAACGACCTGCAATGGTTGTATCAGGTATAAATCACGGGCAAAATACATCTATTAATATTTTATATTCTGGCACAGTTTCTGCAGTGACAGAAGGTATGCTCTTTGGAATTCCATCGATTGCATTTTCATATTGCGATCATAACTGGAATATTGATATGAACGATATTGGCGAAATAGCAAGGCAAATAGTTGAGGTAGCATTACATAATAAGTTCATACAAGAAAATAAATCTGTGCTTCTAAATGTCAATATACCAAATATTCCAAGAGAAAATATTAAAGGAATTAAAATTACAAGGGTAGGCAACGGAAATTGGAAGGATTATTATGAAAAACGACAAGATCCATTTGGAAGGGATTATTATTGGTTTGCTGGAACATATTATTATTCAGATGAGGATACATTGTTAAGTGACGATATCGCAATTTCGGAGGGATATATTTCTATTACTCCTATTAAATATGAATTTACTAATTTTGAAATAATGGGATCTTTAACTAATTTTGAAAAAATTGTATGCAACAAATAATTCAAATAGACAAAATCGAAGACGGAATGGTGCTTGCTGAGCCTGTGCTAAATCAATTTTCACAGGTGTTACTACCCTCAGGTACAGTATTAACCCATTTTCATTCAACAATTTTAAAAAAATGGAATATTAATTATGTATTCATATACATTCAAGAAAACGAAGAGGAATCACCTATACCAAAAGAATTAATTGAAAGCTGCAGAAAGGAAATAACATCTAAGTTACTCTGGACACCAACTATACCTATAGAAAAGGACTTAATAAATATCACCGCAATAAATCGCGCTAAAAATAAATTAAATGAACATTTAGAAAATGCAACAAATTGATTCCATATTAGCAAAAGTAAAAGAGTTCCCCACTCTTTCCTCATTCTACAGCTCGCTTGCAGGAATAATTAATAATCCAAATGCAAATATTAATGACGTCGCAGAGATTATTGAAAAGGACCAAGCATCAGTAACAAAATTGCTTAAAATTGCAAATTCTTCAATTTATGGTTTTCGTAGCCGCATTTCAAGCGTATCACAAGCAATTTTATTTATTGGCTTTGAAGAGGTCAAAAACATTTTACTTACATTGAAAATNATTAATTTATTCCGAACTTATGATAGTGAAATCAAATTTGTTAATCCTGTTGATTTTTGGAAGCATTCTATTGGCACAGGAGTAATTGCAAGAATTATTGGAATGAATATTGGGATTCAGAATAATGATATTTTATTTTTGTGTGGCATAACACATAATATTGGCAAATTATTATTTTATATAACAATACCAGATGATTATGAGAAAGTACTTAAGCTCCATCAAAATAAGCGAATAAGTATTCAAGATGCTGAGCGAGAAGTATTGGGTATTTCAAATTCGATGGCTGGAGAAATGCTTGCTCAAAAATGGAAATTATCAATTCCAATTATTGAGGGAATCAAGTATTATCAGACAGGATATATCGGAGAAAAAATAAATCTAAATGTTGCTATTGTCCATATAGCTGATATTGCTGCTTTGTTGCTTGGCTTTGGAAATGATGGCAGGGAGTTTATTTCTCAACCCAATCCAAAGGTATGGGAATTACTAAAACTTCCTGATAATTTTTTCTCATTAAATTACGAACGTGTAAAACGTGATTTTGAAGAAAATTCATCTATCCTCCTTGAAAATTGATGCTTTCATCAAAAAAAGAATTAACAAGCTGGTACTTATACGATTGGGCTAATTCAGCATATTCAACAACAGTTATTACATTATTTTTAGGTCCTTATTTAACAACCATTGCAAAAGATGCGCAAGTCAATGGATTAGTTAATTTCTTTGGTTTTTCTATTCCCGCAGGTTCAATATTCCCCTATTCAATTACTATTTCAGTAATATTGCAAGTATTAATATTGCCAATAATAGGCGGAATTGCAGACTATTCAAGGCGAAAGAAATCACTGCTTGGAATCTTTGCTATATCAGGTGCAATATTAACCACACTCTTTTTCTTCCTTGATGATGGATTATATATTTATGGCTCAATCTTATTAATTTTTTCTAATTTATTTTTCGGATGTTCAATAATTGTATATAATTCATTTTTAAATGACATTTCGAGTTATTCAGAACGCGAGAGGGTTTCATCAAAAGGCTGGGCAACAGGTTATGTAGGTGGTGGATTACTACTAATTTTAAATTTAATATTATTCCTTTTTCATAATAAGTTTGGACTTACAAATTCATTGGCTGTGCGAATCAATTTGGCATCGGCGGGAGTTTGGTGGGGATTATTTTCAATTCCATCATTAATTTATCTCAAATCAAATCCCTCCAAAGCAAATTATGAAAAAATGCCATTTTCTTATGCTATATCAGGAAGCTTCAAAAGTATAATTGTAACATTTAAGGACGCTAAAAATTATCCAATGGCTTTGCTTTTTTTATTAGCTTATCTTTTTTATAATGATGGTGTGCAATCTGTGATAACCCTATCATCATTATTTGGCCAAGAAGAACTTGGACTTGAGCTTACATTTTTAACTATTGTAATTCTTGTTGTTCAATTCGTTGCTGCCCTGGGATCAATGATATTTTACTGGGCAACCAAAAAATTAGGTGAGAAAAATACATTAGTGATAAGTATTGTATTATGGTGTTGTGTAATTTTCTATGCATTTGCATTTTTATCAGGAAAAATTGACTTTTTTATACTTGCTATAATTATCGCTCTGTTGATGGGAGGGACACAAGCAATTTCCCGCTCACTATATTCAAAGCTAATTCCAATAGGAAAAGAAGCAGAATATTTCAGTATCTATGAAATCAGCGAAAAGGGAACAAGTTGGCTGGGACCTTTTGCATTCGGATTGATATTTCAATTAACTAGATCTTATAGATTTGCTATATTATCACTATTGATATTCTTTGTGGTCGGTGGCATAATACTTGTATTTTCAAAAATTCGTCTTAATAATCAGCTGCAAATATCACCAAAAAATGAATTCGAAAACTAAAGAAACAATAGATCATTTTGTAAATTATTTTTATAATAATAAAGATTTTAATGACTTAATAAAATTATTTAAGAAAAAAAAGAATATTTCAATATTTTCTAATAATAATTCTATTAAATCTTTATTTCTTATAGCAATTGCAAAAGAAATAAATAATAAATTTATTATTATAACAAAAAATTACTTTGAACAACAAAATTGGGTAGATGATTTAACTTTTTTCTCTCATAATATCGATATAATTCCACTTTCTCAATCGCCAAAAGAAAAAAAAGAATATCTTGAAAATCCCGAAGCAGTAGGATGGATTGTGCAAGGACTTGAAACGTTTAATCAATCTAATAAGTCAATATTAATCGCAACTCCTGAAGAACTTTCAACACCACTTCCTAACAAATTCGATGTAGAAGATTCACGAATTTTGATAGCAAAAGGACAAAAATTAGATTTTGATAAATTTGTTCAGGAATTGCTTTTGAATGGATTTACACGTACTGATTTTGTGGCAAGTGAAGGTGATATTGCAATTCGTGGTGGAATTATTGATATTTTCCCTTATGGTAAGGATAATCCATTGCGTCTTGAATTTTTTGGCGATTTTATTGAATCAATTCGGGAATTCGATATTATTTCTCAGCGAAGTATTAACGAGCATCAAGAAATCACTTTTTTTAATAATTTATTTAACATTTCAGTTATAAATCAACCTGTTAATATATTTGACTATTTACAAAATAATGAAGTTATCTTTGTTATTGATGAGCCGGAAATCCTTGATATTCGAAATGAAGAACTGGAAATAATCAAACATTTTCCTAATATCTTTATTAATCCCCTTGGAAAAACTGATTATCAAGTAATAGTTGAGCAGCAGCCGACATTCAATGGTTCAATAAAAGAATTCACAAAAAAGTTGCAAGAGCTAGAGAAACTGGGAACTAATATAATTGTCACAGCAGATAATCAAGATTATTTAATGAGATTGCAAAATCTTGTTAAAAACTATTACGAGCAAATTTCAAGTTCAAATGAAAATAATATCCAATCGGATGGTATTTCAAATAAAGATTCAAGTGATTTTATTTCCAAAATTCAATGGATTGATAACCCGATTTCAAATGGCTTTATAACAAAGAATTACAAATATGCAATTTTTACTGAACATCAGATATTTGAGCGTTTAAAACGCTTATCTCAAAGTCGAAAGACCGACAAGCCTAGTATTTCTTTAAAGGAATTAGAAACACTCAATTATGGTGATTATATTGTGCATTCTGACAAGGGAATTGCACAATTCGATGGAATTCAAACAATAAAAATTGGCAATAGCTTACAGGATTGCATTAGGCTAAAATTTCAAGATGATGATATTTTATATTTAAATTTAAATTATATAAACAAAATTGATAGATATTATTCATCGGAAGGCGTTTCACCAAAATTAAGCAAGCTCGGCTCCCCTGAATGGGAAAGACGGAAGCAACACCTAAAGAAAAAAATCAAAGATATTTCACGCGACTTAATTTCATTATATGCAAAACGCAAAGCTATCGAAGGCTATCAATTTCCTGAGGATAATCTCTGGCAGAAAGAATTCGAAGCATCTTTTATGTTTGAAGATACAATAGACCAAACCAAAACTTGTGAAGATGTAAAGAAAGATATGAGTAGCCCATCACCTATGGATAGATTAGTTTGTGGCGATGTCGGCTTTGGCAAAACAGAAGTAGCAATTCGTGCTGCATTTAAAGCGGCTACAAATGGCAAACAAGTTGCAGTATTGGTCCCAACTACAATACTTGCTCAACAACATTATATGACTTTTAAAGACCGTATGAATAAATATCCAATTGTTATCGAATCACTTTCTCGATTCAAGAGCAAAAAGGAACAACAAGATATTCTTGAAAAATTAAAAGAAGGGAAAATAGATATAATAATAGGGACACATAGATTATTAAGCGATGATGTTCAATTTAAAGATTTAGGTTTATTAATAATAGACGAAGAGCATCGCTTTGGAGTCGAAGCAAAAGAAAAATTGAGAAAAATTCGGGAGAATATTGATACATTGACGATGACAGCAACGCCAATACCACGAACATTGAATTTCTCATTACTTGGAGTTAGGGATATTAGCGTTATTGAAACTCCCCCACCAAATCGTTTGCCTGTTTATACTGAAATTATTAATTGGGATAAGTCAATAATAAGGGATGCAATCAATAAAGAATTAGCACGAAATGGCCAAGTGTTTTTTGTTTCTGATAAAATTTATGATTTGGAATTGATAACTGAGGAATTACGAGCAATTGTCCCAACTGCACGATTTGCAATTGCTCATGGGCAAATGCATACAAATCATTTGGAAAAAATTATGGAGGAATTTCTTGAACGTAAATATGATGTACTTGTCACTACCAAGATTATTGAATCAGGGCTCGACATTCCTAATGCTAATACAATAATTATTAATCGCGCCAATAATTTTGGGCTTGCCGAATTATATCAATTGCGTGGCAGAGTCGGTCGTAGCAATAAGCAAGCATATTGTTATTTAGTTATACCAAATGATTATAAAATTCCTGAAAAATCTTTAAAACGAATCCAAGCATTAGAGGAATTTACAGAATTAGGTAGCGGACTTAAACTTGCAATGCGTGATATGGAATTGCGGGGTGTTGGAAATTTGTTTGGTGCCGAGCAAAGCGGGTTTATTACTGATTTAGGTTATGAATTATATTCGCGAATATTGGATGAAGCAGTTCAAGAGCTAAAAGAAGAAGAATTTGCCGAACTCTTTGCTGAACAAGATCAAACTCATAAGAAATTGCTTAAAAATGATAATTTAGAAATTGATTATGACCAAAATGCATTTTTCCCACAAGATTATGTTCCAAGCGAAACAGAACGGTACGCATTTTATAAAAGAATGTATCAAGCTAAAACTCCGCAGGAAGTCAGTGATTTAGAGAAAGAGGCAATTGACAGATTTGGCAGATTACCACAAGAAGCCGAAAATCTATTTTTTATTATACGTTTAAGGGTTTTAGCATTAGGGACGGGATTTACTAAATTGCAAGTAAGGTCAGATACTCTTACAATTGATCTTCCCGATAATAAGAGCGAATATTACGATGAAATCTTCCCAACTCTTATAGATTTTGTTTCAATGTTTGATAATATCCAATTTATACAACAAAAAAACAAATTAATTCTGGTTGCAAAGTTTAATAGCAATAATGAGATGCTTGAATTTTTATGGAAACTAAAGAAAAATTTAGACAATAGCTTTGCTTGACATTAGACACATTAATTTAGTATTTTTGTAGTTTTAAATTTAAAATTTAATTTATTATTAAATGAATCAGTTAGAAAATCCTTTATTGCTTGCTATCGAAACAAGTGCAGATATATGCAGCGTTTCGATTTCAAGTGAGAATTATATATATGTCCATTACTTAATAAATATTAAAAGATTTCACGACAAATTACTTGCTGAAATTACACGTCGCGCATTGAATGATTTAGAACTCGAATTATCTTCAATTGATGCTGTTGCAATATCTTCTGGACCTGGTTCATTTACGGGTTTAAGAATAGGAGCAAGTTTTGCAAAAGCACTTTGCGTGGATGGTTCCCCAAAATTCATTTCTGTTCCCACATTGTTTGCTTATTCAGTTGCATCAGAAGAAATTGTCCAAATATTAGAAATAAAAAGAATTCATTCTATCATCACAGCAAACTCTGGTATTATTTATCATCAACTATTTGACAATAAATCAAATGAACTTAGCGAGATAGAAATGATAAAAATGAATGATTTTATTGAAAATATAAAATATGCTGAAAATAGGAATAATACTGATTTATATGTTGGCAATGCATTAGAATCAATAGACAACATTAAGTTGCTTAATTACAAAGAATTAAATTATATGGATGCACATAAAGTTTCAAAAGCAGGATGGAGATTATATAAGCAAGGGAAATTTTCAGATCCAACAAATTTTGAACCCCAGTACATCCAGGATATTATTACAAAATAAATAAATTATTCAATAATAATTATATATTTTCGTTAATTTAATGATAAATAAGGAAAAATTATGAAACTCGGAGATTTTGTTTATCCAATTCCAAAACAATTGATAGCTGAATACCCAATTGAACCAAAGGAATCAGCACGTATGCTTACTCTTAATCGGCGAACGGGCGAAATGCACGATAAAACAATTGGGGATTTGTTTGATTATCTAGAACCGGGTGATTGTATAGCATTAAATGAAACAAAAGTATTTCCTGCAAAAGTTCTTGGAAATAAAGAAAAAACAGATGCAGAAATTGAAGTCCTTTTATTACGAGAACTAAGTAAAACAGATAATCTCTGGGATGTATTAGTCGACCCAGCTCGGAAAGTAAGAATTGGAAACAAAATATATTTTGATAATTATAAATTTTATTGCGAAATAATTGATAATACAACAAATCGAGGGCGAACAGTTCGATTTAGTTATAATGACAATTTGCTTGCTGTAGTTGAGCGTATTGGCAAAATGGCATTGCCTGAATACATAAAGCGGCCAAGTGAGCCAAAAGATAAAGAATATTATCAGACAGAATATGCAAATCCACAATATTTGACCTCGATTGGACCACCTTCTGCGGGATTACATATTTCAAATGCTTTTTTAAAGAAATTGCAGGAAAAGGGCGTCCGCGTAGCAAAAGTAAATACTTCAATTGGGCAAGCAATTTTTGACCAAATTGAAGTCGAGGATTTAACTAAACATAGAATGTATGCTGAACCTTTTGAAATAACAAGAGAAAATGCTGAAATAATAAATAAATCATTAAAAAATAAAAAGAAAATAATAGCTATAGGCTCAAGCGTAGCGCGGGCATTAGAAAGTTCATATCTAACTACTTTAGCAATCAAGCCTAATAGAGGTTGGACCGATAAATTTATTTATCCATCTTATGAATTTCGTATTGTTTCTTCTCTTTTAACAAATTTTCATTTACCTAAAACACCATCTTTATTGCTTGCTTGCGCTTTAGGTGGTACTGATTATGTTTTTAAAGCCTATCGCCGTGCAATCAAAAATAATTATCGCTTTTATGTTTTTGGCGATTCTTTATTTATACATAATTAAATATTAAAAGAATTTTTTTATTAATAAATGAGGGACTAAAATTTAAGTCCCTTTTTTTATTTCATAGAGAAATGCATATTTTAGAAATGTTCCTAATAATGAACTGAAAGCTGCCAAAAGACCTCTAATACCATCTAAAAATCCAAGCTTAAAAAAATACATTTTATTAAATGCAAATAATGGATTAAATATTAAACTTGCAAAATGGAACTTTCGGTTTTGATTATTATATTTTTTGGCTGAAAGCTTAGCATATTCAATTGTTTTTTTTAAATGAGTTGATAAATCAGGAAAAGAATAGTGGAGCAATTCTCCTTTAATTTTTTTTGTCTCTCCCTGAATAGATAATTCTTCGTGAACATCTTCTCCAATCCATTTTGGGTTTGCAGATTTTTTTACTAAACGTAATTTCCAATCGGGTTGCCAAGAATGTTTCATAATTTTGCCAAGATAAACACTTCGGCGATTTATATAATAACCTGCAATTTGTGATAAAGGATTATTTAAGATATGCTTAATTGACTCTTTTAATTTGGTTGTAACAACTTCATCGCAATCCAAAAATAAGATCCAATCCATTGAACATTTTTCAAGTGCGGAATTTTTCTGTCCTGCAAATCCTTTCCACTCTTCCTGGAATATTTTGCAATGAAATTGCTCAGCAATCTTTATAGTATTATCTGACGAAAACGAATCAATCAATACAATTTCATCAGCAACATCAAATATACTTTCGAGAGTTCGTGATATGTTTCTCTCTTCATTTTTGGAAATCAAAGCAACAGAGAGACCCACCTATAATCCATTTTTTTGTAGAAAAATTGATTTATCTACTTTTGCAAAAAAATCTTGATAAAATTTCATATCCTGAACCTGTTGAACATTAACAGTGTTACCTTTATTATCCAAAATTTTTGCTTGGAAATTTGCTCTCACCTTTGTTTGTTTGCCATATTCTGTAACATTTATAGAGACCTCAACGACCCGTGTTTTTTGATAAGTTCTTTCTTCATTACTGTAATTTGGTGTATTGTTATTGTTTTTGCTTCCTGCTAAAGCAAGGAAAAAATTAACCCAGAATTCATTTTGATAATAATCATTTGAAACATTTTTACCTCTGCCCAAATCAATTTCCTTTTTAGCAACGATTACGCCTAAATCAGGTATAGCATTCAAAATAATATAACCATCATCTTGTAAGACATTCACAAGTGCTTTCATTATTAATTTTGCATCATTTGTGTCATACATCCGAGTTTGGTATTCGCGAGTTTCAAGTTGAGTGGGTTGATGCGTTTTTGTGGTTTCTTCATTTGAGACAATAGTGCAAGAAGTCACCAATAACACCAACATAGGAAATAATATTATTAACTTATTTTTCATATTAAAATATTAAAATTTAAAATTTACTTGAATGATAAGTAAAGCTATCCACCTTATCATCTTTCATTTTTATAATCACAGTAAAAGTACTTTGCGAAAGCTGGTAGTCGGATTCATTATTTCTTTTTGCAAAAATCCAAAGGAAAAGTACATTGGTTTGTTGTGAATAACTTGCATCGGTAGCAATTCTATCATACACCCAAGTCTCCAGACCGTTCTCATCTTTCGTTACAATATTTGGAGATCCGAGTGCTTGCATAACTTCAGCTCCACTCATACCTTTATGGATTTCACGTTGAACTTTGCCTGGTGTCAAATCAGTATTATTTGCATTTGACCCACCGCTATAAAAACCTGTATTTCGAACAATAGTGCAAGATGTTGCACTTAACATTATTATAAACAACAAGACAAAATATTTTTTCATATCTGAATATATTTAATTAAAATGTAAAACTATACCTAAATTAAACAATATCTGTTCCGTTGACGAAGAAAATTGAGTAAATGTGACCGATGCATCAGGATTTGTTTTAACAGTGTAATAATTGCTGCAAGAGCTCCACAAATATCTAAAGCTTAAATCAATTAAAAATCTTGTATTATTATTGGGAAGCTGAACAAAATCAGCAAGTTTCACCATTACACCTGCCCCCACACCATAGATCCAATTTAGATTTGTTTTATCCCTATCGTCCTCGGTACCATTGAAGGATGTGTAGCTCGCATGGGAATTCATTAAATTAAAACCACTAATTCCCTCAATATATGGAAATACAAAATGTGATATATTAGGTTCAATACGCGCAAAAATGGATAGAGGCATATTAAACGAAGATGTATTGAGAGTATCACGCGCATAAGTCCAGCCATTTGGAAGCTGATAACTATATGTCCAAGTTTTAGATTCAAAAAAATGAAAATCCCATTCTAATCCAAGCACAAGAGGAATTGGATCAAATCTATAACCACCATATAAACCAAAGCCAGGACCAGATGTTCCGATATTAGACATATAAGCTTTTTGAGGAACTGAATTAGAAAAAGCAAATCCAAAAAAGCCCCTCATTGGCATTGTTTTTAATTCCTTTACTCGCTTTTGGATCTCTCTATCCTTTTGCGATGTTGGAAGATTATCCCCGCTTGTTGTACTCTCTTGTGAAAAAAGAGGATAGCCCACCATAACCACTAGAATTGAGAGATAAAAAAATTTTCTTTTCATTTATATTGCTCTTTAAGAATTTACTATTCCTACAAATATAAATTACGAAAAATGGATAAATTGGTTACATTTATTCCGTTGAAATTGTAATTTTCACTTTCCTTTTTAAAATTTGCTGACTTTCCTCTGTAGATATACCACCTGATTTAATATTCCATAAAATTTTGTGATTATTTTGCTTATATATAGAATCATTTGATAATTCTTTTTCCAAAAATTTATAAGTATAATAAGCACGTAATAATCCAAGCAAATCATTATCCATTTTCATTCCGCGTATTATTGTTTTGTTAATAATTGGGTCATTAATATCCTCGCCCGCATATTTTGCAAAGTCTGAGAACCCTCGTTCATCAGCAAAACCAGTAATTTGGATTTTAATTTTATTATATAAGTCTATATTGCAATTGGTTTTAGAATCTTTTAAAATTTCTATAATAGTTTTGGATAGAGATTTAAGAGCATTTTGAACAATTTCACTATATTCATCATATTTTTCATTTGGATATTCGATATATTTAGTTGAATCTGCAAATCCAAGAATATTATTTTCTAAGAGCATTCGGAGATTTTGTAATTCATTTGGCAAATTAGGTTTATAATATCCTGAGACGAAAAATGGAATATCAACACCGCTAAATTCGTATTCATTCCCATCAAGTTTCAATTCAATTGACATATTGAATTGAGTGAATGCTTCTTCATTACAAGGAGCTTGAATAGATTTGCGAGGTGTATAAAGTGGGACACAAGAATTATAATATTCAAGGTAATATTGAAAATTTGGATTCAATTTTTGAGCAAATTTTCCATCTTCTTTGATTTGAATCTCGGAAATCAATTTTGAAGAATCATTATATATTTTCAAAATACCCGCAAGAGGCAATTTGTTTTGTTTATCAAGCACCTGTCCCGAAAGAAACACTTCCCCGCATAATTTATCAGAATATATATCATATCCACCGCATCCGCCATCTCTATTAGAAGAATAAAAAATTTGATTGTCTATAATAAATGGATTAATATCATTCGAATCAGAATTAATTGGGACAGGAAGCGATTTTGCAAGCGCCCATTGATTATCGCCTTCATACTGAGCTTTCATTATATTAAAATTTTGCAGATTATCATAACCATTTGAAGAAAAATAAAGATTATTTTTCTCGTCAAGAAAAGGGGAAATCTCATTAGCAGGCGTATTTATTTTATCACCCATATTATTAGGTTCACTCCAATTCCCATTTTTATTTTTTATAGAATAATATAAATCTGTTCCACCATATCCACTGTCTCTATCCGAAACAAAAATTAGCAATTGCCCATCATTTGAAATCGTGGGGTATGCTTCAAAATTATTAGTATTAATTTCAGTAACAGGTAGAATATCTATAATTTTCTCATTAATTATTTTTGCTTTGAATATATCGCGGTTAGGAATTTTATTTTTTATAATAGTAGCTGCAAAATAAACCGTAATTGTATCGCCTGATTGATAAAATGAAAAATTTGAAGGGTCATTAAAGTTTTTTATAATAAACAACTCAGATTCAATTATATTATTTTGGATTAAGTTATATTTATAAATTTGACTTTTGGGATTTTTACTATTTTTTTGTCTTATAAAATAAAAGTCATTATTAAAGAAGAAAGGCGATAGTTCATCCCAATTCGTATTTACATTTAAAAGAAAATCATTTCCATTTTTGCTTTTTGTACAATTTTTGGGTGACGAACAAGAAACAAGGACAAAGAAAAAAATTATTAGAATAATAATTGCTAAATATTTTTTAATTTCGTAATATTTCATTAATAGATTATTTTTAAATTTTTGAATATATATTTTTTTCTAAATTAATTCATTTTTTTGAAATATGAGGGGGGAAATCAAAATTTACAAATGAGAAATACAATTATTGATATTAATCTTAGCAACCTTGAGCATAATTTTAAGCAAATTGCAAAATTCTCTAATAATGCAAAAATTATTCCTATAATAAAAGCAAATGGATATGGTCACGGTATAATTGATATAGCAAAGAATTTGGATTCACCAAGAATTGCTATGCTCGGTGTCGCTTTTGCCGAAGAAGCAATCCAATTAAGGGAAAGTGGAGAGACCCGAGACATTATTATTATTGTCCCTCCTGAACTTCAGGAGATTGAAGAAATTCTCAAGTATAATATTACTATTACACTTGGAAGATTGGAATTACTTCCAAAAATCAATGAAATTGCAAAACAATTAAATAAAATTGCTAAGATCCATATTTTCATAAACACAGGAATGAATCGAGATGGAATTATCCCTGAGGAAATGGTACAAAATACAAGTATATTAAATAAATATGAAAATATCGAGTTCGAAGGAATATGCTCGCATTTTGCTACATCGGAATTTGCTGATAGAACATTTATGAAAAGGCAATTAGATTGTTTTGATAATATTTTGAATCTATCACCTGATTTTTATAATCATTTTAAATATAAACATATAGCGAATTCTGCTGCGATTATTAATTGTCCAGAATCCATTTATAATTCAGTACGGCCAGGTATTGCACTTTATGGACTTATGCCTGAAAAAGAATTAGCTGATAAAATGGATCTAAAACCAATAATGACATTAAAATCAAATGTCAAAAAAGTCCAAAAACTGAAAAAAGGTGACACAACAGGTTATTCATTCCATTATATTGCTGACAAAGATACTCATATTGCAGTTGTACCAATTGGTTATGGCGATGGATATTCTTGTGCGTTTTCAAATAATGCTGAATGCTTAATACAAGGCAGGCGCTTTCCATTGGTTGGCTCTATTTGTATGGACCAAGTTTTAGTCGATATTGGAAATTCGCAAGTTAATATTGGAGATGAGGTTGTACTTATCGGCAAGCAAGGCAAAGATGAAATAACAGTTTACGAATTAGCAAATAGAATTCATACAATTCCATATCAAATAATAACTTCATTTTTGAGCAGAATTCCAAGAATTTATAGGAAGGATAATGTTTAAAATTAAACTTAAGGATTTTGAGGGTCCCTTCGATTTGCTTCTATATTTCATTAAACGGGATGAGATAGATATTTATGATATTCCAATTGCAAAAATTACAGAAGAATTTCTCAATTATCTTCATTTGCTTGAGATAATGGACATCGAGGTAGCAAGCGATTTTATAGTAATGGCGGCAACTCTTCTTCAAATAAAAGCAGATATGCTCTTGCAAATCAATAAATCTGAAAAGGAAACATTAAGCGATGAAAATGATCCCCGTACTCCTCTTGTAAAGCAGTTAATTGAATATCAAAAATATAAGGAAGCTGCAAAGCATCTCTCGGAACGCTATGATGAAAATCAATATTATTTTTACAGAAAAAATTTTCAATCTGAAATAAATCAAAGCAATGAAATAGGCACTCATTATAAGAATGCATCTATCTTTAATTTGGTGGAAGCACTTTCAAAAGTTATAAAACGAGGTAATGCCGATAACCAAACTTTTCACCAAGTCAATTTATTTCCGATCACAATTGAAGAAAAGAAAAATGAAATTTTGCAAATTCTACATCTAAAATCTCGAATTTATTTCTCAAAATTGATTGATAATTATTCAAGATTTGAAATTGTTGTATCTTTTCTTGCACTTCTCGAATTAGCCAGAACTAACGAAATAAGTTTACTTCAAAATAGTAACTTCGGTGAAATTGTAATTACATTGAAATTGAATTTAAATTGAAATACTTATGAATGAAAATATAAATTTTATCAAATTAAATGATAATACCAAAAAGGGAATAATCGAATCTCTAATTTTTGCTTCAGAAGATCCTATAGATTTAGATACATTAATCAAATTAGTCATATCAGATAATTCATTTTCTAATAATGAGAAAGATAGTAGTTCAATTGATTTGACAGAGGAAATCGTTCCTCAGAATGAAGATATTAAAACAGAAATCAAAAATATTATTGATTCAATTAATAATGAACTACTTGAAACTAACCGCCCATATCACATTATCGAAATTGCGGGTGGGTATCAATTTGCAACACGAAAAGAATATGGTTTCTATATCCATAAGTTATTCAAATCCCGCTTAAGTCGCAAATTATCACAAGCTGCTTTGGAAGTGCTAGCTATTATTGCATATAAGCAACCAATTACGAAAGCCGAAATTGAACAAATTCGTGGTGTAAATTCAAATGAAATTGTGAATTCCTTGCTCGAGAAAACACTAATTGAAATTGTAGGCCGAAAAGATGTACTAGGACATCCATTAATGTATGGAACAACACAGGAATTTTTAAAAGTATTTGGATTAAAAGATATTAGCAATTTACCAAAATATACTGAATTTGAAGAAATTTTGAAAGAAAGAACAAATCAATTTGAAAATAGCTTTTTTGATATAGATTTAACTGATAGCATTTTGGATATTTCTCTCCTACAAGATATTAATAATAATAAATCAAGCGATTCATCAAAAGAAAGCTTATAAAAGGCAAACGACTCAGACCTAAAATAATATCAAAAAAAGTTCTTAATTTGAATTTTAAATAAAATATAATTAGATAATTCAAATATAGTCATAAACAATCTCTTTCCTTAATAATTTAAATAAAATGAGATTTACACTTGAACAATTACCTACGTTTCAAAACAACAAGCATCAAATAGTAGTTGCAAATGCAGGTTCAGGCAAAACGACCATTCTTGTTGAAAAGTATCTAAACATAATGTTGCAATACCCACCTGAACAAATCGAGAGAATTGTCGCAATTACATTCACTAGAAAAGCAGCAGCAGAAATGAAACAGAGAATTGTGTCGCGATTAAATAATGAAATTGCTAATGTGCGAAATCAGCTTGCCAATAATACTATACAAGTGAATAATCAAGAAATCAATCCTGCAATAGAATTTCAGCGGTTGATTAATTTCCGAGAACATATTACAAATGCAAGAATTCAAACAATTCATAGCTTTTGCTTTTCTATTCTCAAGGATTATGCTGTGGATATTGATTTAAGTCCTGATTTTGTATTAATAAATGAAAGTGAGAAAATAGAGACATTAGATGATTTAATTTTTGATACAATTGAAGATGTTCTTGAAAATCAAAGTAATGCATTACATAATCCACTGATAAATCTTCTCAATAATGTAAGTAAAAGCAAAATTAATGAAATAATAAAGCAACTTGCAACTGATGAAACTCAATATAATACTTTACAACCTTTATATAATCTTTCTTTTAATGAATTTAGGAAATCAATTGACAAAAATGCAAATGAATTGATTTCAAATTACTTAATAGAATTTCAGGAACTTTTATCAATTGTTTGCAATACGCTTGATGGATCTTCGGCAAAACGCGATGATTCAAATGAAATTTTACAATATTGGAAAGAATTCTGTGATAATTTTTCAAAAATTCAAGATAATGAAATATACTATTTTTTAGCCAGTCATTTAGAAGAATTAAAAAATTTCAAAATCGGTAATAAACAAATTATCAATTCCAATGAATCGCTTAAGAAGCTCTATAGTTTATTAGATTCATTTGCAAAATCAAAATATGATGAAGTTTACCTATTAGCATTATATAATTATTCAAAAACAATTTTGGAACTATCATCAATTATTCACAAAAAATATGATAACTATAAAAAAGATATGGGATTAATTGATTATGATGATATTTTATGGAAAACTTATTATTTATTATCAAACAATCCCAATATCTTATATAAAATTAAATCAAACATAGATTATTTGTTGGTAGATGAATTTCAGGATACTGACTCAGTGCAATTTGAAATCTTAAAGCTAATTGTACCATACAATAATAGCTTGGAGAATAAGATCTTTGTAGTTGGTGACCCAAAGCAAAGTATATATGGATTTCGTCAAGCGGATGTAAGAATAATTAACAAAATGATGTCGGAAATTCCCTCGGTAAATATGTCTTTGCTTAAAGATTTTAAAAATGAGGAGGAAATTCTTTTATATCCGAACGAAAAATATAAATTTAACCACGATGATGAATCTTCTTATGGAATACATCGTATAAAAATTAGCCATCGATTAAATCTCGTAAATACAGCATTTGTAAATCAAGCATTTGAGAATATTCTAATCAAGGATAATTCCCCATTTAGCGTAGATTATGAAAAGTTCATTATAGGACGTGATATTTATAATTACCAGTCAGAAATAGACTTATCAGAATTAGATGAGGAAAATGATAAGAATAATATAATTCCTTATTATGGAAGAGTAAAGTTTCTATCCACTATAAATAAAGCGGGAATTGAACTAACAGAAGAAAGCGATGATACAAATCCCGCAGAAGCTGACCTACTTGCACAATATTTAGATTATATCATATCTTCTAAGATGCAAATCTATGATGAATCTTTAAAAGTAAAAAGAAATATCGAACTAAAGGACATTGCTATCCTTATACGTTCCCGAAATAAAGTAGCGTTATTAACCAAAGCGCTCGATAAATACGGGTTGCCTTATATATTAAATACTTCTGAAAATTTTTTCCTCACCCAAGAAATTCTTGATATTGTATCTTTTTTAAAATTTCTAGATAATCCTGATGATGATTTAGCTTTTGCATCGCTTGCAAAATCATTATTCTTCAGTTTGGACGACAATTTTTTGGTTGAATTAAGGAAAATAAATCCTGAGAATTCATTATGGAAAAATTTCCAATTTAATTATAAACAAAATAATTATAAAAATCAGGAAAGAGAAATACGTGCATTCAAAATTTTAGAAGAATATCTTAATAAATTCAGTGAATATAATCCCTTAGAAATTGTTCAAGACTTTTTATATAAGACTCATTATACAGAGATTTTCCAGGACCATCCATCAAAATATACAATTTTAAATAATATTAATCAATTTCTCGAATTTGTAAGGAATTATAATTCAAGGTATATTTTTTCAATCACTGATTTAATTACAGAAATTGATAAAGCAACTGAAATTGCACCACAGGAAAGTGAGGTCACGATTTCTGATGAAAACGCAATTAATATATTGACAATTCATGGAGCCAAGGGATTGGAATTTCCCGTTGTAGCAATTTATAATATGAATGCTGTCACACGAAAATCTAGTTCATACTATATTTCTGATAGATTTGGTTTGACATACAAATACTATCCCGATGCTGAAAATATGGGACCAGATATTGATGCTTTTGAAGAAATCGAAACACCCGACCATATATGCGCTAAATTGTATCAAAGAAAAATCGAAGAACTTGAGGAACAACGCTTGCTTTATGTGGCAATGACACGGGCAAAAGAATTTTTAATTCTATCTTCATCTTTTACATTAGGCAGAAATGATAACATTATTGATCCAAGAGGGTTCACAAAATTATTAATGGAAAGCCTTATGATTAATACTGATGATTTATTATCGAAGCAGTACATCAATTTTGAAACAAAAGTTGACGTAAATAATACAAATGAAAATTCAACAATTGAATTGAAATATAGAGTGGAAACTATACAAAAAATTGAAAAAAATACCAAAGAAGAAAATTTAAATAAAATAGAAAATTCAGAAAATAATAAACCTAAATTTTTGCTTGATGAAATTTGTTCATCGGAATCTCAAGAAGTCATTTCACCTACAAAATTAGAAACTTATATTAATTCCCCAAGAGAATTCATTGACAAGTATATTTTGAATATTGATACAATTGATAATTTGCTTCTTATTGAAAATCAAAACAACGATAACAATGAAATTACTTTGCCTGGCTCAATTCGTGGCACAATAATCCACCAAACTCTTGAGCAGTTGCAAAATTGGGTAAATGAAGATTATTCGGTTAATGAACAAAATCTTATCATATCAATTAATGATGTCCTTTTTGAAAATGAATTATCGATAAATGAAATTCAATTTAATGAAATCAGAAGTGAATGCATTGCATCTGTTTCAGCGGATATTATCCAATCAATTTTAAAAAATAATAATAAAATCGAATTTGAAAAAAAGTTTATGCTCCCCTATCAAACGGATTATTTGAATGCAATATTGGATATTTTATATCAAGATAATGAAGGTAATTACCATATTTGCGATTGGAAAACAAATTTGATACAAAGTAAAAATGATTTTGAATTGCTATGCGAACATTATTCGCTGCAAATGAAATTTTATGCTTATATGGTCTCATTTTTAAATCCAAATCAAAATATAATGTCAGCCAGACTTTTATTTACTCGGCTTGCAAAAGATAATTTGCATAATGAAAATTGGACTCACCTATTTGAATGGAATCGACAGGAACTTCAAGAATTCGAAAATTTGCTTAATGATTATTTTCCAAAAATAAAAAGTATAGATTCTTTAAGAGAATATTTAGTAAGCAATTTGTAAATTTTCTTAATTTTGCTATTCCAAAGAAATCAAAATGATAAAAAAGGTTCTCGTTGCAAATAGAGGCGAAATTGCTGTACGTATTATCCGCGCTCTTAATGAAATGGATATAAAAAGTGTAGCTATATATTCGGATATTGATAAGAATGCGGTTCATACACAACTTGCAGATGAATCAATTCGAGTAGGTCCACCTCCAGCATTGGAATCATATCTAAATCAAGATGCAATTATTAATGCTGCTTTGGAAACAGGCTGCGATGCAATTCATCCTGGGTATGGTTTTTTATCTGAACGATATGACTTTAATCAAAAAGTACATAATGCAGGACTTATATTTATTGGAGCAAATCCTCAATCTATGCGATTGCTTGGTTCAAAAGTGCAATCACGTCAAATTATGTCAAAAGCAGGTATTCCCATAATTCCAGGTATGATGGCAAGCACAAAAGATTATAAAGAATTTGAGGATTACGCTGAAAAAATTGGCTTTCCAATCCTTATAAAAGCATCTGATGGAGGCGGAGGAAAAGGTATGCGAATTGTAAGCACAATGAAAGACCTTCATTCTGCAATTGATGCTGCAATGCGTGAATCTATGTCTGCATTTGGTAGTGATGCTATATATTTAGAAAAATATCTCGAGAATCCCCACCATATCGAATTCCAAATTGCTCGCGATCATTTTGGAAATGTAATACATCTTAATGAACGCGAATGCTCAATTCAAAGGAGACATCAAAAAATAATTGAGGAAACACCATCTCCAATTATGACACCTGAACTGCGAAAACAAATGGGTGATGCTGCTATAAAGGTTGTTAATTCTGCTGATTATGATAATATTGGTACAGTTGAGTTTTTGGTTGATAAAGATTTAAATTTCTATTTCCTTGAAGTCAATGCGCGAGTTCAAGTAGAACATCCAATTACAGAAATGACAACAGGCATTGATTTAGTTAAATTGCAAATTAATATCGCAGATAATCAACCAATTCCATATAAGCAAGATGATATACAGCAAAATGGCCACGCAATTGAATGTAGAATATATGCCGAAGATGCTGATAATAATTTTACACCATCTCCAGGAAAAATACTTTATATTAAAGAACCTGTGGGACCTGGTATACGTTATGATTCAGGTATTGAAGTAGGTACAGAAGTACCTACATTTTATGACCCAATTCTTTCAAAATTGATTGCTTGGGGAAAAACTCGCGATGAAGCAATAAAAAGAATGACTACTGCATTAAAGCAAAATGTAATACTTGGAGTAAAAACATCAATCAATTTTATGATTAATGTAATTAATCACCCCGAATTTAAAGTTGGCAATACAAATACAAATTTTTTAGATGATTATTTTTCTGAGAAAATCCAAACTAGCAAAGAAGATTTGAAGCTCGCTATCGCTGCTGCGTCATTTTCTGGGAATCATACTTATGATATTAAAAATATTAATCAGTTCTCAAAAATGAACAATCCTTGGCTTGAAATTGGTAAATGGGAATTATTCTAGTTAAATTCAAATGGTAATGAAAATAAAATACGATAAGGAAATATTTAATGTTCAAAATTTTACAGAAAAAGATGATCTATTTGTAAAAATTAATGGGAATCAATTAAATTATATATTTAAAAAAATTAGTGAAAATCATTATCAAGCATTTAATAATGAAAAGAAAATCGATATTTTTATTGCTGAAGATAAATTAAATATTTATGTCGGATTTGAAGGGAAAAGTTTTAAATTTGAGAAAACAAATGATGAACATCACTATAGTATAATTGATGAAAAGAATCTAAATGAAGATATAATTAAATCTCCACTGCCGGGAAATATTGTAAAAGTTAATGTAAAAGAAGGGGATATAGTAGATAATGGCGATCCTATAATCGTTATAGAAGCGATGAAGATGGAGACTACATTATATTCCTCAATTTCGGGAATTGTAAAGAAAGTATATGTGCAAGAAGATTATCAAGTGGATTCAGACACTCCACTTGTTTTAATAGAAAAAGCATAAACTTTAAATATTATGGCACAAAAAAGAGAAAGTTGGGGAACAAAAATCGGTTTAGTTCTCGCAGTCGCAGGAAATGCCGTAGGTCTTGGTAATTTCTTGCGTTTTCCAGTTCAAGCAGCTCAAAATGGTGGTGGCGCATTTATGATACCTTATATTTGCGCCTTTATCCTTCTTGGAATTCCAATGGCGTGGGTAGAATGGGCAATAGGTCGTCATGGTGGGAAATATGGTCATGGCAGTTTACCTGGTATGCTCGACGTCCTTTGGCATAACAAAATTGCAAAATACTTGGGTGTATTCGGCCTGTTTGCATCAACTGTCATTCTTATTTATTATACTTACGTTGAATCCTGGAGTCTTGCATTTAGCTTCTTTTCAATTACAAAGTCATATTTTGGACTTGGCTCTTTTAATTCGATGCACACATTTCTAACAAGTTTTCAAGGAGAAAATTCTCAATACTTTCCTTCAATACTAACTGCTTATATATTTATGCTCATTACTTTTTTAATCAATTTTGCCGTTTTACGGAAAGGTGTGTCTAAAGGAATAGAAAAGATGGCATTCATTGCGATGCCTTTGCTTTTTATTTTTGCTATTGTAATTGTAATTCGTGTTTTTACATTAGGGACACCTGACCCCGTTAATCATCCTGATTGGAGTGTAATGAAAGGGTTAGCTTTTATATGGGAACCACGATTTGAAATGCTTGGAGATGCAAAAATCTGGCTTGCAGCTGCCGGACAGATTTTCTTTACATTAAGCATAGGAATGGGTACATTATCAGCTTATGCAAGCTATTTAAAACCAAATGATGATATTGCGCTCGGAGCTGTAAGTGCCTCATTTTTAAATGAATTCACTGAAGTAATTCTGGGCGGAACAATTGCAATTCCCGTAGCTGTTGCATTTTTTGGATTACAAACAACACAAGAAATAGCCCAAGGTGGAGCATACAATTTAGGATTTGTATCTATGCCAATAATTTTCCAAAATATGCCATTAGGTTCTATATTTGGTTTTCTATGGTTTCTTATGCTATTTCTAGCTGGAATTACTTCATCGGTGGCAATGGCTCAACCAATTATTTCATTTCTCGAAGAGCAATTTAATTTCAGCAAAAACAAAGCAACAGCAATTGTAGGCGCTTGTGTCTTTATAGGTATGAATCTTATTGTAATCTTCTTCCAATACGGTTTCCTGGATGAAATGGATTATTGGAGTGGCACTTTCTCTCTAGTTTTTGTCGCATTGATAGAAATTATAGTATTTGCTTGGATTTACGGTATGGATAAAGGGTGGGAAGAAATTAATAGAGGTGGAGAAATTAAAGTTCCGAAAATCTTTTATTTTATAATAAAATACATTACCCCTCTTTATTTATTAACAATATTGGTAAGCTGGATAATTCAGGATGCTATACCAATATTTTTAATGAAAAATATCCCTGAAAATGAAATTTTATATCGTTGGTTATCCCGTGGATTTATGATATTAATTGCTATAGTACTTTTGCTAATGGTTCATTTTGCCTGGAAAAGAAATGAGGGAAAAGAAATGTTTAAAATTAATTATCAAGAAGAAAAAGGAGAATAAAATGAAAATATATGGTTGGATATTTATGATTGTTTTTTGGAGTCTAATAATTATCTTCACTGTTTATACTTTTGCTAAAATCTTGCAAAGTAGCAATAAGAAATCACACAAAAATAATGATAGCAATTTCATAGATAATAGTTCTAAAAATAGTTAGAAATTAGTTTACAATTTCTTAGAATATAATCAAAAATAAAGCCCACTATTTCGAGTGGGCTTTTATCTAAATAATTATCTTACAATCTATCGAATCAATTCTCAGTTGTATCTTCTTCGGGATTAATTTCTTCGCTAGATGAATCTTTTGTTTCTTCGGCAATTTGAATTTCATCTGTTTGACTTTTTTCATCTGTTTTGGCTTCTACCTCAGCATTATTTGAATTTTCATTCTGCTCAACTGGTTGCTCATTTTTTTCTTCTTTTTGTGGGGTCACTTCATGGATTTTAGCTTGTATATCAGCTAGCCTGAGTGGCTCGGTATTTTTAATTTCAATTTTTTCTTCCTTGATTTCTTCAAAAGCTTCCTCAAGACTTGGATAGAAATTAACTTCTTGTCGTAAATATGATTCGGTTTCGCTTTCCATACTGGCTATTTCTTCTCTTAATGATTCGAATTTAACTTCATAAGTTTGATATTGCTCAACATTAGGAACAGGATGCTGGTTATTATATTCATCAATTATTGATTGATCTTTTCCGCGTAATGCTTCAACAGCAGAAAGTACAATTTTCTTAGCATCTTTATCGAATTCAACAACTTTTAAAGGAAGCACATCGCCAATCTTGAAATATTCGCTAATATTTTTAACAGGTGCAAATGATAATTGAGAAACAGGTACAAATCCATCTACTCCGTCAGGCAATTCGACAATAATTCCCTTTTCAATAATGCGAGATATTTTGCCCTGTGTTTCATTTCCGACTTTATAGATTTCTTCAAGTTTTTCCCATGGATTTTCAAATACTTGTTTATGGCCTAAAGATATTCGACGCTGTTCAAGATCTATTCCAATTACAACTACATCTAGATTTTCCCCTTTTTTCACAAATTCGCCCGGATGACGAATCTTTTTTGTCCAAGACAGGTCACTAATATGAACTAATCCATCGACACCTGGTTCAAGCTCAACAAATGCTCCAAAGTTTGTAATATTCCGAACGATACCTGTATGCTTTGAGCCAATTGGATAACGCTCAACTAAATCTGCCCATGGATCTGGAGTTAACTGTTTCATCCCAAGAGCAAGTTTTTTATTTTCGGTATCTATATTAAGAACAATTGCATCGACTTCTTGCCCAAGAGAAACAACTTGTGATGGATGTTTAATATGTTGTGTCCATGACATTTCGCTAATGTGAATAAGTCCTTCAATACCATGTTCAATTTCAATAAAGGCGCCATAATCAGTCAAGCTAACAACTTTCCCATGAACCTTTGTGCCAGGTAAATATTTATCTCCAATTGAATCCCATGGATGAGGTGTTAATTGTTTCATTCCCAAAGAAATACGTTTTTTATCTTGGTCAAAATCAAGTACAACAACCTTAACAGGTTGGTCAAGTTGAACAACTTCACTTGGATGTGTGACACGGCCCCATGATAAATCTGTTATATGAACCAAACCATCCACACCACCCAAATCAACAAAAATACCAAAATCTGCAATAGCTTTTACAACACCTTCAAGCACTAATCCCTTCTCAAGCCGAGACATAATTTCAGCTCTTTGTTCACTCATTTCTTCTTCAAGCAATACTTTATGGCTAACCACTACATTATAATTCGACTGATTAATCTTAACTACTTTAATGTCGATATTCTGTCCAACCCAGGAATCAAAATCTCTAACTGGCCGTATATCAATTTGGGACCCTGGTAAAAACGCTTCTACACCCATTAAATCAACTACCATACCTCCTTTAATACGTCGTAAAATTTTCACAGAAACAGTTTCTTGCTTTTCATATAATTCAGTAATTCTTTGCCAAATCTTCATAAAATCGGCATGACGACGGGAAAGTACAATTTTTCCAGTGCTATCTTCTAAATTCTCTACATAAACCTCCACTATATCACCTACTCGATATGATTCAGGATTAATCAATTCTGCACGAGGAATATAACCATAAGATTTAAAACCAATATCAACAGCTATTTCATCCTTTGTAAAATCTACAATTCTTCCCTTTATAAGCTGATCTTCCTTTATATTTGAAACAGAATCCTCAAATAATGTCTGGAATTGACTATCATCCATTTCCAAATTATCAAACCCATCATTTAAAAGCTCATTTAATGGTTTCATTGGTATAGATTGTTCTTTAATTATCGGAGATTCAATAGAATTTACTATCTGATTTATCTCTGGATTTAATTGAGTTGATTCTTCATTTTGATTTAATATGTCTTCTGACATTAAATCTACTCCTTTTTTTTGTTTAAGTTAAACATTAGTTAATTATTATATAAAGTTTACAAAATTATGAAAAATATATATAATGTAAGACGATTAAAGAATAATTAATTATTAAATTTTTTATTCTTAATTTAGTATTTTTTTAGACTCTATGGCAAAAGAAGGCTCACAAGAATTAGTTGTAAATGCTGTTGAAAATATCATAAAGCAAACACGTGGCAAATTTTCCCCTGAAGACGCTGTGGCTGCAACAGGTTTTTCAATTGATGCAATAAACTCTGCACTGCAAAGATTGCTCGAGATTTACCGTGCTAAAGTTTCAATGAACCCAAATACAGGTTCCTTAATTTTTGAATTTCGTTATCCATTGCAAAAAATAAATCGAAAAACCTTTAAAGAAGTGATTTTTAATTTCTTTCGTTCATTGTGGAAAATTTTTACTGTAATTTATAAGGCAGCTACGGGGGTCATTCTCATATTTTATACAGTTGTTTTTATCTTGCTAATTATAGCAGGATTATTCCTTTCCGCAAGCTCAGATAGAGATGATAGGAGGGGTGGAAATCAAGTTAGCTTTGCTCTGGTGGGATTGATTAGAGGTATTTTCCAAGCACTAAACTTAATTGCAATAACAAGTTCTGTGCGTGAGTATACTGATGAATCAGGATTAGTTTATAAAACTTATGAAAAGGATAAAAATAAAGGTTCAAATTTCATTCAATCTGTTTTCAGCTTTGTCTTTGGTCCTGAACATCCAAAAGTGGATCCCAATGAAAATGCAAAAGAAGTCATTTCATATATAAGAAAAAAATCAAATGGAAAACTAACTGCTGCTGATATAGTTTTGCTTTCAGGTGTTCCATACAATATTGCTGAAGAAAAACTTGCCGAATATGCTGCTAAATTCAAAGGTGATCTGTCAATCTCAGAAGATGGGACCATTGTGGCTGATTTTTCTAATTTATTAAATATTCAAGCAAAAGATTTGGAAGGTGGGAAAATTGTATATTATTATAATGAAATCGATCCTCCCGCGCAACATACGGGAAATACAACTGGTAGAAATCTAATTATAATTGCTATGAATGCATTCAATCTCTTTGTATCATATTCAATTGTAAATTCGGCACAACAACCAGCTCCACCTAATGGGATGTCACCTTTCCTTAATATTCTTCTGGGTTATTTTCCATTCGTTTTTTCTATTACATTTTATCTTATTCCAATACTGCGCATACCTTGGACTATTGCATATTCAAATAAACGAAAAAAAATTATCTTACGTAAAAAACTCTTCCAGGCAATTTTTACATTACCTGGCACAAAGCTTACATTTGAGCAAATTGCAAATGCAATTAATCTTCCTAAAGAATTAACAGACAAAGCCAAGCACGCGCTCGAAAAGCTTGTGCTTGACCTGAGAGGTGAAATTGAAATCGGAGAAGATGGCTCCCCAATTTACAATTTTGAAAAAGTTAAAACAAAATTAAGCATTTCTCAAATTCGATAACAACTTATAAACCAATTTCTACTCCAAGAAACCCATTACGTTCTGCACCTGGAAAGAATTCTTTGCCTTGTCCCCCACCAGCATATAATTTATTGAATAAATTATTTATTTTACCTTGTAATGTCAGTGATCTTATTCCAAATATATCTTTAAATGTATAAGAGACATCAAGATTTGCAATAAAATAAGGATCCAAAACATTATCAGCATAATATCCATTCCCAAGAGAAGCTTTCAGTAATTGATTCTGTGTTAATAAATCCCCAAAATTATCGGTACGAGATTCACCAACATAATTTGAACTAAATGAGAAATAGAAATTCTTAATTGAGTATGTTAATGTAAAATTTGCTAATACATCGGGAAATCCAGCAATTGGATTATCCTTGAGTGAGATATAATTTTCATTATCAATATAATAATTATAATCAAGAATTCTATTGCGGCTGAATGTTGCATTTGCATTTAAATCAATATTACCAAAGTTCGATTTTATTAAATTTGCATTCAAAGCTAATTCTATGCCAATATGCTGCGTTTTAGGTGCATTACCCATTACAGGAACTCCGAAAACATCCAACTGACCACTATTTACTAATTCATCTTTATATTGCATCAAATATGCATTTGCATTAAAATTAAATAAATCCGTTTTCCAATTATATCCTAATTCTAAATCAAACATCGATTCAGGTTTAGTAAGTGGATTATTGAAATTATATAAAGGATCTCCGTTCTCACCTAGACGCATTTCAAAATTAGGCTTTGTACCCATAAAAGATTCTGATGCATTATAAAGAGCACTCATATTTGGTTCTCTTCTAGTATATGTTACAAGCAAATACGTATTCATTGAATTATTAATGAGATAATTTATACCTAGTTTGGGGTTAAAGAATAAATATTCAATATTAAATATCTTTCCCCCATTTCCTGCAATTGTTCCGTCGATTGTTTTATATTGTGTATAAAAATTTCCAAGCTTCTCATTATCTATTCCATAGGAGTTATAAATTAACTGTCCTTCAAGATTTAGCGACAACTTATCAGTAAAATTATAATTCTCACGTGCAAATATTGAGAATATGTTCCTTATACCATCATATTGATAAAATTTAAAATCTGGGTCATAATTTGCAGGTAAGTTATCGGCATATTTAATTTTACCCCAATGGTCAGAGCGATGAATTCGCAATTCAAAACCTGTCAGTAATTCACCATTTTTATGTTTCCATAATAATCGTGGTATCCAACCACCTTGCTTATTGCTCACATTTGCTCTTATAATTGGATTTTGTGGATCCTGTGCATTAGGATAGCCATTCTCAGCTGTTAATTGAAACATCGACGCATTAGTCCAACCTGTGGCATCATAATCGAAATAGCCATCACCCGAATAAAAGAAAAGAGATGATAATAATTCTAAGCTATCACTAATTTTTACATCATTTAATAATTCATAATGAGGTTGTGAAAATTCTTCAACCTCTTGCGCCCGCCTCTGTTGAAAATACGCAACATTTTTCCCTGTTGAATCATATTCCCAATAATTATAATTCACAAGCCTTTTCTCTTTATCAGTGATATATTGCTTTGGAATCCCTGTATAGGAAAGTGCATCAGAAACAGGTCCTCCAAAAACATTAATTTGCGTGGTAACATTTTTATCAAATCTTGCAGCACTTAAAAAATAGCTGTTCATTTTTACCCATGATCTATCGCGATAGCCATCTGAATTAATCCGGGATAATCGTGCATAAAATGCATATTTGTCAACATATCCACTTGATACCTCAATAGAGAATTTGCTGACATTTTGATTTAGACTATTGCTATTACCACCAAATTCTTGAAATCCCCCACCTGTATAAAGTTTAATGCCACGTTGATTTACAAAATTTGTTGTTGATAAATTGATTGTGCCACCAATTGCAGGAGGCCCGTAGCTGGTTAATCCACCACCACGCTGGACCTCGATTAATCCAAGATTTGACGTCAGATCTGGGAAATCAATCCAATAAACATCGTGATCTTCAGGATCATTTTGCGGAATTCCATTTATTAAAACAGAAACACGCCGTTGGTCAAATCCTCTCAATGATAAGATAGAATACCCAATTGAATTGCCATTTTGCGAGTAAGAATAAATCGAAGGGAGTGTAGATAATAATGCTGGTATATCTTGATAGATGTAAGATTTTGAAATCTCGCTATGCGTTATAACAGAGAATGGCACAGGAGATTTGCTTTCGATTGCGCGATTTGTCGATACAGTTATGCTCGGCAAATAATAGATTTTCGTTACTTCTGTGGTATCATTTTCTTGAGAAAATAATGAAAATGAGTATAAAATTATCCCACAGAAAAATAAAGTCGTTTTTTTAAACATTTTTTTACCTTTTAAATTTTGAAACTTTATTTTTCCGCGAGGTTTTGAGTGGCTTTTTTGAGAAGGTTCATCCTCTCCCGCTTCCCTACGCCAGTATTATCTGGATCAGGTTCGATGGGTCACTCTCAGCCATTTTTAGATGGCGCCCCCACGGGTTTTGTGGATAAACGATACTCAAGAAATAATATTTTTAAGATAAGTTAATTTTCATAAGAAGTTTTAAATGGGACTTTATTAGACTAATTATTTGTAATTTGAAAAAATAATAATTCTTCTTATGCTTGTTAATAATCTTATAAATCTTATAGCAAATATTCTAAAAATTTTATGGAATTCGCCTAAACCAACAGATAAATTACTTTCCGAGATTTTTCGCAATAAAAAAAATATTGGAAGTAAGGAACGCCGCTTCTCATCAGAATTAATATTTGCAATTTTACGAAATAAAATTTTATTAGATTATTTGATTAATCAATTGGAAAATAATAATTTAATTGATAAGGATAATAATATATATTTATCATATATTTATATTTTTCTTATAATAAAAACACTGGATTATGATATTTCCCCTGAATTTGACCCGCAAACATTAATTATCCGGATTAATCAGAACGCAAAAATTGAAGAAATTTTAAAATCATTTTTTGGTGACAAATATGACATCATCAGACATTATATTGAGAATCAATTGGAAATTATCCAAAGTGCAATAGATGATGCTGATACCTCACATTCTTTACCATATTTGGCAATTCGATATTCTTTCCCTGAATATTTGTTAGAAAAAATTATCGACAAATTCGATAATATGAAACAATTGCAAAATTTTTTACAAAAATCCACATCCGCAGCATATCCAACAATTCGCATAAGTCAATTAAATACAAATATACAAGAAATTGAAAATGAATTAAAAAATTTACATATTCAATATTATATAAGCAAAATTGTCCCCAATGCAATTGTTCTTTATGAGCGTGTGCAACTTAGTGAGTTCAATTTTTATAAATCGGGGAAAATAGAAATTCAAGATGAAGGAAGCCAATTGATTTCTTATATATTAGATCCCCAACCAGGTGAAATTATATTAGATGCTTGCTCGGGAGCTGGCGGAAAAACATTGCACATTGCGGATCTTATGAATAATCAAGGCGTTGTTATTGCAAATGATATAGAATATAATAGATTAAAAGAAATTCCAAAACGCGCTTCCCGATGTGGTTTATCAATTATTCAAACAAACAATTCATTAAAAACAAATATTGAAGTATTTATTAATAAAAATAAATACTTACGCAATGGATTTGATAAAATATTAGTAGATGCACCCTGCTCGGGAATGGGTACAATTAGGCGCGATCCAATGCGAAAGTACAGGATTAATCCTATTTTATTAGAAAAATTGCATAATAATCAATTGAAAATCTTATCTGAATATTCAAAATATGTAAAAATCGGTGGAATATTAGTTTATTCTACCTGTTCTATTTTGCCCGATGAAAATGAAAATGTAATTGATGAATTCTTAGCAGCAAATAAGAATTTCCTTCCTGACCCTATAAAACCAATTATTAATAAAAATAATATTGGAATAGAAAATATCAGCAATGAAGCTTTTATGCTAAATATTGATTTCACACAATCCAATTCCGATGGATTTTTTATGGCGCGAATGAAAAGAATTGAATAGAGCTATTTTTCAGTCGAAAATTTATTTAATTCTTCTTCAATTGGGATTGGGTACTCACCTGTAAAGCAAGCAGTACAATAATCAATTCCAGGTTCGTGAGGTACAGATTCAAGCATTTTCTCTTTAGAAAGATAATGCAAAGTATCGGCTCCAATTTTTTGTCTTATTTCTTCAACATTTGAATGATGATTTGCTATGAGTTCCTCGCGTGTAGGGAAATCCATTCCATAATGGCAAGGATATTTTACTGGTGGTGATGAAATTCGCATATCAATAGATTTAGGCACCGCTCGACGTATTAATTGAACTAGCGCTTGAGAGGTTGTTCCCCGCACAATTGAATCATCGACAAGTGTAATGTGACGATTACGAATAACACCATTTACAGTATTAAACTTTGTTTTTACTTTTAATATTCGCTCATCTTGTTTTGGAGATATAAATGTACGCCCAGAATAGTGATTTCTAATTAAACCAATCTCAAATCTTGTTGGATAATTATATTTATTATTGCTATGTGCAAACCCAAGTGAAGCCGTATTAGCACTATCGGGAACGCCAATAACATCAACACGCTCGCCATCAGATTTTACCACAGGTGACTCAATTGCTAGCTCTTTTCCAAGCTTGCGGCGAACTCTATCAACGCTTTCTCCAAAAATTTTGCTATCAGGTCGGGCAAAATAAATATATTCAAAGATGCAGTGCTTTGCTGTAGGTGTTTCAGGAAGTATTTTGTATGATTTTATTTCGCCTGTTTTTATAGTATCATCATCAATTACAACAATTTCATTATTCTCTACGCTTCGGATATATTCTGCATCTATAATATCAAATGCGCAAGTTTCACTTGCTAAAATATATGCCCAGCTCCCATTGTTCTTTACTCGTCCAATACTTAATGGACGAACACCATAGGGATCTCGAACACCAATTAAACTACTTTCTGATAATAAAACAAGTGAATATGCGCCAATTGTTTGTTGTAATGCATCTTGCAATTGCTCAAGTGGGGTTGTTTTTTTGCTATGTGCCATCAAGTGTAAGAACAGCTCAGAATCTGATGTCGTTTGAAAAATTGTACCTTCATCCTGCAGTTTCTTTCGTAAATACTTTGTATTAGTTAAGTTTCCATTATGAGCTAATGATAATATTCCACTTTTGTAATTGATATTAAAGGGCTGCACATTCCAACGTGTCATAGAACCTGTCGTTGAATAACGATTATGTCCAATTGCACAATTTCCTATTAATTCATCTTGAAAAATTTTTGAATCAGCAAATACTTCTGAAACAAGTCCAATCCCTTTATGATAAGCATAATGCATTTTCTTTTTTTCATTATCGAAATAAAATGTTGTAATACCTGCCGATTCCTGTCCACGATGCTGCATAGAAAACAATCCATAATAAGTCATAAGCGATGCTTGAGGATGATTATATATTCCATATACGCCACAATTTGAATGTGGCTTATCTATTTCTTTAAATTCTTTTACATCCATTTTTTAATAATAATTAAATTGAAAACCCAATCCAAAATAATCTAATTTTTGTCGATAAAATTGTCCGTAATAATTCTGACCCATGTAATATTCACATTTTAAAAGAACGCTTCGATTTTGTGCAGTTTGAAATTCCAAACCTAGTATGATATTTACCATTCCAATCGTTGAACCATGATATCCATTTAATTTAAAATCAAGTCCTCCCTCAACTTTAAGCCAATCATTTAATCTAGCGACTCCATCAAATCCAACATAAGGAATAAACACTCGCAAATCAGTTGGAATTTTATGAAAATTATAAATCATACCAATATAAGGACGAAAATCTTTGCTTTTTGCTGCGATTGCCAAATCAATAAATTCACGAGAATATGTCATAGGTACTATTAAAATACATTTTATTTGTTGACCATACAGAAGATAATAACTTTCGGATTTATTATAGCCATCCGCAAGATGAGTTGAGATATGAGCAACACGTAATCGAGCTTCGATACCGTAATTTTTTATAGGATAAATAAATGAAAAATTGCCACCAAAATAATAATCAATCGTTTCTACGGGAAATTTGAAATTATCCTCTGAACGCAATTGAGTGTACGTAAAGAATTCTGTACCAATACCAAATTGAATATTATTTTTCAATTTTTGTTGGTATAAATCCAGATTTGCCCCAATATCCAACCGTAAATGATTTTCTGTAGCATAATCAACCATTCCAATGCGTGCTTCATAAATATTTGCCGCAAATGGTTTTATCAGAGGTGCTTCGATAAATTCTGCTTTTAAAATTATAAAATTAAAAATTAGAATAAATAATGTAGTTCGAATGATTCGCATATTGCATTCATTAAAAATACAAATTAAGAAAAACTGAAATTTTAATTTTATTAATAAATATAAATTTGAAAAATAAAATTTTCTATCTTTGTATTTTATAAAAATTATATTATGCAAAATACAATTGAAAGAGGTAATGACGGCGAAAAAATTGCTGAGAAATATTTGCAAGATCTTGGCTATAAGATAATAAAGCGCAAATTTCATTTTGGTAAAGTCGGTGAAATTGATTTAATTGCTAAAGATGGCGAAACAATTGTATTTGTGGAAGTTAAAGCTCGCAAATCCTCTGATTATGGTAGCGGATTTGAAGCAATAACTCCCACAAAACAAAAACATTTAATAAATGTTGCTCGTGGCTTTCTTTATGTGAATGAACTTAATGATGCTTTCACACGATTTGATGCAATATCAATTAATCTTTCAAAATCACCACCCGATATCGAGCATTTGAAAAATATAATTACAATAATGTAATTACATTAAGCCTCGTCCCTTAAGTAATGGTACAATGCTTGGCTCTTTTCCACGAAATTCAATATACATTTTCATTGGATCTTCCGAATTTCCACGTTCGAGAATACGACGAAATCCAATTGCTGTTGAGCGATTAAAAATCCCATCTTCTTTGAATTTCTCAAAAGCATCTTTATCCAATACTTCTGCCCAAATATATGAATAATATCCCGCATCATAGCCTGTTGTGAAAATATGATTAAAATAAGTGCTTCTATATCGTGAGATAATTTCAGGAATCAAGCCCAATTCTTTCATTTTTTGGTCTTCAAATTTCATTGGATTTTCTTTAAATGCCTCGGTCAATATATGATAATCCATATCTAAATATGAAGCTGCAAGATACTCAACTGTTCCAAAACCTTGGCCATATTTTGATGATTTTTGAATCTTATCAACCAGTTCTTGTGGAATTACCTTCCCCGTTTTATAGTGTTTTGCAAACAATGCGAGCATATCGGGTTCGACAAACCAATTTTCCATTATTTGTGATGGCATTTCGACAAAATCTCGTGGAACATTTGTTCCTTCTAAGCTTCTATATTTTGTATTTGCAAATAATCCGTGAAGAGAATGGCCAAATTCGTGAAACATTGTCTCTGCCTCATCAAATGTTAAAAGAGCGGGTGATGTTGCAGTTGGTTTTGTAAAATTGAAAACTAAAGAAACAACAGGATGAACTTTCGATCCATCTTTCCTAATATATTCTTCCACGTAATTTGTCATCCAAGCGCCTTGTCGCTTATTGGGACGTGGATAGAAATCCATATATAAAATACCAAGGAATTTTTGGTTGCTATCAATCACTTCATAAGCATAGATATCGGGATTATATTTGGGAATATTTGTGATTTCTTTGAAAGATATACCAAATAGCTTATTTGCAAGTATGAAAATACCTTGCTGAACGTTTTCTAATTTGAAATATGGTTTTGTTGCTTCTTCATTAATATCATATTTTGCTTTGCGTACTTTTTCGGCATAATAGCGCCAATCCCAAGGTTCAAGCTTGAAGTTGCCACCTTCTTTTTTAATCATATCACGATATTCATCAGCTTCTTGATTTGCAACTTTAATTGCAGGAGGCCAGATTTGATTGAGAAGATTGAATACATTTTCAGGGGTTTTAGCCATTGCATCATCAAGTCGATATTCAGCATGGTTTTTATAACCAAGCAATTGCGCACGTTCCATTCGCAGATTCACGATTTCTTTAATAACCTCATTATTATCATATTCATTCCCATTGTTGCCACGATTTGAATAAGCTTTCCATATTTTTTCACGCAAATCCCTCCTGCTTGAATATTGCAAGAATGGCATAAGACTTGGATTGTGAAGTGTGATAACCCATTTGCCAGGCATTCCCATTTCTTTTGCTGTTTCTGCTGCACCATCGATAAAGTCTTTTGGCAATCCTGCAAGGTCTTTCTTTTTCTCAAGCACTAATTTAAAATTGTTTGTTTCTGCTAGCACATTCTCAGCAAATTTGAGCTCCAGGACTGATAATCGTTGATTGATTTCTGCTAAACGAGATTTCTTCTGTTCATCAAGATTTGCTCCACTTTTGATAAATGCTTTGTAAGTCTTATCCAAAAGCCTGTATTGTTCAGTATTCAAATTCAAACTTTCTCTTTTATCGTATACTGCTTTAACCTTTGCAAATAATTGAGGATTTTGTAAAATTTCATCATTATGTTTAGATAGCATTGGTGCAATTTCCTTAGCTGCAGCTTGAATTTCATCATTTGTATTTGCTGAATTTAAATTGAAAAATACTGTTGCAATTTGATTTAGCAGATCCCCACTATATTCGAGACTTTCTATTGTATTTTCAAAAGTTGGTGCATCTTTATCCTCAATTATTGCGTTGATTTCTTTATTATGAATCTCGATTGCTTCTTTAACAGCAGGTAAATAATCACTGCTTTTGATTTGCTCAAATGGTGGAACTCCGTATGGAGTTGTGAATGCCGATAGTAGAGGATTTTTTTCCGCATAAGTTTGCATTACCATAAATAAACTAATAATTACATAAACATAAAATTTTTTCATAGTATTTTGTATTTTATTAATAATAAAAAATTATCTTGGTTTTAACTCAACTACTGGGATAATCATTTCTTCAAGTGATATACCACCGTGCTGGAATGAATCCCTGTATTTATTTAAATAATAATGATAATCTGTTGGATAAACAAAATAGTAATCTTCCTTTGAAATAAAATTACTTACGCTAATCCCCTGCCTTGGTATTTTTATCTCTTCTAAATCTTTTATAAGCATTGCTGATTTAATATCTGTTTTGACATTTTTTCCAAATTTATAGCGTAAATTCGTTGAAGTTTCTCTATCGCCAAGAATTTGCACTCCGCGCATACAACGTATAGAACCGTGGTCGGTAGTAATCAGGACTCTTGCATTCTTTTGTTGAGCTATATTTTTTAACATTGAAAATAAGCTTGAATAAGTAAACCACGATCGTGTAAGTGAGCGATACGCAGCTTCATCGGGTGCAATTTCTTTTAAAATTGCATAATCCGAACGTGAATGCGCCATCATATCTACGGCATTAATTACAATTGTTGTCAAATGATTATCGAGAATATCGACCAATTCTCGTTCAACTTTTTTTCCAAAATCTGTATCGAAAATTTTATAAAAATTTAGTTTAGTGCGTAATTTAATTTTTTTCCTATCAAGCCAGGATTCAAATAATTCTTTTTCATTTGCATTTTGTTTGTGGTCCTCTGAATTTGCTTCCACATTCCACCATTGTGGATAATATTGCTTAATTTGAATTGGATATAATCCTGCAAAAATAGCATTCCTGGCATAAGGTGTTGCTGTTGGAAGCATCGATGAATAAAAATTTGTTTTTGCAGAGTAATACGGTAGAAGCATATCCTGCATAACAAGCCATTGGTCATATCGCAAGCAATCTATAACAAAAAAGAATACAGGATCCCCACTTTTTAATAATGGTTCAAGATATCGCGACGTAATATGTGGAGATAATAAAGGATCGCCTTCGCCAGGTTTATCATTTAACCATTTTCGATAATTTGTTTCAACAAATTTCGAGAATTCAGCATTTGCTTGGTGCCATAAATCGCCAAGAGTTTGGTCAAGACCTGTTTCGGGAATACGCTCTAATTTTATTGACCAATTTACTAATTTTTGATATATATCAATCCAATCATCAAAATTTTGATAAAAGGAAATTTGCTGAGATAATGTATTAAAACTTGATAAAAATGTCTGAATCAATTGTTCTTGCTTAATTCTTCCTTCTTCAAGAAATTTTTTACAAGTTAATAAAATTTGAGTGGGATTCACGGGTTTTGTCAGATAATCATCAATTGATTTTCCAATTGCTTCTTCCATCAGACTTTCTTCTTCATTTTTTGTCACCATTACTACATTTGTAATTGGGTCAATTTCTTTTATTTGAGGTAATGCTTCTAAACCCGACATACCGACCATTGTTTCATCAAGAAATACAATGTCATAATGCTTCGCCTTAATTAGCTCGATTCCATCTTCACTATTTGAGGCAGTTTCTACTTCATAACCCTTTTCCTTCAAAAGAATTAGATGAGGTCTTAAAAGTTCTATTTCATCATCAATCCATAGAATTTTTCCTTTGTCCATAATTTTTCCTTTAAAAATAATAATTAAGTAGAAATTCTTAAAATTGCCCCAATGATTTTATATCTATAGAATTAAGAGATTTTTCAAAAATTGGTGTATAATATCCATACATACTCATAGGGAAAGTCACATAGACTTCGATAAGATGCAGCCCATAAGCAAGAGCATATTCCCACCTCATAATTGGTTCGCTTTTCATTGTCTTTTGATATAAAAACTGAGTTAAATAAGTTGGATAATCTCGATATAATTTATGGCGCCTGCTTAAAATATCATTTCTAAAAACACCTTCATAAGATATTGTATCTCGACTTTGGCGCCATTTTTCAAGCATATCCTCTGATGATGGTATATTTTGTCGAATTCCTTCATATCGTCTTACTATTATTTTCATTCCAATTCTATAATTATCAGGATTTATAGGATCTACCATAAAGTATGCAATTGTTGAATCCTTGTCACTTTTAAAAAATTGATTAAAATTGCGAGGTAATTGTATTGAAAAAATAGAATCAGGTGGAGAATAAGATATAAATTCTGTTGAATCAGGATTCAAAGATTGAGCATAGATAATTTCCTGAATCATTTGTCGTAAATTATTTGCCTGGGTTGAATCGCCTATCGCTTCATAAGCAAATGCTAAATTGTTTAGTGTAACTAATTCTATTGGATTCATATATAAAACTCGTGTATAATCATCAATAGCCTCTTTATAATTTTTATTTTTAAAGAATGCATCCCCTCGCCTTTGAAAAAGCTCTTCACCTCCTCCCCCTTTTGAGAGTAAAAGAGTAAAATCCCTTATTGCTTCCGAATACTTTCCTAATTTATATGCTGCTTTCCCGTGTTCATATAATACTTTTGAATTACTCGAATCAAAGGCAAGCGCATAACTTAGATCTTTGTATGCTTCCTCAGTTCGTCCAAATTTATTTAATAATGCTCCACGATTCCCATAAGCTTCAGAAAATTTACTATCAATTTGTATCGCTTTATTAAAATCAGCCATCGCTTTTACTGTATCAGCTAAGGAAAGATATGTAAGCCCCCGTAGATTATATACATCAGCAATATTATGGGTAACTTTTTCCAAATGATTTAATATTTTCAGCGCAGAATCATATTCATAAACATAATAATGACATAAACTTTTATTAAACAATGCATCAGGATGGTCGGGATCTATTTTAAGCACCTCTCCATAAACATTCGCTGCATCATTATATTTATGCAATATCATTAAATTATGTCCTAGCTTTATTAATGAATCTACTTGTGAATAGGAAATATTAATTGAAAATATACTGCAAATTATGATAGAAAAAACAAAATATCTTAGTTTCATATCAGAAAAAATTTATTAATTAAACGAATAAGTTTAAGAAATCTTGAAAATAATAGAAATAAAGCAATATATGAGCTATATTTTTATAATTTTTCCCCTCCAAATTGATTTATTGCTATTAATTGCGATATAATAGCAACCGCTTTGCAAATCTTTTAAATCAATTATCATATTTGTGTCAGAATACGATGAAAATTGCTTTTTTATTATTAAATTCCCTATCAAATCATATACAGCAATATCAAATGGGTTGTAAATAGTTTCGCCTAAATATATATTTAAATATTCCCTTACAGGATTTGGATAAATATTAATATTATTTGAAAATTCTGAAACTTCTACCGTTTTATTTGATATGGTTAATTCATCAATAAACCATCCTTTCTCCATCTTAAAAGTATTTGCAGCAAAACGAAAACGTAATAAAAACGGTGAATTTAAATTATATAGATATAAATTTTCCACTCTCCAATCTTTTTCATCTAATACTCCATCTTTCCAATATGAGTAATCATCATAACTGTATCTTGCATTGAAATTATTGCTATCAGAATTTACAAAGCGATTGCTCCAGGTCTTCCCATTATCAATAGAATATTCAACAACAGCAGTATCCTTTGGTTCTAAAATTGCAGCATTATAAAATTGGATATGAACAGAGCCATTTGCCGCCTGCATCGGAAAAAGAAGAAATGTATCTTTTTGATTATTTGTATAATTATTATATGGAGATTCAGTAAATGAATAAGGCAAACTATATGCAAATTCATCAGTTTTATTCCACTTTCCACCTATATAATACTTTGGCAAATCCCCATCAAAATTTTCATAAAATGCATTTATCTCACTTAATTCAATAATCTTGCCCGCATACGCAACATAATGATTACTTTCTTGACTTACATTTTGATAGCTATCCATAACTTTTGCAAAATATTTATAATATCCCCGTATTTGAGTAAGATCCTCAATTTCAAGAATTTTTGAAGTATCCTGGGGATTTACATCTAATTCTTTTATTTGTACGCTATCCCGATAAATAATAAGCTTATTCATATAAATCAAAGGAGTTTGTCCATCGGCTCTTTTGGATGGCAATTGTATTTGTAATTTTACCCCATTAGAGGGTTCCCAAAGATTTTCACTTGCTAAAATTATAGGGGCATCGGGTTGCTTCGCTCCACCAGGATATGATGAATTATATCGGGCTATGCTTGAATCCTTGCCTGCTTTCACATAAATTGCATAATCATATTTTTCAAATGGTGTGAGACCTTCATCCAAATATTGATTTTCCCCTTTCGATAATGTTGTCAAATAATTATCGTTTCTTAATATTATAATCTGATATTCTCCAATTGATAAAGGTTGTCCAAAACTACGCAATGTAGGATTTTCCCAATTTAATTGTAACTTCGTTGGCTCATCAAATAGAACTTTAATTGTAAAATTTTCTACAGGCATTGGTGCTCTTGTATTGATTAACGAAGTATAAACATCATTATCTCGAATATCATTTTCAGCATTCCGCATATCGACCCAAGATGGATAAATTATCCCATCATAAAATGTGCATCCACTATAATCACCTGCAAATGCATTACCAAGAAAAGGATTTAAACGCAAATCGCTTGCATAATCGCTTGCAGGTCGGTCGATCCAAGTATCTCCCCCATCTGTAGATAAACTTACATACGCTTCATAGAGCAAATTTGTAGAATCATTTCTACTGTCTAAATACATTACTGCAATATTCCCACTTGTAGGGTCAATTGCCATCCATTGCCAGAATTGATCATTTTTTTCAACAGAATGTACCATTACAGGCGATGACCAAGTTTCACCTTTATCAGTAGATTTTGAAAAATATATATTTGGTATTGAATCCCCTGCCCAAGTTAAATAAAGATTTCCTTTATATTTACTATTAGAAATATCGCACGCAATAACAGGATAAGTTTCAGCACGCACCTTTCCTTTTAACGAATGGCGCCAACCTTGTCCTTCAAGAAATTTTGTAATCCCAAAAATATTATAATGAAATATTATACGAGGTTGTGTGAAAGTTTTGCCACCATCCATAGATTTTGCAAAGCCCACACCGTGTTCTATTCCATCATTCCATACAACATATAACTCTCCATTTGGACCTGTCGTTGCTAAAGGAAAACTTTGTCCATAAGTTGTATCCTCAGAGCTTCCTGGCTTGCGTGGACTGACTGCAACAGGAATGCTCCAAGTTTCACCTTTGTCGGTTGATTTACTAATTACAATTTGAGTGGCAGAATCACGCGGTGTCACTCGCTTCCAAGGTACATATAGATGCTTAAAATATGGAGATGATGGAGAATTATCAACTTGAATATAATATTTATCTTCAAAAGTAGAATCAAGAGTTTGAGATCCTGTATGAAGAATAATGGGTATATGTGCTTTCCAGCTTACACCTTTATCTGTTGATTTTGCTATAAAAACACCATTTTCACCAACCATCACGTTATAATTATCATCCATTTTCCCAAACCCACCATAAACAAGATATCCAGTTCCATCCATATCAAAAGCTACCGATGGATCATTTGTTGATTGCCACCCTTCAAAAGGTTTTCCGAGATTTTTATTAACCCACGTTTTCCCTCCATCCCATGAAACATAAACCCAAGTTGATGAATTATCACGATAATCTACAGCTGAGCCTATCAGATTTGTTGGATCTGTTGGATTATATGCAATTGAAGACTCGTTTTGCATTCTATTTACTTCTCCTGGCTCATCAAGGGTCATATTAATATTTAAAAAATATGGAATTCTTGTTCCTTGCAACATATCCCAATAGAATTTCTCGAAATATTGAACATCGGGTGTGGGATGCGCAGCCTCCATTAATCTTTTAAATGCCTCTTTTGCTTTATACCTCTCAAACTCAGGTTCATCACTATAAGAATTATAGATAAAAAGACATAAAAAACAAACAACTACAATTTTGAATAAATTTTTCATTTCAATTTTCTTTTTTTCTGCAAATTAAGAATTTTTATTATGAATAAACTAATAATATAGTCGTATTAAGTAGGCTTTTGTTATATGATTTTGCTTTAATATAAAATTAGAGGTTTTATAGTATTATATTAGAAATTTATAATTTTATCGGGATTTTGGATAACGTAATCTGCCCAAGATTTAATTTTTGAATTGCCAGCAGCTGAGGATTGTTTATAAAAATGGCATATAGCAAGCGATAAAGCATCTGTACAATCATAAAATTCTGGTGTTTCCAGTATATGTAGGGTCTCACGAACCATAAATTGTACCTGTTGCTTGCTTGCATTTCCACGCCCTGCAACAGATTTTTTTACTTCTCGTGGTGTATATTCGATTATATCAATATGCTTATTAACAGCAGAAATTATTACAGCCGCTCGAGCCTGTGATAATTTTATTAAGGATTGCGCATTTTTATGGTAGAACATCGTTTCAAGTGAAATTACATCAGGGACAATTCTATCAATTAACAAATTAATCTGGGAAAAAATTTCCCCTAATCGTTTATTATATTCTTTTTCGAGCAGCTTCGCTTTTATAATGCCATATTCGATTAATGATAAACTTTTACTCTCGGTTAAAATAGCACCATAGCCAATCAGTACTGAGCCAGGATCAATTCCAAGAATAATCATTATTGATCTATTAAATCTTCTATGGATTCATCAATTTCAAGATTAGTATAAACATTTTGAGCATCTTCAAAATCTTCCAAAGCATCTATAAATCGCATTATTCTTTTAGCTTGTTCAACATCTGAAACTTTAATATAAGTATTTGGAATATATTCTAATTTACTTTCAAGTATATTAAATTTATGCTCTTGTAAATACTTATTAACTGCACCATAATTTTCAATTGAACAAATTATACGTGTTTGTTCTTCATCATATTCCATATCGGACGCCCCTGCTTCAAGAATAGCCTCAAGCATTTCATCTTCCGATTTTCCATCAGTTGAAACAAGAATTACACCCGAGCGAACAAAATTCCACGAGACAGAGTTTTGCTCCCCTAAATTTCCACCATATTTTGTAAAAAGGGAGCGGACTTCTGCAATTGTTCGATTTTTGTTATCCGTAGCAACTTCAATGATAACAGAGACACCGTGAGGTCCATAACCCTCATAAGTATATTCCTCAATCGTTGCACCTGCGATCTCGCCTGTTCCTCTTTTAATGGCACGTTGAATATTTTCATTTGGCATATTTTCAGCACGTGCATTCAATATTGCAAGGCGCAAACGGGGATTACCGTCGGGATCTCCACCACCTTCACGAGCAGCAATTGTTATTTCCTTTGCTAATCGAGTAAAAATTTTGCCCCGTTGAGCATCTTTCTTACCCTTTTTATGCTTAATATTTGCCCATTTACTATGACCTGACATTCAAGACCTTTTGATTTTTTAGTTTAAAAATCTTTATAATATTTTGACCTGTAATCTTGGATTTTAGCAGATTTTTTTACTTCTGTATACCAAGAGAAAAATGCACTTTTCGCTGCTTCTGTTGTTAATTGCTTAATATAATTATCTAAATTTGCTTGCACAGTTTGCATATCAGGAATTTGCTTATTTAATACTTGTATTATATAATAATTCCTCTCACCACGAATGGGTCCTAAGATTTGTCCAATTGGCGAATCGAATATCTTTTGTGTTAATATTACATCATTGCCAATCCCTTGAACTTTTCCATCATTTTTAAGACCTATAGCGTTAATAAATTTCAGAGTTGTATCAATTTGCTGTGCCTGCTCAAGGTCTTGATAATTTTTTACTTGTGAATAAATTTGCTCAGCTTGAGACTTTACCATATCGAGAATTTTTTTATCTCGTAATTTTGTCTCTATTTCATCTCTTTTATCTTCGAGAGACGCTATTCCCGCCTTTTTCTTTCCTACTACCTGACCAACAAATATTCCATAGTACTTTAGCTCAATAGGTTCAATTACCTCACCAACATCCAAATCGAATGCTTTATTTGTTATATACCAAGAATTAAATATAGGCCTTTCTTGTGTAAAATATGGAGTAATATTCACAACCCTATTTAATCTTTTTGCTATTGTGTCAATATTTCCACCATCTTGCAGTTGTTTTGATATAGAATAAGCTTCACGGAATAAAGCATTTTTTGTCGCATTTGAAATCACATTTTTAATAGTAATCTTACTGTACTTTATTTCTTCAGGATTTTTGTCATATACTTTAATAATATGATAACCAAATTCAGTTTCGATAGGTCCCACAACCTCACCTACTTTTGCAGAAAACACAGCATCTTCAAAAGGTTTTACCATCTGACCTCGTCCAAAATATCCCAGATCGCCACCATTTTGTGCTGAACCTGGATCTTGAGAATATTGCCTTGCAAGAACGGTGAAATCTTTGCCTGACTTAATCTCTTTAATTATTTCTAATGCACGTTTATAAGCGGAATCTTTATTATTATTTATTTTTATCAAAATATGATTAGCCCGTACAATTTCTTGACTGCTTGGACGACGCCCATCCAATCTATAATAAGTTATTCCTTCAGGCAAAACCAATGGGCCTGCTATATATCTATCGGGCAAAAACATCAAATACTTATATACTTCTTGGTCTATTTTATTCACTGGTGTATAATCGAAAGTCTCCCCTCCTAGCTCGCTCATTTTTATTTCAAAAACACTATCTCTTTCCTCAACTGTTTTACAGTTTTTGAGTGCTTCGTCTAATTCACGAGCCCGCTTATCTGCCCTTATAGAATCATCCCTCGATGGTTGTAAGGGAAATGTAATATATTTCAACTGAACTTGAGCTTCCTGTTTATAGAAATTCTTATGAGCATTATAATATTTTTGTATCTCTGCATCAGAAATTTTAATATCTTCGGGTTTCACATTTTGTGGGGAAATGACAAGAATTTTTGCATCCATTGATGAATTTTGATTTACGTATTTTACTTTAGCAAATGTAGGAGATACTATAGAATTAAACATCCCAACAGATGTTCGTAAGTGAGCAAACATCTTATTTCTTGCTAGAACACTTTCAATTTCTGATAAATCTTTTCGCAACTGATTTACTGCTTCAGTCTTTTGTTCTTCACTAACTTGTTGTTGGTCTGACCCAAGATAATTCCTATAACTTTCTGGATTTGTAATTAGTTGGAGATAAATATCTTTTAAGAATTTGCCACTTGAATCAGTAAAAGATTGTTTTAAATAATCAGGTGGATTTTCAATTAATTCATCTCTAATTTCATCGGGGGTTACAATTATCCCCATTTTTTTTGCTTCTTGTTTAAATAATAGATTATCGACCAATTGATTCCATACTTGCTGTCTTACTGTTGATTCGTCAATTTCTTGATTGGGGTCCTGCATTTGCGCACGTTGCTGCTCAATTTGTGCTCGCACCCGATCTTCATAATCTGTATATAAAATCTTTTCTCCATTTACCTTTCCAACCACAGCATTTTGTAAGGATTCACCACTCCTAATTAAAGTACCGATATCTGCATCACTTAGCACCATATACCCGATGAAAATTAGAGCAAATAATCCTAATGCATAGGGCGATATTTTTCTTATGTTTGATAATGTTCCCATATTTTTTATTTATTTATGAAATTTGAAAATTACAAAACTACAAATTTAATAAAATTTCCTTTAAATTTATGTTATTAATGAATAAAAAGCAGTTGAACGATTATAAAGATTGGCAAAAGAACAATTAATGAAAATTTATACATATATGCAAAGAAATGTGGCATCGGAACTTTCTGCTCTTCTGCAATAGATTTCACCATAAAATTAGGCCCATTAGCAATATAAGTCATTGAACCGAAAAATACAGCACTTGTTGATATTGCAGCAAGATAATTCGTTGGGATATTTGCTATCATTGGAAGATGAGCAAATAATTGTGGTGAATGCTCAACCAAACCAAGCGCCAGTGAATAAAATGTCAATGCTGTTGGAGTATTATCAAGAAATGAACTTAATGCCCCTGTAAAATAATAAAATTGTATGGGATGATTTATTCCTATTGTCGCGGCATTGCTTTCTACATATACCAAAACGGGTACCATTGTTATAAATATTCCTAAAAATAAATATGCTACTTCAATTATAGGACTCCACGTGAATTCATTATTTTGATGTACTTCTTTTTTAGTGAAAATCAGTGAACATGCAGCAAGAGTCAACATAATTACTACACGTACGAGTGTTGCTTTATCAGAATTCTCGAGGGATGGAATTGTCAATGGGTTTATTAAAGCAACAGATAACACAACCCCAATCAACCAAACAAAATTTAAACTTCCATTAATTCTAATTTTTTGAATATTAGATCTATCGAAAGCAATATCTTCGGGATTTTCTTTTTTATATTGTAGAGAATCAATTATATAGTAAATTGTTAATAAAAGCAAATTCGTAACAAACCATTCAGGAAATAAATGCAAAAACCACGTAAATGGTACACCCCGTAAATAAAGCACAAATAACGGTGGATCGCCAAGTGGAGTTAATAATCCCCCTGCATTTGCAATTATAGCTATAAAAAATAGAACCGAGTGTGTCTTTCTTTTCCTCTCAGAATTGATTTTCAAAAATAGACGAATTAGCAGCATTGCCGCTCCTGTCGTTCCCATTATAGATGCAAGCACAGCACCGATTGCAAGTAGAATAGTATTATTTCGAGGTGTTGATTCTATATCCCCTGAAATATGTATACCTCCTGTAATTACAAATAACGACCCTAGTAAAACAACAAACGGTAGATAATCAAACACAATTGTACGTTCGAGCTCTGTTGTTAGTCCATTCGATAGCATCCAAATGGCTGTTGGAATACCTAATACAAGCGAGACAATTAATTTATTGCGATTGGATTCCCAAAATTTTGGAGTTGCAAGTGGAAGCACTGCAATAGCTCCCAGCATTAGCACAAAAGGAATCCCCGCCCATAACGGAATATAAGGTAGATTTTCCATAACAAAAAAAATTTATAATTATAATTAAACGAATAAATAATTTTGAAATTGAAAAAAAACAGAACTTTATTGTATAATTATCGTACTTGAAACCACAACGAAAGTCAGTGTGCTTTTCTATAGTCTTGCAATAATGAGATGCCTTATAATATATTTATTTCTATTTTATGCGTAATTTTGTATTATTAGAATTAACTAACTATCAAATTCGTCATAATTAATAATGACATTGTTACAAGCTCCTGAAAATGTTCCATTAAAAATTACTGAGATCAAATCTGGTATTGAAATAAAAAAGCAACTTAGCAATCTAGACCTTTATATAACTGAATATATTATAAAATTAAAAGGTGCACGATTTGGACCTATTCTTATTCAAAAGCTGAAAGAGGGAAATGAAAAATTTGCAATAGGACAAGGAATTGCTGATAAAATTATTGTCGAGTCCTGTAATGAAAAATCAATATAATAATTTACAAATTCACAATATTAGCAATCGATCTGATACTTTCGGAAAAACAATTGCAATTATCGGGCTTCCGCAATCTGGAAAAAGTACAATCTTCAGACTTTTAACTGATATGAAAAGCCACGGCTACGATGCAACTTTTGAAGTTACCGAAGCTGAGACAAAAATTAAAAATAAAAAAATCAAAATTGTAGATTTACCTGGCATACAATCCCTTTCTTCGAGCCAATTTAGCGAGAAAATCGCAATTAATTACTTATTAAATAATAAAATAGATCTCATTATCAATATTATTGATTCGACGAATCTTGTACGTGGATTAAAACTCACTGTGGAACTACTTGATTTAGGAATTCCTGTGATAATATGCCTTAACTTTCAAGATGAAGCACAGAAAAGAGGTATTATAATTAATAAGACAATTCTTTCTAAAGAATTGGGTTGCCTAACTATTTCTCTAACTGCTCGTAGCGGTAATGGAATTCAGGAATTAGTTAATTTGATTGAAAATTCATTAGAATTGTGCCCTCCATACGCAAAACCATTTCAATACAGTCAGGATATTGAACAACATATAAGAGAGCTAGAACAGGTAATCACCGAAACAAATATCAACGTTTATTACAATCCTCGCTTTTACGCAATTAAAGCAATTGAAAACCCCACTAATATTCCAAAATTTTCACATCCACAAATAAATAAAATAATTAATGAACTTGAAGACAAAATCACTCAGCAATTAAATCAAGAGCCTTTTGAGTTTATCTCACAAATAAGGCATAGTTATGCAACGGAATTAGCAAATAATGTAATTCATATTTCCAAGAATAGAATTCCATTTCAAGATAGAATGGACGCATTGATTTCACATCCGATTATAGGATATATCGTCTTTTTTGCCGTTTTACTTTTATTTTTTGTTTGTATTTTTTTTGTTGGAAATTTCCTCGCATCTTTAATTGATCCCATACTAGCAAGCATTGGGAGATCATTTGCCCCATTAGAAAAATCTTCTCCTTTTCTTTGGGCTTCAATCAATGGAGCATATCAAGGAATATTAGGAGCATTAGGAATTGTGTTACCTTACTTTTTGCCTTTAGTTTTGCTCACTTCTTTATTAGAAGAAACAGGGTATATGTCCCGTGTTGTTCTTTTGATTGATGGATTGATGCATAAAATTGGTCTTCATGGCAAATCCATACTTCCATTTATGCTTGGAATGGGTTGTTCAGTCCCCGCACTCTATGCTACACGAATGCTTGAAAATCCACGCGATAGAATTATGACTGCAATTTTAATTCCTTTTATACCATGTTCAGCACGATTGACTGTCATTTTTGCATTAGCAGCAGCTTTAACAGGTCCATTTTGGGCAGTGATAATACTCCTATATATTATGCTCTTAATTGGTATTATAAGTAAAATTCTTTCTCGTATAATGCCTAGTTCATCGGGCTTAATTATGGAAATCGTTCCATTAAAATTCCCATCTTTCAAAAATTCATTTATAAAAACTTGGTTAAAAATCAAAGATTTTCTTGGTGATGCTTTGATTTTTTTGATACTTGGGGGAATTGTATTAGGTTGGGTCCAATATTTCAATATTTCCTCAATTTTTGACATAATGTTTTCACCAATTGTCTCGGGATTGCTTGACTTACCTGAAAAGCTTGGTTCTACTCTTGTATTTGGGTTTTTAAGGAAGGAATTAGTACTTGTTATGACTTATCAAGCACTTGGAGTAAGCACATTGAGCAATCTTCCAATGACTCTTTCGCAAGTTATTGTATTTATTATATTCGTATGTCTCTATTTTCCTTGCCTTTCGACTTTTATTGTACTATGGAAAGAGTTTAAATGGAAAATTGCAATTTCAAGTGCTATATTTAGTCTATTTATTGCAACTATTTCAAGTTTTATATTCAAAATATTATTAAATTTAATTTATATTTAAATAAAAATTTTTCATAATTTAGTATTTTTATTAGATTAACATAATTTGTTTTTTTAATTTTTTAAAATTTAGGTGATTATATGGAAGAGAATGAAGTTGTGCTTAGTGAATCGATTCAGAACTATCTGAAAACAATAAATAAATTAGAAGAGTTGTATGGAGAAGGAAATACATCTGACATTGCACGAGAACTAAATATATCGAGTGCCTCTGTGACGGGGATGCTGAAGCGACTTGCCGCGATGCGATTAGTTAATTATAATTCATATAAAGGAGTAACTCTCACTCCTGATGGAAAGCGAATTGCTCTCGAAGTTATTCGTCATCATCGCTTGCTTGAATCATATTTACGGGAATCATTAGGTTATAAACTTGCTAAAGTACACGATGAAGCTTGCAAATTGGAACATTATGTGAGCGAGGATTTTATCGAAAAAGTTACTGATATTCTTGGCGACCCTGAATATGATCCTTGTGGCCATCCAATTCCTCGAAAAGATGGAGAGGTACCAGTTCGTGAAGAAGTTCCACTTGCAGAAATCGAACCAATTGCTTATGGAAAAATTTCTAGTATTAAAAATGAAAATAGCGAACTTTTAAACTATATTGAGGAATTAGGTTTAATACCAGATAAAGAAATAGTCTTACTCGAAAAATCCCCATATTTTGGACCTTTCCGGATTCAAGTTGATAATCGTGAGGTTTCGATTGGATATGAAGTTGCAAAAATGATTTCTTTGTGTAAAGATAGCTTAAAAATTGCATAAGTTAAAAAAATAAATATTTACGCAATTTATATAAGAAATCCTGTATCTAATATATATATTATAAACAAATACAGGATTTTTTGAATTCTATGCCCATTTGCAAAGATATAAATCAGTCGCCTTTGTCATTAATTTATGATTTGGAATAACACGTATTGTAAATCCTTGCTGCCCTGTTTCCTGACAGGAATATGAACCTTCATATCTATATTTATTGTCAATTTTTTTAATCAAATTTAAATTTTTGAAATTAACCCCTATTATTTCCTCTGAGTATGGATCAATCGCACCAAAAAATACTTGTACATATACATCTTCGGGTGACAATTCACCTAATTCAACATCGCAGGAAATCTCAATTGGTTTACCAATCCATGCTTGATGGTCGTTAAATAATTGAATATTGGTAATTTTAATATTTCCCCATTCACTCTTGACTTTTTCTTGCCATTTGAAATAATCTATTGCTTTTCGGGCATTATCTTCTTGAAAAATTTTATTCATTTTATAAGCATTTATATAATATTTCTGAGCATATTCTTTCAACATCCTGTGTGTTGAAAATTGAGGGGTAATTGATTTAATTGAATTTTTCATAAGCTCAACCCACTTGCCAGGTACCCGCGTTTCTCCCCTGTCATAATATAATGGGATAATTTGATTTTCTAATGTGTCATACAACAAATCTGCTTGAAGCTGGTCAATTTCAGGTGAAGGATTATATTCCTCTCCCCTGCCTATTGGAAATCCATTTTTTCCATTATATCCTTCATCCCACCAGCCATCAAGAATACTGAAATTTATTGTACCGTTAAGCGCAGCTTTCATACCACTTGTTCCACTCGCCTCCATTGGCCTAATTGGATTATTCAGCCATACATCGCATCCCTTTACCATCAAACGTGCAATTACCATATCATAATCTTCTAAAAAAACAATATGCTTTTCCAATCCATAATCGTGTATTTTTTGAATAATAGACTGTATCATCTGCTTGCCTTCAATATCGTGAGGATGAGCTTTCCCTGAAATGATTATCTGAACGAGACGATCTTTATTTGTCAAAATGTCTTTCAATCGCTTCATATCTGTAAAAATCAAAGAAGGTCGCTTATATCCTGCAAATCGTCTTGCGAATCCAATTGTCAAAGCATCAGGATCGAGATATTCATTAATTTTTTCAAGTTGGTCTGGCCTTAAATAATCAGCTTGGCGTGTTTTTAAATAGTCACGGCTGAAAAGTATAAGACGCAATCGCCGCCTCTGCTTTTCTCTCCATAATTCGTCATTAGGTATTGTATCAATATTATCCCAAATTGCTTGATTATCAACATCTGTCCTCCAACTCGGTTGAAGATATCTATCAAATAATTCTGATAATTCCCTTGATATCCAAGTTGGCATATGAACCCCATTTGTAATTGCATCAATTGGAACCTCCTCAACAGGGAAATCTTTCCACAAATTACCCCACATATTTCGCGAGACTTTCCTATGCAATTTGCTTACACCATTATGAAATTCTGTCAATCTCAATCCAAGTATTGTCATAGAAAATGCCTCATTATAATTGAAGCTATTTTCCTGGCCCAAAGCAATAAAATCTTCAAATTTTAATCCTAAATCCTGTACATATTGAGTAAAATATCTTCCCATCCTTGGTACATCAAATGCTTCATTGCCTGCGGGAACAGGAGTATGTGTGGTAAACACTGAGCTATTACGTGTAATTTGCATTGCGGAATTAAAATCAATATTATATTGCGTCATATACATTCGAGTTTGCTCTAAAAGAGCAAATGCAGCGTGTCCTTCATTTATATGAATTACTGATGGTTTTATTCCTAATGCATATAAAGCACGAATTCCACCAATACCAAGCACAATTTCCTGTTGGATGCGTGTATCACGATCACCACCATATAATTGGTCAGTTATATTTTTGTACTCCGCGATTTCGTTTTTATCTATGTTAGTATCAAGCAAATATAATATATTTCTTCCAATATTTATATGCCAAATTTGTGCATAAGCTTTGCCTAGCGGCAAATCCACATCAATTAAAATTGGGTTCTCATCTTTATCCAGAATCAAAGTCATTGGCATTGAATAAAAATCATTTATTGGATATTGTTCATTTTGCCATCCATTTTGGCTCAGCCTTTGACGGAAATAGCCTTGTTGATAAAGTAAACCAACTCCAACAAGTGGCAATCCTATATCGCTTGCCGTTTTCAAATGATCGCCTGATAGCACTCCCAGACCACCCGAATATACAGGAAAACTTTCGTTAATTCCATATTCGGGACTGAAGTATGCTATACAATTTTGTTCTAATGAAATTTGCTTACCAAACCAAGTCTCTTCGATGATATATTTTTTGAATCTATCATAAACTTGGTCAAGAAAATATGTGAAGTCGTGCTGATTTGCTAAATCCTCAAGCTGCTGTTGAGACAACTTGTTCAGCAATGCAACGGGATTATGGTGAACATCTTTCCATATTTCTCTATTCATCCGTTGAAACAATTCTTTTGCATCAGAATCCCAGCACCACCAATAATTATATGCTAATTCACGAATTTTTTCAATACGTTCAGGAAGCTTTGCTTTTACAATAAAACTATGTATCGGTTTCATAATTTTTGAAAAATAATAAAATAAAAAATATAAAATTATAAAATTTTTAGAAAATTGAAGCAATTAAAGTATATTTTCTTTATTCCTCCTTTTATTTCCGGTTTAATTCATTATATTTTTCATAATCCTGCTGAGCGCCTGCTTTGTCCCCTAACTTTTCCTTAGCAATTCCTCGATTATAATATGCCTTAGAATAATTTGGATTAATTCCAATTGCTTTATCATAATCAGCAATTGCACCCTGATAATCGCCGATATTATCTTTTGCTATTCCACGATTGATATATGCCATAGGATCATTTGGATTAATTCCAATTGATTTATCATAATCAGCAATTGCACCCTGATAATCGTCGATATAATATTTTGCTGATCCACGATTATTATATGCCTCAGAATAATTTGGATTAATTCCAATTGCTTTATCATAATCAGCAATTGCACCCTGATAATCGCCGATATAATCTTTTGCTAATCCACGATTATAATATGCCTCAGAATAATTAGGATTAATTCCAATTGCTTTATCATAATCAGCAATTGCACCTTTGTAATTGCCTAAACAACTTTTTGCTGTTCCACGATTATTATATGCCACGTCAAATTTTGGATTTAACTCTATTACTATGTCGAAATCCTCGATAGCCTGTTCATAATAACCAATTTGACCTTTCATTATACCTCTATTGTTATATGCCTCGTCAAATTTTGGATTTAACTCTATTGCCTTATTGTAATCTGCAATTGCACCCTGATAATCGCCGATATTATATTTTGCTATTCCACGATTGAAATATGCCTCAGAATAATTAGGATTAATTCCAATTGCTTTATCATAATCAGCAATTGCACCCTGATAATCACCTAAACGACTTTTTGCTAATCCACGATTGAAATATGTTTCTGCATATTCTGTGTCAATTTCAATTGCTTTACTATATTGCTCTAAAGCACCATTAAAATCCCCTTTATTGTACTTTGCAATGTCATTGTCTAGATGATATTTCTTTACAATCTTATTACTACAATCAGTTAAAAATAAACTAATAGAAAGCAACCCTGCGATTACGCAAATGACGGTAAATATGTTCGATTTCATCTTATAATCATCCAAATTTCATTTTTTTTCTTTTAAAAAAATTTACTAATTAATGAAAAATAATTATTACAAAATTCAAATTCAAAATTACTAAAATTAATCAAATTTCCAAATTGAATTTTATCGAAAATTATATATTTTAGGTATTTTTTTATTTTTAAATGTATCTTTTTAAAATAGCTAAGAATTCTTCCCGACCTGTGCGGTTAATTGATGATGTGGGAATTATCTCAATTAGATGCTTGCATTGATTTGTTAAAAATTTCCATTGAGATATCTTAGAATTTAAAAGTGAGGTAGAGATTTTATCTACTTTTGTTAGTGCAATCAAATATTCCTTTTGTGCATTTTCTAACCACTCAATCAAAGCAAGATCCAATTTGATAGGTTCAATACGGGAATCAATTAATACTGTCGTAAATTTCAAATTTTTACGATTTAAAATATAATCATAAATCAATTTCTGCCAGCTTTCCCTATCAGTTTTGCTTGCTTTGGCATATCCAAATCCTGGCAAATCGACAAGCATAAACTGATTTTCAACATTAAAGAAATTAATTGATTGCGTTTTGCCAGGATTTTGCGATGTTTTTGCAAGATTATTCCGAAGTACAATCATATTTATAAAACTTGATTTGCCAACATTTGAACGTCCTGCAAAGGCAATTTCAGGTATTGTTTCGGTGGGAAACTCCCTGGGATTATGTGCAGCAATCACGAAATTTGCTTCAAATAATTTCATCTACAGCCTTTTGTTTTGTGCTATTATGTTTATTGATAATTATTGGAGCGATTTCAGAGAAAATTATACCACCTAACATTAGAATTGCGCCAAATATCTCTCGCAAAGAAAAAGAAGATTTAAACACAAATACAGAAGCAACACTTGCAATAATCGGTTCGAGTGAAAATATCAGGGCAGCTTTAACGGGATTGGTATACTTTTGGTAGCGAGTTTCGAGAAAAGCTGCCAGGAAAGACGCCATTATTCCATTATATATCAATGCAATAATCAATATTGCTGAGAAATTAAAGTATAATTTTTGAAAATCTATTATAAAAAATGTAAATAGTGATAATATTAAAGTTATAAAAAATTGTAAAAAAGTTAATTGAACTGTATACGATAAATCTTCCCTTCCCCTTGTATAAGTATCCATTAATGTTATATATAATGCCCAAAAAATCGTTGAAATTAGCGTAAGTAAATCCCCGATGTTTAATTCATTAAAATCAGGATTTGTGAATAAATATAATCCTATTGTAGCCACAGCAACAGCAAAAATTGAATATTTAGAAATATGCTTTCGTTCCAAGATCCAAAAAACAAAAGGAACAAATGAAACAGACAATCCCGTAATAAAAGCAGATTTTGGTACTGATGTATATTTTAATCCATAAGTTTGCAATAAAAAACCAACACCATAAAGCAAACCAAGAATAAGCCCATTTTTCTTTGATGCCGAATCAAAATTTTTAAGATTGCCTGGGAAAAATATTACAATGCATAAGATAGCAATAATAAAACGAAGAATCAGAAATAGAGATTCATTTGTATCTGCAATTCCTAATTTTGTAAAAATAAAAGTCAGCCCCCATAAAAATGAGATACCAACCATAATTAGATCTGCTTTACCTTGTTTCATTTATTTATCTAATAATCAGTAAAATAAAATAATAACGACATATACTTAATAATCATAATTTTGAATTTAATTTATAAATAAAATATAATTATGTATATTATAATATACATAATTATATTAATAAGAAATGGTAACCGATGAAATCAGTCATTAATGACTAATTAATTATATTTCCAGGAGGTGGAAATCCGGGAAAATTTCCTAATTGATTTCCACCTCTATCATCAATTTTAATTTCACCGTACTGCTGCTCAAATTTGCGAATATTTTCATTCAATGCCCGAGCAAGCATCTTTGTATGTACAGGAGACATAATAATGCGTGCGAACACCTTTGCATTTGGAACACCAGGCAATATTCTTGTAAAATCGATTATAAACTCTGCATTAGAATGAGATATAATCGCTAAATTTGAATAAATTCCCTCAGCTTCTTTCTCACCAAGCTGAATATTTATTTGTTGGGGTTGTTGATTGTCTTTATCCATTTTTTACTCCTATTTTATTTTTTCTTGGATCTCTTTTACCTTATCTGATCTTTTCAAATCACTGTATAATTTTAATAAATTCAAATAATAGCTTTCCTTTTCACCTTCGGGCACAGAGCTTTCGAGCGATTCAAGTTTTGTTATATTTTGATTAAGCTTATCAGTTTCATTTAAAACAAAATAGATATTTGCAAGGTCAGCATATACTCGATAATCATTTTGATATTGCTTGGTTTTTGTGGCTTTTTCAAAATATTCAGCTGATTTTCTCAAATACGGGAAATACTCTTCAGGATTTGGTTTATAATTTTTATCTTTATCTAATTTATCTGCTTGCTGCCTTTGTATTACACTTGCCTTATTTTTATATGCTGCTGCAATATTTCTAATTGCTACATAATAAGTTGGATCTATTTCAAGTGCTTTTTCATAGCTTGCAATAGCTTCATCATATTTTTTATCATTTTGTTGCATATCAGCAAGTTGCGTCCAATAGAACTTATTTTTTGGATTTTTTTGAATAAGTTCGTTGACATATTTAAATGCATCATCAGGTTTGCCCATATCTTGATAAATTTGAACTAAAAAGGCATTAGCATTTTCATTATTTGGTTCCAATGTTCCAAGCAATTTCAAATAATTGAGAGCTTGATTATAATCTCCTTTAGCATAATATAACTGAGCCAAGCCCGCTATTGGCGCAGTATTGAAAGGAGTAAATGCTGAACGTTCTGCTTCAAGCCAATTTTGTGGAGGATCATAACGCAAACCAAATAAAGAATAATTCAAATCTTTTTTGTTATCCTTATAAAATATATATAGGTCCTTGTTATCTATTGAATATAAATCAGTAATCGTAGAATCAATACCATTATAATTTCCAAAAGTTGAAAGAACGGGTTTGCCCATTTTCGCAATTACATCATTTCTCGGAATACCAATAAATAAGTTATATTTTTGAAATATTTCGATATCGTTTTTTGAAAGCTCCACAAATTTTGTGTATTCTTTAATTGCTGATGCTGTATCGTGTTTTGCTTCATATACAGTTCCCATTAAATAATAAAAATCAGTCAAATCGGGTCGTGCTATTTTACCAACGCTAAAATAATAAGATGCGGAATCCAAAAATCTTGTGATGTTATTTGAATAATATCGATTTAAATTATTGACACCACGATTATAGGATTCTGTCCATATTTGGAATAAAAGCATTTTTGGTTGTTGAGCAGGAATTTTATCTGTTTGTTGTTCATCAGCTTGTTTTGCAGCTTTAGCTGCATTCATCCAATCTTCTTTTTTGATATATGCTTGAGCAAGTACAAGATATGCTTCTGTATTTTTAGGATTTTTGGCAACTTCTTGTTTAGCAAATTCAATTGCTCTATCATATTCTTTATTATTATAAGCAACTTTTGCAGTTGTTAATTCTTTGGAGGAACATTGAAATCCTTCAAAAGCTACTGTTCCAATAGCAAGCCATAAGATTAAGAGAAATATTTTTTTCATATTCAAACCTGTAAATTTTCAATTTTATAAAAATACAAAATTAAATCTAAATTTTTAATAAATAAAACAATAATAAAAAAATTATTAATTTTACATTTTTTTAAATTAACAAATAAATGAGTATTCAAATAGTACCTGTTCAAAATCATAAGGATTTAGTAAAGTTCATTAAATCGCAATGGCTTTTCTATAAAGATGATCCTTATTTTGTTCCACCATTAATTGCTGATAGGTTGAAACTTTTCGACCGTGAGAAAAATCCATTTTTCAAACATTCTGAAATGCAAGAATTTCTCGCATATAGAAATAGTAATATAGTTGGAAGGATTGCAGCAATAAAGAATGACAATCATAATCTGACGCATAATGATAAGGTAGGCTTTTTTGGTTTTTTTGAATCAATTAATGACCAGGAAGTAGCAAATGCTTTATTTTCTGAAGTTGAGCAATGGCTGGCTAAAAGAGGTTTAGATACAATACGTGGCCCAGAAAATCCCAGCCAAAACGATGAAATTGGATTGCTTATTGAAGGATTTGATTCCCCACCAATGGTTTTAATGGAATATAATCCTCCTTACTATATTGATTTAATTAAAAATTCGGGATTCAATCTTGCAATGACCCTATATGCTTGGCTTTTGGATGCAAATAATTATATGACTGAAAAGCTCGAAAGATTGCAAAAAATTGTCAGAGAAAGGTATAAAATTACAATAAGAACCGTCAATTTTAAAAATAAAAAACAATTTAAAAAAGACGTAGATACACTTAAATATATCTATAATATGGCGTGGGAGAAAAATTGGGGATTTGTAAAAATGACAGATGAGGAATTTGATTTTCTTGTAGCAGATTTGAAACAAGTGGCTGATCCGAATCTTGCATTAATTTGCGAAATTGATGGAAAACCCGCAGGCCTTGCTCTTGGAATTCCCGATATTAATCAGATTTTAATCTATAATAAAAAAGGTTCGATGCTTGGTGCTGCCTGGAATTTTATGACAAAGTCAAAAAAAATTAACCAAATGAGGATTATTATTCTTGGAGTTTTAAAAGAATATAGAAATACAGGTGCTGATTCTGTCTTATATTATGAAATTAGCAAACGCGCTATTGCCCGCGGTATAACAAAAGCCGAAGCTTCTTGGGTGCTTGAAATTAATCAAGAAATGAATCGAGCTTTACAACAAACAATCGTAGGGACATTATATAAAAAATATGGATTATACGAAAAGCCTATACTTCTAAATCAGTAATTAAATTCTTTGTGGCAAGTTTACCGCTTAATGCTGCTGATTCCATAGTTGAAGGTAAATTTGTATTTGTCCAGTCCCCTGCAAGATATATACCATTAAATATTTTTTGCGGGGGGCGTAATCTTTCAATTTGAGGAGTTAATTTAACTGTTGCACTTCTCTCTTTTATTAATTTTGTATTATAAATCATATTTCTATTAAATTTTGGAAATATTGTTTCTAAATCGTGATATGCCATTTCAAATATTTCATCTCTCGAAAAATTAACAAACTTATCGGCAGCGCTCATTGTTAAAGTATAACGTAATGATTGCGTTGATTCTTTAAAAATCCATTGAAAATTTGTTCCAATAAGTGAATAAAAATCCTCATCCAAAAAATCTTCTTCGCACCATAAATATAGTGATATAATTGGGGATGGTTCAAAATTTTCTAAATTTGGCACAGCAAAATTTGTCTCGATTTTCCTTAATGCGTAAGGTGTTGTAGCTATTATAATTGCATCAAAACAAAATTCTTCACCATCCTTTGATTTGATTATCATATTCTTACTATGCTTATTAATTGAAACAATTGGCTTATGCAAATGGATTTTTCTATTTCCATTTGGAAAAATTCTATTAAATGGTGACAACAATTCCAATAGTGGTTGATTTGAAAATACCAATCTTGCAGAATCATTATCACAGAAGAATGCATATTTCAATATGTTCAAAAAAATTTCCCCCGACGCATATTTAGGTAATATATTCATAGTAGCGGTAATTAATGGCGACCAAAAAATATTTATCATATTATTGCTAATATGGAAATCTTGAAGCACTTGCTCTGCTGATTTTTCAAATGTATTAATATTGTTTTTTTGAACTCGTCTTATAAATTTAATATTTTTTTCTTTTTCTTTTAATGATATATTAGATAATTTAATAAAGGAAATAAATTGTGAAAGTTTTCCAAATCTCCCATTAGAAAATTTAAATGCTCCCGTTTGTGATATAAAATTAACATTAAAATATTTCTGAAAATATAAATGCCTAGAAGAATTTAACTTCATAAGCAAATCAAAAAAATTAAAATATGCACCCACCATCAAATGCTTACCATTATCTATTGTGTCACCTGTTAAATCATCCTTATAGCTTGCAATCCTACCTCCAATTGTATCTTTAGCTTCGAAAATATCAATATTGACATTCTTATCCATAAGATCCATTGCCGCAGATATACCCGAAATACCCGCACCTATAATAGCAATATTCTTGCAGTTTTCAATTCGGTTCATTAGCACGTAAAATTGTTATACCAATATCTGTTTGTATCTTGTTAAGGTATGCTGATATTGTTGTGTCTAAAATTACTTTTCTCGCTCTTGAACTAGCATGCAAAAATCGCGGAATTCCAAGCGAATCCTTATATATCAACCCTGTATGCGAATAATCTAATCCTGGTTTTGATGTTACAATTGCGATAATATCGCCTGATGCTAAAAATTTTTCAATTTTTGGTATATTTGCTTTATCAATTATATAATAATCACGCGAATTTATTGAATCTTCGTAAGCTTTTATTGTTTTAATTAAATCAGGATGTTTTTTTAATTCCTCATAATATTGAAAATTTTGCGACATAAAATTACATTTAAATCGATACTTGCGACCACCTAATGCACGTGTTATATCATTTATTACAAAGTTATTTCTATTTTCATAAATCCAATCAGCTGTATAATGCAATCGTGAAGTATAGTCATTTATATAACCGTTTCTATATCGTGTTTTTGTGATTTCCTTAATTAAACTGTTTATATCCAATCTATCTTGTTTAATTATTCTTGCAAGATCTAATGAATTTTCAAAAAATGTAACACAATCCATCCCCTCAAAATTAACTCGACAGACCTCCGGCTCACCTTCTAATGTATTATCTTTATATGGTGTTCCGAGAAATTCTAATCCAACCCGCGCAATTAATTCACCAATTGGCAAATCACGCCAATTTTCAGTCTTAGATTTATCAACTATTTCATTAAATTTTATCAATGTTTGAGATGATATGAAATCAATATTTTCCTCTGTCATAAAACCACAACAAAGTAAAAGAATACTTACTAATAAAAAATTCTTTTTTTTCATTTTGAAGAAAGATAAAAATTCAAAATTAATAATCACAAAATAATATATTTTTAATAATTAACAACATATTTTTGGCTTAATATTAATATTTAATGTTACATTCGTAATTTTAAATTGATAAAATTTAGTTTTTATGTTAAAAAATTTCATTAATTTCGTAGTTTTAAAATTTTATATAATATGCAAATTAATTCACTGAAATATGAATTGACAATAAAACGTTCCAAGGCTTATGAATGGCGTAATGATTTATCTATCTTAAATAAAATTCTGCTTGCTTTTGGAATGGCAACATTGACAGGCATTTTAGCTCAAATCAAAATATTCTTACCTTTTACTCCAATACCAATTACTGGACAAGTTTTAGCTGTTCTTCTTTCAGGTGTATTGCTCGGCAAATATTGGGGTGGCGCCAGTCAATTTATATATATTACATTAGGCGCAATAGGTTTGCCATGGTTCTCAGATTTAAGTGGCGGTATTAGTGTGCTTCTTGGTCCAAACGGTGGTTATTTGTTTGGCTTCATCCTTGCCTCTGCTTTCATTGGTTCTATTAATGATAAATTTCCATCAATGCGAAAATTTTTACCAATGCTAATTATAATGTTCATTGCAAATTTTGCTTTGATTTATATACCAGGACTTGTGCAACTTTCTCTATGGTTTAATACTGCATTATCGCAAAATTTATCTATTTGGCAATTATTATCAATTGGTGCATTGCCTTTCCTTGCAGGGGATTTGCTAAAAATATTAATTGCATCAGGAATAGCATCAATAATTTTACCAAAAAAAGGAAAATAAAAAAAGAGCAGAGATAAAATATTCTTCTCTGCTCTTATAATTTTCCACTTATAACGCTTTATTTTCCATCAGGATTTACCTTGCAGCAAGCGGGTAATTTATCAAAAGCTTTTTTATCAGCTTTTATTTCGTCAGCTGAATATCCTGTTTTGCTATACGAATTGTATTATAGGGATTGAAATTATATTTTATATGCAAACGGGGTGTGAATAAAGTTCCATAAATATTATGAAAATCCACTCGAATACCTGGTGTTATACTCAAATTCTCATTCCCCGCATAAGTATATTCAAAAAACAATCCGGGGAACTGATTCCCTTTGAAACTTATTCAAATCATTTAATGACTCATTATAAATATTATTGAGATAGGAAAAACCCAAGGAATAAGAATGATGCGTTTCCTCATTGCTTTTAGATTCATTTTCATTGTGTTGATGAGAATCGAAACTGGATTGCCAGATAAAATTCAAGAATAAAGAATTTTGCTCATTATTGTAAATGATATTACCATAGTTGGAATTTTGACGATTATGCGTAAATGCAACAATCGTTCCTATACTTTGATATTTCTCTGTGGGAAGCACATAACCATTTTTTGTAAGTATATTAAAGCGATTTACCTTAGAAAATATACCATAAGAATCAGGCGCTAACTTTCATAAATATTGGATTTGTCCTGATTTCATCTCATTCTATATTATATATAACATTATATCTAACGACTATCGATATTAATATTATAATAATTGATTTATTCATAAATGTTATTTCCAGATTTTTAAGTTTTTATGTTCTAATTTTTAAATAATTTGTTGAGCAATATTGACTTTATTGCAAAAGTTTACTATTATTTTTCGAGATTGTTCCGCATTGGACACAATTGTCCTCCCAAGTGTAAATTACAGAAAGAGTTGTTAACTACTTTTGAGAGTCTTCTTTTGAATTATCTTTAAGAGAAGAAATTTTTGAAATGAATTTTAGGATATTAATTGTAGATTTAATAATAACAACTTGAGCAGTTTCATAGTAATTTTCAAGTTGTTTAATTGTTTCAGAATTTTTAACATCATCAACTGACTTCTGGAAGAAACCAGATTGAACGACTGTTTTTTGAACAGCATTGAAAATGTATGTTGGGGAGAGTTCGAACTTGTTTTGATTCAGATCACAGCAATTATTTTTCAACTCAGTTTTGAGAAAATCGTTTTTAGCTTCTTGCTCGTTTCTACAGCACGAAGCAGGCATTGAATAATTATTTTCAAGTAAATTAAATTGCAAAACTGATACATCAGTAGAATTTGCCATATTGCAATGATGCTCAATAAATGTAAATCCAAATGATGCAAAAAGAATTGTATTTACAAGAATCAATGAAACAATTTTCTTTTTTCTCATATTCATAAAATTTATTACGAAATAAAAATAAAAAAATTATTTATTTTCTATTTTATTCTTTAATATAATCGTTACGGTTGTCCCCTTCCCCTCCATACTATTAATAGAGATTTCCCCACCTAATTTTGTGACATAATCCTTTACAAGTAACAATCCCAATCCTGTGCCTACTTCCCCTTTAGTTCCAATAGTCGTAACAGTTTTATCAAGCTTGAAGATTTTTTCGAGGTTCTCATAAGCAATGCCAATACCTGTATCTTTAAAATTAAAAATGACATCGCTATCTTTCGTGAAGCATTCAATTTCTATTCTTCCATTTTCTGTGAATTTTATACTATTTTGGATTATATTCCTAAAAACGATAGTTAATAAATCTGGGTCGGAAGTTATTTCAAGCTCGGATGGGCATTCAATAATAATTTGGTCGCCTTTTTCTTCCGCACTCTTAATTAACTGGCTCCGAACTTTGTAAAGAATTTCTAGGGGTAAAATTCGTTCTTCTTGCACTTCAAGACGGTTCAATTTTACCATTCCCCAATCAAGCATATCCTTAACAATTTTGTTCAAATTTTGTGTTGTTGTCTCTATTCTATTTATAAATTCTTTCCTATCTTTTTCAGACATTTTATCATAATAATGATTTAATGTTTCGCTATCGGTAAGTATTCCCCCTATTGGATTTTTTATATCATGAGAAAGGATTGAGAAAAATTTATCTTTTTCTATCAATAAATGCTCAAGTTCCTTTTCGTGTTCTCTTAATAAACTATTAATTTTTGCTGTAAAATCCTGCTTTTCTTGTAGTTCAGATTGTGATTTTTGAAGTTCTTTCAATGTTTGACTTAATTTATTCCGTGATTTTTGCAGTTCATCCATATTTTGCTTAATTTTCCGGGAATAATTATATCTAAAAAGATAAAGTACAAAAATTGAAAGTATAATTATAGAAATAATAATTAAATGATAATTATTACTTTCAATAATATCCGCAATAATATAGTTTTTATTCACAATAATAAAACCACCTAATTTAATACCAGAAAAGCTCCTGATAGGTATTTCTGATAAGATATAATGATCCTCTCCACTTTTTCTAATAGATTTTTTAGGATTGTTAATTGTTGTCTCTGACTCATTTATGAGTAAATTTATATCATCTGCAAGACTTTTTGAACCGTCGTTTTGAAATATTTTATTTAATTGGTTAAATTCATTATATGATAATGAATCTAAAACAAAATTATACTTATTACTAATTTGCAAGTAATTGTACTTTAAATCTGGATGTAAAATATTATCTGAAATTACTTTCTGAATTACAGAGAATGTCCTTACATTTGGCAAGGAATTAAAGTTATTAAAAAAATAATGGAGCGGTAATTTAATTTCTATAATTCCATAATAATTTCCTTTTTCTTCTATTGGTATGACATACCTATAACAGACTTCAGCAAGTCCAAAATCGAAACCTGAATAGATTTGTTTGTTTTGTTTTGCAAGTGCAATTATTGAGCGATGTGAAATATTATCTCCATATAAACTTGGTTTATCTGACCGCAGAAAAACTGAGTTATCAGGAAATATAAAATTGACACCTATAATATTAGAATTTGTACTCGATGATATATCATCATTAATTATTTTATATAATTGATTCCTAATAATATTTCTTTGCATCGAATTATTATCGTACGCGTTTTTAAATAGTTCAATTATATTATTCTTTTTTAGGTAATAATAATAAAAATTATTCGCTGAATTATTTGCATTATTGAGCGAAGATTGATAAATATTCTTATATGCATTTTCTAAGTTATTAAGGTACTTATCGAGCTCATTAGTTGTCCGATTTGAATAAAAAATAATAACAATTGCTTCTATTGCGCAGAAAATTAAAAAGATTATTATATATCGTGAATATTTTTTCAATTTTAAAACCATTTAAAAATTAACTCATATTTTCTTAATTTGTAAAAAGTAAAATTACTAAATTATATTTGATTATTATCATATTGTTTATGAAAAATAAATTAATTTTTTTATTATTCTGTACTTTTATTGTAAGTGCTTTAAATTTAAGTAAAACTTATGCTGATTCTTCTTTAATTGTAAAATGCAAAAATGATTCAACTGATTTAAAATGTATATCTGATATTATTGGAAATTTTAAATTTGAGAAATTGATTGATCCACGATTACTCAAAATGCCATTACAAAAACCTCAAAATTCTTTACAATCATTGCAAGCTCAAAATAAATATGCTCAATCACTTTCAAGAATTTATATAATTAGCTATCAATCAAAATATCCAATACATAAATTAATTAAATATTTAAATACCCAACCTGATATTGAATACGCTGAAATTGTGCCTGAACGTCACCTTTGTTTTTTGCCTAATGATACACTTTTCAATCAACAATATTATATAAATAAAATCCACGCAACTGACGCTTGGGACTCACTGAACACGCAAGATACTGTGATAATTGGAATAGTGGATACAGGTGTCGATTATCGCCACGAGGATTTACAAGATAATATTTTTGAAAATCCTGGGGAAATTGGGCTTGATTCTCTTGGAAGGGACAAACGATACAACAACGTCGACGATGATGGAAATGGTTTTATTGATGATTGGCACGGATGGGATTTTCTATCTGATTCATTAGGACAAGATAATGATCCAATTCAAGGCCATCCACACGGCACTCATCTTGCGGGAATCGCGGGAGCTGTTGTTAATAATATTACAGGAATTGCAGGTACAGCAATAAATATAAAAATTCTCCCTGTAAAAATTGCCTGGGATAATCCCTTATCAGCATCAATTTCTCTTAGCGCAGGTTTTAATGGAATTATTTATGCAGCCAAAATGGGTGCTTCTGTAATCAATTGCTCATGGGGTGGTTCTGCTTATTCTAATACTGAAAAAGAAACAATAGATTATGTAAATTCTCTTGGAGCTACCGTAGTTGCTGCAGCAGGAAATAATAATCGCAATGAACCTTATTATCCTGCTGCTTATCAAAATGTACTATCAGTCGCAGCAACTAATTCTGAAGATCTCAAAGCAGGATTTTCAAATTATAATAATACAGTAGATGTATCAGCACCTGGCCTAGAAATATTATCAACTATGCCGTGGAATAGTTATGGTTTTATGTCAGGAACTTCTATGGCAAGCCCTATTGCTGCAGCTGTTGCTGCTATAATAAAAAATAAACATCCCGAATATACAGCATCTCAAGTTATGGAACATCTTATTGTGACTTGCGATAATATTGATTCATTAAATCCAGCTTATAAAGGAAAATTAGGCAGCGGTAGAGTTAATGCATATAGAGCTGTCACAGTTCAAAACCCTAAAAGCATAAAAATTAATGAATATTATTTATCTTCAAATAGTTCGAGCAAATACTTTATTCCATATAATCTGGATATAATTGTCCTTGAAGGCGACACTTGCCAATTAGGTATTCAAATCGAAAATGTACTTTCAGATATAAAGAATCTAAATATTAAATTCAATGCTGTTTCACCTAATAATATAAGTATAAACAATACAGAAGTCAATATTGGAGAGATAAAAACGGGAACAATATTAGAATTAAAGGATTTATTCACATTCATATTGCCTAAAATACTCGAATGGAACACAAGCATCGAAATTGAACTTGATTTTTATGATGGGGATTCTCTAATTCGCAGAGGTTTTTACTCATTCTATGCTAATCCAACATATTTACCTATAGGAACATCAAAAATTGGAGCCACATTTAATAGCAAAGGTAATATTGGATTTAATGATTATCCTACAAATGAACAGGGACATGGATTCTGGTATAAAAACAGCACTAACTTGCTTTATGAAGGCTCATTAATGATTGCATCAGGAAGCCAAAAGCTCTCAAATGTTGCAAGAGGTGAAGACCAGGATTATCAAGATAGCGATTTCTTTATGACTATGCCTATTAATATGTATGGCAGTTTATATCACGTCGATGCAATTGACACAAGCTATTATTTAGCATATAATGAGGGAGAAGCAGCATTTGAGGATTCTATAAAAAGCGACCAAGCAGGGGTTGCTGTAAAGCAAAATATAACGGTTGCTCATCAAGATATTGATAATGCAATAATGATTGATTATGATATTATAAATAAACGCGATATAATTCAAGATAGTATATATGTGGGACTATATTTCGATTGGGATCTTGGGCCATCAGGTATGGGCAATTATACAAATTGGGATCCAAAAAATAATATTGGGTTTATTAGAAATGTTCAAACTGATACATTGCCAATAATTGGTGTAAAAATGGCATCGGATATACCTGTGAATTTCTGGGCAATTGATAATGATGGAACGTCGGATGATGATCCGGGTGTATGGGATGGATTTACTCGTCAAGAGAAAATTAGAATGCTTGAAAGTGGAATCGGTCGTGCAGCAAGTAAAATTACAGATGTTTCAACAGTTGTTAGCGCTGGTCCTATATTTTTAAATAAAAATGATACAGTGCGAGTTAAATTTATAATTTATGCCGATTCTACAATGCAAAATATTATCAACGCTGATAATATGTTAAAAGAATGGAATTACATTTTCCCTTGTAATCCTAATCATGATAATTTCTCAGCAAAATTCGATAGTTCGATTATTGTCAGAAATATTTTTCCGAACCCAGTTCAAAGGAACTCTATTTTTCTAGCACATATTGTATTAAGAAATAATAGTTCAACAACAATTACTTTATATGATTACCTTGGCAGAAAAGTAGCTAAATTATTTGATGGTAAGCTAACTAAGGGCGAGAAATTATTGCACTTGTATATTGGCAATCTAGCCATTGGTTCATATCAATTAATTATTGAAACAGCAGAAGGGAAAAAACAAATCAATTTAATGATTATAGAATAATTATAATCAAAAATATATTAATTTTGCTTTATTAATTGTTAATTTTATTAATTATTAAGATATTATTATGAGAAATTTTTTATATTTATTTTTATTTTTTTTCTTTTTGCCAATAATTTTATTCGCACAACAAAAAGGTATAACAACACAATTGCCTGAAATCAATGTTCAAGCAGTTGAAGGGTTAAAAATTCAAGATTATTCACTTATTCAAAAAATTCAAAAGCCGTCCCTAGGTGAGATTGCTTTAGATTATACAAAGGATTGGTTTATACTACCGGCGGGAACATATTCTGTAATTAAATTTAATAGCTCAACCGAGAAGCTTGAGGTGACTAATCCTGCTTTAGGAATTAGCGCATCTGTAAAAAATGCGGTAAATTGTTCACCGAAGTGGATTCAACCTGCATTGCTCGATAACCTCAGAAGAATTCAACTAACTAAGCAAGATGGTTTTGCTCAAATGATAATAAACGCACCTATTGATATTCGCGACGAAATTGCTTTCCAGATAGCTTATTTATCACCACAAACATTAAACAGTATCGATTCAAGAATTATTCAGGATAACGCTGAGTATATTTATACAATTGCTCAAGATTTGAAATACGTTCAGCTTGTAGAGTACCCAGATAATAAAAATTGGTATACTACAACAAAATATCGTGTACTGAAAGATGGCGATTCAATATGGGTGGAAATTCCAAGAGATGCTTATTATTGGTGGGTAGTTATGCCAAAATTATCAGATGAAGAGCCGCTAATGAATGCAAGTGTTTATAATCAATTTTGGCGCCGGCATCTTTATAATGTTGCCGATTCAGGTTATCCTGTATTAAAGGAAGTGTTAATGAATACAAAAATCCTCTGGGACTGCCAATTTCATCAGTGGCCCAATTTTGATTCATTGCAAAATCCACTTCCATTTACTGATACAATGCAAGCATTGCAGGTCGTCGGACAATGGACGGGACAGACAGTATGGGGAGAAGCAAAAGATCCCAGACCAGTGCAACCAAATCAAATATTGCATGACCATGATGGGAATTGTGGCGAACTTCAGGATTTATTCAATGGCGGTGCAAGGACAGCTTTGATGCCTGTATATTCTGTTAGTACCTTCCCAGGAGATCACGCTTGGGATGAACTATATTGGGAAAATGATGATTGGGTAACTTGCGATGTTTGGAGGTGGAAAGGTCCAACGAACGTAACAAAAAATTTTAAATATCCAAAAAAAGGATGTATTTTCCAATGGGGTGGTGATGGCTCTGTAAGATTAGTCAATTCACATTATCAACCTGTTTGCACGTTGCAGGTTAATGTAGTCGATCAAAATTCACGTCCTGTTGATGGGGCTCAAGTAACTATTTTTTCTGCTCCTGAGACAGATCCTAAATCCTCACAACTCTATCTAGCTGCGTGGTTATATACAGATCAAAATGGTGCATTGGAAGTACCATTGGGAACGAACATTTCTTATGGTTTAAGAGCAGATTGGTCGGGTGGGCACGGTCCATCAGTCTATAATCAAATTTATTCATTTCCTTGGTCAACATCAGGTTTTATTGAAGGCGGGCATATACTTATGACTATCCCAACTAGTGGTTCAGCTCCAACATCTCCTCAAATCACAAATCAAAATACTTCAGGACTTGACCATTTCAAATTTAACATTGATTATCAAATTCCTTACCGCATAAATTATGGTGGTGGATATTGGCAATCTTCTGGTTTTAGCCTTGACGATTATCAATGGCATAATTTCAAGAGCCCCGGTTATGTAGATTTCTTTATTTGTGATGAAGCTAATTATCAAAATTTCATAAATGGAAAACCCTTGACTGCATATCAAGTTTCTCAGACTTCCTCATCAGGAAATATTGAATTCAATTTACCAACAGACCAAGATTATTATATTATTTATTCTAATAAATCAACAATTACAACATCTCAACTTCTGCAAACAAAAGTCACACTTTCTAAAAACAATAATGGTGTATGGAGTGCAATCGATGAAGTTCAATCAGCTGATACAACGACTGGCATAGCATTAGAAGGTAATATTCACTCATCTAATTTAGATATATATCCAAATCCTGCATCTGATTATATTTCATTTACTTCATTTATTGATTTCGGCTCTGATGTATTAATAAATATCTATAATAGCGTTGGAACTTGTGTGATGCAGAAAAATTATACTAATTTCAATCAAAAACATTCTATTTGGTTAAATATTCAAGATTTGCCAATTGGGATGTATTATGTTAATATTAAATCAGGAACATATCAAGAAACGGCAAAATTTATAGTAATAAGATAATAGATTTAAATATAAATATAATTTTTGCAATTATATTTTTTAGAATTAGTTAAAAATTAATTATTCTAATTAATATATTACGCTTCTTCTTTTTTGTAGGTAGTTCCATATATTTTGTCCCAAAACGCTGATGAAACACCAAAACCTAATTTTTCATTTTGATAATGATGCTTCATATGGTGCTTTTTTAAATTTAAAAAGAAGCTATTTTTTAATGGAAAATGATGGACTGCATAATGCATTGTATCATAATAAATGTAACCAAGCACAAATCCGCTAAAAAATGGTGCTGTATAATATTTGCCAATAACAAAATAGAAAACAAAATAGAAGAATAGAGCTAATGGAATGCTTACAACGGGTGGCATCACAAGCCTTTTGGGGTCATTTGGATAATCGTGATGAACACCGTGCATAATAAAATGCATTTTTTTACCAAAGTCTGAATTAGGCACCCAATGAAAAACAAATCTATGAAGATTGTATTCTGTAAATGTCCAGAAGACTATTCCTGCAAGAAATAGCAAAATACTATCGAAAATACTTAATTTGTATTCAAAGAATGCTAAATAAAGAAAAATAAGAACAACGGGAAAATACAATATTGCGGGAACTGCAGGATGTGTATGAGAAAAGAATTCCATAAACTTACTTTGAAAAAGTTGAGGAGTCTCGGCTTTGTTCGATATATAATTTTTTGCCATAGATAAATCCATATTTTGGTTTGAATAATTTATAAATTATTATTAATGACGATACTATTGAAATTAATTGAATATATATTTCAATTTTTTTAAAAAAGAATTTTGATTATCATATTATGTAATTTTTTCATAATTTGAATAATTTAAAAAATAATAAATAAAATGCTTTTATTCTTTTATTAGAAAAAAGGAAATGGAGAAAAAATGTCATTATCGCAAATACTAAATGCTGTATTTAATTTCAGAGCGCGCGGTAAAAGTTTCGATAATACTAAATTCCGAAGTTCGCTCCAGATTAAAATATTGATTTTATTGATTTCAATATTAATTTGTTCATTTTTTATTACAGTACATTTCGATACTAGTCACCTTAAAATTGATAAAAGCTCGTTGCAAGTTGGTACCCCCTGGAAAAATCAAACATTAGTGGCAGACCAAACATTTCCAATTTATAAGAATTACGATGAATATCAAAAATTAGTCAGTGAGGCACAATCAAAAGTACTCCCTGTTTTTGTATTGAATGAAAGTAATCAACAAAATTTAATTGCATCCATTAACAATTTTTTAAGCTCTTTAGAATTAACTGATTCACTTGACCAAACACAGGGCAATTCTCTTTTTAACCAAAGATTATTGCTTGTTTTCTTGGAAAACCCAAAGCCAAAAAGGATAGAAGAAATAAATAAAGCTCGTAAGATTATCATCCCATTTATAAATAAACTTTATTCCAAGGGATTTGTTGATATCCCATTACAGCAAATCAAAGCAACCGAAATTAAAGTTATGTTGAATTCTAACGAATTTTATTATAAAAAAACATTAGAACTTTTATCTCAAAATGATATTAAGAAACAAATTGACGAACTTCTTCAAAACAACTTTACAAAGAATTCAGTACCATTACTAACAGACTTTTTACAAAAAAATATAAAGCCAAATTATCTCTATAGTTCTGACCTGACAAATAAAGAAATTGAATTAGCAAAGCAAAATGTTCCACTTTATGATGGTTATATAAAATCTGGGCAAATTATTGTTCAAAAGGGACAAATTATCACGCGTGAAATTCAACAACAAATTGAATCATACCGTGAAGCAAAAAAATTAGTTGCCGAAAATTACTTGACTTCAACGTATGTCTTAGGAAATATTGGCGTTTCTTTAATCATATTCCTCATTCCATTAGTTTATTTTTCTATCTTACGGAAAAAAATCTTTGCAGATAATATACAAATTTTGATTTTTTATTCTTCATTAATTCTAGGTGCATTACTATCTTGGCTCTCAGTCGAAATTCCATCTGAATTTCCATTGGGGCTTCTTGTTCCACTTCCTGCAATTTCTATGCTTATTGCAATTGTATTTGATTCACGAACAGCATTTTATGCAACTATTGCATCATCATTGCTTTTAGCAGTAACGCGAGGTGGAGATTTAACAACAGCAATATCATTTATTTTCGTTGGGGTGCTTGCTGCTTTTACAGTGCGGGATATTCAAAGCCGGACACAAATGTATCGCTCGATATTCTATGTTTTTATTGGACTTTTATTTTCAATTATCGTTTTTGATTTGCAAAGTTCATCGACAATGGCTATTACATTTCAAAAAGTAATAGCTGCATTTATCAATTCAAATTTATCTCCCCTCTTGACATTTGCACTTGTTTTATTGATTGAAAATACAACAAGCATAACTACAGATTTAAGAATTAAAGAGTATGATAATCCTAATCATCCATTATTAAAGAAAATGAGCGAGGTCGCACCTGGCACATACCAGCATACATTGAACGTGGCGATTTTAGCTGAACGTTGTGCAATTGATATCGAAGCAAATCCACTATTAACAAGAGTTGGTGCATATTTTCACGATATTGGCAAAATTCCAAAACCCGAATATTTCATTGAAAATCAATCAAATATTGAAAATAAACTTGAATTCCTATCACCCAAAAAAGCAGCAGAAATCATTAGGCAACACGTTAGCGATGGTATTGAAATTGGTAAGGAATATAAATTACCCCAGAAAATCATTGATTTTATTCCTATGCACCACGGGACATCTTTAATCCAGCATTTTTATGCAAAAGCATTAGAAGACACTTTCTCCAAAGAAGATATAGATGAAAACGATTTTCGCTACCCCGGTCCTAAGCCAAATTCAAAGGAAACTGCTATTCTAATGATTTGCGATATGAGTGAGGCAATTTCCAAAATCAAAGATATTAGCAATGAAGAAATCAAAAAAATGGTTCACAATGGCATTCAAAATAAGATTAACGATGGGCAGTTCAATGATACAAATTTGACTTTCTCAGATATTACCAAAATCGAGGATACAATTGTAAAAACGCTACTTGGTGTCACCCAACGCACAAAATATAAGGAAATTCCAAATTCAAAAAATTAATAGTGAGATGAATAATGGTTTATTGAATATTCCTCCAACATTTCAAAGGATTTATAAGAATTTTTTAAATTACCTCAATTTCGAAAAGGGACTATCCAAAAATACAATTGACTCTTATGCAATTGATTTAAGGAATTACTTGACTTTTTTAGATGAAAATAAAATAAATAATTTTACAGAAGTAAAATCCCAGCATATATCAGATTTTTTATCTCTTTTGAAAGATATGGGTTTGGAAGACTCATCACGAAGAAGATATTTATCTTCCATTCGCACATTCCATAAATATTTGTTGATGGACAAATTAACTGAAAATGATGAAAGTGAGAAAATCGATTTACCACGGTCAACCAAAAAATTACCCCAAACATTAAGTCTTGCCGAAATTGATGCTATTCTTGAACAAATAGATACATCCACAAATGCGGGCATTCGCGACCGAGCAATTATAGAAACGCTTTATGCATGCGGATTGCGTGTTTCTGAATTATGTAATTTAACTCCAAGAAATATAATATGGGAATACGAAATTTTGCAAATTATTGGGAAAGGCTCAAAAGAAAGAATTGTCCCGATTGGCAAATCAGCTCAATTTTGGTTAAAAGAATATATGGAAAAAGTAAGACCAATTTTCCAATCCACAAATGCTGATAACCAATTTATTTTTTTAAATCAACGCGGTAAACAATTAACCCGTATGGGAATTTGGAAAATCCTTCAGCAATATGCTGCGAAGGTTGGAATTGCAGAAAAGGTTAGTCCACACACTTTTAGGCATTCGTTTGCAACACATTTACTTGAAGGCGGTGCTGATATTCGGGCAGTACAAGAAATGTTAGGACATTCAGATATTTCTACTACTCAAATATATACACATCTTGATAAAGAATATATTAAAGAGGTGCATCGCCACTTCCATCCTAAAGCATAAAAAAAAGGCATTCCTTAAAAGAATGCCTTTATTATAAATTAAATTAAATTAAATTAAATAATAATTTTATACCCAGCCGCGCATTTTTACGGCATCAGCAACACGCTTGATAGCAATCATATATGCAGCATCTCGCATATAAGCATTCTTTTCGTGTGCCATATTTGATACTGCATGATATGCTGTGGTCATTTTGTCATCAAGTTTTTGAAGCACTTCTTCTTTTGACCAGAAGAAATTCTGATTACTTTGAACTTGCTCAAAATATGAACAAGTCACACCGCCTGCATTTGCAAGGAAATCAGGAATGATCCAAATACCTTTAGCTTTAATTACTTCATCAGCTTCAGGAGTTGTAGGACCATTTGCACCTTCGGCGATTACTTTAACAGAAGGTTTGATTTTATTTACAGTATTAACATTTAACTGATTTTCGAGAAGCTGCAGGAACAAGAATATCGACATCCTGTTCAATCCAAGCTTCGCCTGGAAGAATTTCATAACCTAAGTCGCGGGCTTTATTTACATCTATTTCGCCAAATTTGTTAGTAATGGAAATTAGCTCATTATATGTCACGCNTGACATTTTTCTATAGGTATAAGATTTCTTTTCCTCATTGTTCCAGCAAGATACTGCAATCGCTTTGCCACCTAATTTAGTATAAAGATCAACTGCAAATTGGCTAACATTACCAAACCCCTGGAAAGAAGCGGTGGTTTTCTTTATATCAATTCCTAATTCTTTTAATGCTTCACGTAAAGTAATAATCACACCATAACCTGTTGCTTCTGTTCTTCCAAGTGAACCACCTAATCCAACGGGTTTACCAGTAATAAATCCTGGGGATTTATAACCCGTTATTTTCTCATATTCGTCAAGCATCCAAATCATATGTTGAGCATTTGTCATCACATCTGGTGCGGGAACATCTTGTAATGGACCTACATTGCGAGCAATTTGACGAACCCAACCGCGTGCGATTAGTTCTTGTTCTCTCATTGATAGAGTATGAGGGTCACAAACCACACCACCTTTACCTCCACCTAGTGGAATATCGACAACTGATGTTTTCCAAGTCATCCACATTGCTAAAGCACGAACAGTATCAATTGTTTCGCCTGGATGGAATCGAATACCGCCTTTTGCGGGACCACGGGCATCATTATGTTGTACACGGAAACCACGAAATACGCGATATGTACCATTATCCATTCTCACAGGTATATTGAATTGATATTCCCTATCGGGATTTCTCAATAAATCTTTTGTTGCATCATCAAGCCCTAATTTGGCTGCAACTTGGTCGAATTGTTGCTGCGCCATTTGAAAAGGATTGAAAGAGTTATCTGCCATTTTATCCTCAATTTAATTTTAGTGTTTTATTCTGTCGTTTGTTTCTACAACAGTTTTTTAAAAAATGAAATATAAATAAATACAAAATTAAGATATATTTTTGAAATAATATTCAAAAAATCAATGAGAAAATATAATTATAAATTGCTTCAAGAAATAGCATAATGTATTCAATATTACGTCCAGAATAATAATAAAATAATTCATATTTTCCACTATTTTCGTAATTTTGTAATAAGGGTGTTTAGCTCAGCTGGTTAGAGCGTTCGGTTCACATCCGAGAGGTCAGTGGTTCGAGTCCACTAATGCCCACTGTTTTAATTCACTCATACGAAATAAGGGAATCAATTTTAACCCTGCTTCCATCAATTTTTCGCTTCCACCTTCTTCCCTATCAATTACACAAAGTGTAGTATCAATTTTAGCTCCAATATTCCTCAAATCATTTGCACTCATTATAATTTGGCCTCCGCTTGTTACTACATCTTCAATTATTACAACTTGTTTATTTGCAATTTCAATTCCCTCAGAAAATCGCCTTGTGCCATATTCTTTAGCTTTTTTCCTGACATAGACAATAGGCAATCCCGTTTCAAGTGCAATTGCAGTTGCAATAGGAATACCACCCATTTCAAGAGCAGCAAGCACCTGGCAATTTGCAGGAATAAGATTTGCCATCTCTCTTGCAATTTCTTTTAATAGTGCAGGATATGATTCGAATTGATATTTATCAAAGTATTCATTGCTTATTTTTCCAGAGCGAAGAAGAAATTCTCCCGTCAGATGAGATAACTTATATACTTCTTTTCCAAGTTCTTCTTTTGTCATTTTTTATTTTTTAATTTTATTGAACGTGTTTTGAACCTATATCTCATAGATCCAAATTATTTAATTTTATAATTTTCATTTGAACCTATTACTTAAGTAATAAGTTCAAAGGATAGACTTATTTAGTTGAAAAATAATCAGGCAAATCTGCATAAATATAAGTTGCAATTGCTATTGCTGCGATGCATTGATTAAGATATAAAGGATCTACTTTATCAGGTGTATCTGCCGCTGAGTGTTGGTACCAAAAATATTTTCCTTGGTCATCAGTGCCGAGCGACATTCCTGCAACACCCAATTTCATCATTGGACCAATATCTGTACCGCCACCACCTTTGCGAACGGTCATATTAGGGTTAATCTTTTTAAGAATTGGTTCCATTCCTTTTAATATCGAAAACATTTTATCATCACCTGTAAATCCAATGACACTAGGTGGAAACACACCTGAATCAAATTCAAATACAAGGGAATGCTTCTCGTTTTTATGCTTTTCTGCGTAAGCCTGGCCACCTCGTGTGCCATTTTCCTCATTCACCCATTGAACTACTCGCATTGTTCTGCGTGGTTTAAGATTGAGATCCTTAATTACTTTTACTGCATACCAGGTTGCAATACATCCACCACCATTATCGTGAGCGCCTAACCCAACATCCCAAGAATCAGTATGACCACCAAGAGCAACTATATCATTTTGGTACTCAGAACCAATTATTTCTCCCATTACATTATAGGAAATAGTATCCTCAAAAGTCTGCGTATCAAAATTTAAGTCAATAACAGGAGTTATACCCCATTTTTGCAATCTGCCAAGTAAATAGGCATCCTGTGGTGAAATTGCGCCGCCTGGAATTCGTGGAACTGAGTCGGTATATCCCATAACACCTGTGTGGGGAATCTGCGATATATCAGGAGTAAGTGAACGAATTAAACTTGCTACCGCTCCATATTTTGAGGCTTTATCAGCACCTGACCATCTGTATTGAAATTTTTTTCCATAAGATTCAAAGGGAAAATCATAAACGACAATTTTGCCCTTAACATTATTTTTATGATTTTCCAAATCATCAAAATTATTCACAACAAAAACAGGAGCCGATAATATTCCGTTTTTTGTTGGAACTGAACCACCTAGAGCAAGTACATCAATTTTTTTCTTATATGGGTAAATGAGATTTGCTGTTGAATTATGTTGAACCCAGTGAGGTACCATTACTTCTTCTTTTTTGACATTTTGGAAACCTTGCTTTTTCATTTCTTGATAAATCCAATCTATTGCATTATTCAAACTATTAGAACCACTCAATCGACTCCCAAAAACATCGCAAAGATAAGAAAGGCTTTGCCAAGAAGAACTATCTTTTTCAGAGTAGATTATAATTTTATCGGCAATTTCACTATAATGATTTACAATATATGCCGAATCAATTTCAATTGCCATAATTTTTGAATTATATATCAAGAAAATAAAAGACAATATTAAAACAATTTTATTAAATCCCTTCATCAATTTATTATTTAGCTAAAATTACAAATTCTGTTCTTCGATTTTTTGCTCTACCTTCTTCTGTATCATTGCTAGCAAGGGGACGAGAAAATCCAAAACCACGATATCGCAAGCGATTTGGTTCAATTCCTCGGGATATCAAAGCATCATAAACAGCACGGGCGCGATTTTCACTCAATTTTAAATTATAATCAATTCCACCAACATTATCTGTATGACCTTGAATTTCTAATTTCAATTTTGGATCGGAAAGCATAACATCAGCAATTTCATCCAAAATTGGATAAGATTCGGGTTTAATTTCATATTTATCGAAATCAAATAAAATTGGACGAGTAAAAGCTTTGCCAATATCGTCCCAAGGCATTAAATCTGATGTATTATATTCTGCCTCAGCATAAAGCGAATCCTTTCGTCCTGGAATATCTAAGTAATTGCGTACCTTATGATATCCCCAAAATTTTGGTGGATGATATGTAATAAGATAATAATATCGCAAGCTCATATAAATATCTCGAAATATCGAAATAAGTTCTTCTTTTGTATACGCCTTATAAAATTTGCCACCTGTATATTGCGCTAAATATCTCAAATTTTCATCTTTTGAATATCCAAATGCAACACTAAATATATGAATTTGCTCTTTTTTGGCTGTATCAATCAAATTCCCAATCTTTTCCTTTGAATAATTATCATCTCCATCTGAAAATACTACAAGGACTCTTGGAACATCTGTTGGAGTGAATTCGAACATATTAATATTTGTGGCAATAGCATCATAAACAGCAGAAAAAGATCCTATACCTTGATTTTTGCGCAAATTATAAAGAGAAAGAATTTTATCCTTTTCTCTCATTAAAGGCACTTTAACATCTGTTGTTTTATTAAATGTTGTTATACCGATTTTATCATATTCCATTTTTAATGAAACAAAAAGATTAGTGCCTGTCGATATTGCATCCATAACACCCGTCATCGAACCTGAATAATCCACTGTCAATACAATATTATAAGGAATTGAATCTTTTGCACCAAATTCGCGCACTGTAAAGTACTCTATTGGAACTTCGCGAACATTATATACTTTACCTAAAAATTCCTCAAGAATTTTAAAATAATTAATATCGGGATTTTCTTTATATGGATTTGCCATATTTGTAATAAAATGCCCTGAACTATCAAAAACACGAGCATAAAGTTTTATTGTATCAGGGTATTTATCTGTTTCTATGCGGAAAAAATCATAAATAAGTTTGTTCGGGTCGGCAGAATCTATTGGCAATGTGGAAGTAATGTAAATAGGTTTGCCTTCACTTTCATCTGTATAATCCCATATTTCACGTTGAAGTTCAAATCCACTCTTTTCAGGATGAGATGAACAGGAAATAAAGAGAAAGATTGAAGGAATGAGCAATGTCCATATTTTAAATTTTGCAAATTTCATCAAATTTGAAATTTTATGATAAGTAATAACTTACGGTCGCTTCCCTAGCCTTACATTTGTATTAATTCCATAACGATTTATCTGATTAAGTAATGTATCAAGTTGAATAAGAGTAGAATCAAGTTTCTTCGATAAATCTTTATCATAAACCAATCTTGATGCAAGTCCATTGCCTGATTGAAGTTCATTTGTAATATTTTTCAAATCAGAAATTACAATGTTTAATGAATCAAATAAAAGATTAGCTTTTATCATAACAGGTTTTGTATCGCGCAATATTGTATCAAGATTACGAGAAATTGAATTGACCTCGGATTGATTATTTGCAATTAATTTATCTAAGTTATTTGAAATATTATGCAAATCTTTTATAGTTTGATTGAGATTTACATAATTATTATTAAGTAGAGAGTTCAGTCGAGCAACTGTATTATTGGTATTTTTTATAATTTCTTGCAAATTGGTAACTAATGTATCATTAGAAATAAGATTATTTACAGAAGCAAGAGTATTATCAAGATTTTCAAGAATTTGAGCTAAATTGCCACTTGCTGTACCAAGTGTTGCAATTAGTTCCTGCAAATCAGGGGGAGTCGAACCCGTTATAAAACTATTCGGATCAAAAGGCTTAGAGCTTGTGCCTGGGAATAATTCGATTTTTTTCCCTCCTGTCAATTCAAGTATAGTAATTCGTGCTTTTGCATCGGAGCGAATATCTAAATCTTTATCAACAGAGGCAATTATTAGGACAGAATCCTTATAATTTTGAATCGATTTTACATTACCGTGAGCAACTCCATTAATTACAACGGGTTCGGAGACCTTAATACCCCCTGAATTTGGAAAAATAAAGGAAATATCCTTTTTTCCTGACGCAATTCGATAACTCTGACCTGCAATGATGCCTATAATTAATAAAATAATACCAATAGTAATGAGCAATCCAACTTTGAATTCTGTGCTTAAATGCAATCTCATTAATCAATATTAGCTTGGATTTGAAGTAAAATCAATGTCAGAATCAAAATTGAAATCATCAAAATTTAAAGGTTCATTATGATTATCAAAGAAATTTTCTTCCTCATTAAATTGAATATCTTCAGTACCAAGATTAGAATCAATAGATTTATGCCCATTTCGATTGATTCCATTAATTTTATCCTTACCTTCAAGAAGAAGAATATTATCAGCAAGGATTTCCACAACTTGTCTTTGCCGTTGAGTCAATTTATCTTCAATAACGCGTGATTGCAATCGGCCTTCTACAAAAATTCTTGCCCCTTTATGAATAATACGTTCAACAATTTCAGCAAGTCCACGCCATGCAATTACAGTATGCCAATCAGTTTGTTCTCGTAAATTACCCGCTCTATCCTTCCAAGTTTGCGATGTAGCCATTCTAAAAGAAATAACAGGAATACCGCCCGGGGTCTTTTTCATAATAGGATCAACCCCAACATTTCCAATTAATAATACTTTATTAAGTGATCGAGACATAAATCATTTCTCCCTAAATTATTAATAAAAACAAATCAAAAAATCAATTTAATGTTCTATTTTGCAGGTTTTACCTTGATAAGATTTACTTCAAATATTAATGCTTGATTAGGTCCAATAACCCCACCTGCACCCTGCTCTCCATAAGCAAGATTAGATGGAATAAATAATGTTGCTTTCCCACCTTCTTTAAGTAGCTGCAATCCTTCTGTCCATCCCTTGATAACTTGGTTCAGTGTGAATTCAGCGGGTTGTCCCCTATCAATTGAGCTATCGAATACCTTTCCATTAAGAAATGTCCCTTTGTAATGTACTACGACAGTATCCTTCTCTTTTGGTGAAATACCCGTGCCCGGTTCGATGATTTTATATTGCAAACCACTTGCTGTGGTCTTAACACCTTCACGCTTTGCATTTTCAGCAAAGAATTTGTCAGATTCTTCTTTATTAATTTTAGCCTCTTCGGCTTGCTTAGCCAGTGCCTTTTGTTGTAATTTCATATTTAAATTCTGTATTGCTGTTTTAATTTCTTCATCAGTTAATAATCCTCTTGCCCCAAATAAAACATCTTTCATACCTTGTGCAAAACTCTCAACATTTATATCTACTTCATTGTTCTTTAAATCCTCTCCAAATTGTGCTCCGAGTGAATAAGAAACTGTATCAACTTCAGTTTTCAATATAATCGAAGGTTGAGTATTTTTCGTTTGATTTTGTGCATAGCTGATGCCACCGGCTATAATCACTACGATGACAATTGCAAAAAACTTCTTCACCATTTTAATAACTCCATTTTTAATTCTATAAAAAAGTAAAATTATGAATAATTTTGAAATAATTGACGTGATATTTATAAAAAAATGTTAATATTATTAAAGATTTTTTCAAAACTTTGATTTTTCGTAATTTGCATATTAAGATTTTGCAATGTTTATGAATGAATATTTTTAATTTACTTGATTTCCTAGAAAAACATTTTCCCGCACGATTCGCAATTAAAGATGATAAATTTGGATTAGAAATTCAAATCGGCTCTCACGAAGTTAATAACATTTTGGTTTGCTATGAGATTAATGAACAAGTAATTCAAGAAGCAAGAGATTTAAATTGCCAATTAATATTAACTTACCATCCTTTGATTTATTTTCCTATTGAAAGAATATATTCCTCCGAACGTATAGGTAAATTATTGACACTGATAATTGACAATAAAATATCTATTATTTCTCTTCACACTCTCTTTGATACCTACAAATATGGCTCAAATTATCTATTTGCGAAAGCATTAGAACTGGAAATTGATGAATTTCTCGAACCTAATAATGAAAATAATGATTACGGGATGGGCATAATTGGACATTTTGACAAAGAGATTTCTCCAGAAGAATTCTTAAAGAAAATTCACAATATTACTCAGTCTTCAATTAAATATACGGAAGGTGCTTCTAATTTCGTCTATAGAATAGGTATTGTAGTGGGATCAGGTAAAGAATATTTAAATCAGGCAATTGACAAAGGAGTGGACGGATTTATTACGGGAGATGTTTCCTATCATTATTTCCATACAGCCAATAAAAGAATTTGGCTCATAGACGCAGGACATTCAGAAATGGAGAAATTTATCGCTCCTGCAATTGCAGATTTTTTGAAACATAATATAAATAATGAACAAATTAATATTTACCTTTCCCAGGTTAATACTAATCCAATCAAATATTATAATGTTTAGTAAATGTAAAATTGAAAATTTAATTAGGTTTTAAATATGGCAACTCAAAATCACTTCTTAGCTTCACTATCTTATATTGACCAAAGATTAGATGAATTAAATGAAGAATTCGGAGAACTACCCCGATTAGAAAAAGATAAGCAGCATGAGCTTGCACTAGCAAAGCTCCAACTCGAGGAAACTCAAAAGTTTCTTGATGAACTTAAAAAATTTCTCACCACAGCAAAAATTACTCTCATTGAACTTAAAGAAAAAGAAGAGAACTTAGCTAAAAAACAATTTTTGGTAAGAAATAATAAAGAATTCGACGCACTTTCAAAAGAAATTGAACAGCTTAAACAAGAACATACGGACCTTTCTACTCGATTTAGAAATGAAGGAATAAAAGAAGAAAATTTAATGAGAATTTTGGAAGAACAAAGGTCAAAATATGAAGGATTAAAAAAGGAACTTTTAAATATACGCAAAAATATAGAGGAATTAGCAGGCGAACAAAAAGAAGAGGTCCGAATGCTTAATGAACAAAAGGAACAAATTGTAAATCATTTGCATACATATTATTATAAAGAATACAACAGAATACGCAAAAATTTTAGCGACGCAGCAACCCAGATTGTAAGAGGACGCTGTTCGGGATGTTTCAATACAATTACACCTCAAAAGATCGTCGAGGTCCGCACCAATAAAGACACACTTTATTTGTGTGATCATTGTGGAAGGATTTTACTTTCGGATGATTTGGAAATTAATGAGAATTTAGTTGAAGAATTACTTAATGAAAAGATATAATTTAATAATAAATAATATTTATATTTTAACGTCAATTTACCATAAAAATTAATTAAATATCATAATTATGAGGATAACAAAACAATATACAAATCGTGAAAGCCAATCACTTGATAAATATCTTCAAGAAATCGGGAAAGTTGAATTATTAAGTCAGGATGAGGAAATAGAACTGGCGAAAAAAATACAAAGCAATGCCCCCGATGCTGACCAAGCACTTGAAAAGCTTGTAAAAGCAAATTTGAGGTTCGTTGTTTCTGTAGCAAAGCAATATCAAAATCAAGGGCTTTCATTGGGCGATTTGATTAACGAAGGAAATCTTGGATTGATAAAAGCTGCCCACAGGTTTGATGTGAATCGCGGTTTTAAATTTATTTCTTATGCAGTTTGGTGGATTCGTCAATCAATACTTCAAGCCCTTGCAGAACAGTCTCGTATTGTGCGATTGCCACTTAATAGAGTTGGCGCATTGAATAAAATTAGTAAGAAATTTAATGAATTGGAGCAACAATTTGAGCGTGAACCAACTCCCCAAGAATTAGCCGATGAACTTGAGATGTCAGTTGAAGAAGTATCCGAAACAATACGATTAGGCGGACGGCATTTATCTGTTGATGCTCCCCTTCAACAGGGTGAAGACAATAGATTGCTCGATATTATACCAAATGAACAGCAAGAACCCCCCGATGCGGGTTTAATCCACGAATCTATGCGTCAAGAAATTGATTATGTACTTGGATGCTTAAGTGAAAGGGAAGCGGAAGTAATTCGACTATATTTCGGTCTTGATGGTCATCAATATACATTAGAAGAAATTGGAGAGAAATTTAACTTAACTCGTGAGCGTGTTCGACAAATTAAAGAAAAAGCTATCCGCAGACTGAAGCATACGCCACGGGCAAAAGTATTAAAAGATTATCTGGGATAATATTTAATTATAAATAATTTATAAAATGTAGGTGCAATTCATGAATTGCACCTACAATATGTAGAGACGTAAAATTTTACGTCTCTACAGTGCAAATTCCCCCTTATCAAAGGGGGCAGGGGGATGTCCCGCAAAGGGCTGAAGCCCTCTGTTGCGAAACCTATTGTACATTGCAATGGAACACACGTAGGGGCAATTCATGAATTGCCCCTACAATATGTAAAGACGCAAAATTTTGCGTCTTTACAGTGCAAATTCCCCCTTATCAAAGGGGGCAGGGGGATGTCCCGCGGAGGGCTGAAGCCCTCTGTTGTATAACCTATATACATTGCAACGGATCACACGTAGGGGCAATTCATGAATTGCCCCTACAATATGTAAAGACGCAAAATTTTGCGTCTCTACAGTGCTTTACCAAAAATATTTCATTATTTTTCAAAAAATTGTAACTTTTTCGATTTTTTATTGTCTTATAGTTATATAAATATGCAAAATTTGAAATTTTATAATTTTGAATAAAATAAAAAGGTATTATTATGCAAATCTTTACGTCAAAATTTCAGAAATACGAAGCAATCTTGGCGCTATTCATTGCATTAATGCTGGGTGGGGCGCCACAGATGCAGGGACAGACACAAGACACAAGTCGTGTGCTATGGACACGAATTTTTAGCCCTTATACGGTAACATCAGCTAAATTCTTTCCTGATGGTAATAAGATAGCTGTATCTCTTGCGGGTGAAAATTATGTAATCGTATTATCGACGGAGACAGGCGAAATACTTGACACAATAATAGGAATAACGCATGGTGAAAGCCCTTATATCGTTTCTTTTGCATTTCATAATAACGATAATCGATTCTTATATGCCACTTATGATTATCAACCGGTACCTGGGATGGGTAGCACAGGAATTCTAAAATATGATATGGTCCTTCATAAGATCGTAGATTCATTGGATCTTGGAAATATTAATAAATGCAAGGTTGTTTTACATCCAACCCAAGATAAGATATATTTTATTGGACAACGTAGCGGAGGCGATTACCCTAACTTTTATTATGATAGTATATTGGTAGCACTTAATACTTCCCCACTAAGTATAATAAAAGTTTTAAAACCAGATGTTAGTAGCATAATTCATGAGGATATAGCTATAACACCGGATGGAAAATATTTAATAACAGTAGAACATGATGTACTTCCTGAAGGATTTCCGGCTTACATCCGATTTGTATTGAGGGATGCAGAGACATTGGAGTTAAGTACCACAATACCTAAGAATAAGTATGGGAGATATGGAGTAATAGCATCTACAGAAGAGCGAGGTTTAGGCTATATATCTTTATCCCCTGATGGGAAACTTTTAGCAAGCCATAATTATTTAGATTCCATTTATCTATGGAGTACTGAGGATTGGAAATTTATTGGTGGGTTCTATGTGCCGTTATCAAGCTTTTATAATATTCTATTTAGCTGCAACTCTAAATATATAATGACTTATTATTATGACGGATATAAGAACAGCATTGACACAGGTATAATAGTTTATTCCGTTCAACCACCATTTGATAAAGCATACAAATTTCCATATAGAGATCAAAATGGACAAGAGAGTGCCAGAAATCCACATGATATTCTATGCATTCAAGGACAGGGAAAATTAATTGCCTCACGGGATACTAGACTTTATTTACTTACAGTTCCCGATTTTATTACAGGGATAGAGGAGGGTGAGGGACCGAAAAAGCAAGATTTAATCTATCCAAATCCAACAAATGGCGATATTTCAATAATTTTTAATGAACCGTTAAATGAGCCAACGAATATACAAATTGCAAATGAGCAAGGAGCAATAGTTTATCAAACAATGTTAAAGCCAGGTAGCACTGAATTCAGATGGAACACATCAAAATTGAGTTCAGGGATGTATTTATGCACAGTGAGGAATAAAACTATTTTTTCAACTTATAAAATAATGGTGGGAAGATGAGAAGAGAGAAGTGTAAAGTGTGAAGTGTAAAAATATTATAGGAATTAAAGTGTGAGGTGCGGTTTTACCTATCATATCGAACATAGCGATGTGTCCATCTTATTATGCAGTGGATTCTTCACTTCGTTCAGAATGACATATTTTTACATTTTACACTTCTTAATTTACCCTTTACACTTTACACTTTACATTTTTTGTCTTCTTGAACATCACGATGAATTCATTAAAAGAATTGCGGTTTTCAAAAGCAATTTTTATTTCTTTTATTATTTGACTTCTTTAAACTAATTTTGTATAATTTATATTTGATAAAAGATTATTATGAAATTTGATAAAAAATCTATATTAAATTTTGCATTTCTTCCAATTTTCACCTTGATTTTCACTAACTTAAATGCAATATCTAGTGATAAAGGCACGCAATTCTTCTGGGAAATTCGCTCAAACACTGCAACCGTCTATTTATTAGGTTCTATTCATATTGGTAAAGAAAGTTATTATCCTATGGCAGATGTAATTGAAAATGCTTTTAAAAAGTCAGATTACCTTGTTGGTGAAATAAATTTGGAGAATGCTACAATCGAAGATTTAATGTCCAAAGCATTATTCACAGGTGATTCTACTTTAAAATCTACATTGAAAGACGAAAACTATCAATTTCTCAAGCATTTCTTTGATTCTGTTGGAATTATGTCTATGATGTATGATAGATTTCGGCCCTGGTACGCAATTGTTATGTATCAAGGATTAAATATAAGTTCGCAAAATGATATAAGCAATGAATATGGTGTAGATGTATATTTCCAAAATAAGGCTAGATCTGATAGCATTCCTATTTTGGAAATAGAATCAGTTAGCGAGCAAATTGATTATTTAATAAAAATGGGAAATTATGCTGATGATATTATAGAAATGGAACGGCAAAATACAGAAAAGGACGTTAGTATTGAAACGCACAATTTAATGGAAGCGTGGGAAAAAGGTGATGAAAAAGCCTTGATGAAGTATTTTATCGATGTTGATGAAAATTTCCCAAAAATGCAGGAACTAATGATGCAGTTAATTGACGAAAGGAATGTTAAAATGACAAAAAAAATTGAAGAATATCTTGCAACAAATAAAACATATTTCGTTGTAGTTGGTGCGGGGCATACAATCGGAGAAAATGGAATTGTCAATCTTTTGAAAAAAACAAATAAATATAAAATCGAGAAAAAATAATGAACGTTGAAAACAAAATTGCATTAATTACAGGTGCTTCAGCGGGTATTGGTGAAGCGTGTGCATATAAATTTGCTGAAGCCGGATGCAGGTTGATATTACTTGCTCGAAGATTTGAAAAATTAGAAGGGGTTTCCCGAAAAATTCGAAATGAATATAAAGTGCCTGTATTGGTTTATGAGTGCGATATAACTGAATTTAATGAAGTTCAGGATATACTTACAAAGCTGCCTGAGGAATGGCAAAATATTGATATTTTAATAAACAATGCGGGCAAAGCTCGCGGAATGGAAAAAATACAAGAGGGTTCAATTGAAGATTGGAATGAGATGATTGACACAAATATTAAAGGTTTGCTTTATGTTTCTCGTATTATAATTCCTAAAATGGTGGCAAACAAGAGTGGCCATATAATCAATATTGGTAGCATCGCTGCGCTTGAACCTTATCCAGGTGGTAATGTCTATTGCGGCACCAAAGCATTTGTTGAAATGATTTCTAAATCAATGGTAATTGATTTGAATGGAACTGGTGTTCGCGTTACAAATATAAATCCTGGAATGGTTGAAACAGAATTTTCAATTGTTAGATTTCACGGCGATGAAGAAAAAGCCGAGAATGTATATAAAGGATTTAAACCACTAAGAGGAGAGGACATTGCCGATATAGCTTTATTTGCTGTGACCCGCCCTGCTCATGTTTGTATACAAGAAATCCTTGTGACACCAACAGCGCAGGCAACAACAACATTGACGGCAAAGAAAATATGAATAGAATATTATTTGCAAGAAATTATTTAATTTTGTAAAAGAAAATATTACATATTGCCTGGAGAGGTGGCCGAGCGGCTGAAGGCAACGGTTTGCTAAACCGTCGTGGGGTGTAAAGCTTCACCGCGAGTTCGAATCTCGCCCTCTCCGCAAAAAAGCACCACAATTTCTATACTTTTAAAAATCACATCTATTTTATTTATTAATTATATTTAATTATAAATTTGAATATCATCTTAATTTTTATCGATTTTGGCAATCTTTTTGTCAATATTATTATCAAATAATTGTAATAATGCCTTAAATTTCTTTTCCACTTTATAATTAAATAAGTTATAAAGTTGGTTGATAAAAATATAAGGAAAATATAATGTAGATAATTATTACTATGGCGAATAATAAACAATTAGCACTCGAGCCGAACATAAACCAGACTATAACGCAAAATCGTGTTTTGGGATTATTTACAAGAAATCCTGACCTAATACTTGCAGCGGGTGTACTTGTAATAATGGCGTTATTGCTTATTCCTTTGCCACCATTTATGTTAGATGTTCTTCTAGCTGTCAATATTTCAATTTCAGTTCTAATTTTATTAATATCGCTTTATTTGCGAACACCATTGGAATTTTCGAGTTTCCCAACGATTTTGCTATTGACAACATTATTTCGCTTGGGTTTAAATGTTGCTTCAACTCGGTTAATTCTTGGTGAAGCTTATGCGGGGCATATTATCCAAGCATTTGGAACATTTGTAATTCAGGGTAATTATGTTGTTGGTGTAATTATCTTTATAATTCTTGTTATTATTAACTTTGTTGTAATTATAAAAGGTTCGTCGCGAATTGCTGAGGTCACAGCAAGATTCACACTTGATGCTCTACCTGGCAAGCAAATGAGTATCGATGCGGAATTGAATGCAGGGTATATCGATGAAGAATCAGCAAAGAAAAAGCGTGAAAATTTAAGCAAAGAAGCCGATTTTTTTGGTTCTATGGATGGAGCATCGAAATTTATTCGTGGCGATGCAATTGCAGGAATTATTATTTCGGTAGCAAATATTTTGGCTGGATTTGTAATTGGAATGGTACAAATGGGAATGGGATTTGCCCAAGCTTTATCTACATATACAATATTGACAATTGGGGATGGACTAGTTTCGCAAATTCCCGCTTTGTTAATTTCAGTTTCCGCGGGTTTAGTTGTCACCCGCTCAGCATCAGCAAATCAGTTGGATATGGAACTGGGCAGGCAATTTGGTTCAAAGCCAAAGCCATTATTTATTGTTGCTGCTGTATTATTAGTAATTTCATTTTTGCCTGGTTTTCCATTTTTCCCATTTTTTCTTTTGGCTGCAATTTTAAGTGGATTGGGTTATTTACGCTTGCAAGCTATTAAGAAAGAAAAAGTCGAAGTAGAAAAAGAAGCTCAAGTTATTAAACCCGAAGAAATCAAGCCAACTGAACAACCAATTGAAGAAGTTTTGAAGGTTGAGCCTATTGAATTGGAACTTGGATACAATTTAATTCAGCTTGTGGATGAAAAGCAAGGTGGGGATTTATTTAAACGAATTACGAATATTCGCAAGCAACTTGCTCAAGAACTTGGAATATTGCTTCCCCCTGTACGAGTTAGGGATAATTTACAATTAGACCCAGAGGAATATGTTGTAAAAATACGAAATATTGAAATTGCCCGAAATAAAATTTATCCAAATCGCTTACTTGCAATGAATCCAGGAACTGCCGAGGGTAAATTGGATGGCTTACAAGTAACCGAACCTATTTTTGGATTACCAGCAACTTGGATTCAATACTCACAACGAGAAAGCGCAGAGCTGCGTGGTTTCACCGTTGTGGAAGCTTCAACGGTATTGAATACGCACTTGACAGAGCTTTTGAAACGCAATGCCGATAAGTTGCTCACTCGACAAGATGTTAAGAAATTAATTGATAATCTTGAATCAACTAATAAAGTATTAATTGATGAAATCACACAGGAGAATTTGCCACTTGCAACAATTCAAAAAGTCCTGCAAAATTTATTAATCGAGGGAATTCCAATAAGGGATTTGCCACTAATTTTAGAAAGCCTCTTGGATTATTATAAAGTAACAAAAAATACGGATGTACTGACAGAATATGTACGACATAATTTATCTGAAACAATAAAAAAATTATATCAGGATGATAATGGTGTCATTCACGTTATTGCAATCGACCCCGAAATTGAGGATGCAATGACACAATCATTGCAATCAAGTTCCAACCTCGCATTAACCACTACATTGGGATTGCCTCCTGCGATTATAAATAATATACAAAAAAGTTTATCAAATGCAATTGATGAACTTTCAATTTTGGGTTATATGCCTGTTGTGATTTGCTCGGCACAAGTCAGGCCTTATTTCTTTAGAATGATTCACGCACAATTTCCGATGGTAAATGTAATAAGTTATACTGAATTGCCTGCTGATACAGAAATTGAAGTACATTCGAGAGTAGCTATTTCTCAAAGACAAACTGTAGCTCAAGAATAAATGAAATTGTAGAGACGGCAGGGATGACGTCTCTACGAGGTAGATATATAAATATGTTTTATTTTCTTAGATTCAATTCTTTAATAACCGTACGGTATGCATTAATATCGCGATCCATAAGGTAATTAAGCAACTTACGTCGACGATTGACAAGATTAATCATTCCCCTCCGCGTATGGAAATCTTTGGGATGCGTTTCAAGATGTTTGGTAAGGTCGGCAATTCTATCGGTTAATATTGCAATTTGAACCTCCGGTTTGCCTGTATCGGTGGGATTATCGCCAAATTTTCCTACAAGTGTTGCTTTTCTTTGCTTAGTAATCATTCTTTATCCTATTGATTGAAAATATTAGAATTACAAAATTACGAAAAAAAATTAAAATACAATGTCGGCGTGACTGGATTTGAACCAGCGACCCCTACTACCCCAAAGTAGTGCGCTACCCGGGCTGCGCCACACGCCGATCTATATAATAGAATAATACAAAATTAACGAATTTTTAATAAATTTAAGATAATATTTTTTTTCAAAAAAGTTGACTATTTAATTTTTTTTTATTAATTTAGTAAAAAAATAATGTGTAGAAATTGAAATGAATTTTTTATTTACACATAAATTCAAAACATTACAGCACAAATATTGGTTAGCAAGCAATAGATTTATTCTTGAGCCGTCTCCTAATTACCAATTACCAATTACCAATTACCAATTACCAATTACCAATTACCAATTACCAATTACCAATTACCAATCTTTTGGGAAAGCTCGCGAATATTCTTTTTTATAACAGTTGGGAGAGGATGCTCAATGCCTAATAAGATCTTCATCTGTTGTTAGCAGTCATTCTTTTCGGAATGGCTGCGATATTGAGGTTTTAGCAAAAAATAACAAAATCAGAACATAAGGTTCAACAATGTTAATGAAATCATAACAAAAATGATCTTTAAATTGTTGGATAAAATGCAAAAAAATTCTAATCATAAAAAATAAAATGAAAATGAAATCAAAATTCTTTGTTAGAATTCTATTGCTTTTTCCATTATTTTTTCTAATAAATCAAAAAATACTTGCCTCAGATGAATCTGAAAATATTGAAAATAACAAAATATTTTTTGAAGGCAAATCTGAATCTATATATCAATTATTACAGAAGGAGCCAAGAGGAAAAAACGGAGCAATTATATTTTTTATTACACCAAATATCGCTCCAAGATTTGAAAATTTTCCAAATTTAATATATGATGGAATAATGGGAAAAGGATATAAAGGAGCAATTTTTGCTATAATCCACTCTGAGAAATATTATATGACCATCGATTATTTACGAGAAAGAAAATATCCATTTAATTGTATCATCGATTCTACAGGCACAATTTTTAAAGAGTTGAACATTCCACTTTATGCTCCTTTTATTACAAGATGGGATAGTTCTGGAAATATACAATATTCAATATGCATAGGTGGCCAAACATTAGATAGTAATTTATGGAGTGATATAATATATTCAAAGAAAGTTTATCCACCAGCTAAAAATTCTATATCTATTGCAAAAAAAGGCTATATATTGGATACTTTTTCACTTCAAAAAATTCAATTAACTAAAAGCATTAATTTACAGGAAGATAGCCTACATCCTAATGGTAAATTTTTTAAACTTGATATTTCTGAAAATGAAAAATTGCTTGTAGCAAGCGATTATTCTGTCTTAAAAAATAAGATATTCTCATTAAACGAAGGGAAATTGATATCGGTTCTTTATCCTGATATTAATATTCGTCGTTTCTTTTCAAAGAATGTTCCTGATTATATATTTAATCAAACTGAAAATGATAATTATGCCAGAACAATGCTATTTCAAAGTAGATTTTTAGACAATAAAAATATTATAACAATCGCCGTATTACCTGAAGTGCAATTAAAGCCAAAAAATAATGATACAACAATATCTCTTGCTAACAAATATGTAATCTTAAATTATAATTTAGTAAAGAATAAATTCTCCGAGCCAATACCTATAATTTTTACAATGAATGAAATTACATCCCCTTATGATCTAATATTTATGAGTGATGTTAAAAATAATGAATTTGCTATGACTTTTTCAAAAGGCTATCCAGCTAAAGGTTTTTCTACAGCTGATACAGCAAATGGAAATAACCCAATTGATAAATCATTCTATACTGATACCCCATTATATTATACTTACGATATTAAAACAGGTGAAACAAAAAGGAAAATTGGAAAACTCTGGGGTGCAAATGAAAAATTGGGTGTTGGATACGGACTTGGTGGCTCACAACTCTGCTCAAATTCAAGCACATATTTCTATACAAGTGCATTATCGCCTTATGTTGAGACAGGTAATAACGAGAAAATCCCATTAAAAACATATTATCCAAAAGATTTGATGGAGCCAGGCGACCCACCAAAGGAATTACCAACTTTTGATAAAATTCAGCAATTATCAGATTCAATAGGTGCGTTTATTGTTTCAATGGCTACTTCTGATAAATATTTATATACGATTTGGAGATTAAAAGAAAGCGGCGAGACATTGCTCAATTCAAATATTTATATTTTGCAAAAATATGATCTTAATTCAAAGAATTTAATCGGTGAATGGATTATTCCAGGTGTTATTGATGGCCGCAAATTAAATTCTTATATGATTGAACCAAATAAAAACAAATTAATTGGAATTTATTATAATTCAAGGGAAACTTATGTTAATTTTTTTGATATTAAATAATTTTTATAAAAAATAAAGGTATAAAAATGAAATATTCAAGATTTATTCTATTTTTCCTAGTGCTCTGTAATTTTGCTTATGCAGAGGATAAATGGGTTCCTGTAAATACAGATGATTTTCACGACTCTTATGAGAATATAATTTTTCTCGATTCCCTTAATGGTTATTTGCAGGGGTTTTCTGCTATTTACAAAACAACAGATGGAGGCGCCAAGTGGAGAAGTATTTATCAACCAGTAGGTGAATATACTTTTATTACAAGTTTTGTAATAGTTTCAGAGGGAGTTGGTTATTTATCAACAAACGATATGAAGCTATTTAAGACAACTGATTTTGGGGAAAATTGGTCGCAAATTACTTATCCCAGCACAAATAATATTCAAACAATATTTGCATTAGATAAAGATCAAATCTGGTTATTAACTTTTGGACCTCAAATATTTTCAAGTACAGATGGTGGGACAAATTGGACAAAAAGCGATAATACATTTAATAGCAAATTATATCCAAACAATTTATATTTTTTAAATAATAATAAAGGATTTATATTATTTGATAATAGGCAAATAACTTCAGAAGGTAATTTTTTCCAAACAACAGATGGTGGAATTAATTGGAATAGCAAGCAGTTGCCTACAGATTCAGTATTATCAAGTATCTTTTTTATAAATAATAAAATTGGATGGATGGGTGGCAATAGCGGAACACTTCTAAAAACAACAGATGCAGGTGATAGTTGGCAGCATCTTTCATTCCCAACTAATGATATAATATGGGGTATATTTTTCCTCAATGAACAGGAAGGATGGGTTGCAGCAGTACATTGGGACATAAATTGGATGAACCGATATGGGAAAATATTTTATACTACTGATGGTGGCGAAAATTGGGTTATGCAATTTTCTGAACCTGAAAATTCTGGTTCATTGGAAATAATGTGTATTAATTTTCCTACTCCATATAAAGGTTGGGCAGGAGGAAATAATGGAGTGCTTTTAACAATGGATAGAACAACTTCTGTGAATGAGGAAATTATTACAAACATTTTTTCAGCAAAACCAATTATTGCAACCGATAGAGCTATATTTAAGATTAACACTGCAGAAAGTGGTTATATCTCATTTGAATTATTTGACATAATGGGAAGGGAAATAATTAATTTTAATCCCCAATATTATCAAAGTGGTGCAAATGAAATTTCATTTGATATATCAGCACTTTCTCCGGGAGTATATCTATATCAATTTACATATAATTCTCAGATTTATACAGGAAAATTATTAATAAAATAGATTATTTTCTCTTTGTCATTCTGAACGTAGTGAAGAATCCATAACCAAATTTATGGATTCCTCGCTATTTTCATGATGTACCTGTACCGTCTCTATTTGCAGAGGGCTAAAGCCCTCTGTTGCGGTGTCTTTATATTTGCAACAGGTGGCTTCAGCCACTTGAGAGGATGCTTTTACCATATTTATTCCCTGTCATTCTGAACGTAGTGAAGAATCCATAACCAAATTTATGGATTCCTCGCTTTTTTCGTGATGTACCTGTACAGTTTCAATATGCAGAGGGCTAAAGCCCTCTGCAGGAGCATTTACATCCCCCTCCCCCCTTTTTTAAGGGGGAATTCTGCATCATCCTGGTGCAAGCTCACAATTTACGGCTCAAATGTCAATTGCCGTATCATCTTGCCACTTGTCGATATTTCATAAATATGCCCGCAATCTTCATAAGGTCCAAACATTGATACTGCTAATGTGCTATCAGTCAAAAATGTCGCAGAGAGATCATACGCATACATACAGAAATTCTGCCTTATATTTATTATAGATACGGGTGTGACTGCGGGACGCTCCCGCATTACTTTTTCTACATCTATCAGCCATATCTCATGAAAACGACGTTTCTCATCTGGCACACCATCTTCATTAACCCACACTGATACTGCTAGTTTTTTCCCATCAGGCGAGAAACTTGAATGTGTTATTCCTCCTGGATTTTCTGAAAACTTGATATCGACATCATTTATTACGTGCTTTGTTATACCAAGTCCATTAAAAATACCACTGAAATAATATTGATTATTTGGTGAGATAGCATATATTAAATGATCATTACCAACCGGTTTAGGCAACCATTGGTCTTTTTGTGGCACATATATTCCTAAATTTCCCAAAAATAAAATATGATCCTCGTTTGGTGTTGAACCATCTAACCAAGATTCAATAGAAAAATCACCCCCTGCAGGTCCAAATTCAGGCGGTGTAATTTTTTTGAATTCTTTTCCATCAAGAGATATTATATATAAATTACCACCCCATTCAAAATGCTTTCCATCACCAACTGTATCAGTATATGTAATACACTTAATAAGAAGTTTATTGTTATCATAAGGACACCAACGAGCATCAGTTATTCCCGAAATTATCACATTAGATGGAACTCTACTCTGAAAATTTTCACTAGTAAAGATTTGTTGATGTCCTGTTCTTAAATTCAAAACAATAAGCCCAACCCCTTCACACGCTAGCTTATCACCATCCTTTGAGATCCCAAAAATATGTGGGTTGCCTTTGGGCTCTGGATCTATTGGTATCAAATTAGGGTCAGTTTGTACAGGATAATATAATGGACAGTCTGTTACAGGCTTTACTTCATTATCGCAAGATTGAAAAAATATAATGCTTGAAATTATCAATGCGCCAATTAAAACAAATTTTTTCATCATCATAGTCACCACATTATTTAATTACTATTAATTTTAAATATTGAGTTTTAGATTGTGCAACCAATTTGCAGAAATATATGCCATTCTCCAAATTGCCCGTATCAATTTCCTTTTTATTCAATCCCGCAGGAAATAATTCCCCTTCTGAATTGAATATTTTCTCACCTAATGAATTATACAATTGAAATTCCACATTTGAAGGAGAATCAAGAACAAATGCTATTGTAAAATTGCCTGATGTTGGATTAGGATAGATATATGAATTCATTTTCGTTTCCATTTCATCAGTTCTTCCTGCATCATGATTAATGTTATAATTAGGTTGAGCAAGAGCTATTAAATGTCCAAAATTTTTCAATGTTTCACAAGCTCTTATTACTGATGTATCATTATTAAATTTTAGCGTCATCCATAGATAGTCATCACAATATATAGTATCCCCATTTCTTGTTATTGAGATAGAATCTTCACAAGGATTTGCTGAGGTTATTCTTTTTAGATATATTCCCCCAAATGATTTAAGCACTTCCCTCAGCGAAATATCTGCAATGAGAGTATCAATTGGAAATTGCTGCGACATAATTTCACTTTTTTGTTTATTTATAGAATCCAGGTTTTCTTCACCTCCTGATGGGGATTCTTTTATTCTATCATAGCACAGTTTTTCTAAGTATAAAGCTTGTGGTCTAAATTTTATTATAATTTCATCAGCAACATAAGTAGATGGATCAGGAGGCCATTGATAAGAAATTGTATCTCCTCGCTCATTTGTTATAACAATCATACTGTCGATTTGGCACAGTGCAAAATTACTCGCTAAACCCAAGCACATTAAAATCAAACATAATTTTATTAAGATATTATCATATATAGGACTTAAAAACTTACGTGAAGTCTTTTCAGAAGTGAGAATTAATTTTTTCATTTCACATACTCCATTTATGGATTAAAAAATAATATATAATTCAATTTTATTGCTTTACCATAATGCGGAGTTGTATTTTCTTACTAAATGATATTTTGAAAAAAGAAAAATGTAAAGAGCATATTTTAAAAAAGCAAATATAGTAAAAAAATATTAAAAAGCAAGTCTTTTCTTAAAAAATAAATATCTTATTTAAATCTCCAGATGCTGCATAGCGTTAAAAATATGCCAGAGCAAAAATTATTTTATTTCTTGATTTTTATTGTATCTAATATTTTATTATCTATATCATAGACGGTTATTGTCAGCATATTTTCTGAATAATTCGCAATTGCATAGCAATAGGATTTTGATGTTGTAATGGTGTAATCTTTTGATTTGGGTGTATATAGAGGGGCACCACCACCTGCAATAATCAAATGATGGATGCCATTGACAAGGTTATGCTGATAAAAATGTGAATCACCCGCAAGCACAATATCAACCTTATTTGGTTCGAGCAATTGCTTAGTAAGTGCTATAACATTTTGATTTTCACCGTGACCACCTGCCACATAGCCTGGCTTATGAAATGCAACAATTTTAATTTTTCCCTTGCTATTTTCCAAAACATTTTTGGTGTATTTATACTGTCTTGAATCCTGAGAAAAGCTAATTTCTGTATTTAGCACAATAAAATGAATCGGACCATAATAAAAATCAAAATAACCTAGATCTTCTTTATTATTAATATCAGGCGATTGAGTAAAAGCATAAGTATTTGGTTTTGAACCTTCATGATTTCCAATTGCATTTGCAAATGGAACATTGGCGCTGAGTTTTAATTCTGCAGGAATAAAGAATTCATCTTTCCACGCTGAATAGGATGATGAAAAGCAAAGATCACCAAGATAAATAGAAAAATTGGGATTGTGTGCAGCAATATCTTCAGAAATTTTAGAATGAATTTTAACTTGTGAGCGGCAATCTCCCATTATTGCAAATGTAAAATTAACATTGTCTTTCGGTGCTGTAATAAAATTACCTTGGTAATTCGCTCCATTCTCTGAGATTGAATAATAGTATTTGCTATCAGGAATGAGATTGTTTAAATAAACTCGATGTACATAAGTTTTTGGATCTGTATCAGTTGTTCTATAAAAAAGGGTTTTTGCTGATAAATTCAATGAATTTGTTGATGTACCATAATTAGCTGAAATTGGTTCGGGAGAATCAGATTCAACCATAATCACAATTGAGCTATCAGTGACAGCCTGAAGATAAGGCTGCATAAGAATTTTCGACCAAACCGAGTTTGAGAGTAAAATAATCGAAAGAAGTGAAAATAATATTTTTTTCATTTTGCAAAATTATTAATGTATAATTAACGAATTAGATTTCAATTATGTATTTCTTTAGTACAAGAAATTTTGGACAATGATTCATCGTAATTTTATTAATTTTCTTATTGTTCTTCCCTTTGGTGTATTAATTTCTACAACATATACTCCTAGGGCAATTTCTTGAGTATTTAAAGGAATGCTTACAAGTCCTGTAAAATTATCTACACGGGGATATTCATATACGAGTTTCCCTTGAAGATCATAAATTTTTATTTCATAAAATATGTTTTTATTAGATGTTATCTCAATATAAGAAATATCATTAGTAGGATTGGGTTTTAAGAGCGAAATTGAATAAATTTCTTTTTCATCAGTAATAAATGCTTTTGTTAAAATTTCCACTTCCTTCCCACAAGTATCTCGAATAAAAATCTTTCCAAGATCATTTCCTGATTTTGTATTTCCGTTATAAATAATACTGTTTTGAATGGAATCATTTGCTGAAATTGTAAGAGATATATCTGATAATATAAAATTAGGATTTGAACTTGTCAAAGTTAAATTGATAGGAAACAAACTGTAATTTTTTATATAGAAAATCAAAGTATCCTTTTGATTTATCGTTAAAGTATCAAAATCCAAAACCTCGTTTGATATTTCATATTTAATATTTCTTACCTCAGCTTGAATAGGTATTTTAATAATTCCATTATCTGAATTTTGAGCGTTAGTTTCGATTAGTAATGTATCGCTATAGTATCCATCAGCAGCATTTTCAAAAGTGACAATTATTTCGGAATTTTCATTGGGTTGGATATAAATTGGAAAATTAGATTTTATTGAGAAATTAATATTTTTAAGAAATGAAAAGCTGGATAAAATTAAAGTAGTATCACCAAGATTTTCGATTTGAATTTTCTGTTCGACCTCGCTAGGGCATATAATTATACCTAAATCAATAGAATCAACTATTTTAAGAATTGCAACTTTATAATTAATTAATGCTCGTAAATCAATTTTATAAACTTTGTCGCATTCATCTTGTAAAAGAATAGAATCAAGATATTGAGTGAGATTACCTCCACCAAAAAAAGTGCAATAAATAGATGAAATAGGATAATCGTAAATAATGCTATCAATTATAAACCAGTTAGGTTTATTAATAATTTTAAAATTTGATTGAATTGAGCCAAGATTTTTAATTTCAATTATTTTTTGTATTCTATCAGAACCATTTAATGGATTGAAAATAATAGGATTAATTAATGTATCTAATAATATCGTTTCTTTATTTGAGAATAAATTAATATAAGTAATTGAATCTAAATTAGATTGTAAATTTGTAAGAATCTTAAGTACTGCTACATAATTTCCTGACTTATCGGATTTAAATTCAATATCAATACTTTTTGTTTCATCAGGCAATATGTCAAAAGTTGTATTAGATAATATCCTAAAATTATTACCAATACTATTCTCAATAGTTATTTTTTTAATATTTAAAGTGCTTGTCCCTGAATTTGTTAGGGATATAGATTTTATTTCTGAAGTCTCGCAAATTAAAGTATCAAAATAAATATCGGGTGGAGCTTGCAGTTTTGGACCAACTGAATACCCTGAAAAATTGCACGTTAATTTTAAAGAATTATGAAAATAGAATATTGCTAATGCAGAACAATATCCAATTCTATTAGGACGAAAACGAATTTGAGGAACAAATACTCCTCCCAAAGCATCCAAATTATATGGTATTATGGGCGATATAATGGAAAATGATGAATCATAGAAAAATCTGATTGAATCAAGTGTAATATTTTGAGGGCTAATATTCTGAAATAAATAAAATAGAGTATCCTTGAATTCTCCTAATTGAACATTCCCATAATCTATAAAGTAAGCTTTTTTATCAACACATTCTCCCAGAATTGAGACTTGAACATTTGAATTTATAGTTTTGAAAGACGACGTTGTCGAAATTGTTGTAGCGAAATCATAATTCGTTTTTGGAGTAAAAGTAAGCCCAATGGGAGCAACAGTATTATAATCCATAAAAAAAGGAAATTTCTCTGATTTAATAATATAAGTTGGATTAGGTTTGGGTTGAAAAATAGAATCAATCTGAAGAAAGATCGGTAATGGATTATCCTCATTTTTACTAGTTAGATTTTGCACATAATTATTATAATAAAGATAAATTGTATCTCCAACTTGGCAAAGCGGTAATGTTAAATCAGGAGTAGTGAACTTTTTATTAATAATCCTTAAAAATGAAGATGAATCGAATATAATTTGTGGCTTTTCAAATGGAAAATCATCCATTGACCAAATTTGTATCGTGTGAGAATTATCAACACTTGCAATTTTTGAACTTGAATGAGCTGAATTTATTCTATATACATTTGATAAATGTTGATCATAGCATTTTTGATAAATGGCATCACTTATACTCCATATATCAATATAATTTCCATTTGAAGTTAGAATATATGGATTAATTGCAGACCACTCGCCTGCTTTTATTGGTTTTTCTTTTTCAAAAATTGTTTGAACAATTTTATTTTGGTCAATATCATATATCCGCAATTTAGAATCATTACCTGTAAAAAGAAATGAAGTACCTGAGGGACTCCATTTAAGATCATAAATTTCGTAATTAGACGTCAAAAGAGTTTTTATAAAATCACCATTTGATAAATTCCAAAGATTAATAATTCCATCTTTGCTCGCTGTTGCAAAAATATTGCGGGTTGGGTTTACTGCTATAACATTTATAGTGGAGCTCTGTGAATAATTCGAATCTAATAATGTTGTAGAATTTATATCCCATATAAAAATGTTCCCCTTGGTCGAAATACCAATTGCTTTTTCCCTATCATTAGAAAATTTAATTTTGGTAATTAATTCGGAACAATGCAATTCTTTATATAAAATTTCATTATTTTTATCCCAAATTTTAACAGATGAATCATTTGCCGCAATTGCAATATACTTCCCATCCATTGAGAGGTCTATTCCAGATATTACATTCATTTGTGATTGAAACAATGCTCTTATTAATTTTCCTGTTGTTGTATTCCAGAGATAAATTTTACCATCTTCACTCGATGAAATCAATTCACTATTATCAGGTGACCAGCAAATATCCGTAATTTTTGCTTTATGACCAATTAACTGCACCACTTTGTCAGAAATCCAAGTCGGTTTTGAGATGGAAATCCTAAATTGAATCAAAGTATCATTAATATCAGGAACAATGTAAGGAAAACAATTACCTTGTATCACTTTTGAAATTGTATTCCATTGGGATTCTCCTTTCAATCGATATTCTATCCATAGTGAGTCATCGGGATGAGAACCAATCCACTTGATATATGAAATTTCATTTGAAAATAATATCTCATTAGGACTTGGACTGACAAAATGTACGGGTAGAATCTCACTCTTTGGCTTTTCCCCTGCAAAAACAAAGAATTTATATATTTGGCAATTTTTCCCTTGAATTGTAATTTCTGCTTGATTAAATAATGTATCTTTACATTCATATTGAATAGGAATTCTGAGAAGGGAATCCCTATTTATAATACTATTAGAATAATTTCCTAAGACTTTATAATTTGGTAAGTTACTTGTAATTTGTTCTATATTTAAATTTGCATTTCTAATTTGAAAAACAATCTCCTTAATAGCTTTTTTGCCAACTTCAACTTTACCAAAATCTACATAATTGCATTTTGGATAAATATCAGCCACCTCATTTGGATATGTTATAAAATTTAGAGTATCAGTAAGTGTATCTGTTGTAAGATTAAGTGAATGCTTCCCTACACAGAAATTATAGTTATAAAATATCTTGTGATAATTTTCATTTAAGAAATTATAAAATGAAATATTTTTAATATGTTCCAAATTGTTATTAATTCTATATATATGCCCACCAATTGAATTTATAATTTCAGTAAAGTTTGATGAAAGTCCATCTTGTAATATCATATTTGAAAATTTTATTTGATTATCTTGTAAGATTGTAATAATATTGGAAATATTATAATCAAATTGGCTTTTGGAAATTATTAAAAGCTGTTTTGAGTATTTTGCATTAGAAATAAAATCTAGAAAGTATTTACTTTTTATAAGATTGTCAATACTTGGTTTAGGGTATAATTTTAATTGATGTGGGTCAATAATAGGTAAAATATCCTTTTGATTAGGATTTTTTATAATAATTGGATTATTTGAAAAAAATACAACTGTTAATTCACAATTTTGTTGTTCTTCATATTGAGAGTAAAAATCAAGTAATTGATTTATAATTTTTATATCATAATCATTAATTGCGTCAGAATATTCAATAGCAATAAATATTGAAGCTCTTTTTTCACTTTGAGAATTAAAATAGAGAAGAGAATCAATCGAAACATTTGCGCCATCAATATACATTTTTAATGAACTTTCTGAAAAATCTTTAAAGTTATAATTACTATCGAAACAAACGAAACTTAATTCATTTTTTTGTGGATTTTGATTATTGAAAGAAGTAATAAAAAAATATTGAGCTTGAGCAGGTTTATAGGAAAATAATGAGATAAAAAAAAGTAAGATTAGAATTTTTTTATTGGATGCACACTTACTTTGATTATTTTTTGTATTGATATAAGAATTTCTGAAAAATTTTGATAAAAATGTTAACATTTTAAAATGTGCATATAAGAATTTCAAATTTAATAAACTTATTAAAATAAAAATTATTTTTATTTAGGACGAAATACTCTCAAATTATCTGACTTTTTAATTGCATTAGAATGTACAATTTTCAAATAAGCGCCATTTTTCCATAAAGTAAGCTGGTCAAGGAAATGCATACTTGTTGGATCACCATTCTCTCCACCTGGTAAAATCATATAGACAAGCGAATCGCTCATATCAGCAATAAATCGTGCTGATGGTCCCACAGTTATATCAAATTGAGAAAATTGTGTCCATCCCTCCATATTTACTGTTGTTCCATTGCCACTCATTTCTAATGGATCAATTGTAAAAAATGGGCGAATTAACTTATTTTCTGCAAAAATATGCTTAAGTTTTAAAGTATGTATTTTTCCCCATTGCCATTTAGTATAATCTTTTGAATTGAAAATTTTGGTTAGATAGTTAATAGCTTCTCGATAAGATTGAAAAACAATAAAATCTCGATTTTCTACTTCTTTCGTATTAACATTATCAAACCAAGGATTATCTTCTTGATTGATGATTTCTTGCAATTTCCGAGCTGGAATGCTTCCAAACCATAAATACTGATTATAAAGTGAAATACCAAGCTCATCTGAGAAAGTATTTTTTAATATAAAAGAATTCATCACATTGAAAATACTCGCTTGAATACTATTTGCAGAATGTGTGAAGTTCCATTTTTTCATTAAATTAAGTACATCCTTTTCATTTTGACTCATTAAATTAGTGTACTTAGTTAATAATGGTAAAATTACACTCATCATCTCTTTTGAATATGGTGATAGAACATCCATTTGCAAGTTCTTTATATCTTGAATAGTTAAAGATTGAGAATTAGCAAGATATTCTGTAATTCGTTCAATTCGTGAAGAATTATCCCAATAATTTGTGACAAAAAAAGGAAGTGAATCGCTTAAAGGATTATTAGCATTTGCCACAAATCCTTTCTCGGGATTAAAAATTGTAGGAAATGAATTTGATGGTAAAGTTCCATTCCATTGCGAAGTTTTTTGCCATCCTGGATTAGGAAAATTCGGATTGCAATCTTTTTGTCTATTTGGAATAAGACCAGCAGGTGCGATTCCAATATCACCTGTTTTCGAAGCAAAAGTAAAATTCAATGCAGGTGCTCCCCACATATTTCTTCCTTGTAAAAATTCCTGCCAATCTCGGGCTGTATTAATTTTATATAATGCATCAACATCATTTGTGATATAGGAACCTGTCCATTCATAAGTTAAGGCAGCCTTATCGAAAAAGCCAGATTTATTTTGCAACGATTTATCGTAGAAACCCGCATTTTTTAATATATGAAAATCGGAAATAATCGGGGAACGTTCCGTTTTTCTAATGTAATAAATATGTGGAGCTTTGTTTTTAATATAAATAGTGTCAAGATAATAAGTAATTTTCTTTTTAATTGAATCAGATGTTAAATAATAATTACCACTTGAGTCAATATTTTCAACAAAAAAATCTGCACAATCAAGCATTATATTTGTAATGCCCCATGAAATATTATCATTCCTTCCAATTAAAAACAATGGAACGCCAGGTATTGTAAAGCCAGTAGCATTAAAATTTGGACACGTTGATTGCATAGCAAACCAAATTGGAGGAAGAATCAAAGGAAGATGAGGATCATTTGCAAGAATTGAAGATTTGATATTTGGATTATCTGTATTTTTACATACCACTGCCCATACATTGCTACCCGATTGAGGATAAAAGAATTTTAATTTTTGAAATTCACTTGCAAAATTTAATAAACTTGAATTAAGATAAGGTGCTGAAAAATTATAATTGTATACAAGTTTCAATATAGAATCGATATTACTATTCTTTTTAATAAATTGAGGATTTATTTTATTATCAAGAGTATTAAGCAGCTCTTTGTTCGAAGGGAGAAGTCCTTTAGCTTTTTCATAACCCAATTGCTGAGCAATTTCTCCAAAAGTTATATCAGATATAAAGCTGATGCTCATTTCCAATGCCATCAATTTTCCAATGGAAATACAATCCTGTGGTTTCCACTTTTCGGGTTTATATGTTAAAAGTGCAAATTCTATTGGGAGATTTCCTTTATTAGATTCAATGTAAGCATTAACACCATTGCTAAAATGTTGCAAAATATCCTTTGTATGTTGATTATAAATATTATATGAAGAATCTGATATTCTCTTAATCTCCAGAGATCTTAAAAATTTATCTAACGATAAAGCATCTTCACCAATAATTTCGGATAATCTGCCACAAGCAGCTCGGCGTTGGAAATCCATTTGCCAAAGGCGACTTTCTGCTTGTGCCCATCCTATTGCAAAGAACATATCATTTTCGTTAGATGCATAGATATGGGGAATTCCATAAGAATTATAAGAAATTAAAGTCTCAGAATTAATTGTATTAAAATGATATTCTTTTGTCTCTTTATCTGATTTATTCTTAGATAAATTATTCAAGAATATTGCTAATGCAATTATTAAAACTATAATTAATAGAGAAGTTATAATAATTTTTAATGGCCTTGAAGACATTTCAAATCCATTTGTTTTCGATATACCATCTTGCAGTTTCATTAAATCCTGACTGCAGATCTATCTGAGATTCAAATCCAAAATCATTTTTTGCTTTCTCTGGCGAGCAAATCCAATAATCTTGAATGAAATCAATGGCTTTTTCTTTATCAAAAACAGGTGGCTTTTTAGAAAATTTTCCAAAAAATTCTGAAATACTTCCTGCTGCTAAAACAAGCGGATGCGGAAATCTTATTTTTATAAAGAGTTTTTTCCCAAGTGCCTGCTTTAGAACTTCCATAATTTGAAGCCAGCTATAGAATTCTTTGGATGTAATAAAATAAATTTCACCTTTTGCTTTTTCAGATTCACCTGCCATAATAATACCTCGCACAAGATCAAAGCAATGAATCAAGCTTACATATTTATCATTAAATCCCATTAAAGGACCTAACCCCATTTTACCTATGCGAAAGATATCTCGTATTGCAGGATCCCTTGGACCATAAACAGAAGGTGGCCGTATAATGGTTATGGGCATTTTGTTTTTGAAAGAAAGCACAACATCCTCGCCTTCTTTTTTACTTTTACCATAGGACGTAATAGGATGGCACTCATCACTCTCTTTGACAGGATTATCAAGGGATGTTGCGGGGCCTGCTGCTGCTTGACTACTAATATGAACAAATCTTTTAATATTCGGGTTAGACTCATAAACAGCTTCAATCAAATTTTTGGTTCCATCTCTATTCGCTTTAAGAAAATCCTCATAAGATTTGGCAGCAATAACTCCTGCTACATTATATACATAATCCACATCTTTAACAATATCTATAAGCTTAGCCTTATCGTTTAAAGATGCTTCAATTAATTGAATTGGTTTGTTAACTAACCATTGCAAGTTGCTTGTTTTTCTTATTGTTGCAATAACAGAATAATTCTTTTCGAGCAATTTATCAACTAAATGGCTTCCAATAAAACCTGTTGCTCCAGTTACTAAAACTTTCACAATTTTCCTTTTTTATTTTTCCAATATCTACAAATTTACTAATTTGAATTTCTTTATAATACAAATTTCAAAAAAGAGATTTTTTCCTAAGGAGGTCTTATGAAAGCAGTAATTATGGCAGGTGGGTTTGGAACTCGCTTAAGACCTTTAACAATGACCATACCCAAACCGATGGTTCCATTATTAAATAAACCAATAATGGAGCATATAATTAACCTTTTGAAAAATCACGGTATAAATAATATTGTGTCATTATTGTATTTTCATCCTGAAATTATAACCAGTTATTTTCAAAATGGTGAGAAATTTGGTGTATCATTGAACTATATAATTGCCCAAGCAGATTATGGGACTGCTGGTGCTGTGAAAAATGCTTATCAATACCTCGATGAACCTTTTATAGTAATAAGTGGAGATGTACTCACTGATTTTGATTTGACACAAGCTATAAATTTTCACAAAGAGAAACATTCATTAGCAACGATACTTCTCACACGGTCAAGTTTACCTCTACAATATGGAATTGTAATTACTGATGATAATGATCGAATTACTCGTTTTCTTGAAAAGCCAAGTTGGGGACAAGTTTTTTCTGATACAATTAATACAGGAATATATATTTTAGAACCCGAAGTACTTGATTTAATACCCTATCAGGAGGAATTTGATTTTGGCAAAGATTTATTCCCATTAATGTTAGAAAAGAAAATGCCACTTTATGGATATGTTGCAAATGGATATTGGAGAGATATCGGAAATTTGGAAGAATATCTGATTGGACAAAAAGATGCTTTAGCAGGAAAAGTAAAATTAAATATATCATCAAACCTATATGAATCATATTATGGATATAGCGATACAGAAGTTGCTAATAATGTGGAAATTAAAGGGAATGTCTATCTTGGACATAATACAAAAATTTCTTCAAATTGCGTTTTGAAGGATTCTATAATTGGTAATAATGTTACGATTGGTACAGGTTCTAAACTTTATGGAGTAGTAATTTGGGATAATGTTAAAATCGGAGAATTCTGCGATATAAATAATACCGTAATATGTAATAATGTAAATATTGGTCACTCTACAACAATTTCAGAGAATGTTTTCATTGCAGAAAATTGTAATATAGGTCCTAATGTTTATATAAATCCAAATATTAAACTCTGGCCAAATAAAATAATTGAAGAGGGTGCGATGGTCACCCATACACTTGTTCAAGAAGAACGGTGGAACAAAGAATTATTTACGGGACCAAGAATATCTGCATTATCAAATGTTGATATTTATCCAGAATTTGCGGCAAAACTTGGCGCCTGCATTGGTATGGCTTTCAAAAGAAATAGCAATTTTCTTACAAGTCGCGACCCTGACCCATTTTCACGAATAATTAAGCGTTCAATGGTTGCAGGATTGACTTCTGTTGGAGTTAATGTTAATGATTTGCAAATGATGTCCATTCCGCAGACTCGCCAAGAACTTCGAACGGGAAAATATAGTGGTGGTTTCCACACACGACGTTCCCCTCGCAATCCTGATAATACCGATATAATAATATTTAGTGCTGATGGAAGAGATATTTCCATTTCAAAAGCAAAAAGCATTGAAAGATATTTTTTTGGTGAAGATATATCTCGAGTTCATTATAAAGATATTGGCAAAATTCGCTTTCCTGAAAGAACAAATGAGATTTATTTAAACCGATATATGGATTCCCTTGAAGTAGATTTAATTCGCTCAAAGCATTTTAAAATTCTTATGGATTATTCATTTGGTTTAGCATCATCGATTTTACCACAAGTATTAGGTGATTTGGGAGTTGATGTCATTTCACTTAATAATTACATAGATCCACAAAAATTCAGGAAGGATCCCGCTGAAATTCACCAAGAGTACGATGAAATAAGCAAAATTATGCAATCTCTCTCCTATGAACTCGGTTTTAGAATAGAGCCTGGAGCAGAAAAAATATCAATAATTGATGAGCGAGGCATTTGGTATTCTCATCAAAGATTATTAACAATTATGACTAAACTTTTTCTTGAAACTCATCGCCATAAAGAACCTTATAAAATTGCTATTTCGATTTTAGGCAGTAAAGAAGTCGATTTGATAGCACAAAATTATAATGTTGAAATAATACACATTAAAGATTCCCATTCTGCTATGATGGAAGCTACAACTGATGAGAAAGTTCTATTTGTTGGCAATATTCATGGTGGATTTATCTTTAGAGATTTCCTGTTTGCCTCAGATGGGATGTTTTCAATAGGACAAGTACTTGAAATGCTTTCAAAGACCGGGTTAAAAATTTCAGAAATTGACAAGCAACTTCCTCGAAGATGTTATAAATCCACTGAAATTAAAATTCCATGGGAAATGAAAGGCTACATAATGCGGCGTGCAATGCAATATTCTGAATCGTATCCCCGAGAATTAGTTGAAGGAGTAAAAATTTTTTATGGCGATAACTCTGTTGTTCTATTGCCAAATTCTGAAGGTGCAAGCTTCTTTATCTATGCAGATGCACAAAATACTTTAATCTGCGATGAGTTAATTGAGGAGCATACAGACTTAATTAATAAATGGAAAGAAGAATTCTAATTTTATAAATAAATTTCTGATTAATATGGACTTAATAGATATTCTTAACAAAAATAGCATTAGCGTTCATTCTTCTCTTAATAATAAAGAAGAAATAATTAATGAATTAATAAACTTAGCTGAAGTATCGGGTAAAATTATCGATAAAAATCAAGTAATTAGAGATGTTTTTGACCGTGAAAAAGTGCTTTCTACAGGAATAGGAAAAGGCATAGCATTGCCTCATGCAAAAACAAAAGGAGTTAGTGATTTTTGTAGTGCATTAATAACTCTTGCTGAGCCTGTCGATTTCGATTCGCTTGATGGAGATCCTATCAGGCTAGCATTTCTTCTAATTGGTCCCGAAAATAACGTGGGAATGAATTTGAAATTGCTTAGCCGCATATCTCGTATTTTGAATAATGAATCATACAGAAATAAATTAATCGAATTTGATTCTGCTGAGGAAATATTAGAGTTTTTGAAAGAAGTTCAAAATTTCTAACACTTAACAATATTATTCTATAATATCCTATATTAAAAAGGGCAATTTAATATTGCCTTTTTTTATAAATCTATTGTTTGTTTTATTATTTTTTCGCCGATTAAATAAGCACCATCAAGGGCTGTCCCCTTATGTTCGATTAATTCAAATTTTGAAGATTTTTCTAATTCTACTTTTATTTCATTCCCTAAAAATGTATTATTTTCAAAAATTCCTCCTAAGAGAGTAATTTTAATTTTCTTGGATTTGAACTTGCTAGATAAGGTATTAGGTAATTCAAGCAAATGTAGTTTTGCTTTTTGAATAATATCATAGCATATAGAATCACCTTCGACAGCACAATCCATCACAGGTTTTGTAATCATAGAATATTCAATTTTTCTTTCGGTAAAAGCTTTCACTATAATGCGTGGATTTTTTTCATCAATATATTGCCCAATAATCTTATCAGCTTTCAATTTTTCTAATAATTTTGTTTTTTCTCCTCTACCATCCAAAGATCTGACAAGAGCAGTTAATCCCTCACGACCAATCCAGGCACCACTTCCTTCGTCATCTAATTCTATACCCCAGCCACCACAGCGAAATAATTGAGTCTTCCCTATTCTTGCTAATGCAATTGAACCCGTTCCAGCAATTAAAAGAATACCTTCATCACCATTCAATGCACCTTCCAAAGCAATTTCCGCATCGCTAAGAACAGCCAATTCATTGATTTGAATACTCTGAGTTCGAGCCAATGTTCTAATAAGCCCCTCAGCACGTCGCTTTTCTTCGTCAAGCCAAATTCCAGCAAGTCCAACCACAACAGCATCCACTTCTGACATATCAATCTTAGCTTCGTTGCATAAATCAATCATCATTTGCAATGTTCGTTCGCAAGATTCACCAAGCCCTACTGCCCCCACGCGGGCTGTTGAAGGAATTTTTTTCTCTATTATTCTTTTATTATTTTGGAAAATTGCACCGCGTGTATTTGTACCGCCACCATCGATTCCTATTATTATATAATTTTCGGTTTGTACCATTAATTCCTCGAAATGAAAAGATTAAATTTAAAAATCAAAATCAATTATTATGCCATAGTTAAAAGGGTGAAGGGTAAAATGTAAAGTTTAAAAGGGTGAAGGGTAAAATGTAAAGTTTAAAATGTTAAGGGTAAAATGTAAAGTTTAAAGGGGAAAAGTAAAATGTGGAGAATTTGCTAAAATACTTCATAAAATTGATTGATTATCGTTATAATATAAAATTTATATTTAAATGAAAAGGTTTATTAAATCAATTTTTATTTTCTGTTTTATCTTATCAAATTTTGCTTATTCCACAGATAGCTATATTATAAAATTTAAAACTACTCAGAGAATTCAGCAAATTCAAAAAACTTATAATGTGGAATTTAAAGTCATATTTCCACAATCTAAACAACTCATTAATTCAAATAAGCTGCAGAGTGTTCAATATCAAATCAACGAATTAAACAAATATTACGTTGTTAAAAATTCAAGTGATTTATTAAAAATAGCATCAGATCCTGATATTGAATTGATTGAACAAAATTATATTTATCACATAGAAAAGATTAATATTCCTAATGATTCATTATTTGCAAAGCAATGGGCATTGCAAGCAATTAATGCCCAGGAAGCTTGGCAAAAAGCAACAGGGAAAGGTATAGTCATCGGTTTTGTCGATACAGGAATTGATTTTACTCACCCCGATTTAATTAATCAATTGGCAATTAATCTAAAGGAAGATATAAATCACGATGGTATATTTGAACCATGGAGTTCAGATGAGGTCAGAAATGGTGTTTCGGGAGATTTAAACGGTATCGATGACGATGGGAATGGATATGTCGATGATGTAATAGGATATGATTTTGTGGATGAAAATACTGCATATTTTGGTGATTGGTCTAATCCCGACCCAATTCCTGAAGATGAATTTGGTCACGGAACATCTGTTGCAGGTGTTATGGCAGCTCAAGGTAATAATCAAATTGGAATTATTGGTTTAGCATACAATTCTAAGGTTCTCTCGGCAAGAGCATTTGATATAGGTGGCGCAGGGGAAGCAGATGATATAGCACAATCTATCCTTTATCTTGCACTAAATGGTGCTAAAATTATAAATTGCAGTTTTGGGGATTATTTCAAATCTCAGCTTGTTGAGGATGCAATTAACCTCGCTCAACAATTAGGTTGTATTATTGTTGCTTCATCTGGAAACGGGAGCAGGAGCGATCCACATTTTCCATCTGACTATGAAGGTGTTATTTCGGTGGGAGGTTCAACTCAGGAAGGTCAGGTATGGGCGGGAAGTAATTATGGTGTAAATCTTGCACTTATTGCGCCTGCAATAAATATAATGGCTACTGATAGAAATAATACCTATCAAGAAGTATCAGGAACATCTTTTGCAGCACCTTATGTTTCAGCTGCTATTGCATTATTACTCGAACAAGATCCATCTTTAACCTCTAATGAAATACGTTCCCTCCTTATGATAACAGCACAAAAACTGAATTCTGATGGTTGGAATGTAAGATATGGAAGTGGAATTCTCGATATAGCAAATGCATTAAATTATGTTGGGAAAAGTGCAATGGAAATAAAATCCCCAAAACAATTTGACATAATTGATAAATCTAAAAAAAATCAAATTCCAATTATTGCAAATATTGTCACTCCATTATTCGATAGCTATCAAGTGCAAATATCTAAGGACGGAGGCAAATTATTTAACGATACTCAAATTGAGGGCAGCAGAACAGTTGTAAACGACACAATAGGTTTTCTTGACATATCTCAATTACAAGATACAACATACTTTATTTCTTTAAAAATAAATTTAAAAAATGGTCAATTCATACGTGTCAATAAATCAATTAAAATTATTTCTTCAGAATCCAAAAATAAAATTGAAAATTTTACGACAACATCCGCTTATAAAAATGGAAAAAAAATACAAATTGTTGCTGCTATAACAACTTATCAAGCAAAATTCTGGGTCGAAGTATATAAATCTGACAATCCTCAACTTCGGTTTAGAGTTGATCAAATTATCAATAATTCAACGACCCATTATTTGGAACTTGAAAATATTATTGCAGAAGGTAATTACACAGCCACAGCATATACAACAACATATAATAATGATACAGTAAAATATGATTTCAATTTTGATTTTCAACCTTCAAATTTTTCACAATATAACTATATAGAAAAGCCATATTCATTGAAAAGAGGATACTTATTTAATACAGTTTATAATTATTATGATACTACTCAACCATCAATAATAATCAATGATTTATCAAATTTCGATATTGGCAAAACAGAGATTTATAATTTTGAAAATAATAAATTTATACTAAAAGATACAATTGATTACGGTTGGATACCTGTCAAAATAGGAAAATCGCCAATTGATAACTCTCCTGCTTTGCTTTCTAAATTAAGTGGCCAATCAATCATAACAACATCGCAAAATGGCAACGGCAATCCTTATTCCAAAGTAATTTTTCAAAGTAATAGAATGGAGACACTCTGGGGAGATAATTTATATGATTTAGATAAGGATGGTAAAGATGAATTGATTGCATATAATAATGTTAACTTTTTAGCATATAAATACTTAAATGGTACATATCAGTCTGTCAATCTATTTCAAAAACCAAATTTAAAAAAAGGTTTCGAGGTTTCAAGAGGTTCTGTTGTAGGGGATTTTGATGGAGACGGTGAAATCGAAGTATTTATTCCTGATGCTTATGGACGGTTCGCAATTTATCAATATCATAATAATGCTACTCAAGATATATCAGTTGCTGAATATATTGACACAACTATTTACAATCTCAATGGTCAGGGGTCTTATGTTGCGGGAATTGATCTGGAAGGCAACGGCAAATTATCAATTATAATCGCCACGATTAATACTGTTCAATTATTCAATGGCAAGGACAATTCAGCTCCTGCTATTTGGACAATCCGACTAATTCAATCTGATGGATATAACTCATATAAAACGACTTGGCAAGAGAATTTTATAGGTGTTCGTGAAGTTGATGCACAACTTAGAATGGTTTTTCGTAATGGAATCACGACAGCAAATCTGGATAAAGATCCAGGCGATGAACTCTGCATATCAACATTTCCAAACTTTATGGTGATGAAATGGGATAAGGATCATTCAACCTTTAAGCCTATTTGGCTCTATCCTTATGCATTTGCAAATTCTGCGATTATATATGATTTCGATAAGAATGGCTCAAAAGATATTGGCATTGCTACAGTTGATTCTACACGCTTTTTTGAATTAGATGAATATACTGCTAAACCAGACAAACCTATAATTACTACATTTTATTCGATTGATGAAAATAATATTTTAATTAAATGGAATTACGTTCCAAATGCTACACTTTACAATATTTACGAAGTAAAATTTAATCCTGATGGAAGTTCAGTGCTTACATTAATCACGCAAACAAAAACTGATTCGATTATTATTTCAAATTTATCTCCAAATCAATATTATTATTATATAATTACTGCAATCGATCCATCAAGAAAAATTAAAGAAAGTGATTTCTCTGAACTATGCGAAGTATATACACATAACCCGTTTATACCTATTAACTTAACAATAATATCTAACAATTCTATAATTATTAACTATAATGGTAAACTAAAAATAAATCAATTAGATAATTCAAAATGTAGTATTTTAAATTTATCTAATAATGATTCTATTATTCCTAATTCTTTACAAGTCGCTAGCGACACATCCATAATTTTAACAATGCAGGATCCATTGTTTCCAGGTAATTATTTATTAAATATAGAAAGCATTACTGACTATTATAACACACCTACAATTGCCAGCTCCCTTAACTTTCAAATTACTGAAAAGCCAAAGCAAGATGATCTTTTCTTGTCATCTCTCAAAGTACTGACGCCGACTTTAATTATACTCAATTTTAGCGATTATGTTGATAGAATATCTGCTGAGAATCCAAATAATTATATATTAAAACCCTATGGCAGCATTGTCATCGCGAGCAGAAATGACCCTGATTCTAATACTGTTATGCTAAGATTAAGCGAGGATATACGAGATAGAGATTTAACAGGTGTTGAATACTCGATTACAGCTCAAAATATTTTTTCGATTAGTTCCCGAAAAATTACTGACGGGCCTGGAAATACCCTTTCTTTTGTATTAACAAAACCAAATTTAAGATCAATCTATGCATTTCCTAACCCTGTAAGTTATTCAAATGATGATGTAATTGCATTTGGCAATCTGACAGCCCAAGCACAAATTACTATTATGAATTTAAATGGTAAAGAACTAATTACACTTCAAGAAATCGATGCAAACGGTGGAGTGCGGTGGAATTTGCGAGATAAATCGGGAAATAAACTTCCAACTGGTATTTATTTATATAAAATAACAGGAAAAAATTCTGATGGTGTCGATGTTTTATGGGAAATGAACAAATTTGCAATTGTTCCATAAAAAATACAATAATTATTCTGTAAAAAAGTTATAATTTTGCAAAACTTATTTTTTAAAGGGAGGACAAAATGTTTTGGACACCTGAATTAGCAGCTTTTTTGGAGGACGCTCCATTCCCAGCAACAAAAGAAGAACTTTACGATTACGCAATGCGTATAGCAGCACCACAGCAAGTTTTGGACAATATTCTCGAAATTGAAGACCCTGAGCTTGTAATAGAAGGAATTGAAGACCTCTGGCCTGAGTATGAAGATGTTCTAAATGATGAATATCTTTATAACGATGACCAAGAAGATCAATTCTATTGATTTTTGCACGATTGTACAGAATAATAGGAACGCAGCAATACGTTCCTATTATTCATAATTTATTGAAAAATAAATTGGATATATATTCGTTCTTTTAATTATGGGGGTGATATGGATTCGACGGGATGCGAGAGATTATTTGCTGCATACCGAGCTTGGCTGGTGATGCTCGTTAATACAATCAGTCAAATTTAAAATGCCAACGATAATTTCGCTTTAGCAGCATAATAAAACGACTGCTAACATCTTCACTGAGATTTGCTTGCCGGTCTCTTTGAAGGTGTCGCAAATAGACAAGCAGACGCAAATTTTGAGATGGGATTTGCGCGACAATAACATCTCAAGCTGCTCTGATGCCTGTTAATCGGCTCATCAGAGCATAATTCAAAGATTAACTATGTATGTAGAAGCAATAGTTAATGCATTCCGGACGCGGGTTCAACTCCCGCCACCTCCACAAGAAGGGAAGATTTTTTCTGAGAATGAAAATTGAAATTATTAAGGGTGATATCACTAAATTAAAAGTTGATGCAATTGTTAATGCTGCTAACTCAAGTTTGCTCGGTGGTGGCGGAGTTGATGGAGCAATTCATCGTGCTGCAGGTCCTGAATTATTAGAGGAATGCAAAAAACTTGGTGGATGCAGAACAGGCGAGGCAAAAATCACTAAGGGATATAATTTGCCTGCAAAATTCGTGATTCATACTGTCGGTCCTGTGTGGTATGGTGGCAACAATAATGAAGATGAATTATTAGCAAATTGTTATCGAAATTCATTAAAAGTTGCTGTTGAAAATAATATTAGGACAATTGCTTTCCCTGCAATAAGCACAGGCATTTATCATTTCCCTTTAGAACGAGCGACACAAATTGCAATAAAAGAAGTTAAAGATTTTTTAAATACGAATGATACAATAGAAAAAGTCTACTTTGTTTGTTTTGATGACCGAACCTACAAGGTATATAAAGAAATACTCGAGAAAGATTGAAAAAACAAAGAAATAAATTTCTAATTAATAATATCATTATTTTTTTTGAAATTATTTTGACAATAATTTTTTTCTAGAAGGTTTAAATATGCAAATAATGATACAAAACAAACGTAGCAATTTTTAATAATTTCTAAAGAAAAATAATATAGAAAGATTATGAATTATTTAACACTTACTAGAACAATTCTATTTATGACCCAGAATCACTGTAAAAGATTAACCTCTTTGCAATTGCAATCAACTTTATCCTTCGTAGCTATCTTAACCACTGATTGACTTAATTTATCGGCTGATGCTGTTTACAATAATCTGTTAAATCTGCGGTAAAGATAATTTAATTTACAAAAAAACTACGTTATCGATATAAATATGAAAAAATTTTTTGCAAACTTTAAATAAATAAAAAAATGTGAAAAAGTTTTTTCAGTTCTCCCCGTGCTTCTTTATGCCAAAGATTATACTTAATTTGCGGGAATTCTGCGAATCGTTGGCACGCAGCAAATTTTTCCCATCAATTACAAATGTAGAGGAACCTCCCCCATCCAAATTCATTGCTTGATATGCACCTAATGCTTTCATTATATTTGCTAAATCTTGTAAGCTTGCACCATATTGCGACTTTTTGGAATCAGTGCCTTCCACCACTGCAAGAAGTAGCTTTGTGCGTGATTTATCAAAGCCAATTGCAGTGCGTGGAAGTTGCCAACTAATAAATCGTCCCGAGCTATTGCCCTCAATCGCCGCTTCTTGCTTTGCTATCCCATTACGAACAAGCCGAGGACTTCCGCTAATTCCCATTTTAAAATATTTGTCCTGTTCCTTATTTGTTCTAAATAAAAATGAAAGCGTATCCCCCACCTTTGGAATTAAATCCTGTGGAATATCTTTTCCATAAGATATAACAGCACAATCAATTGGCAATCCAATAGTATCAGAAGAAATTTGCTTAACGATTGCTCTATAAGGCTTATTCACAATCGGGCTATCTATATATTGAACCAATAGCTTAGTGAGGGGTTGCTCAATCATATTTTCGCGAACTTTTATAGTATAATCTTCAATAAAAGAGGCGGTATCGAATTGCATTTCAACTGAATCTTCATCAATAATTGGCAAATCTTCAGCCCAGGCAGCATAAGCAGAATCAAGTGCAACTTGTATTCTCTTATTTTGAATAAATGGGATCACATTGCCCGCAATATGAGTATACACCACAACACCATTGGAATCAGAGCGGCGATTGATTTGCTTTATTTTATATTTAAATTTACCCGATATTTCACCCGTAATATTAAAATTATCGATATATGGAACACCCTGATTATCTATAAAGAAACTGCTCCAATTTTTATGCTGTGCGAGTTCAATTACTTCCCCATTAATAATAGTTGGACCAATAGGAGTATTAGAATACGCACGCCAAAAATTAGCATTTATAGCAATAAAAAGACTATCGATATATGTTTCATTATAGCGCTGGAAAAGCACAGGCAATTTTTCAAGTGCATTGATTTGATTGCCCGATTTTATTACCACAGGGGATAATTCATTATTGTTTAAATCAATTTCACCAAAATGCACCGTGAAATGCTTGCTGCCATTTCCAAGATTCAATTGATAATAATCTATACCATTATGCAAAGTTTGATGTTCAAGGGTATCGATTTTTGAGATATTTATTTTTACAATTCTGGGACGATAGGAACTGTGCTTTTTCTTTGTTTTAGAATACAAATCAGGAGAAATCAAGCAAGCAATTATAAGGATTAGAAAGAGAATTTTGGTAATATATCTTAAATTTTCTTTAATTTGCATTCTAATATCTTTTAATATTTCAAAATTAATAATCTTAAAGATTTTATAAGCAATTTTAAGAAGGATGGACATCAAGACAAATCATATAATTATCACTGGCGACTCTCGAAAAATGAGCGAGATAGCAGATGAATCAATTCATCTTATTATTACATCACCCCCCTATTGGCAATTGAAGGATTACGGAGAGAAGAATTAATGTACTCATTTATATATAATTACATATTCATTCCATTAGCGTTGCTTTATGTAAAAATATTCAAAAAACGTAATGCAAAATTAGCTGAACGTGAAGAAAATTGCAGAAAAAGCTGGGAAGCGTTGGAAATTTTGCCTGATAATAGAAAACGGATATGGTTCCATTCCGCATCTATGGGCGAGTTTGAGCAAGTTAAATCTGTTATTGAAAATATCAAAAAAGAACGACCCGAGGTACTTATAATTTGTTCTTTTTTCTCTCCTTCCGGCTATAATACCCAAAAAAATTATCCTTATGCAGATGCTATAGTTTATATGCCACTTGATACAAAACGCAATGCCAAGGAATTTATCAATCTGGTTAAACCTGATATTGCAGTATTTGTTCGATATGAAATATGGCGAAATCATCTTGAAGTTCTCAAAAGCAAAGGAATTCCTCGAGTTTTAATTAACGCTACTCGTCCATCTCAAAATTTTTATCGCAATTTCTTTCTAACTCAGTTATTTATACGTTCATCGATGAATTTATTCAATAATATATTTACAGTGGGAAGAAAGCATACTAAATATTTCAAGCAAATTGGCGTTCGTTCATATATACGCACATTAACTGATACACGATATGATAGAATAATTGCTAAAATCGAAGAAGCAAAAACCAAAAAAATTATTCCACGTGAATTATTTGATGGAAATGAATATGTGCTGATTGCAGGAAGCACTTGGGAACCTGATGAAAGGCTTATTTATAAGGCAATTGAAGATATAAGGGATGAATTAAATATTAAAATACGCGTTATATATGTACCTCATGAACCCACAAAAGAACGGCTTGATTTCTTATCAAATCTTCTACTCGATAATTTTATATATCTAAGCGAGGTATTGGAACTCTTACAATCTAATAAATCATATAATGAAATACGATATATTATAAACAATAGGGATATAATTTGCGATTCCATTGGTAAGTTGTTGCAGTTATATGCAATTGGCGATTTTGCATATATTGGTGGTGGATTTGGTGAAGGGGTTCATTCAGTTGCTGAAGCGGGAGGTTATGGACTTCCTTTAGCTTGTGGTCCAAAGATTAAAAAATCTTATGATGCTTTATATTTTTTGGAAAATGGTGCATTGCAAATCGTATCATCATCAAAGCATTTAGAACAATGGCTATACTCTTTAATCATTGACAAAGAAAAACGAAATTATCTCGGAGAAATACCTAAAAATCATATTTACCAATCAGCTGGTTCTAGTCGATTAATAACTTTAAAATTACTCAATCAATTAGATAAATTAAAAGAATAAAAATATTACATAAAAATAATATCTTTTTCGTCATTATTTCAAAATGAATTAGAAAATGAATACAGTAGAAGTTAGAATATTAGGCATTTCTTCAACACCAGGAGGGAATGCTTTTGGTTTAATATTGAAAGAAGTAAATGGTTCGAGGCGTCTTCCAATAATTATAGGGGCATTTGAAGCTCAATCGATAGCATTTGAGATAGAGAATATCGATCCCCCGAGACCAATGACCCATGATTTAATAAAAAATATACTTATAACTTTTGGATATAAACTCAATTCTATAATAATTGATAGCTTAGATGAAGGGACTTTTCACGCAAAATTAAATTTTGATGAGGAAGGTGTCCAAATCGACTGTCGTCCAAGCGATGCAATTGCAATTGCATTAAGAATGAACGCTCCAATATATGTTAATGAAGACATTCTCGATGAAGCAGGTGTCTCTCCACAAATCGGTGAAAGCGAAGAATATCAAAACGAAGATGATGATGAACCAGAAGATTATGGTAATTTTCCAAAATCAGAACCTGAGCCTGAACATTATTCGACAGGCAATAAGAAATTAGATATTCTTCAATCCCGATTAGACAGAGCAATAGAAGAAGAGAATTATGAACTTGCTGCCAAGCTTCGTGATGAAATTCAAAATTTGCTTCGCAATTCTTAATATTTCGTTATTTTTCACTAATTTTGTAATCTATTCGAGCCGGGGTAGCTCAGTTGGTTAGAGCAACGGAATCATAATCCGTGTGTCGGGGGTTCAAATCCCTCCCTCGGTACAAATAAAAAAAGGCAACAGATAAGTTGCCTTTTTTATTTGCATTTATTTCTTCGAAAATCATTTCGGTTGGAAAGATTCATCCGATAAATCAGGATTTATCCAGTAATTTGCATCGACTGTAGTTGAAAACATCGGTGTTGTCGTAATTTGCTTTAATGGTAATTTTATACCTTTAAAATCTTCATATTCTTTGAATTCAATACTAATGTCCAAAGGTCCTTGAGGGGTAGATTGTGTTGTTTCAATTTTATCAAGCAAACCCGTTGTTTTATTAAAATAATAAATTTGTTCATTTTCATTTGGATCTACAACCTTGAGCATTATCATCCCTTCTTTTTCACCTTTTACATCAACTTTATACTTTGGATCATCCAAAATATTTATCAGTTCAAAAAGCTCAAATTTTGTTGATTCTTCAGCTTCAGTCAATTGATCACCTGTAAGCTCAATTATAGCATCTTGAGCTTTTGTCCAACCTTTATTTTTAGTTTTATCAATCCAAACTTCATTCGTAAAGAAAGGTGTTTTTGTAAGAGAATGTACTTTATCTGGAAATTCATACACCTGCATAACACTTCCACTGAAAGATTGTCCCTGAGCTGATAGAGTTAGTGAGCCTTCAATTTTTAAAGCTTTTACATTTTTTATCGCTTCTTTTCCGCCAATTGCTTTTGCAAAATTTTCAATGACTTGTTCTTTTGAAATTCCACTTGCTTTTTTGCTTGCTTTTTCTTCTTCGATAGGTTTAATATCTAATGTATATTCATAAATAGGACCAAATTTCTTCAGTGAATCCCTTAAAGAAGGCAATCCCACCACTGCTATATAAGATCTTTCCTGAGTCAAATATTTTGCTGCTACTTTTGAGATGTCAAGAGTTGTAATATTTTGAATAATTTGAGGATAATTTTTAATTTGATCCATTGGAACCTCATAAAAATCTGCACCTTGAATCAAATCTGATATATAACCTGAGTTCTCAAATGCCATAAGGTAGCTACCAATTTTATAACTCTTTATTCTGTCAAGATCTTCTTTTGTTAATCCATCAGAAGCTTGTAGAGATTGCAATTGTTCAAGAATTATAGTAATGGATGAATCTGTTTTTTCATTTTTGACCTCTGCCCCACAGGCAAATCGATTAATATATTTACTGGATGTATGATAAGCAAAAGGTGTGTAAGTAAATGAGTATTTCTCACGCAAAGTCCTAAACAATTTTGCTCCAAAACTACCACCCATAACCGATCCTGTCAAATCAAGCACATAATAATCTGGATGATTTCTTGGTATAGTTAACTGCGAAACAATGACAGAAGATTGCTTTGAACCTGGTCTTGGAATAAAATATACACCGCGTTTCATTGATTTTGCTTCAGGAGGTACAAGACTTGGTGGTGTACCTTGTTTCCAATTTTTAAATTTTTGCTCAAGAATATTTATTATTTCTTTTTCATCAAAATCACCTGTTATAGCAAGTGTGGCATTATTTGGGAAGAAAGTCTTTTTATAAATATCTTTTAAATCGCCGACTTTGATTGATTTTAAAGATTCCTCAGTCATAAATTTAGCATAGGGATGATCCTGACCATATACTGCTGCCTTTACCATATCACTTGCTATTGTTTGCGAACTTGCCTTCCTTTGTTTAACAGAAGCAATATATTGATCCATTAATTTATCGAATTCACCGGATGGAAAAGTGGGAGCAAGCACAACATCAGCAAATATCTCAAACATTGTATTAAAATGCTTCTTCAATGAATAACCTGAAACTTCCATATATTCACCCCTTGTTCCGGCACCAACGCTTGCACCTATTCCATCAAGAGTTTGAGCAATTTCAAGTGCAGTACGTTTGCCAGCACCTTTTGTGAGCATAGAGGACATATAATCCATCATACCCGATTTTTTGCCATCAAGCACTGAACCACCCTTAACAAGTAAATTAATCATAATTGTTGGTTGTTCATCATCCTTAATGAGAAATACTTTTAATCCATTAGATAAAGTGACAGTTTTATATTCAGGGAATACAAATTGATTTGCAGGTAATGGCTCAGGTTTTGGTGGAACTTCTTGGGAAATTCCTTTCGCATAAAAGGAAACAAATAATAAAATTACAACTAATATTTTTTTCATATTCATCACCCTATGATCCTTGTTTTGGCAAATAAATTAAAATAACTCTCTTATCTGTTGTTAAATATAAATTAGCTACTCTCTTTAAATCCTCTTGAGTAACTTTCATATATTTTTCTAATTCTGTATTAATCAGACTTGGATCTTGGTAGTAACTATTATAGCTTGCAAGAGACATTGCTTTTGGTAGAACGTTCTTTTTATCACCAACAAAGCTTGCTTCCATAATATTTTTTGCTTTCTGCAATTCTCCAGCAGTAACTCCTTCTTTTGCAACTTGTTTGATTAAGTTATCAATTTCCTTAATATTTTCATCAATGGTCTTTCCTGGTGCTATTATATCAATAAAAACAATACCTCCCGCTTTCTCAAACGATAATGGAAAAACTACAGCTTCCACAGAAATTCTTTTTTTATCGACAAGATCTTGATACATTCTCGAACTTTCCCCTTGGGCAAGAATAGTTGTCAATAAAGATAATGCATAATAGTTTGAATCTAATTGAGATATACCTTGATATCCAATAAATAATGCGGGTAATTGCGCTTTATCGTCGTAAACTGTATCGACAATTGTTTGAGTAAGAGGTTGAATTGTCATTGGCTTCTCGGGTGGGATGGGTTTGCTTGGTAATTTCCCAAAATATTCTTTAACCCATAGACGAGCCTGGTCGAGATTAAAATCGCCTGCAATTACTAATGTCGCATTATTTGGATAATAATATGTATCATAAAAATCACGAAAATCTGAAATCTTTGCATTCTGAATATCCTCATAAGCGCCGATTGTAGTCCATTCATAGTTTCCACCTTTAAACAAATAAGCACTCATTTTGTCAAAGAATGTGCCATAAGCACTATTTTCACGCCTCATTTTCATTTCTTCTGTCACAACTCCGCGTTGGGTTTCCACTCCAATTGAATCAACGTGTAATCCTCTCATTCTTTGGGATTCTATCCATAGTGCAAGTTGTAATTGATTTGAAGGAAGCTTAATATAAAATACTGTCTCATCATTTGATGTATGAGCGTTCATATTTCCCCCCGCTTCCTCGACATACTTGTCTATTGTCGCACGTGGATATGCATTTGTCGCCTCGAACATTAAATGCTCGAAGAAGTGCGCATAACCTGTTTTGCCAGGTATTTCATAACGAGATCCCACGCGATAGTGAACAACTGTTGCAACTACAGGAGCACTTTTATCAATAGTATAGATTACTTGCAAACCATTATCAAGCGTTTCTTTTGTAAACTTAATTGGTTTAAAACTTTCATCTTTTGCATAAATCTGTGTTGCTATCGAAATCACTGCAATCGCGAGGAATAATTTTTTGATTATTCTCATTGATTACCTAAAATTTAATTTACTAAAAATAACAAAATTAATTAATTTCATATTTAAAATTCAAAATAATAAGGAAACACTAAAAGATTCTGCTCTTTTTTGGATAAAGCTATAATTTGCAAATTATACATCATTTGAGTCTTTAAATTTTGTGGCAGATTATCAAATAATGTTCTATACGTTGAAATTTGAGATTTATTTAAATCTAGTGCTTTCAAAATAGCTCCCATTCCGTCTGAATTTGAATTTCCAATATTCTTCATAAAATCAACGAACATTTCAAATTCGTCCTTTGGCTTTGGATATACTTCAATGACAACTTTTTTATCAACGGGAACACCAATTCGCTTTTTAGCAACATCAATTGCGGTTTGCCAGTTGCCAAGTATATCAACTAATCCAATTTTTACAGCATCTTCTCCTGTCCATACGCGGCCTTTTGCAAGCTGCCTCATTTCCTCAAAACTTTTGTGCCTGCATTCTGCTGCTTTAGAAACAAAAGACCTATACATAGGATACATCATTTCTCTGAATTTCTTTTTATCTTGTTCTTTGAACGGAAATGCTCCATTAAGGAACTGAGAATTATCTCCTGCCGAAATTGTATCTACTGAAACACCAATTTTACCCATCAATTTACTCACATTTGGAATCATAGAAATAACCCCAATAGAACCAGTGAGTGTTTGAGGATATGCAATAATAGTATCGCAAGCCATAGCAATATAATAGCCACCAGATGCTGCAACGTCGCTCATTGATGCATAAACAGGTTTCTCTTTGCGTACCTCTCTAATTTTTTGCCAAATATTATCTGATGCTAAAGCACTACCACCGGGGCTATCGATTCTTAATATAATTGCTTTCACATCTTTATCAGCTCTTGCTTCTTCAAGATATTGTATATATTTAGCATCAGTAATTCCTTCATTACTTTGATATGGATTATTCTGAAAGTCTGATGAGATTGACCCCGCAGCTTCTATGATAGCAATCTTTTTATGTTCATCAACAATAGTCTTATCTTCTGATTTCTCACGATGTGCATAATTTCTTATGTCTATATAATTTACATCATCAAGATCTGACATATCGGATAAATCTTTACCGAAAACCTTCTTATAAACTTCTTTCTTAAAATCTTGTTCAGATATTACCCCATCGATAAACTTCAAAGCAAGCAGAGAATCTGATGAATATACACCTCTATTTACTGCATCATAAACATATTTTGAATCTAAATTTCGATATTTTGCAATTGTATCGATTAAATTCTGGTACCTCTGTTCTACTAAAATTCGTAATTCTTTCTTTGCAGAATCACTGAACTTTGTACGTGTAAATTGCTCACCTGCGGATTTATAATCTTCAAATTGCTCAACATAGTACTCTATACCAATCTTATCAAATAAATTTTTAAAAAATGCAGATGAAACACCAAATCCATTCAACTCAAAGAATCCCATCGAGGGTACATAAATTTTGTCCGATGCAAGAGCAGGATAATAAGTATTTTCGTTTCCATAATTAAAGAAGGAATAGACAAATTTGCCTGATTTTTTAAATTCATTTAATGCATTCAATAAATCAGATGCTTTTCCAAATCCATAATTCCCAATTCCATCTTTTAATATTATACCTTTAATATTTGGATCATCTTTAGCTGCTTTTATTGAAGTTATAGTCTCAAAAAATGTTGAGCTTTTTGCTTTTGTTCCGAACATTGCAAATGGATTGGAAATACTAGTTTCATTAAATTCATTCAATTCTATAGTCAAAACTGTATTAGATTTGACTTCTACTTTGGGAGTTTTTGTAAATTTTGTAAATGAGCCAACAGTTGTAAAGAACAATATAGTTGGAACTAATATTATTGCCAACACTGCAAGAATAATTACAGTTGGTAATACCCACGAATTTCGTCTCCGAGCTCTTGGGACATATCGTGGTGGCTGATATCTAGGTTCATTTTCTGCCATAAATTTCCTCTTATTTTATTAATAAATAAAAATATAAATACGAAATTTATATAATTTTGTTTCGTTTAAAGATCATTTTAATTATTATTAATTTAGGAATATTATAAATAATCAAATATATGAAAATCATAAAAATTTACATTCTTTTACTCTTAGTATTGTTTTGCACATTTTCTATAAATGCTCAAATAGATGGCAACCATAATATTACAATCGCTATAGTACCTGATTCCTCATATCTTACAGGAATTGATGAAATTACAATATCACAGCCAACTTTACAATTAGAATTACATCTTTTGCGAAGTCTGAATATTTTGCAAATACAATCTGAAAATTATAATTATAAAATTGATTCATTAGATAATTATTACAATAAAATAACGCTTGTATTAAAAGATAAAAATAATAAAATCTCAAAAGAAATACTGAAAATTTCTTATAATGGCAAAATTTACAATAATCCCGAAGATATTAATTTGACTCAGCGACATTCCAATTCTGTTGGCATTATTTCTGCAAAAAAAGATGAAGGAATTTATCTTCCTCCAGGTTCATTTTATCCCGAATTAGTTAATGAATTATCCAATTTTACAATCAGAGCAAGCATTCCCGAGGAATTTACTTTAATAACAAGTGGCGACGCTAAATCAAGCATTGCAAGTCCTTTCAAAAAATATATATTTCAGACAAATTTTCCAATGGATGAAATTACATTAGTTGGCGGCAGATATATAGAAAAATCAAAAGAATTTGATGGGAAAAAATTTACAATATATACTTATGATTCCACAACACAAGCAGATAAATATCTAGACGCATCAATTAATTATTATAAATTATATACAAATTTGTTTGGTGCTTATCCATATCAATCATTTGCGATTGTTGATAATTTTTTTGCAACAGGATTTGGTATGCCTGGCTATACATTACTTTCGGGGAAATTATTGAATATGCCGTGGGTTCTACTTTCGCCCGGCTCACTTGCTCACGAATTTGTGCACAATTGGTGGGGCAATAGTGTTTATACAGATTATGAAAAAGGCAATTGGTGCGAGGCATTAACTACCTTTTCCGCAAATTATTATTATAATGTTATAACAAATAACGAAGCAGGTGCAATCGATTGGCGAAAGAAAGCATTGCTTGCTATTAACAATTTGCCAAAAGAAAAGAATTATCCCATAATCGATTTTAAGTATCAAAAAGATGAATATGATGCAGTAATTGGTTATGACAAGGGTGGATTTATATTTTATGAAATTTATAAATTGATTGGAAAGGATAATTTTTTCAATTCATTGAAAAGCTTTGCGAATAATTTCCGAGGGAAAAAGGCTTATTGGAACGATTTAATTAAAGAATTTTCAAAATATTCACCAAAAATCGAAAATAAATATTCCCTTGATAACATTATCAATAAATGGCTAAACTCCTCAGATATACCGACAATAAATTTGGAAAGTGTCAAAAAAAATGGTAATAAAATTAATATAAAAATTCATAAAAGTAATGATTATGTGCTTTCGTTGCCAATTCTTTTTATTGGTGAAAAAGATTCTGCAAAGCAATATTTTGTGATAGATGGCGACAATACAATGATCAATTGCACCCCGAAATTTGATGTAAAAAAGATTGAAATTGACCCTGAATATGAAGTTTGCCGCACATTATATAATTGGGAAAAGCCATATAATTTTAATCGCACCCTAGCAGCAAAGCCCATTATAATTATACCTGATGCTAATTCACCAGATTACCAAATTGCTACTCAAATCATTCAAGAAATGAAAAAAAGTGGATGGGATTTTCCTGTGAAAATGGCAAAGGAAATTTCTCAAAATGATATTAATCAAAATTCAATAATTCTTTTAGGGAATATTCAAAATAATGAAATAATTAAGTATGAGTTAAAAAATTTACCAAAGAACATTTCCATAACTGATAAGGCAATTAAATTTAATGAAAAAGAAAATTTATCAAATCAATCAATAATACTTGCTAATATCGATCATCCAACCAATCCCGATAAACTTTGCACAATCTTGTATTTCGATGGCTTAAAAAATATAGCGCCATTAAAGAGAGTATTTCATTATAAAAGCTATTCTCTTGTCGTTTTGGATATTAATAAAACGGGTAAGCCTTTATTTGATATGGAAATTTTCCCAAATATATCAGACAAAAGTCAAATGCAATATGAATTTAAATAAAATAATTTACTTATTTTTGTAATAATTACATAATTTCCAAATTATATGGAAGCAATTCAAGCATTTTTTGCAAATCCAGATGTAGCATATTTGCTATTAATATTAGGATATCTTGGAATTCTATTCGAGGTTGCCACCCCTGGCGCCACATTCCCAGGTGTTGTAGGAACAATATCCTTATTATTAGCAATATATTCATTAAGTTTATTGCCAATAAACCTTACAGGGTTAATTTTGCTTACAATTGCTTTTATTTTATTTATTCTCGAAGTTAAGGTCACAAGTTATGGAATATTGACATTTTTAGGATTGCTTTCATATATTTTTGGTTCATTATATTTATTTGATAATGAGGTTAATATGAGTGTTTCTCCTGCATTAATAATTATATCAAGCATAATTCTTGCTGCATTTACAGTATTTTTATTATATCTTGGGCTTAAAGCGCAAAAAAATCGGAAAGCAACAGGAGCTAATGCCCTCATTGGTCGCGAAGGTATAGCTTTGCAAGATATATTTCCAAACACTAAAGGTGATGTCAAAATCGAGGGTGAACATTGGCGCGCAATTAGCAATGAATTTATTAAAGAAGGTGAGACTATTATTGTTAAAGATGTAAAAGACTTAACATTAATTGTTGAGAGACCCAATAAATAGTTCTTTCACCTTTTCTCCTTTACATTTTACACTTTACACTTTACACTTTACATTTTCTATATTACTTGTTGCGTTGAAAATCGCGGTCTGAAAATAGTTAATAAGAAAAATACAGCAACACAAAATGCACCAATTGAAGAAATCAAAAATGTTGCTCTTGGTGAAAATGTATTCCATATAAATCCTGCAAGTGAAGAAGCCAAAAGCGTAGCAATACTTGCAAAGCTATTATAAAAGCCAAGTGCAGTAGCTGTTTTCGATTTATCAACAATATTGGTGATTAACGCTTTTGAAATTCCTTCAGTGGATGATGCATAAAATCCATAAATAAAAAATAAAACAAAGAATACCCACCAAGCATTTACAAAGCTATATGCACCATAAACCACAGCAAAAGCAAATAATCCTGAAATAATAATTTTCTTTTGTCCAATCCTATCAGAAAGAATTCCTACAGGATAACTTAATGCAGCATAAACAAGATTATAAAAAATATATGTTCCAATTACTTGAGTATCACTTAAACCTTTATATTTTAAATATAACAGAAGGAAAGTATCAGCGCTATTAATTAGTGTAAAAAATAGCAATCCTGAAACAATCAATTTATATTGTGGCGTTGCTTCCTTCCAATACTTTAAAAAAGTAAAGAACCCAACTTTTTGCTTTGCTTGGTGAATTTCTTGCTTTTTATCTTTTACCAGAAATGATAATAAAATTGCAAATATTCCAGGAATTATCGAAATTGCAAAGAGCTTTGCATATTGACCAGGGGAAAAATAGAGAAAAATTAAGGCAATAATAGGACCAATTGCTGCGCCAACTGTATCCATACTACGGTGAAATCCAAAAACACGTCCTTTATTTTCAGGTGTTGTATAATCTGAAAGTAATGCATCGCGGGCACTAGTTCGCACACCTTTGCCAAGACGCTCTATTGTTCTAACACTAAAAACCCAAACTGGATTTGTAAAAAGTGCAATCAATGGTTTAGCAATTGCACTCATTGTGTAACCAATTCTTACAAAAATTGCACGCTTCTGAAGGGAATCAGATAAATTTCCAAAATATCCTTTTGAAATGCCTGCAACAGCTTCAACCAATCCTTCCAAAATTCCAATTAATAGCACAGAAAAGCCAATCGAACGCAAGTATATTGGCATAATTGGATATAGCATCTCGCTTGCAATATCCGTAAGCAAGCTTACTACTGACAAAATTAAAATTGGACGGGTTATAATTTTTGGCTTAGAAGCAGAATTAAGATTTTCCATAGCTAAATTGATTAAAGAAGGCAAAATTAACAATTTAATATATTTTTATTGTTAATATTAAATTTTAAATTTAAGTAAAATAATATCGTCTATTTTTAATATATAAATGCAAACAATTTATGTCTGACCAAAATAATATAATCCAAGAAGTTACTCAAAGTGAATATAAATACGGCTTTGTTTCCAATATTGAACAAGAAATTGCCCCAAAAGGATTGAATGAAGATATAATTCGCTATATATCTCAAAAGAAAAATGAACCTAGTTTTATATTGGAATTTCGATTAAAGGCTTATAGAAGTTGGCAAAAAATGAAAGAGCCAACATGGCAAAAAGTGCATTATCCACCAATAGATTACCAAAATATACATTATTATGCTGCTCCAAAAATATCATCAAAACCAAAAAATATAGAAGATATTGACCCTGAAATCCGTAGAACTTANGANAAATTAGGAATACCATTNGAAGAACAAAAAGTGCTTTCGGGCGTNGCGGTCGATGCTATATTGGATAGCGTTTCTGTGGCAACNACATTTAAAGAGAAATTGCAGGATTTAGGTATAATATTTTGTCCAATTTCAGAAGCGATTCAAGATTATCCCGATTTAGTAAAGCAATACCTTGGCAGTGTTGTTCCATATTCTGATAATTACTTTGCAGCATTGAATTCAGCAGTATTTTCTGATGGTTCATTTGTTTATATTCCTAAAGGAGTGCGATGTCCTATTGAATTATCTACATATTTCAGAATAAATGCAGCACAGACGGGACAGTTCGAGCGAACATTAATTATTGCTGATGAAGGAAGTTATGTAAGCTATCTTGAGGGATGCACTGCACCAATGCGAGATGAGAATCAATTACACGCTGCAATTGTTGAGCTTTACGCACATAAGAATGCAGAAATTAAATATTCAACAGTACAAAATTGGTATCCCGGCGATAAAGAAGGACGCGGTGGTATTTATAATTTTGTAACTAAGCGCGGTATGTGCGCAGGCGATAACTCTAAAATTTCCTGGACACAAGTGGAAACAGGCTCGGCAATTACTTGGAAATATCCATCGTGCATTCTCAAAGGCGATAATTCGATAGGTGAATTTTATTCTGTCGCATTGACTAATAATTATCAGCAAGCTGATACGGGAACAAAAATGTTCCATATTGGCAAAAACACTCGTTCACGCATTATTTCAAAAGGTATATCTGCAGGCAAGAGCGATAATTCATATCGGGGATTGGTAAGAGTAGCAAAATCTGCTGAAAATGCACGGAATTACTCACAATGCGATTCACTTCTGATTGGCGACCAATGTGGTGCACACACTTTCCCATATATTGAAATTGAAAATAATACTGCAATTGTTGAACACGAAGCAACAACGTCAAAAATTTCTGAAGAAAACATCTTTTATTTAAATCAAAGAGGAATTTCCACTGAAGATGCGGTAGGATTGATTATCAATGGATATGCAAGGGAAGTAATTAAGCAGCTACCTATGGAATTTGCTGTAGAAGCACAAAGATTATTATCGCTAAGTCTTGAAGGCTCAGTTGGTTAAAATAGAAATTCTAATATAATTTTAAAATAAATCTAAATAAATAATTATTTATTATATAATTACTATAATTATAAGCAATAAAAGGAGATTACAGTGTCATTATTGAAAATAACAAATTTGAAAGCAGGAATTGAAGAAAAAGAAATACTTCACGGAATAAATCTTGAAATAAATCCTGGTGAGGTTCACGCAATTATGGGACCCAACGGCTCAGGAAAAACTACTCTTGCCTCAGTTTTAACAGGCAAAAAAGAAATCAAAGTATTTGATGGAAATGTCGAATTCGAAGGTAAAAATTTACTGGAACTAGCTCCTGAAGAACGAGCGCGTTTGGGTTTGTTTCTTGCGTTTCAATATCCAGTAGAAATACCAGGCGTTTCGAATGCTAATTTTTTACGTCTTGCTTTAAATGAAAAGCGAAAATATCAAGGACTTGACCCGATAGAACCTGCACAATTTTTTAAATTACTGCGTGAAAAAGCAAAAATTGCAAAGATGGATGCAAGCTTTTTAAATCGCGGCTTAAACGAAGGATTTTCGGGTGGCGAGAAAAAGCGAAATGAAATATTTCAAATGATTATGCTTGAGCCAAAACTTGCTATACTCGATGAAACAGATTCGGGCTTGGATATAGATGCTTTGAAAATTGTTGCTGAAGGCGTAAATCAAATGCGGGATCCACAGCGTTCATTTTTAATTATTACGCATTATCAGAGATTGCTGGATTATATTGTGCCTGATTTTGTCCACGTCTTATATAATGGTAAAATTGTTATGTCAGGAACAAAGGAACTCGCATTGGAGCTTGAAGCAAAGGGTTATGATTGGATAAAAGAAGAATTTGCCACAAATTAATATTGATGAAATATGAAATTAGATGAGATTAAAGAAAATATAGATATATTATATCGAGATGATTGCACAAAATTAAATTATTTATCACATTCTATCGATTTTTTAAAAAATAATAATCTACCTAACTCAAAAAATGAGCTTTGGAAATACACATCTTTATCAAGTATAAAAGATATCGACTTTGTGCTAGCTAAAGATGAAAAAATAAGTGATTGGTCAACCAATGATTTATATAAAATCAACGACATTCCTCAAAATACAGCAATTATACCTATTATAAGTGGTAAATTTAAGAGCAACTTAATTAATATAGATGATAGATTTTCTATCGAAGAAAACGAAATTAAAGACTTAAACCACGAATCCAAAAATTATCATCCAAATCAATCAGTTGAGGCTGATTATTTCTATAATTTAAATTCAGCGCTGGCTCTAAAAGAAATCAATTTAAAAATCCATAGAAATACTGAAAATATTCAGATACTATTTTTATTTATAGCGCAAAGCGAGAGCAATACCTTTGTTTCTCCACGCATTAGAATAGAATTAGAAGAAAATACAAATGCAAAAATTGCATATAAATTTATTAATTTTTCAAAAAGTGAGATATTTTCAAATCTATTTTCTGAAATTATTCTAAATCAAAATGCATTACTTGATTTTTATATAATAGAAAATGAATTAAATAACTTCCAATCAATAAATAATATCAATATAATTCAAAATCGCGATAGCAAATTTACTTCAAATATATTTACTTATAACTCAAAATTTATTAGGAACTTTTTGCGGGTATATTTTGCTGAAGAAAATGCTGAGGCTCAATTAAATGGATTATTTATGGGATATAATGACAATCTAATTGATAATCATATACTTATAGAACATATCCAGCCAAATTGCTTTAGCAATCAATTATATAAAGGAATACTAAATGATAATTCTACAGGTATATTCAATGGCGCAATATTAGTCCATCCACACGCTCAGAAGACAAATGCTTTTCAAGTAAATAGGAATCTTCTTACATCTGAATCTGCAAAAGTATATACTAAACCTGAATTAGAAATATATGCAGACGATGTGAAATGCTCCCACGGTGAGGCAACAGGAGTAATTGATGAAGAAATGTTGTTTTATATGCAATCACGTGGAATATCAGAAGAAAATGCAAGACGCTTACTTTTAGAAGCTTTTGCTATGGATGTACTTAATAAATTTGGTTGGGAAGAAATTAGAAATTCACTAATTAGCAATATTTCAAAGGAATTAGGAATTTAATATTCTTTTGATTCTGCTTTTCTTTCAAGACGTATTTCTTCAATTTTTCCAAGTTTGTCGATAACAGCAGATTTCAAATCAATATTACGTGAATTTACATAATTCATTAATGCTATAAATACATCAGCAGATTCATATTGATAATCTAAGGGATTTACGTCCCTACCTTTCCATTGTTTCTTTTCAAGATTTGCTAACTCTCCTGCTTCACCATTTAATTCGAGGCAAAAAAATTCAGGGGATCGCTGTGGGAAATGATTATATTGATATTCATTAAATTTCAACTGTATTTGCCCAAGATTATTTGCTATTGTATTGATTAATTCTTCAAATTCTTTGTTCATATTACTTTTCTTTTAACAATTCATCAATAGTAGGACGCTCAACAGATTTTGGAATTTTGTAGCCCATCGGCATTGCTTTTGAATTCTCTTTTTTTACATTTGCCACCTGAGAAAATGGTTTAATAATTATTTGATTAGATTCAATTTTTGTTTTAAAAATATTTAATGAATCGAGAGAATAAAAGAAGCTATTCATCGGTATGATAATTTCATTATTATAATTTAAAATAGTTAAATTGTATTGTTGGATTTTTGTTTCTCCATTTATTTCCACTTTCGCAAAATAAGAAAAAGGCAAAAAAGTAAATTTTGCAAAGCCCAAGTCAATCTTATAATTATTGATTATATTAGCTTTATTCTTAAATAAATACGATAATTGGTTAATAGAAATATAATTTTTATTATTAATATTATATGATTCAATTATTTTATTAGAATTATTATAAAAAACATTAAATTTCTCTTTCTTCAAAGATTGAGCATTGCAAACTAAGGGTATAAGAAATAAAATGAAATATATAATTTTTTTATTCATTGATTTTAAAATTTAATATATATTATATCGACTTATTTAATATTACTTTTATTTTATATGGAAAAATTCTTTTTAAAATTATATAGAATTCTGAATTTTAATGTTCCTGATTCAGAAAATCACACACAAAACACAACAACTTCCATACCACTTATAACAACGGGTTCAATAGTAGCAGGGACAATTTTTAGAACTGCAATAATAATGGTAATTGTACTTGCAATAAATGGCATATTTGATTTACGAACGCATTGGGTCATAATATTACTAGCAATTTGGTTCTTAGTAGCATATCCTGCATATAAAAAATATCAAAAATTTAATGAAGAAGAAGATGCGCTCAGTGAGAGTATAATTTGTGGTAGTTGTATCCATTATGACAAATCAGCTCAGCTTTGCACTATTTACGACCAGCACGTAAAAGAAGATTATATCCCTTGTGATGGACTTGATTGGGAACCGCGAAGTAAAGAAATCTAATTTCAAACGAGTCCATTTTTTATTGCATAATGAGTCAGCTCAGCATTTGTTTTCATCTTTAATTTTTCAAGTATACGAATTCTATATGTACTAATAGTATTAACACTTAGACCTAATTCCTTGGCGATAGTTGTTATAGTTTTTCCTGAAGCAATATAGCACATAACCTGAAACTCTCTATCCGATAAAATTTCGTGCAGGGGTACCTTTGAATCTGATGTAACACTCGTTGCAAGGATATCGGCAAGTGATGGAGATATATATTTCTTACCTTCCACAACACGCCTAATTGCTGTAATTATCTCTTGAGGTTCAGTTTGTTTATTGATATAACCTGCTGCTCCTGCTTTTAAGACACGAATTGCATATTGCTCTTCGGGGTATACAGTAAAAATAATTACAGGAAGATCTGGCTTTATTTGTTTTAATTCTCGCAAAGTAATCAATCCATCTTTCCCCGGCATTGAAATATCCAGTAATACAACATCATACTTGTAATTTTTAACTTTATCCAAAAGCTCATTACCTGATGATGCTTCATCAGTTACGATTATATCTTCTGTTGTTTCAAGTATTTGGCTAATTCCTTTCCTCACAACAGCATGGTCATCTACAATTATAACCCTTATTAACCTTGAAGCCATATTTCTCTCCAAAATAATTTCAAAATTAATTAATCGGAACGTTTATTAGAATAGTCGTTCCAACATTTAAAACAGAACCTATAGAAATCTTTCCTCCAATCAAATTCACTCGTTCTTTCATACCAAGAAGCCCTAGAGAATTAGGGTCGTCAAGAATTTCTTTTTTTATTCCTATACCATTATCAGATACTTTTAATTCAATATTATTATTAATTACTTCCAATGACACATCCACTCGGGTTGCTTTTGAATGGCGTGCAATATTTGTCAATGCTTCTTGAAAAACACGGAATATTGCTATACTTTTATTTTCTGACAATTCAATATCATCTTCGGGAATCAAATACTTGCACCTTAATCCTGTCTGTTTTTGGAATTCCTTAGCTTGCCATTCAATTGCTGCTACAAGTCCGAAATGGTCAAGAATAGATGGCCTCAATTGAGACGAAATTCTTTGCAATGTTTTTATTGTTTGTTCAATAGAAACCATCATTTCATTTAATTTCTTTTCAAGTACATCTTCTCGCAAAAATCGCTTTTTTAACAGCAAATTAATATCAAGCTTTAATGCTGTTAGGGAATGGCCAATTTCATCATGAATTTCACGAGCGAATTCTTTCCGTTCTTCTTCACGAACCATTTCTAAATGATTAGCAAGCTTTTCAATTTGTTCGCGTGATTTTTTTAGTTCATTTTCTGCTTCTCGTCTTCTATCAATATTAGTTAAGATACCTCGAATAATTATTGAATTATCATCCTCCCTTGAAAATTTAAATTCTTCATTAACCCATAAGGCTTTTCCCCCCTTTGTCATAATTCGATATTCTATGTCTTTTAATGCTTGTCCTATGCCCGATGAATTATGAAAGTATTTAAAAATTTCTTTATCCTCATCAGCTATAATCTTATCAAAATATACAATTTCTTGAGTCAATTCTTTTTCATTATAACCTGTTAGTTCAATAACATTTCCAAAAATTTTATTTATTTTAAAATTGCTATCCATAGAAATATAAATGCCATTGAATAATGAAGCAAATTCACGTAGCAGATTTTGACTCTGTATCATTCTATCAATCTCATTTTGATATAATGAATAATTCTGGCTTAATAATATAATTACTTGATTGGACTCCTTTTCATCATATCTTGCATTGATAATTAATTTTCGATAAGTACTATCTTGCATATAAAGCTCCAATTCAATTGGATATTTATATTCCTTAGTCAGACTTTGAATGTAATGTTCAAACTTCTCAATATCGCCTATCCATATCATTTCTTTTAAATTTGTTATACCTTTTTCCTCAATTTTAAATAAATTATTTAAATTTTTTGAATACTTAATAATTTTACTATTAGTTTTATTAATTACTAAATATCCTAAGAAAATACTTTCCTCAAATAACTCTAAAAAATCTTTATCCATTAATATTTTATTTATTCTTAAAGTATATAAACGTATTAAATTAAAATTTCTTAATTACAATTTAAGGAATTATGAATATAATTGTTAAAAAAAATCCAGAAATTAATATTTCTGGATTTAATTTACAGTAGTCTATCTCAAATATCAATCTTTTTCAATATTCGGTCCGAGCATTTTCTCGGGGCGTACGTATTTATTGAATTCTTCTTCAGTTAATAATTTCAATTCGAGTGCAGCTTGCTTCAAAGTTAAGTTATTCTGATGAGCATATTTTGCAATTTTTGCGGCATTATCATAACCAATATGAGGATTTAATGCTGTAACAAGCATTAATGTATTTTGTAAATAATAATCAATTTTTTCCTTATTTGGTTTAATACCTTTTGCACAATGTTCATTGAACATTCGTGCAGTATCAGATAACAATCTAACGCTCTGTAAGAAATTATAAATTAAAACAGGTTTAAAGACATTTAGTTCAAAATTGCCTGACGCACCTGCCATATTTACAGCAACATCATTTGCAATAACCTGAACTGCTACCATAGTCATAGCTTCAGATTGTGTTGGATTAACCTTGCCAGGCATAATTGAAGAGCCGGGCTCATTTTCAGGTATAATCAACTCCCCTATTCCGCATCTTGGACCCGAAGCAAGCCAGCGTATGTCATTTGCTATTTTCATAAACGATGCAGCAACAGTTTTCAATGCGCCGTGAGCAAATACAAGAGCATCATGAGCAGCAAGTGCCTCAAATTTATTTGGAGCTGGCACAAATGGTAATCCGGTCATTTCAGCTATTTTGCTAACAGCAAGTTCTGAGAATTTTGGATGAGTATTTAGACCTGTTCCAACGGCTGTACCTCCAAGAGCAAGCTCATAAATACCAGGTAATACAGACTTCACTCTTTCAATTCCATTTTTTAATTGCTGAACATAGCCGGAAAATTCTTGACCTAAAGTAAGCGGAACAGCATCTTGCAAATGCGTTCGACCAACCTTTATAATATCTTTAAATTCAATAGACTTTGCTTCAAATGTATCTTTTAAAGCAATAAGTGCAGGTAAAAGACGATGATTTATTTCTTCAGCAGCAGCAATATGCATCGCAGTTGGAAATGTATCATTAGAACTTTGTGATTTATTTACGTCATCATTGGGATGAATTGGTTTTTTACTACCCATCACTCCTCCCGCAATTTCTATTGCTCGGTTTGAAATAACTTCATTAGCATTCATATTCGACTGCGTTCCTGAACCTGTCTGCCAAATTGAAAGCGGGAAATGTGCGTCAAGTTTGCCATCAATCACTTCTTCAGATGCTTTAACAATTAGTTCCATCTTTTCTTTTGTCAATAAGCCAAGTTCATAATTAGCAAGTGCAGCAGCTTTTTTCAATATTCCCATTGCTCGGATGATTTCGCGGGGCATTTTCTCTGTGCCTATATCAAAATGAATTAATGAGCGGGCTGATTGAGCACCATAATACATATTATTGGGAACTTCAATTTCACCCATTGAGTCCTTTTCAATACGATATTCCATTTGTTCTCCCTCAATTAAACAATAAAAAATAAATTTATGAAAAAATATAATTATACTTTAAACAATTAATATAATTTAATATTCATTTAATATTTTAAGAAGCATCTTGGTTTTAATATTAAAAATCAAATTTTTGTTCTTATATCAACAGCATAAATTTCATCACCCATCGCAATCAATGGATTTATATCCATTTCACTAATATCGGGAGCAACTCTAGTTAATTCAGAAATTCTCAATATAATATCTATTAATTTCTCCTGATTAATTCCTTTTTGCCCACGAATTCCTTCAATTAATGGATAGCTCTTTATAGACTTAATAAGTCTTTCAGCTGCTTTCCTACCAAATGGAGCTAACTGATATACAACATCCTTAATAACTTCAATAAAGATTCCTCCTAGACCAAAGAAAATCAAATGTCCAAAATTTTCCTCTCTCTTTACGCCAATATAAAGCTCAGTTCCTTTTAGCATTGGCTGAATCAAAGCACCATCAGCACCAGGTATTGCCATAATGTTTGCAAAAGCCCTGTGTAATTCATTCATATTCTGAATATTTAAAATTACACCTCCAACATCTGTCTTATGAATTGGACCGGTTACCTTCATTACCGCAGGATATACAATTTTATCCGAAATTTTATCAATATCATCTGCATTTTTTACAATCATTTCTGGAACACGTTGAACTCCAATAGCATCTAAGAGCTTAGCATTATTTTGGGGAGATAAAAATTTACCCTTTTCTGAATTTTTTATAATTGCTTGAATTGAATTTGAATCAAAATCAAATGATGGAAGATTTTCTTCTATTAATTTTGGTGAATTATAAACCCGCGCTATTCCTTCTGCAAGCCGTGTTTCATCATGAAATATTGTATTTCCTAATGAAATAAAATAATCTGTTGCTTCCTTTGTTTGAACAGGAGACGGCAAAACAGGAAATATCGGTTTTACTGATTTTTTTATCTTCTCATCCAATACAGTATAAACAGGTGTATTATCAAATAAGCCCGGCGATCCAAATATAACTACACTTCCATCAATATTAGTAAATTTATTTTCAACATAATCCAAAATTATACCTAATTGCTCAGCTGTACCTGTTGCTAAGAAATCAATTGGATTAGAAACCGAAGATCCATAAAACAATTTGCTCAATAATTCATTTGCATCCTTTCCTTCTAGCTTTGGAACATTAAATCCATCTCTTGTAAGCTGGTCCGTACATAGAATTCCAGGACCGCCTGCGTGAGTAATTACTGCAATATTTCGTCCTTTTAATTCTTTAAACATTAATACACTGGCAACAGTCACCAATTCATCCCTGCTATAGCAACGAATAACACCTGCCTTTTTAAATAATGCATCTACAGCTGTATCAGATCCCGCCAATGCACCTGTATGTGATGATACTGCACGTGCTCCCGATTCTGTTGTTCCTGCTTTTAAGGCAATAATTTTAGCCCCTTTCTTAATTAATGAAGTAGAATGTTTATAAAATTTTGAGGGATTGTGAATCTGTTCCACATACATCATCTTTACTTTTGAAACTTCGTCAGAAAATGTCTCATCCCAATATTCGATAACTTCCTCAACCCCAATTTGCGCACTATTTCCTACCGAATACACACTTGCAAAAGGCAATCCTTTTAATATTCCTTGCTCAACAATAAAAACTGCTGTTGCACCAGAACCCGTAACAAAATCAACACCATGAATATCCAATTTTGGAATTGCACCTGCAAAAACACCTGCATAATTTGTATTAAGAATACCAATACTATTGGGACCAATTAAATTTGCATTATATTTCTCAACAATTTGCAAAAGCTCTTTTTCTAATCTTTTGCCTTCTTCATTTAACTCTCCAAATCCTGCTGAAAATACAATAAATCCACGTGTATTTTTATTCTTAGCAAGATATTCTACTGTTTCATTTACAGCATTCGCAGCAATCGCAATAATTGCACAATCTGTTTCAGGCAACTGAGAAATATTATTATAGCATTTTAGCCCTTGAATCATAGATTCTTTTGGATTAACAGGATAAATTTCTCTTGGATAATGAGCAGTAAAAAGATTCTTAATTACTTTACCACCAGGTTTTGTAGTATCGTTTGAAGCACCAATAATAGCAATATTTTTCGGATTTAAAATTGAATTATTTAGCATAATTTTATGATTTATTAAAACTTCAAAATTGAAAAATTTAAAATTAACTCTTTTAAGAAAAACAGGCAAATTTTCTAAAATTATAAGACAATTTCACGCAACAGATGGCTTTAGCCATCTGCAATTCCTTATATCATCAGAGGGCTGAAGCCCTCTGTTGCGATTGTGCAATTTAATGATATATAATACGTTAATAAAAAATTATATATTCATTAATGATTTTTTGCTAATTTTGAATTCGTGGAAAATATAAGTATATGGGATGCTAATTTTGTAGTTGTTGATACCGAAACAACAGGACACTCTCCCCTCCAAAATCGAATTATGGATATTGCTGCCGTTATGATTAGCAATGGTGAAATTCAAGATGATTTTCATTCACTAATAAATCCTCATCAAATCATTCCACCGTTTATTTCTCAAATGACAAAAATTACTAACGATGACGTTGCAAATGCACCTGAAGAAAGAGATATTATTCCAAAATTCAATGAATTCTTTAAAAATGAAAATACAATTTTTGTAGCTCATAATGCTAATTTCGATTACAGCTTTATATCAGAAGCGTATCGTCGTATAAGTTTCAGCGATTTTAATCCACCAATTCTCGATACATTGAAAATTGCTCGTCATATTTTTCCCGAAAATCAAAAGAAAGGTGTTTCAAGTCTTGCCACTTTATTTGGGATAAGAATTCGCAACCGACATTCTGCTTATGGCGATGCTAAAGCAACTGCAAAAATTTTAGTTTATCTTCTTGAAATGCTTGAAGATGAATATGAAATTGAGACTATCGAAGATTTACTTGCATTTCAGAATACAAAAAATCCTCATTATATTTCTAAACTTAGTGATTATGATTTTATTGAAAATAAATTAAACACAATTCCAGAGGAACCAGGCGTATATTATTTCTATAATTCACATAAAGAAGTTATTTATGTTGGCAAGGCAAAAAATTTGCGCCGTAGAATAATGAATTACTTTCAAGCTGCTAGTCGATCATCATATAAAATGAACGAACTTTCCAAGCATATCCACGATATTGGATGGGAAGAAACCAATAACGAACTTTCTGCACTTATTCAAGAATCCAAAAAAATCTTTGAATTAAAACCAAAATATAACACTATTGGGCGCCGCTTGCGTTCATTTCCATTTCTGAAAATTACAACAATAGATGCCTTCCCAAAGGTGGAAGTCACATATCATCCCGATGAAATTGGAGAATATTATGGACCTTTTGCTAATAAATGGATTGCAGAGCAAATTAAAGATATAATAGATAAAAATTTCCAACTTATTAAATGTGATAAAAATCTTAAAGGCACAGAAAATATTGAACCTTGTATCTACTATCAAATGCATCGATGCCTTGCTCCTTGCTCTGCTGAACAACGAAATAAAAATTTATACGAAAATGAAGTTCAAAATGTTAGGAATTTTTTAAGTGGATCTGCTGACCAATTAGTCGAAAATCTTTCAAGGAAAATGATCGAGTTTTCTAATCGATTTGAATACGAAAAAGCAAATGAAATTAAATATGCAATTCAGTCTATCAAAAAAGTACTTAATAGCAATGAAAATTCCTATAATTCCCTTGCCGATAAGAATTTTATTTTAATTTTGCCAAATGATTCATCGGAACGATTAATTGATATTTTCTTTTTCAGGAATTCACGCCTTTATAATCATCAAACACTTGGCAAAAAAGGAAAGATTAATGAAATTATAGCAAATAGTATCCATCAAATTTATTTCAATGGCATAGCTGATAATAATATTTTAACTCGAGAAGAAATAAATGAAATAAAAATCACAAATGCCTGGCTTGCCCTCAATAAAGATAATGGCAAAGTTATTTATATTTCAAAAGAATCAAGCGAAGAATTATTAAGAGAAAATATATTGAAATCTTTGGATAAATTTGAATAAAAAAGGGGGCATATTCAATACGCCCCTATAGATATATTTGCAACAGAGGGCTCCTGCCCTTTGCATATTGAACAAGGGATGGGTACTCCTTGTTCATTTACATCCCCCTGCCCCCTTTGTTAAGGGGGAATTCTGCACCAGGATGGTGCAGGCACATATTATTTCATAATGTTAACTATCCGATTGACATAACCTGTATCCCCAAGAATTTGTAAGAAATACGCTCCGGTTGGCAATTGCGAAATGTTTATTTCTTTATTATGCGTTCCTTCTATCTGATAACCATCAGAAATTGACATTACTCGCTCACCCAAAATATTATATATTGAAATTGTGATATCCTGCGCATTGCTTACATTGTATGTAAATCTAATTACATCATTTGACGGATTTGGCTCGATTGTGGAAAGAGATAAACCATTCTTACCGACTACTAGCTGATCCTCATTGACACCTACATCTTTTTCTGCGGTTATCATATTTTCGACTGTCTTCGTAATAAATACATCCTCATAACCTACTGTTAGCTTTACTGTATATATTCCAGGAACATTATAGGTATGATCTGGATTTTGTACAGGACTTGATTTGCCATCTCCAAAATCCCAGTTCCAATATGTTCTATATCCCGTTGTTTTATCAGTAAATTTCACAGTAAATGGTACCTTTCCTCTAGTATTATCAGCTTCAAAATCTACTACTACATTGTTTATCAAGCTAATATCAACCTCTATTGTCGTAGTGCATCCATAAGCATTTGTTTTTGTTAATTGTATTTTCCCCTTCTTGTTATTCCCCCAATTAACATTAATAGAGATACCCGTATTGCTTCCTACAATCTCTCCACCAGAAACAGACCATACTAACTTATCGCCTTCTGCTGCTTTTACATCTTCATAATTTTCTGTGCTGCCAAAATTAGGTGTCATATTACCTGTAATTTCAATTTCGGGAGATGGAACTTCACGTAAATTAATAATGCCGTTCATTGAGTTAGTGCAATTTCCTGCATTAGATATAGCTTCGACAGTATATGTACCTTCTATATTTTGTTTACCAAAGCTGACAATTTTCCCTGTACCTGCAATAGGTGAACCCGTCGCCTCACCATTTCTAAATAGCTGATAATTAACTCCAACATCAGAATTATCCAAATACAATTCAGATCCCTCACTTCCCGAACAGAAGTAATCAAGCCCCGCTATATTGTAAGCAGTTGGTTTAGGAATCATTTGTGGATGAATTTCTCCTTCCATTTGTGTCGTACAACCTCCACTTGATGACTGTGCAATAACTGTATAAACTCCATCATCTTTATATTTTCCAAAATTTATTGCATTACCTGTTCCCGTGATAGGTGTTCCTAGATTTTTACCGTTAAATTGTAACTGATATATCACACCCGATTGAGAGCCATCAAGAGAAATTTCAGATCCATCCTCGCCTTCACAAAATGCACTTGATGATGTAAGATTATATTTTGCTGGAGATGGTATCTTCTTTACAGTAATACTTCCATTCATTTTATTGGCACAACCAGCAGATTTCGAAAGAGCGGAAACAGTATAATTGCCTTCCTCGGTAAAATATCCAAAACTAATATCTTGTCCAGTTCCTGCAATGGTTGTAATTTCTTTTTGACCATTTAAAACAAGTGTATAATCGACACCTTCATCAGTTTTGCTCATTCCAATTGCCACACCTATATCTCCATCGCAATAAGTTCCATCGCCAGGTTCATTATAAAATTGACTTCCGCCCGATATTGAATATGGAGTTGGTAGTGGTATTTTCTTTACTTGCACCATTCCTTGCATATCGTTTTTACAACCATATTGCGAAACAGCTTTTACAGTATAATTACCTTCCGCTGTATAATAGCCAAAAGAAATTTGACCTCCCGTACCTTGAACAACAGGACCAATTGGATTATCATTGAAATATAATTGATATGTAGCAGTTACCTCGCTATTATTTAGTTCAATTAGTGATCCTTTTGGATCGTTTATACAATATGACCCAGGTCCTATTACTTTATAAGCAATTGGCAAAGGGAAGATTGTTAGAAAATCAGATGAAATACTATTAATAGAAGGACTTGAGCTAGATATTTTTATTTTATAGCTATAACTTCCTTTAAGTATAGAGGGTAAAGTACAATCAATTGTTCCACTTGATGTGCTTTGAATACTTCCCAATACTACAGGATCATCAAAGTTACCGAATTCATCGGAAAGGTAAGCTGTAAATTTGTTTCCCCAATTATAATCACCCGTTGCTTCATAGGAAACTTGAAATTTACTCCCAGGGCAAAATTTTGATTCTTTTAAAGGAAGAACTGTAAGAGTAACTCCTGGAATAACATATAGTGAATAATCTTCAACTTCTCCATAATTGGAATAATCACATGGATATGGGGGATCATAATAAGTCATTCTAATACGCATTCTGGTTTGACCAGCTTTGGCTGACATTGGAACATATATATACCCTTCAAATGTCCATTGACCATCATAAGAGTCCAATTTGTAAGTTTCATCACTTCCATAGAAATCACAATTTTGATCCCAATCAATAAAAACAGTTACTTGATCGGATGACCAAGCATTCGCATTGTAAACATAAATGTAATAACTTTGACCTGCTTTTACTTCTGCACTATAATAAGTATAATCTGCGACATCCTCCTGAGTATATGTCCAATTAGATATATAATATGTCCAGTTAGATGGGTCCAAAAATTCAACCCCATAAATATATTCATCATATGGATAATCGGTATAAGCCCAGCAATAATAACATTGTGAATATGTTGGCTTATAAGCAGAGATGAAAATTACTATAATTGCTGCGAGTTCGACTAAAATTTTAAATAATTTGTTCATTGCAGAAACTCCTTATATTAATTATTTTCTTAATTGCAAAATAAAAAACATTATATAAATAGTAGACTGAAAAAATGCAAAAAAGTTACATATTGTTACAAAATATTTTATTTTTCTTTTATTTATTACTGTTAATGTAGTATAAATAATTACAAATAGAAATAAATGTACATTACATGGCAAAAGCAAGTGTGTTTTGGCAAAGAGGTGTATACTAAACATCCCTCCGAAGACACGCTCAACGTGTCTCTACGATGGGATTCATCTATTGCAGAGGGATCCTGCCCTCTGTTGCAAATCTATTTCCATCGCAACAGGTAGATTTAACCACCTGCAATGTAGCCACCTGCAAAAGACATCCCCCTACCCCCTTTGGTAAGGGGGAATATAGGACATCTACCTGCAA
>Ga0067045_1027401_pt1 | contig 163799 bp, 133 predicted proteins | sample TerdegcTABiofilm_FD_59184 | JGI IMG/M metagenome (GOLD analysis project Ga0067045, IMG submission 59184) | Combined Assembly of (Gp0054472, Gp0054536) Wastewater bioreactor microbial communities from Singapore -Terephthalate degrading... | reverse complement strand
AAAATGCATCATCGCTCGTATTACCCTTGACAAATTCGGAGCGTGGGCTAACTTTGCTTAACCAGAATGACAATAAAAATGTCCTAAACCTTTTTTAGAATTCTGTCCAAAGAATAGGGGGTCAAACCATGGAGCTATTATTTTCAGAGACAAAAATTTTAAAATATCTGTGAACTATTTTGAAATTTCAGAATTTTGTTCACTGATAAGTATGATTGCCATATTTATGACAAACAATATTAACAAAATAGAATAATGGGTTTATGCATAACAGCAGCTCCCCAAACTGGCAATTCAGCAGTTAAATCAAGCTTTGTATTTCTATCAAATTTAGTGCAGGTTGATAGTTTAATACTTCTAAATCGCCAGCTGCGGCAAGCGGCAATACCGTTAGCCCAACCCCAGCGAATAGCCGATAGCGTAAAAAGATACGAACATACAGACGTAAAAACAGCCCACGCGAAAGGGCATCTTCTTACACAAGAGCAAAAATTCCAGAAACCCAAAGAGTCATTTTTTCAACCGCGAGAAAAGACAACGGTAAATTATTAACTAAATTTCTCCCTTTAATCCTACCTAACTTAACCCGCCTTTGGGGAACTGCGCGATTGGTTCAGCCTATGAGTGCATGGATGTCCTTCATCATACTCTTCCCTGATAGGTTGCTCACAAGGCTGGTGATTCGAATCCCTCACCTCTAAGGTTCGTTCCATAGTATGTAGTACAGATTTCTTCCCGTTGCTGCAATTTGACTTATAGCTTTGCAACTCTCGTATTTGCTCGCAAGGAACTAAAATACTTCGTAATAACTCCTTATTTAACACGGTAGCTATCCCTTGGACGACTTTTACATCGCTTTTCTTTCCTGGAATCTGCTTTATCAGATGGGGATTAACCAGTGAAAGGTGAATGCCCATCTTTTCCCAAATGTTCCAAACAGGTATCCAGTACATTTCCGTATTCTCCATGTCTCAATCCTCTTTAGCTTCCCTTTTCTAATACTCACCAGGAGAAGTACATAATGATGTCAAAAAGTGGAATATTCTTTCACTACCGGATGACCCATGCCATTAATTGAATCTATAAAAATATATTTTTGCACTGGTCCAGACCAAATATCCTTTTCATAACCCAAATTATAATTAATTATGCGCTAAAATTAGATGGTGCTACGAGCAGGTAAAGAAGTTTCGGACACGGAGTAGATTTTTAATGGTCTGTGTGTCGTTCGCATGTTTTCATATAAATTTGTTAAAATAAAAAATACCGTATATGACCCCTGATAGTTTTACCTTGCAACAGGCTGAAGACAATCTGAGGTATTTGCAGCTTCTGAGCGAGAAGTTTCCAAATATCCAAGCTGCATCGAGCGAAATTATTAATCTGGAAGCCATACTCAATCTCCCCAAGGGCACAGAGCATTTTCTCACCGACATTCATGGAGAATACGACACCTTCAGTCATTTTTTGAGAAATGCCTCGGGGGTGGTACGCAGGCGTATAGATGAGGTGTTTGGAAATCGTATTCGCGAATCCGAGAAACGGCGACTCGCCACGCTTATCTATTATCCTGAGCAGAAACTTGATCTTTTATTGAAAAATGAACCAGATCCCGAAGAGTTTTATGTTATTGCCCTTCAGCGGCTGGTAGAGGTAGCACGCTCGGCCGCTTCCAAATATACCCGCTCCAAGGTTCGCAAAGCTCTCCCTCCCGATTTTGCCTACATAATTGAAGAATTGCTCAACGAAAGTGCAGCCGGAAGGCAGGAATATTTCAACAGTATTATTCAAAGTATTATTCGTATCGACAGGGCAAAGGCTTTCATCATAGCTATATGCAGGTTTATCCAACGTATGCTCATCGACCGTTTACATATTATTGGCGACATATTCGATAGAGGTCCGGCAGCCGACAAAGTGATGGAAACCCTTATCAATCATCATTCTGTAGATATTCAATGGGGCAATCACGATATTGTATGGATGGGTGCTGCCGCTGGCAGTAAACTGCTTATAGCTACGGTGCTTCGCATTTCAGCAAGGTATGAGAATTTGGATACGATCGAAGATGCCTATGGCATCAATTTGATGCCTTTAGCCACCTTTGCCTTAAAGCATTATTCTGACGACCCATGTACTCCCTTTATTCCTCGCACGGTGAAAGAAGACCAGCGCAATTTGTGGAATACACGTTTTATTAGTCAGATGCACAAGGCTATATCTATCATTCAATTTAAACTCGAGGCGCAAGCTATTCTTCGGAATCCCCAATTCCAAATGGACCATCGTACTTTGCTTGATAAAATAAACTTTAGCCAAGGAACCATTGAAATCGACGGAAAGGTTTTTTCCCTCAACGATAAACACTTCCCCACTATCGACCCCAAAAATCCTTTTGAACTGACAGTGGAGGAAGCAGAGGTGATGAGCCGGCTTAAATCTTCATTTTTAAATAGCGAAAAACTTCAAAGACACATCACTTTCCTTTACACACGTGGAGGGATGTATCGCAAGTTCAATGGCAACTTGATGTTTCATGGGTGTATTCCTATGGATGAGAAGGGAGAGTTTAGTTCTTTTACCCTTGACGGACAGCCTTACCGAGGAAAAGCTTTATTGGACCAATTTGAACGCGTGGCCCGCAGGGCTTATCTTAACCGCAATTCACGCGAAAGCAACGATTATGACTTAGATATTTTGTGGTATTTATGGTGTGGAGAGCATTCTCCCCTTTTTGGCAAAACCCGTATGGCTACTTTCGAAAGGTATTTCATTGAAGATAAGGAAGCACACAAAGAGCCACGTAACCCATATTATAAGTTTCGCGACACTGAAACCGTTGCTCGTAAAATACTTGAAGAATTTGGACTCGACCCCAATACCGCCCATATCGTAAATGGGCATACTCCAGTTAAAGCCATCAAAGGGGAAAGTCCGGTAAAGGCCAATGGAAAAGTATTCGTGATTGATGGGGGTATGTCGGTGCCCTACCGCAAGGAGACGGGTCTGGCAGGCTATACCCTCATTTACAATTCCTATTCACTTACCCTGGTAGAGCATAAGCAATTTGAGTCGGTGCATAAAGCTATTACCGAAGATCACGATATTATTTCAAACCGTATTGTTGTGGAGAATCATCCCGAACGAATTCGTGTAGCTGATACCGACTTGGGCGAGGAACTTCGAAAGCAAATCAAGGACCTGGAATTGCTGGTCTTTGCTTTCCGCAAAGGACTCATTCGTGAACGATTGGCTCCTGTAAACCCACGTTGACATAGGGGTACTAACTTTGCAGCATGAACCCATCCGATATTTTTGGCATACAAGATGAGCGGCATTTCAGAGAAGCTGCGCTGAAAGTTTTTTATTTTCAAAAGAAACAAAACCCGGTTTACAAGCGGTTTCTGGAGGCACTTTCGGCCAGCCGTCTTTCGGTGTCGGAGCCTTATGCTATTCCTTGCATGCCTGTTGAAATATTTAAAAAACATAAGGTGTTAAGTACAAACCAGGAGCCATTACTTGTTTTTGAAAGTAGCGGCACCACTGGCATGGAAACGTCGAGACATTGGGTATGGGATGCGAATTTGTATAAGGCTTCATTTATCGAGGGCTTTCGTTTATTTTGGGGTGATCCGTCAGAATGGACTTTTCTGGCCTTATTGCCTTCTTATCTAGAAAGGCAAAACAGCTCCTTGGTTTATATGATGAAAGGATTGATGGAGCAAAGTAACAGTCCATACAACGGATTTTATCTGAATGAATACCGTTTGGTGATGGAAAAAGCTCGTCAAGCCTTGCGATGGGGCCAAGGTAAGGTGATGCTTGTAGGCGTAAGTTTTGCTTTACTTGATTTGGCCGAGTGCTGCCCTGCTGACATAGGAGATGTAGTTGTGGTAGAAACCGGAGGAATGAAGGGCCGGCGTCGGGAGCTTACCCGGCAGGAACTCCATGACATCTTGAAAGAAGCTTTTGGGGTCGATCAAATAGCCTCGGAATATGGTATGACCGAACTTTTATCGCAGGCTTGGAGTAGGGGAGAGGGGCGTTTCCGCACTCCCCCATGGATGCGGATTTTCCTTACCGAGCCGGAAGATCCATTTGCACTTGTGCCTCCCGGACGCTCAGGGCTCATTAATATTATCGATTTGGCCAATTATTGGTCGTGTAGTTTTTTGGCCACACGCGACATTGGAAAATTTTTACCCGATGGGAGTTTTGAGGTTTTAGGCCGCCACGATTTGGCCGATATCAGGGGTTGCAACCTTATGGTAAACTAATGTCTGAATCTCAGCTTATTTTTTTCTCGAATCCATCCGCCCATTAACACAAGGGAGGATACCCCAATGGAAGCAATACTATACTCAGGAACCAGTTTCCCGGCTATTATCAAAAGAATGACATAAATTACGCCAGATATAAAGCTTGTGGCCACTGTTTTTGCAGATAGCTTCAGATGGAAAGATGCGATGGCAGCAGGAATAATGGTGAATCCAAGGCCAGTTATAAAAATGATAACTTGCACAAGGTCTCTGAATATCAAGGCAAAAAGAACACCCAATAATGTAAACCCTACTGTAAGCCACCGAGTGGCAAGGGCAACATTGGATTTTCGTCCCCGACGTTGATGCCAGCGTTCCCAATAATCGCTGGCAACACTTGAGGCAAGCACGAAAATGATGGTATCTGCCGAGCTCATAATGGCTGCAAATATCAAAACCAGTCCCCCGCCCAGCAAATGAGCCGGAAAAATGAGACTTATGCCGGCTGCGAAAGCATTTTCAGGAGGAATGTGTGGTAAGCGATGATGGGCATTCAGTCCTATAAGGGTAATGGCCAGTCCGGTGATAATTACGAGAATAGCCGACCAAAGTAAACCGTTTTTTACTACATGCATATCGCGCGCGGCATAAACACGTTGCCAATATTCAGCCGATTGAAAAACAATGAAAATTCCGAACGCTAAGAATGCAATGGTCATACCTGTGTCCATACGCGAAAAGTCCATGACTTCTTCAACAGCGATGGCACTGCGGTCAAACATGAGCCAACCGGTAATAAGCAAAATCACAAAAAGCACCAGGTATTGGAAAATATCCGTTTTGATAACGCTGCTAAATCCTCCGGCAAATAAATATACCGAGATGATAAGCCCTGCCATGATGAGAGAGCTTTCGTAACTCCAGCCACTGATAACTGACAGGATGCTGCTTCCCGCAATAAATTGGTTGACAAGCATTCCGAAATAAACCACGAATAGAATAATGGAGGAGAGAAGGCCCGTTTGGCGACCATATTTGAAGAAAAACCAATCAGAAAGGGTGTAGAAGCGATTTTGATTGCTTATTCTTCTGATTTTTAATGCATAGGGAATAAAAATAAGGAAGCCGGCTGCTGTACCGGCGAATACGGCCAATGCAGAAATGCCGAATCGATATACATAGGCCGAGTAAGCCACTAAAGCTGCTCCACCTATATAAGATGCTACTACTGAGAACACAAATCCCCAAATTCCTACATTTCGGCCGGCTATCATGTAGTCTTCTGATTTTTGCCTTCGCCCGCTGTACAAGCCAATGGCAATGCAAATAATGGCATAGGCTACTAAAAAAAGAATATCTATTGGGGAGAGTTTACCCTGCAATGCCCAGTGTTTCATTTGAAATGCTTTACGGTTTAAGCCCCACTTTGTGACCAAAGGCCGCTGAAAGTTATATTTTGCAAAAAACGAAAAAAGCGGCCGTTTATCCAAGACGACCGCTTATATTTAACAAAATCAATTAATTAGTTGCATTTCAGCACCTGCTTCATCTGATACTGTGCATTTTGCACCAGAGGACCGGCTGTGACCTGTTTGTAGGCATTACAAGCTTCGCCCTTATTGCCTTTCCCTTCATAAGCTTTACCCAACTCAAAATAGATTTTGTTTTTGTCTTTTTCTTCTAAAGGAAGAGCCTTTTGAGCTGCTTCTATTGCCAGGTCCCATTTTTTAAGCTGATTGGCAGCTAATAGCTGATAATAATAAGTATTGGCATTTTCTTCACCGTAGCTTAAAGCTTTTTCCACCATGCTGAGCGCTTCAGCAGCTTTGTTGGCTTTGATGGCTTTTGCTGCCGCAATGGAATATTTTTTTCCAAGACTACCTGCAGTACGCTTCACCAGATCATCATCGGATCCGGCAGCTGCCAACAACTCATTATAGGCGGTTTCTGCATTGGACAGGTCGTCCTGCATCACATAAACCAGCGCTTTTCCGTAAATAGCTCGATAAAATTTAGGGTCTGTTTTTAGCGCATTATCGTAACTGGCTAAGGCCCCGGCAAAATCTTTATTTTTTGCTTGTTCATTGCCTTTTACATAGTAAAGCTGCGTCAGCAGATCAATAGATTTTTCTTTGATATCTGCATTGCCGTATTTCTCAGCCTTTTCTTTGGCTGTGAGGGCTGCAGTAATGGCTTCATCCTGATTGCCATCAGCTTGCAGCTTGACGGCATAGTTGTAGTACAAGGGAGGTATCTGTGCAATGGCCTGCGACTTTATGTCGTTTCCTTCTTCCCCTAATTTTTCACATATGGCTATGGCTTCCTCAAATTTAGCAGCGGCACCGGCTACGTCAGTTTGCATCAATTGGATGGCATCGTTGAATACAGTACCGGCTTCCTCAAGCGTCTGGGCCTTCAGGTTAGTTCCAGCTACGAACATTAACCCCAACAGAACATTCAAAATTAGCGTCTTTCTCATTTTTGTTTGGTTATTTAGGTTACTATATGATTTCTTTGCTGACTGCAAAAATAACAAATTCATTTTTTGTAATCTGTCTCACTCATGCTTAAAACATCGTGCCAAAGTTGCAATTTTGCAGAAAAAAGAACGATGAGAGGATTGGGAATTTTTTTTGTGATTGTTATTCTGGGCTCATTCAGCTCTTCTTTAGCTCAAACAACGCTTACATTCAGGGATTTTGATAAGCTAAGCGTTCAGGGTAATATTGATTTAGTGCTTGAAAAATCTGATTTTGAACGTGTAGTAGTTGCAGAGAAGACAGATTTGCTGGATATCGAACAGGAAGGCCGTACCCTGAAAATAAAGATGAATCTCCGAGATCAAATGAAAGGTGAAGAAGTGAAAGTGAAGGTTGAGTATAGAAAACTTAAGGAGCTGCAGGCAGGAGGAGGTGCTTCAGTAGAAGCCAGACTTCAGGAAGCAGGTATTGATTTTAGTGCTCATGTGAGTTCTGGGGCTTCACTGCATTTGCAGGGCGAATTCAATAGTCTTGAGTTGAGTGCAGCTACAGGTAGTAAAATAGCGCTCGTAGGCAAAACGGATTATTTGGAGGCTGAAGCTAAAACCACCGGAGAAATCAGAGCCAATAAGTTTTCCGTACAAAAAGCTTTGCTGAAAGCTTACACGGGAGGTATTATTGAGGCAAGTGTTGAGCGCAGTCTGGAGGCCAGTGTTTCCACTGCAGGTGAGCTTATTCTTTACGGAACCCCTGAAGAGGAGAAGATTAGTACAACTGTGGGAGGAAAACTCACCCGGATTCGAAGCAGTAGGTAAGTGCTTTGAGGTTTTCTGATATTAGATTTTGATAAAAAGAAAACCGCCGGGGCCATCCAGGCAGCGGCGGGCACAAAACCACTCTTAATTTTACTCTAAGGAGTTGAAAACCAAAATCCAAAACCTTTATCCAACCAGCACAACACAGTTGGAATGAGTAGTTTATAGAACTATCTATCTGGTATGATTTTCTTTATCAATGTTTTCTTGCCTTGGTTGATTTTAATGAAAAAAGGAGGTTTGCGATCTATTTGTATCTGACGGGCATAATCACCCATGTTTTTCTTAATGGATTCCTGGAATATCAGATCCCCTTTTTCATCATAAAGACTTACATCGAAAGAGCTAAGGTTTGCAGCCGGGAAAGCAAGATTTAAGGCTCCTTTGCGCAAAGGTCTCACTTTAATTTCAGGTATGCCCAGAGGTTCGTATGGAGTTGAAGGAGCAAGAGCTGATTTAGCCAATCCAGCCAGGTCATCCTTACTCAAGTCGACAACCTTAAGCCGGCCGGGTACCCGGGGGGAGAAATCTGCCTCAGATTGGAATGCACGGCGCTTGCCGGGTGTAATTATGCGTTCCATAACAACTGTATCGGCCTCATTGCCCTCTCCTCTTTTTAGAACCTTCACGGTCTTACGAACAATAGTATCTCCTTTTTTACCCCCCAGAATGATTACTTTGGTAAGTGAATCAGATTTTACAATCACTGTATCTGGTGCTCCAAGCCTTTCCTCCAGAAAAAACCTGTGCCCTGGGAAGGGTGGGTGAAAGTCCTGGAAGTCAGGAGGGAATGGAGGAAATTCTTTTATATTCTCGGCCCATTGCTCCAAATCCTTTGGGTGCACATGTTTAAGTTGACGCATTTCCCGGTCCAGGTTGCGCATGGCTTGATGCATCTGGCGCAACGCCCTTTCCATTCTTTTCATGGCCTGGGGGTCAGGCAGGGGTTCATCAAAATAGGGCATCTCTGCATCGGTATCCTGAACATCCATCTCATCAAGGTCAGGGAAAGGAAAGGCAATGGCATCTTCATCCTCATCAAAAAATCCAAAGATCATGTCATCTGGAGGAAGGGGCGGGGTATCTTTTTCTTTGTCCTGGCCTGAAGCAAATTGTGGCGTAAAACCTGTAAATAATGCCAGGACCAGCATGGCTTTAAGAATTAAGCATGACTTTGTTTTCATAGCTGTGTTTTTTTACATGTTCTGACGCTGCAAAACTACCATGTGGTTATAAATCATAAAGTTAATAAGCGGTTAAACATAGTTAAATAATGTTAAGAGAATATATTGTTGGATAATAAAGCGTCTAACTTTGCAGCATGAATCGGAAAATCATACGGTTTGTCATAATCCTCAGTGCCCTTTCTCTGGTGGGAGTGGTGTTTCTGCAATATTTCTGGTTTCGTAAGATGTATGAATTGCAGGAACAGCAGTTCGATCGGGATGTGATGGCCTCGATTGGAGAAACTGCCAGACGTCTGGAGCGCGACCAGACTTTGCTTTTTCTCTCCGATCGTATGCACATGTTAAGCATGGCCGATACCTTACTGTCCTCTCCTGCTTTAAAGCAGAATAAAAACAATGTTGAAGATACTTTTATTCGAAAGAAGAGAAGGAATCCGGCAATAGTAAAATATAGAAAGCAATTGATTCGGGGTCAGGGGGGAAACAGCCATGTTGTAGTTTATTCTGAATTTACCGATACTCTGATGGGCAATAATCATGGAGAGAAGGAGCTCATAGATGAATTTACCTTACCGTTTCCCTCTGATCCTTACTACGAAGAGATTATTCGACGTCAGCAAGAATTTTTTCAGCAGCAATTTGGCGATCTGATAGATTTTTTCCCTGAAGGCTTTTTTAATCCCGCACAACCGGCAATAAGATCAAGAATTTTTCATCGTAAGCAGGAAGAGCGTCAGCATCATATTGACCGTATCCGGCAACTTGAAAAACAGACTGCCTGGCTTACCGATGCACTTAACCGCCTTACCCTTGAGATTAAATCGCTAGACAATGCTACACGCGCCAGACTAAATATTCCGGCAACTCCTGAAATTCTCTCACGTGAGCTGCATGCGCATGGCATTGATTTGCCTTTTGAATATACCATTGTTGGCCGGCCCGGTGATACACTTGCCCAAAGTCCCAATTTTGGCAGGTATCAAACCACAAAAGTATATGAAGCTCCCCTTTTCATGGACCGCTTCCTCAGTACCAACGATCGCCTTTTGCTTTACTTCCCGACCCGCCAGGCGCATCTCTTGAAAAATATCGGCTGGATGGTCTTTGCCTCAGCTGCATTCACCCTTTTCATTGTGGTAACTTTCGTGGTGAGTATTTTTGTGATTCTTCGGCAGAAAAAGATTTCCGATATAAAATCGGATTTTATTAATAACATGACTCACGAGTTTAAAACTCCTATTGCCACAATATCGCTTGCTGCTGATAGTCTTGTAAACCCCAGGATTATCAATGACCCTGAAAAAATTCTGTATTACATCAAGGTGATAAAAGAGGAGAACAAGCGGATGAATACACAGGTAGAGAGTGTACTGCGCATGGCCCTTCTGGAAAAGAAAGATTTTGGTCTTAACTTGCAACCTCTCGATGTACACGATTTGATTAACCAGGCTATTCAGAATATTTCGATTCAGGTAGAAAAACGGGGAGGGAAGATTATTTCACGACTCGAAGCTGAGAATTCGGTAGCAAGGGTAGATGAGATTCATTTTTTAAATGTAATGTTTAATTTGCTCGACAATGCCAATAAATATTCACCAGATACGCCTGAAATAGAAGTAAGTACGAGGAATAAACTTCGCAGCTTGATGATTTCGGTAAAGGATCATGGTATGGGAATGGACCGCGAGACCCGTTCAAGGGCATTCGAAAAGTTTTACCGAAAGTCGACAGGCAACATACATAACGTTAAAGGCTTTGGCTTAGGTTTGGCTTATGTTAAAGCCATCGTTACTGCCACCGGCGGTGACATTCGCATTGAAAGCGAACCGGGCAAAGGCAGTGAGTTTATCATTGAGTTACCGCAAAAAACTGATGAGCATGAATGATGCTATCCGTGTTTTTTTAGTAGAAGACGACCTGAATTTTGGGGCTATACTCAAGTCATACCTCGAACTTAATGATTACGAGGTTACATGGGTTGATGATGGAAAGGTTGCGGTTGAAACCTTCCTCAAAGGGAAATTCGATATTTGTGTTTTAGACGTTATGTTGCCAAATGTAGATGGTTTCAGCATAGCCCGTGAAATCAGACATTTGCAGCCCGGAATACCTCTTATTTTCCTTACAGCTAAAACCTTGAAAGAGGATGTTTTGGAAGGCTTTAAACTTGGTGCCGACGATTATATCACCAAGCCTTTTGATTCTGAAGTTTTACTGTATAAAATGAAAGCCATCCTCAAGCGTCATGGGCAAATAGGAAAAAAGGAGGAGCAGCGCGAGTTTCGGATTGGTAAATACAGCTTCGATGCCTTTCTGAGAATCATTAGTCTGGGGAGTGAAACCCGTAAAATCAGTCCCAAGGAGGCTGAATTGCTAAAAATGTTGTGCCAGAATATGAATGAGGTAGTTCCCCGCGACCTTGCACTAAAAACCATTTGGGGTGACGACAATTACTTCACCACCCGAAGTATGGATGTATTTATTACAAAATTGCGCAAATACCTTAACCAAGACCCCGATGTGGAGATTGAGAATATTCATGGGACGGGTTATCGGCTTCTTGTGAAATCGTCCTTGTAGCTACTGTTTTTGTTTGTTTTCGAACCAGGTAACGATATTCTGGTAAATCCTGTCTTCCGGGTTTTGATCGTAGTCGGAAGGAACAAAAGATTTCCCGGTCACTTTTTCAAAAAGTTCGATGTAGCGCTGGGATATCTGCTCAACAAAGGTATCATCCATAAAGGGAACTTTTTCACCCTGCCTGCCCATAAAGCCTTGGTCCATGAGCCATTCTCTGACGAATTCTTTTGATAGCTGGCGTTGGGCTTCGCCTTTCATGAATCTTTCCTCATAGCCTTCAGCATAAAAATAGCGGGAGGAGTCGGGGGTATGTATTTCGTCAATAAGGAAAATACCTTCCTGGTTTTTTCCGAATTCATATTTGGTATCTACCAATATCAGCCCTTTTTCGGCTGCCATGTGGGTGCCATATTCAAAAAGCTTTCGGGTGAATTTCTCCAATATCTGGTATTCTTCTGCAGGTATCAACCCCTGACGAATTATTTCTTCTTTAGAAATATCCTGGTCGTGTCCTTCTGCGGCTTTTGTAGTAGGAGTTATAATAGGTTCGGGGAAACGTTGGTTTTCCTGCATGCCATCGGGCAATTTTACGCCACAGATTTCCCGGATGCCTGATTTGTATGCACGCCAGGCGCTTCCGGTGAGGTATCCCCTGATTATCATTTCTACCGGATAGGGCTTGCATTTGCGACCAATGGTAACCACAGGGTCAGGAGAGGCAAGTTTCCAGTTGGGTACCAGGTGTGCTGTAGCATCCAGAAAATAATTGGCAATTTGATTGAGCACCTGACCTTTAAATGGAATAGCTCTGGGTAAAACCACGTCGAAGGCGGAGATTCGATCTGTGGCAACCATGATTAGCAGGTCATCAACAAAATATACGTCTCTGACCTTGCCCCGGTAAAATCCTGTCTGGCCAGGAAAAGCGAAATGGGTTTCTTTAAGAGGGGTTTTCATTATCATTCGGATTATCAGAAGGAGAAGGGTTGTCGGATTTTTTCTTATTGCGAAAGACTTCGGCATCACGGCCGTATGCCTCAATAATTTCTTTTACCAAACGATGTCTTACAATATCTCTATCATCGAGAAAAATAAAATCAATGCCTTGAATACCCTGTAAAATGCGTATGGCATGCACCAGTCCCGATGTTTGGCTGGGTGGCAGGTCAATCTGGGTAATATCACCTGTGATGATGAATTTGGCACTTCGACCCATGCGGGTAAGAAACATTTTCAGCTGGCTGAGAGTGGCATTTTGGGCTTCATCGAGAATGGCAAAGGCATGGTCAAGTGTGCGTCCACGCATAAAGGCTAAAGGTGCTACCTCTATGGTGCCATCTTCAAGATAAGTAAGCAGTTTTTGTGCAGGCAGCATGTCGCGAAGGGCGTCGTAGAGAGGTTGAAGATAAGGGTCAAGCTTGTCTTTAAGGTCGCCGGGAAGAAAACCCAAATTTTCTCCTGCTTCAACTGCCGGCCGGGTTAAAATGATGCGTTTGACCTCCTTGTTTTTAAGGGCTCTTACTGCCAAAGCTACTGCAGTATATGTTTTCCCTGTGCCGGCCGGGCCGATAGCAAACACCATGTCGTTTTTCATGGAACTTTCTACCAGCATTCGCTGATTAACGGTTCGCGCCCTCACCTGCAATCCATGATTGCCATATACCAGTACATCGCTGTTTTCTTTTAGCCTCACCTGGTCATACATCTGGTCGCTGTCGGAGCCGATTATTTCGTAAATATCATTTTCGGTGAGCCGGCCAAATTGATCGAAATGTACTAATATGAGCCCGAAAAGATGATCGAAAACCTCAATGTCGTTTTTTTCGCCCACTAACTTCAGAACATCACCCCGCGCAATAATTTTCAATCGAGGGAAGCGGTTTCTAAGCAAATTGAGGTAACGATCATTGGGACCGTAAATTTCAAGTGGGCTATATGATTCAATAGAAATGATTCTTTCGTTCATTCAATAGTATTGACAAAGGTGTAAAGGTGCTACGCTAATGTTTTTCGTATTTTTGAAGCACAAAATTATACCAAAAAACAGCGCCGTAAAGCATAAAAAATGGCAATTATAACACTTACTAGCGATTGGGGACTCAAAGATCATTACCTGGCTTCAGTGAAAGGTGCACTGCTTGGTAAAATGCCTGATGCCATTATAGTGGATATCACTCACCTTATACCGCCTTTCGATATTGGCCAGGCATCCTTCATCCTGCGTAATTGTTGGAAATCATTTCCAAAGGGCACTGTGCATATTGTTGGCATAAATACTGAAGCCAGTCTTCAAACCCCTCATGTGGCTATCGCCATGGAAGGACATTACTTTATCGGTGCTGATAACGGGATTTTTGGCTTAATATTTGACCGTCAACCTGATGCTATTGTTGAGCTCGAAATACCTCAGGACGGGTACACTTTTACATTTAGTACGCGTGATGTATTTGTAAAAGCAGCTGTGCATCTGGCAAGGGGAAGGGACATTGAAGAACTGGGCGAAAGCCGCCATACCCTGAATGTGAAAGAACATTTTAATCCTGTTATTAATGAACAGGGAATATCCGGGAAAATTATTTATATCGATAGGTACGAAAACGTATTTACAAATATTTCCAAAGAGCTGTTTTTGAAAGTTGTGGCGAATCGAAAATTTTCAATAGAGCTCGGTTATACAAGGTATAAATTGACTCGTATTTCAGAGGCTTATGGAGATGTCCCTGAGGGAGAAATTTTAGCCCTATTTTCTTCAACAGGTTTGTTGCAAATAGCCATCAATAAAGGAAACGCGGCCGGTTTGCTCGGGCTCTCCCTTGATCAGGCGGTAAGAATAGTTTTTCAAAGCTCCTAAATGCTTTTTAGAACTAGAATGCTCAGGGTTGGAAATTTGTGGCAATTGCTGAAGCTGGCAATCAGGTTTTACTCCCTGCAGCGGTATTTTAAAAAGCTATTTACTACAGAAATAAATCCTTTATTTTCAGGTGTTTATAATTTTTTACCAGAGACTCAGGTTAAAAGATTAAGGTATCGGGTTAAGAATTATACAGTAACTCTCGCGCCTTTTTTTGGTTCATTGCTTTATGAATTGCATAATCGGAAACCTGACAGCAAGCAACGCCGTCTGCTGGCACTGGCCGGGGCAGCCACTGCATTCTTCGATATGATTTACGATGAAAACTGGAAGGGGGAATCTCTTATTGTGTTTCCTCCTCAGGAATCCGATGACCCTGTTGGAAAATTGTTATACAGTCTATATCACATGATTATGAAGGAAGCTCCTATGCCCGATGGGTTGTTGAGGTGGATTAATCATATTAGTAAGATAGAGCATGAGAGTTGCCAACAAAAAGGGATCCTGAACCGGAAAGAATTAGAAAGAATAACCTATTTGAAAGGAGCTGCCGGGTTAATGGTATTTAGGCACCTACTGCCAGTAGAGGTTAAAAAGGAGGAGGAGGAAGCCCTTAGGGTTGCCGGAGCTGCAATTCAGCTTATGGATGATATGGCCGATGTTTGGCAGGACCTCCAGGAGGGAATAACCACCCCTGCCTCTTATTTCCCCTCACCTTTTGTTTTTGCTCAACACATTGAGAGTTTATTTGAAGAAATCTACGCCAAACTGATAACAGCTGGTTTCAGTAAGCCTTTGGTTTTCCGGTTTTGTTTTACGCTTTACGCTGCTTTTCTGGTTGGTAAGGTGCATGCCCAGCGACTTACTTTTTATTTAGAAAAAACGGGTAAACCCCTCGCAACACTTACAAAACCTGAAGTAGTGCTGAAATCGGATATAGGCTTCTGGGTGATCTACTTTAAACAAATTATAAAATTCAGGATCGTCGATCAGAAGATAAAATAAATGTATTTAAAATATATATTTGCAATCGATTTCGCAATCAATTTCACCAAAATCCAATAGTATATGAGAAAACCCCTTTACCTTGCCAGTTTCTTGGTTGTTCTGGCCTTCGGAGTATTGAATGGTCAGGAGTTTAATTATTCCGACAGCTGGGATAAACCCGGCATCAACCTCAAATATTCCGGTGTTGATGCTGTTAAGCTTAATTTTTCAATGAAGGGCTTTCGCCTTGAGGATTTTGACCTTAAGGGGGAAGCCATGAAAAACATCATTTTTGATGAGTTTTTTGTACCAGCAGACGAAGGAATGCCCAATTTGCCCACAGCCAGTCGCATGATCGCCATTCCCAAAGGTTCTGTCCCGCGTATAACCATTACCGCAATGCGTGATGAGTCAATACGGGATATAAATATTGCGCCTGCGCCCCGCCTTCCACTCGACAACGATCCCAACCCTTTGGTGTATGAAAAAGACATGCGTTATTACAGCAAGAATGCTTTTTTCCCTGCCGAACCTGTTATGATTTCTGAGGTCAGTCAATTGAGGGGGGTGGATTATGTGCATGTAGCTTTTTGTCCTTTTCGGTATAATCCTGTAACAAAGGAGTTGCGCATCATTCGCGATATAAAGGTTGAAATTAATTTTGAAGGGGGCACCGGCCACTTTGGCGATGATCGGCTCCGCTCCCGCTGGTTTGACCCTATTCTTGAAGATGCTTTTCTCAACTCTGAGTCATTACCCAAAATGGATTACGATGCCCGCGTTCGAAACCTGGCTTCTTCGCCCACAGAAGAAACCGGTGCCGAATATCTTATCATTACACCCACCAGCGCACCCTTCCTGCAGTGGGCCGATTCCATCCGGCGTTGGAGAGTGAGAGAAGGTATTTCTACTTTAGTAAAAACCGTTACTGATGTAGGTGGCAATACCACTACTGCCATTGAAAACTATATCAATAACGCCTATAATACCTGGACTGTACCCCCTGCTGCTGTCCTGCTTTTGGGCGATTATGGAACTGATGGAACTATTAATATTATTTCTCCCATTTACAACAACTATTGTGCTTCGGATAATATCTATGCCGATGTCAATGGAGATCATTTGCCTGATATTATTTTAGCACGCATTACGGCCAATAATGCCACTCAACTGGAAACCATGGTTTCCAAGGGTATCAAATATGAGCGCAACCCGCCCACCAGTGCCTATTTCTACAGCCATCCCATCACTGCCCTGGGTTGGCAGACCGAAAGATGGTTTCAGATTTGTTCTGAATCAGTAGGGGGTTATTTTGCCAATGTTCATGGAAAGACACCTGTTCGAATCAACGAAATTTATTCAGGGACCCCGGGAACAGTCTGGTCAACAGCCACCAATACCAGCACAGTAGTAGATTATTTTGGGCCTAACGGGCAGGGATATATTCCTCAGTATCCAAACCAATTGGGGGGATGGACAGGGGGAAATGCCACGATGATTAACAATGCAATTAACACCGGTTCATTTTTACTTCAACATCGGGATCATGGTATGGAAACCGGCTGGGGTGAGCCATCCTACACCAATACCAATATCGACGGGCTGACAAATACCGACCTTACCTTCATTTTCTCCATTAATTGCCTCACTGGTAAGTACAACTGGAGCAGTGAATGCTTTACAGAAAAATTTCATCGTTATCGCTACAACAACATTAACAGTGGTGCACTAGGTGTAATTGGCGCCACAGAAGTATCCTACTCATTTGTTAACGACACTTATGTATGGGGGATGTACGACAACATGTGGCCTGATTATATGCCAACTTACGGAACAACCCCTGCTTCAAGAGGTCTTTTACCCGCTTTTGGAAATGCTGCCGGTAAAATTTATCTTTCCACTTCCAGCTGGCCTTACAACACGAGCAATAAAGAAGTAACTTATCATCTATTTCACCATCACGGCGATGCCTTCCTACGTCTGTTTAGCGAAGTACCTCAAAACCTTACTGTGCTGCATGACCCGGTATTGGTGGCAGGTTCTACAACTTTCACTGTTACGGCCAATGCCGGAAGCTTTATCTGTCTTACTGTGAATGATCAGATTATTGGCACTGCCAACGGAACCGGTGCTCCCGTTCAAATTACCATTCCTGCCCAGGTCCCCCCTGATCAGATGAGAGTCACAGTTACCAAGCAAAACTATCGCCGTTATTCTGCTCTGGTCAATATTGTTCCGGCAAGTGGGCCATATATTGTGTATAACAATGCCACTATTTCTGACCCTGCACCCAATGGCAACAATAATGGCATGATGGATTATGCAGAAACCAATTTGCTTAACGTAACTCTTAAAAATGTAGGCTCACAGCAGGCTACCAATGTTATCGCCACGCTCTCAACCACCGACCCTTTTATCACCATTACTGATAACACCGAAAATTTTGGTGTCGTCGACCCCAATAGCACTGTTACCGTTCCTAATGCGTTTACTTATAGTGTAGCGAACAATATTCCCGATGGTCGTGTAGTGATTTTCCAGTTGAACATCGTCAGCGGGGCAAATAACTGGAGCAGCAGCTTTAGCATTACTGCTCATGCCCCTGCATTTACTATCGGCAATCTTACAGTACAGGACAATGGTCCCGCATGCAACAACGATGGTATTCTCGACCCGGGTGAAACAGCTAATCTCTTAATTCAGGTTACAAATTCGGGTACCAGTGCTGTTTCCAATGTTATCGGTGTGCTCTCTGTTGTGGGTGGAAGTAGCCCATATTTAACCATCAATAACAATTCCTCAGTAATCAATCCTTTGAATGCTGGAGCTAGTGGCAATGCAGTATTTAGTGTGACCGCCAATCCAACAACACCTTTAGGAACCCCGGTAAACCTTAATTTCAATGTTAGCGGCGGAGCATCAGGTCAGTACAGTGCCTCTTCCACCAAGCAGGTAGTCATTGGGCTTATTCCGACTTTCGTGATGTCGAATACTACCGTAAATACTTGCACCGGTAATTTTTATGATTCGGGTGGTGAAACGGGAACGTACCAAAACAATGAAAATTATACTATGACGTTCAATCCGGGAACCTCTGGAAATAAGGTGAAGGCACAGTTCTTAAGTTTTGAAACAGAATCAGGCTATGATTATTTGTATATTTATGATGGTCCAAGTACCGCCTCTCCGCAGGTAAGCGGCAGTCCTTTCCATGGTACAACAAGTCCGGGGACTATTATTGCATCCAATACCAATACGAGTGGTGCTCTTACGTTCCGTTTCACCTCTGATGGCAGCATTACGAAACAAGGCTGGAAAGCTGCCATTTCATGTGAAAGCACCGGACCAGTTCCTACCATCAATTTTACAGCATCACAAACCATTATTTGTGAAAACAACAGCGTCAACTTTACCGATAATTCAACCAATAATCCTACAAGCTGGTCGTGGAGTTTTCCGGGAGGTACGCCTTCTTCGTCAACACAGCAAAATCCTTCGGTTACTTATACCACAACCGGTACTTATGATGTAAGCCTCACTGCCTCCAATCAATATGGCAGTGGTTCCTTAACAAAAACATCCTATATAACGGTTAATCCTGTGCCCGGAGTTCCCGGCACCCCAACCGGCAATAGCCAGTTGTGCCAGGGAAGTTCACCAACTTCCTATACTACCACGGGTACACCTGCTGCTCTCAATTACGTTTGGTCGCTTGAACCTGCTTCTGCGGGTACTATAAGCGGAAATGGCATTGTTGCCACTATTACCTGGAATTCCTCATTTATCGGAACTGCCTCATTGAAAGTAAAAGGCACAAATAACTGTGGTGAAGGGCCGTGGTCTGCTCCGCTTAATATAAATGTGGATATAGCTCCGCTTCAGCCTAATCAGCCGAGCGGGCCCGATTACATTTGTCAGGATAGTCCCAATACGGAATATCTTACTGACCCTGTGGTTGGTGCCACATCGTATGAATGGGCGGTGGAACCCGCCAATGCGGGTAATATTACTGGAGTATGGACCATGGGAGTTGTTGATTGGGATCCTGCTTTTAGTGGTGCTGCACAAATAAAGGTAAAAGCCATTAATTCATGTGGGGTGAGCAACTGGTCGGTAGCCCGGGCGGTTACTGTTGAGGCTTTGCCAACCGCTTTCAATACAACAGGTGGTGGAAACCTTTGCCCGGGTGGCACTGGTCTGCCTGTTACCCTTAACGGTTCACAACTGAATGTAAACTACACCCTTTATCTGGATGGCGTTTCTACCGGAACCACTTTGCCCGGAACAGGAAATGTATTGACCTTTAATAATTTAACTCAACCAGGTACTTACACCATTATGGGTGTATCTTTGAATGGATGTCAGAATTCTATGAATGGCAGTGCCCAGATAGTATTGCTGGAGCTTGCAGGCCAGGCTGGTACCCCCACGGGACCCTCATATATCTATATCCCATTGACTCCGGTTAGCGAATATCTGACATCGGGTGCCTCTAATGCTACCAGCTACGAATGGAATCTTGAGCCTTCTAATGCAGGAACCATTGCTGGCAATGGTACTGTAGCCTCGGTGTCCTGGAATACCCTGTTTATGGGTCAGGCTCTCTTAAAAGTGAGGGGATTGAATGAATGTGGTCCAGGCCCGTATTCAGAAGCACTCAACATAACCCTTGACAACAATGTAGGTGTATCTGGAGCCACATCTCAAACTCTGCGTATATATCCTAATCCTGTTTCAAAGGTGCTGACGGTGACTTTGCCAGACACCAAAGGACAAGCCATAGTCTGTCTTCTCAATGCACCTGGTGAAAAGGTTTGGGAGGCCCTTCACGACTTTTCAGATAGCGGAAGTTTCACTATCGATGTGTCAGGTATTGCCTCAGGGACTTATCTTATAAAGATTGAGACGGAGACCCAAACCTGGCAACAAAAAGTGGTTATTCTTCATTAAATAATAATTGGGCTAATGTTCAAAGACCCGGTGCTTCAAAGTGCCGGGTCTTCTTTTTATTTAAAAAAAGAGCGGCCTGTAGCCGCTTCTGCCAAGAGGTCGGGATGACTGGACTCGAACCAGCGGCCTCCACGTCCCGAACGTGGCGCGCTAACCAACTGCGCTACATCCCGCTATTATAAACACAATGAGCCTGTTGAACAGGCCTCATTTTTGTGCGCCCACCTGGACTTGAACCAGGGACCTACTGATTATGAGTCAGTTGCTCTAACCGACTGAGCTATAGGCGCAAGTAAAAGTCAATGGACTTTTCGGACTGCAAAATTAAATAATCCATTTACAATCGCCAAATAACTCAGTAAAAATCCTCAGAAGCGTGGTTCTTATTAACAGAGAAGCCTGCAAGAAAATTGATATCCAGCAGGCTTCTGATGATGTTGTAGGTTAACGATGGTTGGTTTTAGCCTATTTGTTTAACTGTGGCCATCTCCCCGGGGTATAGGGTGCCCCCAATGCTTCCAATTGTGCTTCAATAGCAGGGATTTCCAGGTTGTTTAAGGTCTTCAATTTTTCATATAAGGGAGTGAAGACTTCCAGTATAATTTCGTGATCGTTAATCATGGTATTGGTGGGAGCGGATGTTGAGCTCCAATGGCTATAGACGAGATTATTGAGCCGGTCACGCAGGCTGGGGGGCTGGTTTTCGTTTCGTTTTGATAATCCCTCATCTCCTTTAAATGCAATCTGAATGATATCCAGCTCTTTTTGCAGTGATTTAATTTTTGTCCTCAATTCGAAGGGTGCATTAGGTGTCAGGTCTGCAGCATTTTTAAGAGAACTAATTCTCTTCTCCAGGTCATCAGCGATTTGGAATGCGCCCATCACCACCCTTGCTGTTTCCTGAAAGCGTCGATGAAATTCCTTGTATTTAGCCAATGCTTCAGCGCTCATTTGATCGTTTTTCAGAGTTTTTACTTCAAAACTTACCGGTCCTGCTAATGGTCTGATAGAATCACGCACTACCAGGCTCATTTCCACCTGATAGATTCCGGGAGGTACCAGCATAGCACTGCCGGCATCGGCAAATTCGTTGCTACCGGGCCTCACGGGAAACATAGCCGGATAGCGCAAATCCCAAACCTTCCGGTTTATTCCTTGAGAAGGTTTTTCTTTTAAACGGCGAATAACCTGCCCTTCTGCGTTTTTTATAGTAAATTCCAGATAGGGCTTTTCTTCATCATCCTCTGCTTTGAGCCTTTCATAGGGGGGGTATTCAATGTCTTTCTTCTTTTTCCATAAATCTTTTTCCTGGTCTTTACGCTGTTGGCGAAGGGTTTTGGGAGTTTCTTTTAGATACCATGTAAAAACTGCCCCAACGGGAGGATTCGGGTTAGTGTAATACGTGGAACCCTGTCCATATTTGGTGCCGCTTTGTACATAAGCTAAAGCAGGTTTTATAGGAAAAATCAGGGCTTCGGTATCCAGTTTGGTGGTACTGAGTCCTCTCAGGGGCGAATAGTCTTCAAGGATATAAAAACCCCTGCCAAAAGTGGCTATCACCAGGTCATTTTCTCTTTTTTGAATTGCCATATCCATAACGCATGTGGTAGGTAAGCCGGCGGAAAGTTTTGTCCATATGCGGCCTCCATTGCTGCTGAACCACACACCAAACTCAGTTCCAACAAAAAGTAAATCTTTGTCAACATGGTCTTCTGCAATACAATATACAGTACCCCGCTGGGGAAGGTTGGCGGTGATGGCTTGCCAGGTTTTCCCTTTATCAGTGCTTTTGAGAACGTAGGGTTTTAAATCGTTTTGTTTTCTGCCGTCGAAGCAAGCATAAACCACGTTTTCATCGTGTTGGGAGGCCAGGATATACGCTACATAAGTCATATCCGGTACACCCGGAAATTTCTCGTATTTTACCCAGTTTTGACCCCCATCCATGCTTACCTGAATCAGTCCATCATCGGTACCTACATAGAGCAATCCTTCTCTTACAGGAGATTCGTCCAGGGCTACTATATTACCATAGAAGGAGGTTGATGCATTTTTTGCTACGGCCTCAGGCGATTGAATTTTTCCGAATACTGGAAGTTTATTTCTGTCTAATTGTCGGGTTAAGTCAGGGCTGACCACTTGCCAGGTGTCCCCCCGGTCGTCGGAGCGGAAGAGTTTATTTGCTGCAAAATAAAGCCGATGTGGATGGTGGGGGCTTACAATGATGGGTGAATTCCAATTCCAACGATAAGCCTCGCCGGCAGGAGGTTGTGGCTGTATATCAATGGCTTCACCTGTACGTCTGTCGTAGCGAACCAAGGCGCCATACTGGGCCTGGGCGTAAACGATATTGGGGTCAGATGGATCGATTACCGTTTCGAAACCATCCCCCCCCTGCGTAACAAACCAATCATCACTTACTGTTGCAGTGCGGAGTGTGCGGCTGGGCCCACCCATGCTATTGTTATCCTGAGTTCCTCCAAACACATAATAGAAAGGCTCAGAATTATCAACACTTACCCTGTAGAATTGGGTTACAGGCAGGTTTTCTTTATGGTCCCAATGGTTGCCCCCGTCGAAGGTCTCGTATATACCTCCATCACCTCCAATAATCATATGATTGGTATTGGCGGGGTCTATCCATAAGGCGTGGTCATCTACATGGCGTTTGTCGTTACCCAAAGCTTTCCAAGTGCGTCCACCATCGGTGGTTACCTGGGTTATAGTTTCGACAGAATAAACTTTATTTTCATCCTTAGGGTCACAAAATATCCGGTTATAGTATTGAGGAGAAGGACTAACATAGTTGCTCATTTTAACCCATGATGCACCTCTGTTGGTAGTGCGGAAAAATCCACCCGTTTCGCCTTCGGCTTCTATGATTGCATAAACAATGTCAGGATTAACAGGAGAAATAGCCAACCCGATGCGCCCAACATCGCCAGAGGGAAGGCCGTTGGTAAGCTTATTCCAGGTTTTCCCGGCATCGGTCGATTTGTATATAGCTCCTTCGGGTCCTCCGTCGATCAGCGTCCAGACATGACGGCGACGTTGATATGAGGCAGCATATAAAACATCGGGATTGCGAGGATCCAATACAATATCGGTAACGCCAGTATTTTCACTTATATCCAGAATTTTTGTCCATGTGTTTCCTCCATCCGTGGTTTTGTATAATCCTCGATCGCCACCCGGTCCCCACAAAGGGCCCTGAGCAGCTACATAAACTACATCCCCGTTGCGGGGATCGATAACAATTCGTCCAATATGCTCGGAGTTTTTGAGACCCATGTTTTTAAACGAAGCACCTCCGTCGGTCGATTTATACACCCCATCTCCGTATCCTATTGCCCGTTGTGAGTTATACTCACCTGTACCTACCCAAACTACATTGGGATTGGTAGGGTCTATTTCTACATCAGCAATACTCCAGGAACCGTAATTATCGAAGATGGGTTCGTAGGTAATACCTGCATTATTCGTTTTCCAGACATTGCCAGCGGCAACAGCCACATAATATTCGAAAGGATTATTAGGATTTACAGCAAAATCAGCAATTCGGCCCGAGGCAAAGGCAGGGCCTATTCCCCTCCATTTCAAACCAGATAAAATACCTGATTTAAGTGTGTCAGACTTTACCGATGCATCTTTTCTTTGACCCCGTACGGCCTGTGTGGCTGCCAGCACGATTAGCAGCCAAATCATTGTTCTTGTGATTAAGTTTTTCATTGGTGTAGGATTCTATTGTTTGGCAATGCAATATACAAAAAGCCCCGTGATAGGCTGGGGCTTCCGAAAAATACGTTTATGAAAAACCAAAATGGCTTCTTATAACAAATCATTGGCCAAATTGGCCAGTTCTGAGCGTTCTCCTTTTTCAAGCTTTACGTGAGCATAAATGGGATGTTTTCTGACTTTATCCACCAGATAAGAGAGCCCGTTGGACTGAGTGTCGAGATAAGGCGTATCAATTTGATAAATATCGCCGGTAAAAATTATTTTAGTGCCCTCGCCTGCGCGGGTGATGATGGTTTTTACTTCGTGAGGCGTGAGATTCTGGGCTTCATCAACAATAAAGCAAATGTTCGAAAGACTACGTCCTCGGATAAATGCCAGCGGTGAGATAACAATCTTTTCGTTTTGCAGCATTTCGTCGTAGGCTTTGTATTCTTTATCACGTTCACCGTATTGGTTTTTTATGAATTTCAAATTGTCGTAGAGTGGCTCCATGTAAGGGCTAATTTTCTCGGCAGCATCTCCTGGAAGGAAACCCAGCTCTTTGTTGCTTAAGGGAACAATGGGACGGGCCAGGTAAATTTGTTTGAACAATCGTCGTTGCTCTAATGCCCCGGCAAGGGCTAAGAGTGTCTTACCGGTACCGGCCACGCCAATCAGGGTTACCAGTTTTACATTGGGATTCATGATGGCATGTAAAGCAAACACCTGTTCAGGGTTTCGAGGCATGATGCGCTGAACAGCCTGCTTATCAATGCGTTCAATCATCCCGCTTATGGGATTGTAAAAAGCGAGGGTAGGATCAGCATTTTCATCACCATTTTGTAAAATATAGTAGTAGTTCGGAACAGGTTCTTTTTCGCCGATTTCCGACGGTTTGCAATATCCTTTTTCCCAAAGTTTGGCCAATGCCTTCACGCTCACCTTGGATAAGATTCGTTTACCGGTATCCAGGCTTTCAATGTCCTTAATTTTACCTGTTTCGTAGTCTTCGGCCTGCAACCCCAGTGCCTTGGCTTTGATGCGAAGATTGATGTCTTTTGAGACCAATATTACCTTTCTATCAGGGTATTGCTGGCTAAGAATGAGTGCAGCATTTAAAATGCGGTGATCGTTTTTATAGCCTCCAAAGATATGTTGAATGGTTTGAGCATTGTGCTCGTCGAGTATTACTTTGAGGCTACCCGCCCCAGGTTGTCCGAGTTGTATCCAATCGTTCAGGTTGCGTTTAAGAGAAAGCTTATCCATCTCACGAATAAACTCCCTGGCTTCGTAGTTTTTTGTTTCATTCCCTTTTTTGAAATTGTCCAGTTCTTCAAGCACTGTGATGGGAATGGCAATATCATTGTCCTGGAAGCTATAGATAGAGCGGTGGTTGTAAAGGATTACTGAAGTATCGAGAACGAAAATCTTGCGTTTTCCGTTTTTACCATTCTTGCGTACTTTAGTTTCCTCATTGGGTGTAATTTCCATGGCAAATAAATTTTAGCAGGTAATTTTAAGTCCTGCTAAGTTAAAGGAAATTATAAGCCGCAACTAAATACTTTAATAGTCCGACAGCACTTTTCTGAGATTATCAAATTTGTGGTTGTAATCGCGCATGGAGCGACGGATGAGGTCTAATGCCTCTTCACGGCCAAAGATGTGGGTTACTTCAGCATTGCGTTTGTCGGCTCCGGGGATGTCTTTGTAGGTAAGAAAATAATGTCTGAGTCGTTCTATTACCAGCGCAGGAACGTCTTCTATGTCTTGATATTGGTCGTAAACAAGGTCATTTTGTAAAACGGCAATTATTTTATCGTCGCTTAAGTTCCCATCGACCATACGAAGGCCACCAATAGGTCGGGCAGATACTAAAATATCGCCATGGCTGATTTCTTTTTCGGTGAGAATACAAATATCCATGGGATCTCCATCTCCTTTAATATCAGGACGTCCGGTTTTGTCGGCTGCAAGGGCAGCAACCTCGTCACCGCTGAAAGTTTGAGGAATAAAACCATAAAGGGCCGGCACAAGACTAGAATAGCGTTGGGGTCTGTCGATTCGGAGATAGCCTGTGGCTTTATCAACTTCATACTTGACCGTGTCGGTGGGTACCATTTCAATGAAAGCAGTTACAATTTCCGGTGCCATCGCCCCAATCTCCACTCCATGCCAGGGATGTGATTTGTACCTTAATCCCATCAGTTTTCCAATGGGGTCCATTAATGATGCCATAACGTTTAGAATTTTGGTAGATAAAATTTTTCAATAAATTTTCAGTATCAATAAAACATTTATCTTTGCCTATGCGTTCAACTTACCCTGCAATGCTTTTCAAAGGTCTTAAAAGCCACAGATGTTTACCAGGTCGGCCAGCAGCCTTTCCTTTCGAGAAGCAGCGGAGGGTTGTGTCTTTTTGTACTTTAAACATTTTGTAATGAAAAAAAGTTTCAAAAAACTGTCTCGATTCGCACTTTTAGCGCTATTAGCAGCTATTATGGCCGTTGGATGTGTTCCTCAAAAAAAAATCAAGTACTTTCAATCCATGGCAGGGAAGGAAAATATTAACCAATTTGAATTTGCCCCCCGGCCGGATTATAAAGTTAAAGTGGGAGACAACCTGTATATTAAGGTTCAGAGCCTTGATGAAAAAACCTACAAGTTTTTTAACTACGACGATGCTAATCGCTCTATGTCATCGGCCTATACAGAAGCAAGTATCTATTTGAGCTCCTACACAGTTAACGACTCGGGTTACATACAATTTCCTTTTGTAGGAAAAATTCAGGTAGAAGGGCTGACAGTTGAACAAATCAAATCCAAACTGCAGGATATTATTGATCAATACCTCAAAGAGACTACTGTTGTTGTGAAACTGGTGAATTTTAAAATTACGATTTTGGGAGAGGTTAAAAATCCAGGGACTTACCTTATCTATCAGGATAAAATCAATATGTTTGAGGCACTGTCGAAAGCCGGAGACCTTACCGTATTTTCAAATAAAAACAAAGTAGTTCTTGTAAGACAAACGCAAAAGGGTGCTGAATTGCACAGGATAAGCCTAACTCATAAGGATTTTCTTGAATCGCCTTATTTTTACCTGTTGCCGAATGATATCATATACGTGGAACCCCTCCGTGGAAAACAATTTGCCTTCGCTGACTTCCCCTACACTTTATTGTTTTCTACTATCACTACTACACTCCTCATACTCAATTATTTTAAGAAATAAGTATAAGTGTCTAACTCTTAAAGTCTTGAAAAAGTGGTTAATAATAATCTGAATTTTGACGAGCTTCAGCAACAGGAAGAAAGCATTGATCTGAAGCAGATATTTTTCAAATTTTTCCATTACTGGTATTTTTTCGCTCTCACCATTTTCGTGGCATTGGTTATAGCCTTTTTGTTCAACAAATATACCCGACCGGTTTATGAGGTATCGACAACGGTACTTATTCAAGATAAAACAAACAAAGAGTTAAATGCTCAGGCACTTATGGGACTGGGCTTTTTGGGTACCCAGCAAAATGTGCAAAACGAATTAGGAATTCTTAAAAGCTACACCCTTGCTGCCGAGGCAGTAAAAGCACTTAATGTAAATGTAACTTATTTTTCGGAAAACAACTTTATTACCAAGGAGTTATACAAAAAGTCTCCGTTCACGGTATATTACGACAGTACTCATCCACAGCCTGTAAACCTGAGGTTTTATGTTACTATATTGAATAGCAGGCAATTTAAACTTGAAACCGAAGGAGAGAATGTAAAACTCTATGACTTTTCGAATAACCGTTTCTTAGAAAAGGAAAACCAGGAAACCATTGAGGCTAAAGCCATCAATATTAGTAAAACCTATGACTTTGGCGATGAAGTTTCCAGTGAATTCTACAAATTTAAAGTATTGCTCAATTTTAATTTCAATCCTGATGAGCATATCAATAAAAGAATGTTCTTCACTTTCAACGATTTGCCGGGATTGGTACGGGAACTATCCAACATGAAGATAGAGCCTATCAACCGCGAGGCTTCTATTCTGGAGATTAAAGCCAAAGGTACACATATAGAGAAAACCGTTGATTTTCTGAACACTCTGACATCAAAATATTTAGAGCGGGGATTGAACCGCAAGAACATGATTGCCACAAAAACAATCGAGTTTATAGACAGAGAACTGATTGGTATCCGCGACTCTTTGAGCCTTGCTGAATCTCAACTGGAGGGATTCCGAAAAGAAACCAAAATCATGCAACTCGATTTCGAGGCACAGCAAGTTTTTACCTATTTAAAAGACTTAGACAAGCAAAGGGCAGAACTGCTGGTCAAAAATAAATATTATAACTACCTCAAAGAGTATTTGCAGACCAAAGAAGATATTAACGATATTATTGTCCCTTCAGCCATTGGTATTGATGACCCTGTCTTGGCCGAGCTAATTAAAAATCTGACGGCACTCTATGAGGAAAAGGCCGCTTTGCTCCTTAATTCCACTCCTCGTAACCCCGCCATTGTGCAGGTGGAAAGCAAGATTAAAAATGCACGGCTCAACCTCATCGAAAACATTAGCAATATTATCAGCACTTCCCAGATTGCTCTCAAGGATATAGAACAGAGGGTGGCTTTGATGAATTCTCGTATCAACCAATTGCCCACCAGTCAGCGGAAATTGTTAAATTTTGAGCGGGAATTTAACTTACAGAACAGTCTGTTTACATTTTTATTGCAAAAGCGTGCTGAGGCACAGATTACAAAGGCATCAAACCTGCCCGACAACGAAATTATTGACCAGGCCAGGGCTGAAGGACAGAGCCCTATTTTCCCCAAGAAAGGACTCAATTATTTGATAGCCTTGATCTTAGGGTTTGTATTGCCTGCTTCCTATGTTTATTTGAAAGACTTCATGAACGACAAAATCATGGAGAAAAAAGACATAGAGCGTGTAACCAAATTGCCCATTATTGGCCACATTCCACACTCCTTAAAGGAGACCAAAATGGTAGTAGCAGAATCGCCCAAATCAAGTATCTCGGAAGCTTTCAGGGGAGTGCGAACCAACTTGCAGTTTTTGTCGAAAGACAAAGAAAAGTTTACGGTCCTCATAACTTCTGATATTGTGAGTGCCGGTAAAACTTTTACAGCCATCAATCTGGCTACCATTTTGTCACTTTACGATAAAAAAGTGGTTTTAATTGGTTTCGACTTGCGTAAGCCAAAGCTCTATCAAGATTTCGGGCTTTCCAATACTGAGGGTGTAAGTTCTTACCTTATTGGTAAAAGTCAGATAGAAGATATCATACAACAGACTCAGATCGAAAATCTGGATGTAGTGATGGCCGGCCCAGTGCCTCCCAATCCTGCTGAGTTGATTGCTTCGCCCAAAACAGATACACTTTTTGCTGAGTTGAAGAAAAGATACGATTTTATCATTATTGATACTCCTCCTGTGGGAGTGGTTACTGATGCCTTCCTGCTCACTAAATATTCCGATCATAACGTTTTTGTAGTTCGTCAGGGTGTTACAAATAAGAAGGTATTTGCAAGTATTATTCAGGATATAGAAAGCAGGAAGATCGCCAACTTTGTTATCCTGGTTAACGATGTGAAACTGGCCAAGAGTATTTATGGCTATGGATACGGCTATGGCTATGGTTATGGATACGGTTATGGTTATGGCTATGGTTATGGATACGGCTATGGCTATGGTTATGGCTACTATTCAGACGATAAGGAGGTTGAAAAGGAATCCTTGCTCAAGCGTATTTTTAAGAAATCGTGATTATCAGGAAATTAATAATACCCCAAAGCCATCCTTCCATGGGTGGCTTTTTTTATAGGGCATTTTGTAACTTTGCGCATGCAAAAAGTCATGGAATCATCAAAAGGAACGATCCGGATAAATCATCTCAGGGAACTAGAAGCCGAGGCCATTTATGTAATAAGAGAGGTGGCCGCCCAGTTTGAGCGTCCGGTATTGCTGTTTTCAGGAGGTAAAGATTCCATTGTTCTTGTTCACCTCTCCCTGAAAGCCTTTTGGCCTGCTCCATTACCTTTTCCGCTTCTGCATATCGATACGGGTCACAATTTCCCGGAAACCATAGAGTATCGCGACAGATTAGTAGAGCGTATTGGTGCAAGGCTTATTGTAGGGTCGGTGCAGGAAAGCATAGATAAAGGACGGGTAAAGGAAGAAACCGGATACAATGCCAGTCGCAACGTTTTGCAGACTACTACCTTGCTCGATACTATTGAACAATACAAGTTTGATGCTGCCATGGGAGGAGCCCGACGCGACGAAGAAAAGGCAAGGGCCAAGGAAAGGTTTTTTTCACATCGCGACGAGTTCGGTCAGTGGGATCCTAAAAATCAGCGCCCTGAGCTCTGGAACATTTTCAACGGGAAAAAACATTTAGGGGAGCATTTTAGGGTATTTCCGATAAGCAACTGGACGGAAATGGATGTCTGGCAATACATTTATCTCGAGAAAATTGAAATGCCAAGTATTTACTTCACTCATCGGCGCAAAGTATTTTGCCGCGATGGCGTGTGGTTGGCCTATGCCCCATTTATGAAACTGAAGCCAGAAGAAAAAATTGAAGAAAAGGAAGTGCGCTGTCGGACTATTGGAGATATTACCTGTACAGGCCTGACACTCTCTCAAGCCGACGACCTGGAAGATATCATTGAAGAAATTGCCGCTTCGCGTGTAACCGAAAGAGGCTCTCGTTGGGACGATAAGCGCTCCGATGCTGCCATGGAAGATCGTAAAAAGGAAGGATACTTTTAAAGTCATGACTCAAAACACTTCACGGGGTTACCTTGATATGGAGTTGCTGCGATTCACAACCGCAGGCAGCGTGGATGATGGGAAAAGTACCCTTATTGGTCGGCTACTTTACGACAGCAAGTCCATATTTGAAGACCAATTGGAAGCTGTAAAAAAAGCCAGTTTACAAAAAGGCGACGAGCACATCAACCTTGCTTTATTTACTGATGGTCTGCGTTCGGAGCGCCAGCAGGGTATAACCATTGATGTTGCCTATCGCTATTTTCATACCCCAAAAAGAAAGTTTATTATAGCCGATACTCCGGGCCATATTCAATACACACGCAATATGGTAACAGGGGCCTCGACGGCACATGCCGCAGTCATACTGGTGGACGCCCGTAACGGAGTTACCGAACAGACCCGCCGTCATTACTATATCGCCTGGCTTCTGGGCATAAAACATATCATTGTCTGTATCAATAAAATGGACCTTGTCCATTACAGCGAGGAGGTTTTTCTTCATATATTAAACGATGTTAACTTAATTGGGGACAAGCTTCCCGGAGTTGACCTCCATTTTATCCCCATTAGCGCTTTGTTAGGTGATAACGTGGTTGAAGCTTCGGCTAATATGCCTTGGTATCAGGGGCCAACTCTCCTTCAGAAACTTGAATCTATTGATGTCAGAAATCATTTACATGAAAAACCCCTTCGGATGCCTGTGCAGTACGTTATTCGGCCCATTTCTGACAAGTATCACGATTACAGGGGCTATGCCGGCCGCATAGAATCTGGAACTCTTCGTGTGGGTGATGAAGTAATCATTCTCCCTTCAGGTATGTCTTCCCGCATCACTTCCATGCATGTTGGAGATACTTTTATTGAAGAAGCCATTCCTCCCATGTCGGTGGCTATCACCCTGGCAGATGATATTGATGTGGAAAGAGGTAATATAATCGTTCATCCTGGTAGTCAACCCCTCATTTCAAATGCTTTTGAGGCAACCATTTGTTGGATGAATCCGGTGCCCATGCATATTAATCAACTTTATACTATACGCCAGACAACCAGCGAGGCCAAATGTAAAATCTTAAATCAGCATTGTCGGATTGACATCAATAGCTTGGAGCAAAAACCTGGCGAGAATGAATTGAAAATGAATGAAATAGGTGTCTTTTCTTTAAAGGCTTCACGGCCTATGGTTTTCGATTCATACCGTCAAAACAGGGCAACCGGAAGTTTTATTTTGATTGACGAGGCAACCAACGAAACAGTGGGTGTGGGGATGATTCAATAATCTAAACTTTATGTGGCTCAGACTTATCCTTATTTTCGTTTTGGGTGTATTATTTCAACTCTCAGTCATCAATAATCTGAGTCTGGGGCCTTTTTTCAATCCCTTGGTTTATTCACTAATAATTTTGAAGCTGCCTTTCAAAACTCAGAATTGGGCATTGCTGATATGGGCGTTTGTGCTGGGTTTGACAATGGATATTTTCCAGAATTCGCATGGAATCAATGCCGCTGCCACTGTTTTCATGGCTTTTTCACGACCCTTTGTAATCAATCTCCTTACCTCCCAACGAGATTTCGGAGATGAAGATACCCCCTCCATCCGTGACAGAGGTACACAATGGTACATTTTTTATAGTTTGATTCTACTTCTTGTTCACCACTTTATTGTTTTCATTTTGGAAGAGTGGTCAGCATCTGGGCTCGGAATTATTTTCTTGAGGTCATTGCTGAGTGCAGGGTTGGCCTTTGGCCTTCTGCTTTTGGCCGAATATTTGTTTTTTGTAAATAAAAATTAGTGAAAGTTCCCGGGTTGGGGTTTGGGTAAAGGCAAAGCTCCTTTGCCAATTTCTACTTGTAGAGAAAGAATACCACTTACCTCAAACTTTGGATGCAGACTTTCAATAAGAAGCCGATAAGTGCCTTTTTCCCGGAAATAAATTTCGTACCACAATATCTGCTCCAAAACAAATCGGTCATTGATATAATTGCCTTTAGGCTGGCCGTCGAGAGTTTTTAACCATATACGCTTTTCTATTGTACGCTCTTCGCCTGAAGGAGAAACGAGAGTGGCTATTATGGGCAAATCGGATGTGGGGAAGCTTTGCTGGTAGGAGAGACGAATTTTAACGTGTCGGGCTTTATCTGATTTTAATCCATCAATGGGAAAACTGAGGGTATCAAATCGTTTCCAGGTGTGGTACTGAAATTTGTGTTCGTAACTTACAGTACGTGAACATGATAAAACTAACCAACCCAGAAGGATAAATAATAAACAGAGTTTTCGTTTCATTGGCTATTTTATTTAAGCAAAACAATTTCTGCTTCAACAGGATGATGGTCGCTAAAGCGGAATCCATCGAACCAGGTATGATGGTGAATGCATGAAATGTTGGGCGAAAGTATGAAAAAATCGATTGTGGTCACAGGGGTCTTACCTCTTTGGTAGGCTTCATCTACATTACGATTGGTAGGGAATTCCTTTTGATAGATAAAGTTCCACCCCTGAGGAAAAGCATTGCAGGGGGGATATCCGCCGGGTTGACTATATGCATTATCGCCTGTGGAAATGAGGTTGGGATTGAAACAGGGAGGGTTGAGGTTAAAATCTCCTCCAACCACCACGTAATTTCCTTCGTTGTACTCCTTTAACGCATAATCGCGTATAAAATTCCATTGGGCTATCCTTTGGGTGCCATCATCGAAAGCTGTGTTATGCGTATTTATCACCACAAGTTTTTTGTTATTGCTTGCTGGGAATTTGAGTACATGTGCACAGCGGTTGAGCATAAAGAGTTGGGTGACAAAATCAAATTCCCCCGGCAGGCTAATCCTAAAGGATTCCAGGGCCGGATATTTGGAAAGGGTAAGAAGTCCGGCAACCACCCGACCCATAGGGTTGTACCAGGGAAGGGGAACAAATTTTACATCGTAATTTTTGACAAACCAAGAGGTATGCTCTGTAAAGGCAGCACTGATTAATTCTGTCTCGTCGTGATAATAAGTTCTTCGGGCATATTTGTCAACTTCTTGCATTAATATAAAATCTGGCCTGCGAGAAAGCGCTTCATGCTGTATGATGCCCCGTAGATTTTCTAATGTTTCTTCTCGAGAACACCTTACCCTTTTGCCTCCATCGTAAAAGAAATCCATCGATGCCCCAAGGCCGGCATATCCAATATTCCAGGTAACCAATTTCAGTGTATCGGGTAATGGGTCGGGGGTTTTGCGATGTAAGGGTATTTTTAGTGGCTCGATGGCTTCAATACTGGCTGGTTGATACCTTGTAAACCATGCTATAAACAGGAATCCCGCCATGAAAAACGTCAGGCAAGCCACCACCCACAATACTATACGAAGGGTTTTGCGCATGGGATGTTTTTCGGCCAAATTTAAGGGAATTTAGTATTTTTGCACGTTGCTTCTGCCCCTTTTAAGGGGTTTTTTAATCACAATTTAAAAACCGGAAAGATTGGGTCCCATTATCAATGGCATAGCAGTCGGAATCACCTTGACATTGATCTTAGGTCCGGCTTTTTTTGTTTTGCTACAAACCAGCATACACCGGGGATTTAGAGCCGGTGTGCTTATTGCTTTGGGTATTTTTATGAGTGATGTCACCGTACTTGGACTCACTTTGGCCGGTGCCTCTCAATTTTTAGGTGACGACCCCAGGGAGAATTATTATTTTCGACTGGCAGGAGGCATTGTTCTTATCGCATTCGGCATATACACAACCACTCGCAAAGCAATGACTCAAACAGACGAAGGTGAGGTGCCAGAAGTAATTAAAGTACCGGGACCTTTGGTGTATTTGCTGAAAGGCTTCTTCCTAAATATTACCAATCCGGGTGTATGGTTTGTATGGATTACAGCAGGGGTTAGTGTCGGGGCTGCTTACGGAGTTGGAACCAATGACGTCTATTACTTTTTTGGGGGGACATTGGGTACTGTTTTGGCTACAGATACATTCAAGTGTTTTATCGCAAATAAGCTCAGTAGCAGGGTCAATCCGTCTGTAATCACCTGGACCAATCGAATTGTTGGGGTATTGCTGGTGATTTTTGGAGTTTTCTTGGTTTTCAGTGCTTTTGTGGACGTAAAGAAGTTTTTTCCCTGGCTGGGAATTATTTTGGGGTAGCCTGTGAAAATCTGTTTATTTACGAAATATCTTTGACTATTCGTTCCAGGTCGGCAGGTTTAAAAGGTTTACTGATGTAATCGTCGAGACCCGCCTCAAAGCATTTTTCTTTGTCTTCTTTCATGGCATTGGCTGTAAGTGCGACGATACGGGTACGCTTGCCACCCCGTTGCTTTTCTATCTTGCGGATCTCTCGGGTGGCTTCCAATCCATCCATCTCGGGCATCATGATGTCCATGAGAATAAGATCGTAATGATTCGTACTAAATTTCTCTACAGCCACCTTTCCATTTGGAGCCACATCAGCCGTAAAGCCCATCTTTTGAATTACCATCAGGGCTACCTTTTGATTTACCAGATTATCTTCAGCTAGCAATATATGCATGGGTTTCTCTGTGGGTTGTGATTCTTTAGGATGAGCTGGTTCTTTTACTTCCTCTTTTTGCGCGCCTGTCGGGGGGGTAGTTGTGGATTCAGGGGTTGTGGTTTTTTCATTAGAAACTAATGGGGGCTTTCTTTCAATGGGTTCTCCTATTTCAAAAGGAATTGTAAACCAGAAAGATGAGCCTACACCCTTCTGGCTCTCTACGCCAATGGTGCCTCCCATCAGCTCTACCAGGTTTTTAGATATAGCAAGGCCCAGGCCTGTTCCACCATAGCGTCGCGTAAAAGAAACATCGGATTGTGTAAAAGGTTGGAAAAGGTTAGGTAACTCATCTTTATCTACACCAATGCCACTATCTGACACTTCAAATCTAACAACCGAGCGGTTGCCCAGCCTGTCGATGTTGGAGAGCTGAAGCCTGACAAACCCTTCGTGAGTGAATTTTATCGCATTGTTTATCAGATTAATGAGTACCTGTTTGAGGCGGGTAGGGTCGCCCCCAACAAATTCAGGAACAAAAGGAGATATATTAAATGAAAAACTAAGCTTCTTCTCTTCGGCCTTCATGCGCATGAGTTTAACGACATTTTCAACCTCTTCGTGGAGGTTGAAGTTTACATGCTCAATCTGCATTTTGCCGGATTCGATCCTTGAAATATCTAGAATTTCGTTGATGATATTAAGAAGGCTGTCAGCTGAGGAAACAATAATGTTGACAGCATCTTCCTGCTCTTTGGTGAGTCGGGTGGTTTTTAAAAGATTGGCCATGCCAACAATGCCGTTCATGGGAGTACGGATTTCATGGCTCATATTGGCCAAAAAGAGTGATTTATATTGTGTGGCTTCCTCTGCTCTTGCTTTGGCATCCAAAAGCTCTCGGTTTACCTTTTCGAGGCTCTGGTTTTGCCTGCGGATTTCCAATTCTTGGGCTCTGATGTCCTCGTTTTGTTTGGCTATCAGGGCCATAGCCCTACGCTTTTGCCAGCTTTGGATCAATAGAAAAACAATCAGCAACAATTGTATGGAAATTACCAATAGCAATAAATTCCTGCTTAATGGCTTTAAGCCCTCATGGCTTTGTTTACTGTATTTATTTAATAAAAATGAGGCAAACTTGGCAGAGGTTCCCTCAAATATCTCAAGTTGACGTTCATTTTCCTTTTGAACGGCAAGAGCACTTACTTGATTTAAATCTGCGGCATTTATGATTCTGTTCGCCTTTAGAATTGAATCTCTCTTGTGTTGAAGACTCCAGATGAGAGAGGCTGTGTTGTAAGGTAAATCTGACAAGAGCACCTCATCCATCCTCCGGAGGAGTTCATTGACAGATTTTATTCTGGGAACCTTATCAACGAAAAATAATAAAGCTCTTACAGCAATTTCTTTGCTATTGGTAAGCGGCGCTGTAGCAAGCATGTCGTTCAGCCAGGCCTGTAACGAGCCCTCATCCATTCGTTGCGCTAAATATGGCAGGGTATGCGTATACGATTCAATCACTTTATCGTAGAGGCCGAGAGATTTATAAATTGCAATCGATTTGTTGAGGGATTCGGCTGCCATCGCGGCCTGATTGAGCCGGGAATACCCATATGCCAACTCGGATAGGATGAAGGCTTTGTATTGTATTAAAGAATAGTCATCGGTAATGGCCAAAGCCTGGTTCAACTGTTCAATCCCTTCCGCAAATCTTTCTAATTGGAAAGCTGCCTTGGCATGCAGAAGACGTGTTTTTATGAAAAATGTGTCTTTTTTTATTGTCCACTCGGGTAATTGTAAAATTTGATATGTTTTTTCAATTAATTCAAGGGCAACAATTGCCCGATTACTATTGACATATGCTTCAGCCGTTGCCAATAAAATTCTCGTCCTTATGGCGTAATCATTATTTTTATTGAGCTCATCCAAATATTTTCCATAAAGGGCCGCCTGGAAGGGCAAGACGCGTGAACTAAGTTCCAGCAGTTCAAGTTCTTCAGCAGTGTTGCCTTTGAGTTGAGATTTTTGTGAAAGGAGGCCGATAAGGCTATCTATTTTTAACAAACAAGCTTCACGCTGCTCTATTGGCCGAGCAGGTGCAGGAGTGACAAAAAGAAGAAAAACACCTGCAATGGCAAATATTAGACCTTTTCTCAATACCTCGTATGAACTCATACTACAAAGTTATAATTTTTAAAGTATGGCCAGAGAAGTATTAGCCTAAAAAAAGCTTGTTTATGGCTTTCTGGAATTCTTCAAATTTGAAGGGTTTGCTCAGGTAGTCGTCCATTCCGGCAGCCAGGCAGGCACGGCGATCAGCAGGAAGGGCATTTGCGGTAAGTGCAATGATACGTACAGGTTGTCTGCCTTCTTCTTTTTCTAACTGACGAATCAAGCGTGTGGCCTCTAGTCCATTCAATACAGGCATCTGGACGTCCATAATGATGAGATCATAAGTTTTACTTTTATAGCGTTCGATAGCCTGCTGGCCGTTTTCGGCTATTTCGAACAGATGCCCCAGTTTATGAATAGTTGCTGCAGCTACTTTTTGGTTTAAGACATTATCTTCTACAATCAGCACCTGGAGAGGACGCTTAGATTCAATGTTCTGGGGTTTAGATTTTTGGGCAATGAGTTCATCCGGAGTAGGTTGTTTGGGCAATTCTAAGGGCAAGGTAAACCAAAATTCGGCACCCATTCCCTCCTGGCTTACTACCCCGATTTGTCCTTCCATATGGATTACCAGGGTTTTGCAAATGGCAAGTCCGAGGCCAGTGCCTTCATAAACATTTTGCGACTGGTGTGCCTGGTAAAACGGGAGAAATAGTTCTTTCTGTTTGCTTTCGGCAATGCCGGGGCCTGTATCCTTGACACTGAACCATGCCCATACCCTTTCACCTTCGATTTTTTGTATGTTGAGTGTCAGGGTTACGGAACCCTCTTGAGTGAACTTTATGGCGTTGTTAAGCAAATTGGTAAGGATTTGGCGTATTCGATGTCCATCGGCCATGAGTAAACCGGGAATTCGGGAGTCCAGATTTAATGTAAGTTCCAGGCCCTTTTCTTTAGCTTTTGATTTAAAAAGTGCACTAATGTCTTTAAGTAGTGCTCGTAAATCTATGGGTGTGGGTGTAATTTTTACCTGCCCCGATTCAATGCGGGCAAAATCTAGTACTTCATTTAGCAATTCCAGTAAATCGTTTGCTGAATGGTGGATAACGCTCATGCCCTCCGTTAGTTCATTCAGATTATGACTCTCCTGAAGCATTTCGCTCATGCTCAAGATACCGCTCATGGGAGTGCGAATTTCATGACTCAAGCGTGCCAAAAAATCCTGAACCTGTCTGCATTTTATGCTTGTTTCTTCAAGCTCGTTTTGCAGTTTTTTAAGGTCCTTTTTTTGAATTCTGATATCACGACAAACTATTTGATATTCTGCGAGTTCACCCCTCTCGTTATATATGGCTCTTAAAATATGGTTTACCCAGAATTCTTCGCTTAAGTTATTGGTTTCTAATCGGTGTTCGAAATGAACAATAGGATTGGCAATGCTAAGATTTTCAAGCGCCTGATGGGCAATTTCCAGATCCTCAGGGGCTACCCAATCAAAAAAGTTTGAATTTTCTAAACTCCGACCTGGTTTATTTAAAGCTTTGCGGGCGGCACTGTTGGCAAATGAAATGCTGAAATCCGGATTTAAGCGGAAAATAAAGTCTGTCTGGTCTTCAATGATATTGAGATATCGTGCCCTTTCTCTTTTTAATTCGTTTTGTATTCGTTTTAAGTCCAGAAACACGTTTACCTTACTCAGTATGATGTCGGGATGAACAGGTTTGGTGATGTAATCAACAGCCCCGCTTTTGTAACCTTTAAATATGCTTAATTGGTCGAAATGTACTGCAGTCAGGAAAATAACCGGTGTATGCTGGTTGTGGGGAATTTTTCTGATTTTCTCTGCAAGAGTAAATCCATCTCCCTCAGGGAGTTCAATATCGAGGACCATTACCGCAAGATCGTATGAGGATGCAATTTCGAGGGCAGTAGCGAAATTTTGGGCAGAATGTATTTCGGCTTCGCACGATTTAAGAATCTCTCTGATTCGTATAAGGTTTTCAGGGATGTCGTCGACCAAAAGAATATGTAAAGATTCATTCATGGGATTGTGTTTTTAGGGTGCAGGTATCCACATGTATACAAAGGTATAAGATTTGGAGCCAATTATATCCAGTAAGATGTAAAAAACGCTTGAAAGCTTGGCATTACATAGACGTTTGCAAAACGCTATGCATTTTTGTAATTTTGCGAACCGAAAACGGCCCCGTAGTTCAGCTGAATAGAACGTCAGATTCCGGTTCTGAAAGTCGGGGGTTTGAATCCCTCCGGGGTCGCATCTGTAGCGGAGCAACCGAACATGCTCCGCTCTCATTTTTTTAAACCTAACTTTGTCGTGCCATGATTGCGGTCAATCAGCTGAGTATTCACTATACCGGTAATCCTGTTTTTGAGGACGTGTCTTTCGTAATAGGCGACCGTGACCGCATCGGATTAGTTGGGAAAAATGGTGCCGGCAAGACCACCTTGCTAAAAATCCTGAGTGGTCTGCTAACTCCCGATACCGGAGAGATTATTTACTCACAGGATACTACTATTGGTTATTTGCCCCAGGAAATGGTCATAACCTCGGATAAAACGGTGCTCGGGGAGGCCATGACCGCATTCGATAAAATATTAAGCCTGCAAGCAGAAGCGGATCAACTCCTTGGAGAAATATCTTCGCGTGAAGATTATGAATCGGTGGAGTATAATCGTCTCTTACATAGGCTTGAGGAATTAAATACACACATACATACCCTTGGCGGCGCAAATTTGGAATCGGATGCCGCCCGTGTGCTAAACGGCCTGGGCTTTCGTAATTCCGACTTGCACCGTTCAATGAACGAATTTAGCAGTGGTTGGAAAATGCGGGTGGAATTGGCCAAAATTCTACTGCAAAACCCCTCCGTTATCCTGCTCGACGAACCCACCAATCATCTCGATATTGAAGCAATAGCCTGGCTTGAGGAATGGATTTCAGGCTATAGAGGAGCTCTGGTATTGGTTTCGCACGATAGGGCTTTCCTCGACAATGTTACAAACCGAACCATCGAAATCAGCCTGGGTAAAATCTTTGATTTTAAATGCAGCTACAGCGAGTATGTAGTACAGCGCCAGGAACAACTCGAGCAGCAGATGGCTGCTTTCGAGAACCAACAGCGGCAAATTGCCCAGATCGAACGCTTCATTGAACGCTTTCGTTATAAGGCCACAAAAGCCCGTCAGGTTCAGTCGCGTATTAAGATGCTGGAGAAGATGGATAAGGTTGAAGTTGAAAGTTTTGATCGTTCCGCTATTGCTTTTCGTTTCCCTCCGGCACCTCATAGTGGAAAAGTAGTTCTCGAGATAAAAAGTCTTTCGAAAAGCTATGGTGACTTTCCGGTGCTTCAAAACATTCATTTCACACTTTTGAAGGGAGAGAAGGTGGCATTTGTGGGTAGAAACGGGGAGGGGAAGACCACACTGGCCCGGATAATTGCGGCCGGGCTCGATTATGAAGGAATACTCAATTTGGGGCACAACGTTTCTATTGGTTATTACGCTCAAAACCAAACGGATTTACTCGACCTGGAGAAAACCGTTTTTGAGACCCTCGATGAAATAGCCCGGGGTGAAGTTCGCACGCGATTAAAGGCAATCCTGGGTGCATTCTTGTTTAGGGGTGAAGATATTGACAAAAAGGTGAAGGTGCTTTCGGGTGGCGAAAAGGCCCGTCTGGCGCTGGCCCGCCTGTTGCTCGAGCCTGTTAATTTGCTGGTGCTCGACGAACCCACCAATCACCTCGACATGCTTTCTAAGGATATATTAAAAACCGCCTTGCTCGATTATAGTGGCGCCTTAATCATTGTTTCTCACGACCGTGATTTCTTACAGGGACTTACTACACGCGTTGTGGAGTTTCGCGATAGAAGCATTAAAGAATATTTGGGCGATGTTTACGATTTTTTGGAAGCCCGAAAGTTGACGAGTTTGCAAGAACTTGAGAAACTGCGAGATTCACGCCGTGTGCGGGAAATGGATGACCAGGCCTTGGGAAAGTTATCGTACGAAAAAAAGAAGGCGTTTGAGCGTGAGAAGCGAAAAATTGCGGCTCAGATAAGCAAGTGTGAAGAGTCGATTGAAAAAGCGGAGCAAGAAATTGCCGCAATGGACCAAAAACTTGCCGCACCCCAACAATATCAGGACGTAATTACTTCAAAGGACTTCTTCGATCGTTATAATTATTTGAAAAATAAAGTAAACCACTTATTAGAGGAATGGGAGCAGCTTCATGCTGCTTTAGAACAGCTCGAGGCCTCAGAAAGTGCGTGAAGCCAGTTTTTTGATAAATTTTTCGAGCTCCGATTTTGCGCCTTTTGCGACATTAATGGCATCGAATGCGTTAAAGGCCTTTTTGTAGTATTCATCCACCAGGCGGTAGGCTTCTTCCTTCACATTGAGTCTGTCGTATACCTGAATTACTCTGTGGATTTTTTCATCTGTAGGAATATCGCTTTGAGAAAAGCAGGTATCGAGTTCGTGGCGCTGATGTTCGTTTGCGAGTTCAATGGCTTTCAGGTACAGAAAAGTTTTCTTTTGTGTAAGAATATCATTACCAATGCTTTTTCCGAATTTATCTTGTTCGGCATAAACATCCAAAACGTCATCAATCAATTGAAAAGCGAGCCCCACATTTATGCCAACTGTATAAATTAAGTCGGTATCATTATCTGGAGCATTAGCCAGAATTGCACCCGTTTTAAGAGCTGTTGCCGGTAAAACGGCTGTTTTGAGCCTGATCATTTCAATATACTCATCAATAGTTACGTCGTGGCGAGTTTCAAACTCCATATCCAGCTGTTGACCTTCGCATACTTCAATAGCCGTACGGTTGAATAAAGGTAGGATGCGGGCCAGGAGCTCAGGTTCGCACTTTGCCAGATAGTCGTAGGCAAGGGCAAACATTGTATCACCACTGAGAATAGCCACATTGGTGTTCCATTTTTTATATACCGTTTCGCGGTTTCTACGCAGGGGCGCTTGATCCATAATGTCATCATGAACCAGCGTAAAATTGTGGAAGATTTCTATGCCAATGGCCGGATAAAGTGCCTTGTGAATATCACCCCCAAACATTTCGCAGGCCAACAGAGTAAGGGCCGGGCGCATACGTTTCCCCCCCTGGTGCATGGTATAAGCTATTGGGGCATACAGCATGGGTGGGTATCCTTCGAAAGGCTGGCGGTCAATTTCTTCGTTAATGAATTTTTGAATAAATTCTATGGAGTGAAGCATAAACTCTATTTGTGCAGATGATAAGAGGTTCCCCTGAACTATTCGCTCCAGGCAATTTTTTCCAGGTATTTTCCATAACCACTTTTCAGCAGCGGTTCTGCCAGGTTAAGAAGTTGTTCTTTGTTGATGAATCCACGTCGATAGGCTACTTCTTCAATGCAACCGATCATCAGTCCCTGGCGGTTTTGTATTACTTCAACAAACTGGCCGGCCTGCAATAGCGAATCAAACGTGCCGGTATCGAGCCATGCAGTTCCACGGCTAAGAATACCTACTCTCAATTTTCCTTGTTCTAAATAATAGCGGTTAACATCGGTAATTTCGTATTCTCCTCTGGCACTGGGTTTAATATTTTTGGCCACATCAATTACCGTATTATCATAAAAATACAATCCCGGAACTGCATAATTGCTCTTGGGTTGCTTAGGCTTCTCTTCAATACTAATGGCCCTTTGCTTTTCATCAAACTCTACCACGCCATACCGTTCAGGATCGCTCACATGATAAGCAAAAATGATTCCTCCGTCGGGGTCGTTCGATTCAAGTAAAAGTTCCTGTAATCCCCTGCCATAAAAAATATTGTCGCCAAGAATTAAACATACTTTATCGTTGCCAATAAACTTCTCTCCAATCACGAATGCCTGAGCCAAACCGTTGGGCACTTCTTGCACTGCATAATGAAATTGGCATCCCAGACGGCTCCCATCTCCAAGCAGCTTCTCAAAGTTAGGCAGGTCGTGAGGCGTAGAAATGATAAGAATTTCCCTGATGTCGGCCATCATAAGTACCGACAGCGGGTAATAAATCATGGGTTTATCGTAGATGGGCATCAGCTGTTTGCTAACGGCAAGCGTAAGGGGATGCAGGCGTGTGCCCGATCCTCCGGCCAGTATGATTCCTTTCATGACTAAAGGTTTTTATTGTAAACAGTAAAATTAAAACAATTCGGAATTATTATTGCACTCCCGGCCCTCAGAATTTTTTTAGTAATCATTGTCTTCCTCTTTTTCCTCATCGAGTATTTCGAGCATAGGTTCCTCGAAATTAGGTGTAGTAACTAACTTGTCGAGCCATAGTAAGAAGCTCGGCAATAAAAGCAGGTTTGAAAATAAAGCTACAAGAAGTGTGAAGGGAATGAGCAGACCCATGGCCTGGGTGCCTCCAAATCCTGAAAAGGCAAAAATGCCAAAGCCAAAGAATAAAATGGCTGTGGAATAAATCATGGAGTATCCGGCTTCACTTAAAGAGGCAAGAACACTTTTGCGAATGTTCCGTCCGAAAACTTTCAAATTATGTCGATAGCGTGAAAGAAAATGAATAGTATTATCAACTGATATTCCAAGGGCTACGCTAAAAATCAGAATAGTAGATGGCTTGATAGGTATTCCGGCAAAGCCCATGAGCGCAGCCGTTAACAATTGTGGTAATAAGTTGGGAATAAGGGCAATAAGAATAATTCTCCAGGAGGTAAACAACAAGGCCAGCAACAATGTGATCAGAAGAAAAGCCAGCAATAGGCTTTGATAAAGGTTTTTAATCAGGTAACGTGTGCCTTTGGTAAATACTAATGTTGAACCGGTGATATGAACCTTGTATTTCGAAGCAGGCATTATGGAGTCAATGTTGTGAGAGATTTTTTGTTGGAGGAGCTCAATTTCGGGTGTGCTCAGATTTGCCATCTGCAGGCTTATACGGGTTTTTGAGAAGGAAGAATCGGTGAAGGCTTTTAAAAATGAGCGTTGACCTAAGTTGCGGTCGGGTAGGTAGGAGAGCATAAAGGCCATCTCATATTCGCTGGGCAAGGAATAGGCTTTGGGATCGCCATTATAGAAGGCTTGCCTGGCAAATTTGTTTACATCCACAATAGAAAGCGATCTCGATAGTTCGGGATATGTCTCCAGGGTTCTTTGGAGTTTATCAATTTGCCTGAGCACTGGTTGGCGCATGATTCCTTTAGGCTTTCGGGTGTCAACCACGATCTCGAGGGGCAAAATACCATGGAAATGCTGTTCAAAAAATTGAAGGTCTTTATAAAGATTGTCTTTCTGAGGGATATCGTCCACTACTCTGCCTGAGGTAGTAAGCCGGCTGATGCCGAAAAGTCCGGCGGCAATCAAAACAAACATAATCGCATAAACGATTTTTCGCCTGTATTGAATAATGTGGAGTACCCTTATGATAAGCCGGCCGCTAAAACCTTGCTCCAGATGGGCCAGGTGACGCGGTTGAGGATCGGGAAGGAAACTGTAAAAGGAAGGAATAAGGATAATGGATAGAATGAAAATAATGAGAATATTAAGAGAGGCTACCAGTCCAAACTCCACCAGTAGCCGGTTGCCGGTAACCATAAATGCCCCAAAACCTGCTGCAGTGGTGAGGTTAGTAAGGATGTTGGCCTTGCCCGTGCGGGCAATAACTCTGACCAAAGCTTTTACTTTGTTTCCGTGTAACTTGAATTCGGAATGAAACCGATTAAGCAGGAAAATACAATTTTCGACGCCAATGATGATGAGCAAAGGAGGGATTAAGCCTGTAAGTATAGTAATTTTGAAACCAAGCAGAGCAATACTTCCCAGTGCCCAAATCACACTAATTCCCACAATGACAAGTGGGAATATTACTGCCTTCTTGCTTCTGAAAAAGTAATACAGCAATAGGGCAGAAACCAGCAATGCTCCCAGAGAAAACCAGAGCAATTCCTGCTGAACTTTTTGGGTGGTAAGGGTACGAATGTAGGGCATGCCCGATATATGTACCTCGAGTTGATGGGCCTGACCAAATGTGCGTAATCGGTTTTCGAGATCGTTGATTAAAGCTACTCGCCCTCTATCGTTAATTACTTCCTGATTAAGGGTGATAGCCATGAGGGCAATGCCGTCTTTAAAATTGAAGAGCATGCCTTCGTAAAAGGGAAGACCTTGGAGCTGGCGACAGAGAGAGTCTGTCTCTTTTGCTTCTTCCGGCGGGCATATTGGAATGCGCTTAAAAACAAATTTTCTTTTAACACTATCTTTCGAAAGCACAAAAACCCTTGCGGGCGACATCACATCCTTTATGCCTTGAAGACCTGATATTTCTTCCGTTAGTTCATAAAGTCCTCGGAAAATTTCGTGAGTACAAAGGTTTTCTCCTTTGAAAGCAGCATAAACTATGGCCCCATCTTGTCCGAATGTCTTACGAAAATCTTCATACTCACGATTAACTGTATCCGATGCAGGTAGCATTCTGGCCATTTCATACGACATGTGTACCCGGGTTGCCATCAGACCCATCAGCAAGGTGATGAATCCAATTCCAATCAGGTTTGCTACTCGGTTTCTAAGGATATAATGGGAGAGCCTTATCCACATGATGATGTCTAACCTTAGCCTGTGATGTGTCAGCCTACCAGTTTAAAATTTTCTTGAAGTCGTATTCTTCAGGATTGGGCAGATATTTACGAGCTGCTTCATAATCCTCAGACTCAATGTATTGTGTATTCCATTCAAAAACCATCCTTGCTTTTTCCGAATCAATATTCACCAATCTGGGTTTTACTTTCCCTTTTTCATCGGCAACGTCTTTTAGGAAAAGAGGAGCGACATCGCCTTTATGGTCAGAAGTTACCATACAGGCAGTGTAACCCTGATCGAAAAGTTTTTTTACACCAATGCCCAACAGGTTGCAATACATGAGATCGAATCCTATGGGTCTTACGCAGCGCAGCTCGTATCCTAATTCAACAGGACGACTTTTGATGGCGATTCCAAGGTCTTTAAGACGTTGTTGTACGAGAATATTGAAAATATGTGCCTTACTTACATTGCCAAGTTCGGGATGTCCATGTTCATCGAAGGTGAAATTAATTCCTGTTGCCAGTATATCGTCTTCAGGCAGGAAATGAAAAACGCCTTCACTGATGATGGCCGCACCATAGGATATGCCCAGTATTTTTCTTTTAATCATTGCACTGATAACCAGGCGAACAATCTTCTCGATGGTGATGTTCGTTTTATTAAACATCTCAGGGATTACAATCATGGGATAATGGCAGGAAGCACCGATACCAAAAGCTAAATGACCTGCTTCGCGTCCCATTGCCGATACAATAAACCAATTGCCGGAGGTGCGGGCATCTTCATAAACAGTTGTGGCTATTCTAACGCCTTCTTCCTTAGCCGAATAATATCCAAACGTGGGTTGCCCTTCAGGCAGGGGAAGGTCGTTGTCGATAGTTTTAGGTACATGAATATTGCGAACATCCACCTGGTTTTTCTGTAAAAAAGCGGAAATACGATTGGCAGTAGAAGCCGTATCGTCGCCACCTATGGTTACCAAGAGTTTTACATTATTTTCTATAAAAAACTTTGTATTAAACTCTTCGTCTTTGGGTTTATAGCGACTCATCTGCAGAAACGAGCCCCCGGTCTTGTATATGTTATCGGCCAGAGTAAAGTCTATGTCAATAATGTTTGGTTTGGGGCTGAAAAGAGTTTTATACCCTTCGTGCATTCCAATTACCCTGTATCCGGCCTTTAAGAAAACTTTGCATACAGTTCCTATAACAGTATTAATACCTGGAGCAGGACCTCCGCCGGCCAAAATGACAATGGATTCTTTCATATTTCGCTGTATTTTGATTGATTTTGGATGAAATCGACTCTATTGGTTATCGTATTTTAAAACCTCTTCGTTCAGGTAAACCAATTCAATACCGGCCTGAGCAAACATCTCCTCGCTTTCGTGGCCGGCATGATATTTTTTTTCGCAAACCACACGTTTTATCCCGCAGTTGATAAGCAACATAGCGCAAGTCCGGCAGGGGGTCATTCTTACGTAAATAGTGGCTCCCTCCAGGGCTATTCCCCGACGGGCTGCCTGTGTAATGGCATTTTGTTCGGCGTGTACTGTTCGCACACAATGAGTAGTAACCGTACCATCTTCATGAATAACTTTTTTGAAAAGATGACCCACCTCATCGCAATGTGGGAAACCAACAGGGCTGCCCACATATCCTGTCACAAGAATTTGCTTATCCCGAACAATTACGCAGCCAGCCCTACCCCTGTCGCAGGTAGCCCTTTTGGCCACAGTGTTGGCTACTTCCATAAAATATTCGTCCCAGCTGGGGCGTACATGCTTCAGTTTTTCTTCCATAAGGTTACTTCCATTTGCGGCGTCCAAGTACAAAATGCGTTAGTAAAATGAAAAAAGCGATGACACTTAAAAAATAAATAACATCGCGGGTATCAATCACTCCACGGCTCATAGAAGCATAATGGGAGCTGATACCCAAAGATTTGATAAAAAGGTCGGCCTTGCCAAAAAAGGAAAGGCTATAAATAAATTCAAAACCCAGGTAAACAAAGGCGGCAATGCCTGCACCTGCTATAAAGGCTACTATTTGATTGTCGGTCAGGCTCGAGGCAAAAATACCAATTGCGGCAAAGCTGGCACCAAGAAACAATAAACCAATATAGGAACCCCAAATGGCACCCGAGTCAAGGTTGCCTTTGGGTAATCCTAGATGATATACGGTTAAATAATAAATAAGGGTTGGGAGTAGAGAGAATGCTACCAGCAGCACGGCAGCGAAGTATTTCGCGAGGATGATCTGCAGATCGGTAAGGGGTTTGGTGAAAAGAGTTTCAATGGTACCGTAGCTTCTTTCGTCGGCAAATGATCGCATGGTGATAGCAGGTATCAGAAAAAGGAACACAAAAGGAGCCAACATGAATAGCCCGTCGAGGTTGGCATATCCAAAATCAAGAATATTGAAATCGAGCGGGAAAACCCAGAGAAACAATCCATTTACCACCAAAAAAACGACCAGGACTACATAACCAATTACCGAGTTGAGGAAAGCATTGATTTCCTTTCTGAGAAGTGTAAGCATTGAACCAATGACTTAATAAAGTTGTGGCAAAAATACATTTTTTAAGCGGAGCCCGAAGGGGGTATCAAAAGTCCGTTGGGATATTCATAACTGGCACGATGAAGCAAGCGTAGAGCTTCTCTAAATATTCCCGTAAATTTGTCGGAAATAAAACAATGATTGAATGAAGGCTTCTATTGTCACCATAGGTGATGAAATTTTAATAGGGCAAATTATCAATACCAATTCAGCCTGGATTGCTTTGCGTCTAAATTCTATTGGTATAAAGGTTCACAGGATGCTTAGCATTGGCGATTCCCGGGAAGAGATTATCCGCTGCCTCGATCAGGAATTTGCTTCGGTGGATTTAATAATCACAACAGGTGGTCTGGGGCCTACCAGCGATGATATTACCAAGCAAACCCTGACTGAATATTTTGGAACGCATTTGGTTTTCAATTCTGAGGCTTATAAAGACGTGGAGGCTTTTTTTACCGCCCGTGGTTTACCCCTTACTGAGGCAAACCGCCAACAGGCCATGTTACCTGAAAATGCGCTCAGCCTGCCCAACCCTGAAGGTACAGCCAGAGGGATGTGGTTTACCGATGGTAACCGTCAACTGATTTCTCTTCCCGGAGTACCTTTCGAAATGGAAGTCATCATGGAAAATGAGGTATTGCCTCGTCTTGAAAGAATGTATGCAAGCGGTGCTTTGGTTCATCGTACGGTAATGACAGCCGGAATAGGAGAATCGTTTCTGGCAGATAAAATTGCCGAATGGGAAAAGAATCTTCCTCCGCATTTCAAGTTAGCCTATCTTCCTTCACCCGGAGTTGTGAGGTTGCGATTGAGTGCTTCAGGCTACGATGCTGCAGCCCTCAACGCTGAGGTCAATAACCTTGTTGAAGAATTACAGAAAATTATTCCTGAGTATATTTTTAGCCTTGAAGACGAACCTTTGCCTAAGGCCATTGGCCGAATGCTGTTAGCGCGCAAAGCGACATTATGCACAGCGGAGAGCTGCACCGGCGGATATATCGCCCACTTGATTACAACCATCCCGGGAAGCTCGCAATACTATAAAGGTAGTGTCGTTTCCTACGCCAACGAAATTAAGGAGAATCTGCTGGGAGTGAGTAATAATTTATTACATGAATATGGGGCTGTAAGTCGTCCGGTGGTAGAAGCCATGGCGGCTGGCGCCCGAAATCTCTTAAAGACAGATTATGCCATTGCTGTGAGTGGAATTGCCGGTCCTGATGGAGGAACCGTCGAAAAACCGGTGGGTCTTACCTGGATAGCTATTGCGGGTCCTGAGGGTATAGTATCTACTGAATTTCGTTTGGGTAATCGCCGTGAACGCAATATTCAGCGGGCGGCTGTGGCTGCACTCAACGAATTAAGAAAAATAATCCAATAACAGGATTCACCCTCATTTGTTAAACTTTATGTAATTTCCCGAAAATCCTGCTTCTTTGTTTATTTTTGCTAATCAAACATTTTAATCCCCTTAATGTCGGTTTACCAACAAATACTTGAAAACAAGCACAGAGGCGGCACCCAGGTGGCCGTGCTGGTCGACCCCGAGCAACAGCACAGCGAGAGCTTTGAACAAGTTGCCCTTAAAGCTACTGAATCGGGAGTGGATTTTATTTTTGTTGGGGGCAGCCTGCTCCTGGCCGATGCACTCGATTCTTGTATTCATATTCTCCGGCAGAACACACAATTACCTATTGTTTTATTTCCGGGAAGTCACTTGCAAATTCATCCGGAAGCCGATGCCATTCTCTTACTTTCCCTTATTTCGGGTCGGAATCCGGAATTGCTCATTGGGCAGCATGTTGTGGCAGCACCTTATCTGAGACGTAGTGGCCTCGAAATCATTGCAACGGGTTACATGCTTGTAGGCAACGAAAACTACACGACAGCCCATTACATCAGTCACAGTTTTCCTATTCCCGGAAATAAACCCGATGTAGCTGCTTGTACGGCCATGGCCGGTGAGATGCTTGGCATGAAATTAATCTACCTCGATGCCGGAAGCGGGGCTTTTCACCCTGTTAGTTCAGAGATGATTACCAAAGTTAAGACGGCAATTAGTATTCCTATCATTGTGGGCGGTGGTATCAACCACCCCGACAAAGCTAAATCGGCTGCTCAGGCAGGCGCCGACCTTCTGGTGGTGGGTAACAGCCTCGAAAAAGATCTTTCTCTTATGCTGGATATTGTTCAAGCTGCTAAAAATCAATAATGTGAAAATTGATTACTGGAAGACCCGACTTTCTTTCATCACCAACGCATTTTTGTTTAAAAATTTTTACTTTTGCCGCCCGGAATAACATCCGGAATGCATCAGAATTATCTCCTAATACAACATCAAAATTTTGCCTTACCCGGTAATCCCGGGTTTTTTTATGAAATTCATTGGGCTGCAGCATCAAAGGCTGCAGTTTTTTTTTGCTCAGATGATCGACCTAATAAATCATAAACCCAAACCAATACTTTGACAATGAAAAGAAGAATCATCGGAATTGAAGAACACCTGCCTTTAGCGGAAAGCCTCCCACTGAGCCTTCAACACTTGACGGCAATGTTTGGTGCCACTATCCTCGTTCCCATTTTGCTTGGCATTGATCCTGCCATTGCCTTGCTCATGAATGGGATTGGAACCCTTATTTATACCTGGGTAACCCGAGGGGGGATTCCCGCTTATCTCGGATCCAGTTTTGCTTTTATCTCTCCTGTTCTGCTTGTTATCCAGTCGTATGGGGGATTCCAGCATGCTCAATCGGGTTTTATCTTTTTTGGACTCTTTTTTATTGTAATTTCATTGGTGGTTAGTCGCTGGGGAATTGCTTGGATTGATATTGTGATGCCACCGGCAGTTATGGGGGCAGTAGTATCCATTATCGGTCTCGAGTTGGCTCCCGTTGCCGCCCGGCAGGCTGGTCTTATACATCAGTCTGATGCTTCGGCCGATACAAGGGTATTAACGGTTTCTTTATTTACCCTTGCTGTGGGTGTAGTAGCTTCCTTGTATTTCAGGGGGTTTCTTCGGGTCATTCCGGTTTTGCTTGCAGTAGTGGCTGGCACCTTATTAGCATTGTTTATGGGTATGGTTGATACGGAACCTGTCAGAGAGGCTTCATGGATAGCTTTACCCCGTTTTCACACTCCTGTGTACGATCCTCGTGCTATCATAATCATTGCTCCGGCCTGTATTGTGGTTTTAGCTGAGCACATCAGCCACCTGATAGTTACCGCCGGAATTACCGGCAAAGATTTGATGCGAAAACCCGGCCTTCATCTTTCATTATTAGGAGACGGGGTTTCAAATTTGATTTCTGGGTTTGCAGGTTCGCCACCCAATACTACTTATGGTGAAAATATTGGTGTAATGGCAATAACACGGGTTTATTCTGTCTGGGTTATCAGGGGAGCCGCTGTTTTGGCTATTCTGTTTTCATTGGTAGGAAAAATTTCAGCCGCTATTTCGATAATACCAACGGCTGTTATGGGTGGCATTACTTTGTTGCTTTACGGAGTGATTGCTGTACAGGGTTTACGCATTTTTGTAGAGCAGAAAGTCGATTTCAGTAAAAATAAAAATATGGTGCTGGGTGCCCTTACCTTCGTGGCCGGCATCAGTGGGGCCAGTATTAATATCGGTGTTGTGCAGCTCAGAGGTATGGCCCTTGCGGCCGTGGTGGGAATGGGGCTCTCGCTTCTGTTATGGATAATAAGACGGATAACCGGTTTGGAAATCAATGAATAGTTTTTTTTGCCTACATAAAAAACAGCAACCGCAGTCCAAAGGATATCAGACTGCGGTTGTTTTTGATTGTTGGAAAGGGATTTCTTATTCGTCAAAGATTTTCATATCGTCCAGTGCGTTCATTAACTCTTTAACGGCTTTGGCAGATTCGTGCAGCATTTTCATTTCCTCTTCGTTGAGCTTGATTTCGATGATTTCTTCAATGCCATTGCGCCCCAGTTTTACGGGTACTCCTACGAATACATCTTTCAAACCAAATTCTCCGTTAAGGTAAGCGCTTACAGGGAATACTCTCCTCTGGTCGTCAACGATGGCTTCTACCATTTGGGCAGCAGCAGCTCCGGGAGCATACCATGCCGAGGTACCCATCAGGTTGACAAGTTCACCTCCACCTTTGCGGGTACGTTCTACAATTTTATCAATTTCATCTTTGCCTAAAAGGTCGGTGATAGGAATACCATTTACAGAGGTGTAACGAGGGAGGGGAACCATGGTGTCGCCATGTCCGCCAAGCAGAAGACCATGTACGTCTTTGGGGGATACATCAAGTGCATTGGCAATGAAAGTTTTGTAGCGACCGGTGTCGAGAATACCTGCCATCCCAAATACCTTTGAGTGCGACTTGGCTGCAGCTTTCCAGGCAGCATATGTCATCACATCAAGAGGGTTTGATACAACTATGATAATGGCTTCTGGAGAATACTTGATGACCTTTTCGGTAACTTCCTTAACGATCAAGGCATTTGTTTTAATCAGGTCATCGCGACTCATACCCGGTTTTCTGGGCAATCCGGAAGTAATGACCACTACTCCTGAACCTTTGGTGCGAAGGTAGTCGTTGGTGACCCCCACCACTTTTGTATTAAAATGGTTGATAGGGCCGGCTTGCCAAATATCAAGAGCCTTACCCTCGGCAAGACCCTCCTTAATGTCGACCAGCACCAGCTCACGGCAAAGATCCTTGTGGGCTATTACATTGGCAACGGTAGCGCCCACATTACCAGCTCCAATTACTGTGATTTTATTCATGGAATTATCGTTTTAGGTGAATACTTTAAGTCATAGAAAGAGTTGGCAAATTTGCATCAAAATATCAGATTGTCGGGCCTGCAGCTACCAATTTGCGACCTTCTTCATTGTCGGTGAAGCTTTCAAAGTTGTCGATGAATTTTTTGGCAAGGTCCATGGCAGCCTTATCCCAGTCGGCAGGATTACTCCATAAATTGCGAGGAAATAGAATTTTACCGTCAACTTTATTGACCTTTTTGGGTACAGCAAGATTGAAGTAGGGCAATACTTCAAATTCGGCTTCATCAATGGAGCCATCGAGTATTGCATCAATGATAGCGCGGGTACTGGGTATATCAATTCGTTTACCAATGCCATAAGGGCCACCAATCCATCCCGTATTTACCAGGTAAGCCTGGCTGCCGTGTTGATCAATTTTTTTGGCCAATTCTTGAGCATAAACTGTGGGATGTAAGAGCAGAAAAGCGGCACCAAAACAGCTCGAGAAGGTAGGACTTGGTTCCTTGATGCCTCTTTCAGTGCCGGCTACTTTTGCTGTGTATCCGGTGAGAAAATAATACATCGTTTGTTCTCGGGTGAGTTTAGCTACAGGAGGCAATACGCCAAAAGCATCGGCCGTCAGGAAGATGATTTTCGTTGCATGTCCTGCTTTCGATACAGGTTTGACAATATTATTAATATGATAAATAGGATACGAAACACGGGTATTTTCGGTTTTGGCAGCACTGCTGAAGTCTATTTCTCCGGTAGCAGGGTCGTAAACTACATTTTCGAGTAAAGCATCACGACGAATAGCATTGTAAATATCGGGTTCGTTTTCCTTGCTTAAGTTGATGCATTTGGCATAACATCCTCCTTCAAAGTTAAAGATGCCGTCTTCGTCCCAGCCATGTTCATCGTCACCAATGAGCTTACGCTTCGGATCAGCTGAAAGGGTGGTTTTTCCGGTGCCTGATAATCCGAAAAATACGGCAACATCTCCTTTTTCACCAACATTGGCCGAGCAATGCATCGATGCTATACCTTTCAGGGGCAAATAATAGTTCATCACCGAGAAAAATCCTTTTTTGATTTCACCTCCATACCAGGTGCCCCCTACCACAGCACGGCGTTCTTTTAAATTGAATGCAACAAACACTTCACTATTCAATCCGTGTTCTTTCCATTGGGGGTCGGTAGTTTTGCAGGCATTGAGCATCACAAAATCGGGCTCGAAGTTTTCAAGTTCTTCTTCGGTAGGCCTGATAAACATATTTTTAACAAAATGGGCCATCCAAGCAACTTCGGTAACCACTCTTATCCTTAAGCGGGTGTCAGGGTTTGCGCCGGCAAAACCATCCTGTACATATAATCGTTTGCCACTTAGCTGGCGAGCCGAAATGTCATACAAATCTTTCCATACAGCTTCACTGATGGGTTTATTGTCGCTTGATTTACGGCCGGGTGTTTTCCACCAAATATGGTTTTTTGAGGTTTCTTCTTCTACTATGTATTTGTCTTTGGGTGAACGTCCTGTAAAAATACCTGTGTCAACAGCAACAGCCCCTGTATTGGTGACAAAACCTTTTTCGTAGCCTTCGAGGGAAGGGTCTGTTTCATGTTTAAAAAGTTCCTCATAACTGAGATTGTAATAAATTTCGCCAACATTTTCAAGTCCGTAGCTGCTCAGGTCGGCTTTGATTTTCTGTATGTTAATTGCCATAAGTGAGTATTTTATTTAGTATGCAAATATCTAAATTGATTTTGAATCCGCAAACGTTTTCTGTTTTTTTAACCCCCTGCTAATTCTCATCTTTATCCATATTAACACTGAAAACCTTAAAAAGGGGGCTCGAATAAAAGGTCCCTCTTACCCTGTTTAAGTTACAAATTTTTGAATGATGTGGGATGCTCGTTCTGGGATTGATTGTGGTTCTTTTTCAGAACCGATAGGGTTGATATCAAACTATTTAACTTTCTTTCAGTCGCTGGGCGTCGAGGGTAGCCAGGCATACCATGTTTACAATGTTATTTACCGTGCTCCCCATTTGTAAGACATGCACTGGTTTTCGCAAGCCAAGTAATACCGGGCCTATGGCATCGCGGTCAGAAAGCTGCATCACCAGTTTATAGGCTGCATTTCCCGCTGTTAAATAGGGGAAAATAAAGACATTGGCTGGTGCATCAGCCAATTTCGACCAAGGGAAATACTCTTTCATCATTTCCGGGTTAAGGGCAAAGTCTGCCTGAATGTCTCCATCCACTATTAAATCAGGATACTCGGCGTGCAGACGTGCCACGGCGTTTTGTACTTTGGCGGGTATGGCTCCTTTAACTGATCCAAAATTGGAATATGAAACCATGGCCACCCGCGGTGTTATGCCGAAATTTTTGACGGCTTCAGCCACTTGTAAGGTAATTTCTACAAGTGTATCGGCTGTGGGATTCATATTGACGGTGGTATCGGCAAAAAAGAGCATGCCTTTGCTTGTATTAAGAATATACATGCCCGATACAATGTTCCACCGGTCTTGCTTTCCAATGATTTCCAATGCGGGACGAATTGTATCTGGATAAGATGTGGTAAGTCCGGAAATCATTCCATCAGCATATCCATTTTCAACCAGCATGGGGCCGAAATAGTTCCTATGGTGCATACGTTCGCAGGCCAGTTGCAATGTGACTCCTTTGCGGCAACGTTTCTCATGAAACAAACGGGCAAATTCCTGCCGGCGCTCCCTCTCTTTCTCTGAACGAGGATCGATAATTTCAACATCCTCCAGCTCCAGATCGTTTTCAATGATTAATTTTCGAATGCGGGCTTCATTTCCTAAGAGAATGGGTTTGGTGATTCCTTCCTGCAAACAGATTTCAGCAGCTTTCAGAATCTTATAATTTTCTGCCTCTGCAAATACTATACGCTGCGGATTTTTTTGTGCTTTCGCCTTAATTTGCCGAATGATAGGATTACCCAGCCCCATTCGCCGACTTAATTCTTCGCGGTAAGCCTCCCAATTGGTAATAGGCTGGCGTGCAACCCCTGTTTCCATGGCTGCCTGTGCAACGGCAGGAGCCACATGCAAAATCAATCGGGGGTCGTTGGGCTTGGGTATAATATATTCCGGGCCGAATTTTAAATTAGTCACACCATAAGCCCGATTGACTTCTTCCGGAGTGGGTTCTTTGGCCAAATGTGCAAGAGCATATGCAGCTGCTAATTTCATCTCATCGTTTATTTTGGTCGCTCTTACATCAAGTGCACCTCGGAAAATGAATGGGAATCCCAGTACATTGTTAATCTGATTGGGATAATCGCTACGGCCAGTTGCCATAATGATATCGCTTCGGGCTGATGTCCCTTCCTCATAAGTTATTTCTGGTACCGGATTGGCCAATGCGAAAACAATAGGATGGGGTGCCATTTTCATCAACCACTCTTTTTGTAGAACCCCGGCTACCGATAATCCTAAAAACATATCTGCTCCATCAAGGGCTTCATCAAGGGTGTATATTTTGCCCTCCCGGGCAAATTGCCTTTTTATGGGGTTGAGGTCGGTACGCGATTTATGCAGCATTCCTTTGCTATCAAACATGATAATGTTTTCGGGGCGTGCACCGAGCTTGATGTAAAGCTTGATGCACGAAATTGCTGCTGCTCCTGCTCCGTTAACCACAATACGAATTTTAGATATGTCTTTACCATTGATTTCCAGGGCATTGAGTAAGCCTGCCGATGTTATAATGGCCGTACCGTGCTGGTCGTCATGCATCAGTGGAATGTCGAGCTCTTCTTTAAGTCTTTCTTCAATTTCGAAACACTCCGGAGCCTTTATATCCTCAAGGTTAATTCCCCCAAAGGTCGGTGAAATGGCCTTAATGATTTGGACAAGACGATCCGGGTCTTTTTCATTGATTTCTATGTCGAAAACATCTATGTCTGCATAGATTTTAAACAGAAATCCTTTCCCTTCCATCACCGGTTTGCCGGCTTCGGGTCCGATATCACCGAGTCCCAGAACTGCCGTTCCGTTGCTTATAACAGCCACCAGATTTCCTTTAGTCGTGTATTTATATACATCTTCAGGATTCTTCTGGATCTCCAGGCAGGGTATGGCTACCCCCGGAGTATATGCCAGTGAAAGATCGCGTTGGGAATGATAAGGTTTAGTGGGTTTCACCTCTATTTTCCCGGGTCGGCCCTCTGCATGGTAGGCTAGGGCCAGTTTGGTTAAGAAACTCTTGTCTGGCGTACTCATAAGGTTCAGGTTTTGGTTATTGGTCGATGTTTTTCCTGGTTGGTGGATGATCAAACAAAACTAAGAATAATACATGAATAATGCACTTTTTTAAGGTATCTACGAAAAGTTTATGGAAGAATTACCCTGATTTTGTAATTAGTTGTTTTACTGTTATTTACATAGTTGTGGCAATAAAAATGCAAACCCAATTCATCTATTCAAATGTTTTTGGAGTAATCACTGTAAAAAAATGTACTCCATGTATATTAAGGCAGGTGTTTTATACCCGGCAAATGAATAAAAAAAGAGGCACATTCATAAATAGAATATGCCTCTTGAAGATTTGAATTGAGTCAGAATTTTATTGCACTACTAATTTTCTGTAAATCGTCTGATTTTCTGTGGTCAGCATTGCTGTATAAACACCGGCGGGCACATTGCTCAGGTCTATCACATAACTCTCTTTGCCCTCCAGCAAAGCATGTTGAATTTTTCTACCAGAAGCATCAAATACAGAAATTTCAATACTGATAATACGTTTACCCGGTGTGGTTATGCTGAAGCGTCCATGAGAAGGATTGGGATAGATATGGATTAGGGCTTCAATTTTGCTAACTCCAACACCCAAAGGTAGCTGAATAAGTTGTGCCAATTGGGGGTTGCCGCCGGCAGGAGTAACAAGGATATTGGCAGTGCGTGTTTCAGCCGTGGCGTTTTCCTCATAGTCGGCTTGCAGAATGCCATTACCTGTTCCTGCAGGGGTAACAGTGCACCAAGGAGCATCACTCGAAGCTATCCATGAGGTATTGCTGGTAATGTCGAATATAGAAGTACCTGCTGCACCACCTACTGTCTGACTCTGTGGAGTAATATTGAGCCACGGGGCAGCTCCGGCTTGTGATACCGTTACTGTTACAGGTACTGCTCCTGATGCTGTCACCGTTATAAATGCTACTCGGCTTTGAACGCTGGTGTTTTCTTCATAAGTGGCAATTATTGTACCATTGCCATTGCCCGTTGAAGGAGCAACATTACACCAAGATACATTGCTGACAGCATTCCAGTTGGTATTACTAATTATATCAAAAGAAGTGCTTCCTGCAGAAGCACTTACGTTCTGGTTGTCAGGCATAACATTAAGGGTAGGTGTTGCACCAGCTTGGGTAAGTGTAACTATGACAGGATTGACACCCGAGGCACTAACCGTTATTTCAGCAATTCTCTGGAATGTGCTTGTATTTTCTGTATAAGTTGCCACAAGCGTACCATTTCCTGTGCCAGAAGGGGTTACTGTACACCAGTTTTGGTTGCTCACAGCTGTCCAAGTGGTGTTGGATGTGACATTGTATGAAACACTTCCCGAGGTGGCTGCCACATTCTGATTTTGAGGTTCAACGTATAAGAATGGCCCGGCACCGGCTTGAGTCACGGTTACGCTGACGGGTGTGGCTCCGGCGGCTGTTACTGTGATTGTTGCTACTCGCTGATTAAGAGTAGTGTTTTCCTCATAAACCGCAGTTAAAATGCCATTTCCATTACCAGAGGGAGGACTTACTGTGCACCAGGCTTGGTTGCTAACGGTAGTCCAAGATGTGTTAGAGGTAATATTAAAATCAACAAATCCAGCTGAGGACGACACGTTATGGTTGGGTGGGGTAACGTTTACATAAGGGGCTGCACCCTCCTGGGTAACAGTTACAGAAACCGGTGGGGCACCCACAGCATTAACTGTGATTGTAGCAATACGTGGTGTTATGGATGTGTTTTCTGTATAAGTAGCGACGAGGCTTCCATTACCCGTGCCAGATGGGGTTACTGTGCACCAGGTTTGATTGCTTGTGGCTGTCCAATTGCCGTTGCATGTAACATTGAAAGAAGTGTTTCCTGCAGCCGCAGGAACATTTTGGTTTGATGGAGTTACAGATAGCGTAACGGCTTGGGTGGTAGCATTAGCTGTAATACCCGCAGAGTAAATATTGGAAGTATTGAAAGAATAGGCTTTATAGTAATAGGTGGTGGCTGGTGTCAGACCCGTGTGGCTGTAAGCGGTGTTTGTACCGGTGTAAAGAACGGTGCCTCCTCCCGGCAAGGTGCTTCCCGGTGTATAAGTTGCTCCATTAACCGGTGTTCCAAATGTGGATGTCGGTGACCATGCCAGCAACACGTTATCGTTATTGGCATTAAGAGCCCAGGAAAGGTCAATTTGAGAAGTACCCGAAGCAGTGGCTACAAGATTAGCCGGATTGGGTACTGTTACCGTACTTATACAATTAATCGTGGCTACCCAGCCGGAGGCTGTCACCGATTGATCACTATGAAATACAAAAGTGAGTGCCCCATCAGAATTGTTTGCTGTGACAATTCCAGGGCTGTTGGTTCCGCAATAGGTCCCAATAAGAGGTGAAGCAGTAGTGGGTCCATTGTATATCTTGAGGTAATCATAACTACATGTGCTGCTGGCTTCTAGGTTGAAGCTTGTAAAGGTTACTTTAACGCTGTTGCCTGTGGTACCCGGGAAGAAAGTCAAGGTATAATCCAGATTATTTGCATAGTTGGCTGAAGGCCCACCCGGGTCATAAAAAGTACCAGAGCATGTATATATGACTCCATTTTGCATGTTTATATTATCTGAAATAACATTGATGTAGTTGTTTTTTGTTTTGGTGATATTGCCATTGACCGTCAGACTTATTGTTTTCTGTCCTGTAGTAGTGTATGTTACTGTATGAGGTCCTTGTGTAGAAGCCGTAGCAGGGTTTGCACCGCTACCGAAGTTCCAACTCCATGAATTTACCGAACATGTAGAAGCATCTGTAAAAGTTGTGCTATAGCCTACTACAACAGTAGTGGGTGAGGCTGTAAAGTCGGCGTTAGCCTCATTCACCTGAATATAATTGTTCTGAGTGTTAGTATTACTACCTACTGCATTTGTTACGGTGAGTGAGACAGTGTAGTTGCCATAGGCATTAAATTGTACTTGTGGGTTTTGAGAGGTGGAGCTGGTTCCATTCACATAAGTCACTGTATTAGGAGTAAAAGTCCATTGCCATGAAGTGGGACCAGCAGTGCTCTGATCGATAAAAGTGACGGTTTGCCCCAAGCAAGGTAAGGTGGTGCTGGCCGTAAAAGATGCAGTTGGGGCGACAGGTCCTATCTGAAATGAGGCAATTTTGGTTTTGCGGCTGCCACCTGAACCAATGTATTGCGTAGTAAACCAGAAGGTTTCATCATCAGAGGGGTCAACACACATCAGGGAATAGTCGCCCCAACGGTTACTGCCGGTTTGAGAATATTGTCCCGTATGAATTGTGACTTCAGGTACGTCCATCGTACTATTACCTGCGGCATAGCTGCCCTGAGTCTGTCCGGTGTAGCGAATACCGGGGTATAGAGTGCTGCTGCTTATACTATAACCCAAAGCAATTTCTCCTGCAGCATTCATGGCGATGCTTCCCATCCAGCGATTGTGGGCATCAGGGGCATATGTTCCTTGCTGTCTTACCGACCAGGTTGAGCCAGTTTTTCGCAACTCATACCATCTTATGCCAGCGTGGTCGGTGCCATCAACATCTACGGTATGACATGCCACCAGTGTTTGATAGCTGCCAAAGTTTCTGTATTGTGGAACATTCATGATCACCTGGGGTATGGCATCTACTTTTTGGGAAGTGCCCTGTTGGGTAACATTGTTCCATGTGTTGCCGAAATTTGAATCGAAAGGAGCTACATTAATTTGCTGTGTTCTGACGAATGTAGAGGCCGCCGTATTGTTCCAATTTATCGTTAGTTCGTAAATCCACAACTGGTCGCTGCCACCGCCAATGGCATCGTCGTTAAAGGCAATAAAAATTCCTGGACTGCCTGCAGGAGCAAAGGTTCCATCATTATCTACGGGAGGAACGCAAACAAAACCGTCGATAGTTGTCGGACGCCAAGGATTGTCAAAACCTACCATTTTAGGGTTAGTTCCTCCAGCAAGCATAACTGTCCGTTCAAACACATAAATATCTGCTCCTGAGGGGTTATTGGTTCCCATATAATATCCGTCTTGCCATATTCCAAATTTGGGATAGTCGGGCATATCGGCTACGTCGAAGCTATATTTATACCAAGTACCTGTTGGATCGCTCGTGGTAGATACTGCAATGAGCATGTAATCGTTGGAACCACTCACTGAAAATTCTGCGATAAGCCATCGGTTGGCTTGTTCATCGTAGAGAACGATAGGGTCACCATCGTTGTAGGTAGCACCTGGAAGACCTGTATATAGAGTATTCAGATTTGTAGGGCCTGCCAACAGCGTGCCCGTTTTGCTATAGACCGCAAAGGTGGTATTGATGGTCTGTACATAATGATTGGGACCTGCCGTGCCGTTGCAGTCGGGGGGATAATAAGGTGAGGTTTGGCCGTCGAAGCTCTGAATGAGTTCTGTTGAGTTTTCAGTAACACCCATGGAATTTTGCCATACGGGGTCAGTACCTTTGGGCAGGGCTGTGGATGCATAGGGATACTCTCGTTTTTGCAATTTTGGATTCAATCTTTTTTGCTCGGCCCGGTTTTTCATCCCTGTCCAATCTTCTTCGGTTATTACCGGTAAATCACGCAAGGGCTGAGAAATTCCTAAAAAACGGCCTTCTCCGGTAATTACCGGATTTACTGGATTATCTTGACCTCGTAAACCTAAGGTCGTAACTATTATAAACAGGGTAAGGGAGAATTTTTTCATATGTCTGAATTTCTTGTCCTTACAAAATTATAATTTCTATATAAAACCAGTCATAATTGCTTTTTTCAAAGTAGGATAGTATAGGTTACAGAACAAAAAAGTCAGCGTGGTTCTGCAAAATCTCTATGGTTCCCCTAAAAATAAAAAATTGCCTCAAGGGCTGAGAAGGATTTTGCGCTTGAGGCTTTTAAAATTAAATCTATCCTTAAGACTTTATTTTACCGGTATTATTCCGGTCTCCTATAGTAAGAATTGTTTACACTTTAGGTTTCAGAAATACAAAAGGCACCATAATTTCTTCCAGAGATATGCCTCCATGTTGAAAAGTATTCCGGTAATAATTTGAATAATAATTGAAATTATTGGGATAGGCGAAGAAATCATTGCCTCGAGCAAAGATGTAGGACGTAGTTACGTTTTGGCGGGGTAAGAAAACGTCTTCCGGGTTTCTAACATGAAAGCATTCCTTTTTGTTGAAATTTAAATTCTTACCTGCCTTGAATCTCAGATTGACATTGGTTTCGCGGTCGCCAACTACTTTTACTGCATTTTGAACTCTTATACTTCCATGATCGGTTGTGATAACGACAGGAATACGTTTTTCGGACAGAAAGCGCATAATATCTTGCAGAGGTGAATGCTCGAACCATGAAAGTGTGAGAGAACGGTAGGCGGCCTCGTCGTTGGCCAGCTCTCTGATGATTTCCATCTCAGTGCGCGCGTGCGAAAGGGTATCCACGAAATTATACACTACCACATTAAGCTGATTGCCCAAAAGATTGGGCAGATTGTCCACTAGGCGGGTTCCCGCAGTTAGGTTGAGTACTTTATTGAACGAAAATTTGATATTTCTCCCAAAACGTTTCAACAGTTCCGCAAAGAGTTGTTCTTCATACTGATTCTTCGTGCCTTCATCCCATTCGTTTATCCACCAGGCGGGATATTTCTTTTCAATTTCGGAAGGCATTAATCCGGCAAAGAGTGCATTTCTGGCAAATTGCGTGGTGGTAGGAAGTATACTGCAATACATCTCATCTTTTTCAACTCTGAAAAGCTCTTCAATTACCGGTTGTATGGTTTTCCATTGATCATACCGAAGGTTGTCGATAACTATTAGGAACAGCTGCGATTCTTTTTCAAGCAACGGGAACAGCTTTTCCCTTATCAAAGTATGAGAGAGCACAGGTTTTTCCTGGCTTTTACCTTTCAACCACAAGGGGTAATTGTCTTCATAGTAGCGAGAAAAAACGTTGTTGGCCTCTTCCTTTTGCATACGTACTATTTCAAGCATTCCGTCCTCGCGGGTCTGCTGCAGGCGTAGTTCCCAGTTGACAATCCGTCGGTAAAGCTCCATCCAACCATTATAGTCAAGCGAAGTGCTGATTTCCATACCTATCTCCCTGAAAGCCTGTTGATAGGCCATGGTTGTCTTTTGGCTAATCAATTCACGCTTTTCAAGATTTTTTTTCAAGGTTAGTAATATCTGATTGGGTTTTACGGGCTTAATAAGGTAATCCGAAATATTGCCACCTATGGCATCCTCCATGATGCTTTCTTCCTCGCTTTTCGTAATCATCACAACGGGAATGCCTGGTTTTAAGTTATTAATCTCTGCCAGGGTTTCCAATCCGGTGAGTCCCGGCATGTTTTCGTCGAGAAATATGATATCGAAAGCTTCGGTGCGTATTAATTCGAGGGCTTCGTTGCCGTTGTTGGTAGAAACTACTTCATACCCTTTTTGCTCCAAGAAAATGACATGAGCTTTGAGCATATCAATTTCATCGTCAGCCCATAAAATGCGAATTTTTTCCATAATTATAATTTGAGTTGAGATACACAGCTATCCGCAAGCATAAACGTAGCAACTGCTTCTTTATTTCGACCGGAAATGATTAGAATTTTAGCAAAAGTTGTGCCCTGATGTCGGAACGAGTGTTTCCTGCGCTGGTATCGGGGCCCGAACCTACAGTCTCGGTATCAGCATAGAAAGTGGCTGCATATCTTATCCATAGGTCCAGCCAGGGCTTTGGGCTATATTTCAACATGAGGTAAAACCTTTGCCCGTTGTAATAATAAGACGGAATGCTGAAGCTAAAACGCAAATCTCGCTCATAAGCATAGATGCGTTCGTCGTAAGTATCGGTTTCGAAAAGAGCATAACGGGTTGCCAGGGTAATAGGGAATGAGGATGGGTTCCAGGCCATTTCCTGGTAAATGAGGAAGCCTTGACGCCGCTTTTCGGTACCTTCGGGATGATTGAACATCACCTCAACCCGTGAAGAAAGCGACAGGGTAGCAATAGGTTGATAATCGGCGTGAAGGCGGAAATTATGATAGTAAGGCAATGCCAGTACATTGACCGGGCGCGTTGAGTCGGTGGTGTTGAGTGCTTTTTGTTTAAACCGATAGCGGAAATAAATCAGCGAAGAACGCGTGAGGCGGATATCAGTGCGCAATTGGTATTCCCGTCCTGTTGAAGGTCCGTCTACCCTATAGCGAAACCATGGAAAGCGAAAATAATCTGCGTAACCGCTCATCTCCACTTTTTTCGACAGGGCCGCCTTGAAACCAAGGTATAAACCCTCTTCGTTATACACCCCCGAATTTTCGCCAAAAGCATTACTGAAAAAGTTCTGAAAAGCCTTGTGGTAGTTACGGTAAATCACCCACAGGCTGAGGCGGGGATCGGGTTGAAAGGTAGTGCTGACTATGCCCGCCAGATGACCTTGTTTATCGCGGGCTAATTCACCCTTCACCAGCGCATCTCTTAGGTAGAGTGAAAAATGAATACCTGAAGTAAATTGTTGCTTTTGGGGTTGTTGAAATTGACGGTAGAGGCCCGGTTGGGGTTGGAACTCCTTATCGAAAATCACCGACACAGCAGTGATGCCGGCTTTAAAGATATCACCTGTATAGTCAAGGTTTCCACCCACAGTGGTCAGGTGCAAACTGTTTTTGCCGGCAATTTCCGCTGGTGTACGATGCAGTCCTGTGTTTTGTATCCCCTTGATATATTCGCTGAGTGAATCGGAGGTGATAATAGTGCCATCGAGTGCATTTCTTCCTGCTAAAGCAGTAAACTCGAAGTTGCCTTTACCTAAAGTGATAGCAGCACCCCTCAGAAATGCAAATTCATTGGCCGATGTGCTGGGCCTAATACCCCTGGCAGGAGAAGGATTACCTCCTGTAAGAGAGGCTTTCCCAAACATAATACCGCTCCACATTACCAAGCCTTGACCAAATGAAGCATGGTAATCGCCTATTGCCAGCCTACGCAACAAACCTTTCCCGGAATAAAAGAAATGGGCCGAATAAAAGTCGAATCCTCGACTTTGTGAGCCTTTAAAAAATTCTTCCCCTGGGTCTTTTTCTCCCAGGAGTCCATATCGAAAGCGCCCCCGATAATCGTATCCATATTTGAACAGCAACCGGTCGGGGCTGCCCTGGTAAAATGAGTTGGGACTTGCCTCAAGCAACGAATCACTGGGGGTTTTATATCCTTCCTGTTGCTCAATTACTCTTTGATGGCGAACGAGAAGCTGGTGCTTGCCTCGGGTAAGTGCATCTTTCCAGCTCATTGCATCCGAAGAGACCGATTGAATTACAACATAAGGAAGCATTTGTTGTATGACTGCACTGTCGAGACCTTCAACTGCCTTTAGTTCATAAATGCTCTGAAAATCACCGTAGCTGGCAACATATTTTAAAATGTTTCGAATTTGTTTGTCATTGAGGAAAAATAATCTGCGTAGCTCTTCCGGATTTCGGCTATTGAGATTTACAGGTGAGTGGATTAATTCTTCAAGCTCCTCAGCGAATTCACTGAAATCATACTCCGTCTCAGTATCTTCTGTCAGGCGTTCGAGTTGATTGCGTAAATCGGAAGTAAGGGTGTCGGGCACCTGAGCGAAAAGCGAAAAGGGTATCATCATCCATGTGACCCATGCCAGACGAAGGAGCATTTTTTTCATCTCAGTTCGATTTCAGAACATACGAAATTGCTGCATGGGGGCATATACCAAGTGTAGGGTGCATTTCGGTGGCAAGGTCCATTTGTAGTTTGCCTAAATGCAGGCCCACGCCAAAAGACCAGGTCCCCGGATAAGTATTGACGCCACCTCTAAGGTAAATTTTTTCAAAGGCCCTATATTGAGCACCTATATTCACGCCGGCCTTCTGGTTGCTGGCTTTTTCTACTTCTGCAAGAAGCTTCATTTCAGGCGAAAAATCATAGGATAACCCCAGGCGCATAAGTGCAGGAATTTCGGCTTGAACCGGTCCTTTGGGCTTAGCTTTTATTGGATTAAAGAGATAAGCACCCAGCATTATTTCGTTGCTGAGTTGTGAAAGTATCCCGGCTGAAAAAGTGAATGCCTCTGCACTACCATATCCTCCGCCCTGTGAAAGATGACAATAGTCCAGCGTAATTCCTGACCAGAATCCTCCCGCCAGCTGTTTGGACAATGCAATATTGTATCGTTGTTCGCTGTAAGAGGCGTCTCCATAGTGAGCGCCAGCTAATGCCACCACAGCCCCGGGAATTTTGGCGGAGAAAGCTAAGCCTTTATTCGAAAATTCTTTCATCACAAAGCGATTTGAGACTCCCGCGCCTGCCATGGTTGCAGATTTCGTTGCCAAACCTGCTGGATTGCCAAAAGCAGACCAAACATCCTGTTCCATCAATCCGCTGCTGCTCATGCCTGCTGCTGCCGGGCTGCGAAACCCCAACCAGCTTTGTCCCCTCGATGAAAGGAAAAATAACGTCAGAATGAGTAGTAAAATGTTTTTTCGCATCCTGAATATTTGAAGCTAATATACAATATTTTCAGGCACTTCGGGCAACATACAATCTTCTTCCCGTCTTGTAAAACTTCTTCCAGCTTACCTTTGCACTTTAAAACTTGCTTATGACCGATTGTCCGGAAATTTTAACTTTTTTTAGTGAATTGGCCCAGAATAACCATCGGGAATGGTTTCAGGCCCACAAGCTTGAATACGAAAAAATTAAAAAATATCTGAACCACCTGGCACAAAGTCTAATAGAAGGCATCCATCGCTTTGATCCCTCTGTGGGAGCCCTTCGCCCTTCTGATTGCCTTTATCGCATCAACCGCGATATTCGGTTTAAAACGGATAAGTCGCCTTATAAGACTTTTACCGGTGTATATGTAGTGAGAGGGGGAAAGAAAAGTCCTTATGCGGGTTATTATCTTCATATAGAACCTGGAAATTGTTTTGTGGGGGGTGGATTGTACGCTCCTGAAAAAGATATTTTGCAAAGTGCCAGGATGGAGATTTACTATAATTATCCGGTTTTCAAGTCTATTTTGGATGACCCTAAGTTTGCAAAATTTTTCAATGGGTTATCAGAAATGGAGAAACTCAGCCGGCCTCCCCGGGGTTTTCCCATTGATTTTGAAGGAATAGAATTTTTAAAGCATAAGCACTTTGTTGTGGCTTCGCTTTATGATGAAAAACTGGCGGGAAGGGAACAATTAATAAGTTATGCCTTGAATGTATTTAAGGTGATGAAGCCCTTTGTGGATTTTTTCAATGGGCCGGTCGACGATGTAATAAAAGGCGGTGAATATTAAAGGGCGGCCAGCAGTCGGGCCATTTGCTGTTGTATTTTGTAGGCCTCTTCTGCTGCAGCTTCTGCAAAATGATGGTCTGCTGAAGCAAAAATTATACCCCGGGAACTGTTTACCAGCAGCCCGCAATCACGGTTGAGGCCATGACGGGCCACTTCTTCCAGGCTTCCACCCTGAGCACCCACCCCTGGTACCAGGAGAAAATGTTCAGGAACAATGCGGCGAATATCGTCAAATAAATGGGCCTGGGTGGCTCCTGCAACAAACATCATATTTTCTGGTGTTCCTCCCCACTCAAAGGAACGTTTAAGCACTTCTTCAAAAAGCCTGAATCCGTTTTCATTCACCCTCAAGTGCTGGAAATCTCTTGAACCTTGATTGCTTGTAAGTGCTAACAGAATCACCCACTTCCCTTCAAATTCCATAAAAGGTTTTACTGAGTCGGAGCCCATGTAGGGTGCTACAGTAACCGCATCGAATTCCAGTCCGGAGTGTGCTTTGCTAAAAACACTCAAAGCATAGTGTTGACTTGTGTTTCCAATATCGCCGCGTTTGGCATCAGCTATTGTAAATACTTCGCTACGGAAACTCTCAAGGTATTCCAGGGTTTTTTCAAGGCTTTTCCACCCGGCTATTCCCCGGCTTTCGTAAAAGGCCAGATTGGGTTTGTATGCTACAGCGAAGGGAAGTGTAGCATCGATAATGGCTTTATTGAAGGCAAAAACAGGATCGGGGTCATCTTTCAGGTGTACCGGAATTTTGGTGATATCGCTGTCGAGGCCCACACAAAGAAAGGACTGCTTGCGGTGGATGAGTGAAATAAGTTCGTTTCGTGTCATGTTTTTTGGGGAATAGAGTTATTCCGAGATTTCGGCTTTGAGTCGTTCGGCATTTTCTGCCATCATCAGTTGGTCGAGCATATCCTGAATTTCTCCGTCCATGAAGGCTGGCAGATTGTATGTAGAATATCCTATACGGTGGTCACTAACCCGGCCCTGGGGATAATTGTAGGTGCGGATTTTAGCACTGCGGTCGCCGGTAGATACCATTGTGCGTCTTTTAGAAGCCACCTCATCAAGGTACTTTTGATATTCGCGCTCGAAGATACGGGTACGCAGAATGTTCATGGCTTTTTCCAGGTTTTTGATCTGAGATTTTTCATCTTGCATAGAAACCGTAATACCGGTAGGAATATGGGTGAGGCGTATGGCGCTATAGGTTGTGTTAACACTTTGTCCACCGGGTCCTGAGGAGCAAAAAACCTCTTTTTTGATATCCGTGGGTTTAATTTCCACATCAAATTCATCGGCTTCGGGCAGCACCACCACGCTGGCAGCTGAAGTATGGATTCGTCCCTGGGCTTCAGTTTTGGGCACACGTTGAACCCGGTGTACACCTGATTCGTATTTCAGGGTACCATATGCGTCTTCTCCTTTTACATTAAAAATAACTTCTTTGAAGCCGCCCATTGTACCTTCCGTATAATCTACCAGTTCCACTTTCCAGCCCTTGTCTTCGCAATAGCGGGAATACATGCGGTAAAGGTCACCGGCAAAGAGGCTGGCTTCATCGCCACCTGTTCCTGCTCTGATTTCCACTACTGCATTTTTACTGTCCTGAGGGTCTTTGGGTAAAAGGAGCAGGCGGATTTCTTCTTCCAGGGTTGCTTTTTCTTGTTCCAGACTCTCTATTTCCTCGCGAGCCATTTCTTTCAGTTCTTCATCCTTTTCGTTGTAAAGGATTTCGCGGCTGCTCTCCAGATGTTCGCTGATACGTTTGTACTTTTTATAAGCCTCAACAATAGGTGTAAGGTCTTTATAATCTTTACTTAGCTTGACGTAGCGTTTCATGTCCGACATCACCGCCGGATCATTCATTTCCTCCTCAATCTCTTGCCAGCGCCTGTAAATGGCCTCCAGTTTTTCTAACATGCTTTAAAATATGAATTTGCGGGTGCAAAGGTACACATTCGCCGGCTTTGCCTAAAACTCATATGGAATTACCATATTACCGGCCAAGGTGAAGCAGGATGGGCCTCAGGGTCTCAAGCAGGCCAGGTACATCTGAATAGTGTTTTCGAGCCCGAAATATAGCGCATCGCTAATAAGCGCGTGACCAATGCTTACCTCGAGCAGCCTGGGAATGTTTTCAGCAAAAAAGCGCAGATTCTGCAGATTGAGGTCGTGCCCTGCATTAATTCCTAACCCACATGCGTTGGCTGCTTTGGCTGCCTCAATAAATGGCTGAATGGCTTTGGCGGGGTTTTCGGGAAACATCCTTGCATAGGGTTCAGTATAGAGTTCAACACGGTCGGTGCCTGTTTTCACTGCATTTTCGATCCGTCTAATGTCCGTTTCTACAAAAATGGATGTGCGTATGCCATGGGCTTTAAATTCTGCGATTACATCTTTCAGAAAATCCTCATGGGTTATTGTATCCCAGCCGGCATTCGAGGTGATGGCATCAGGTGGGTCGGGCACCAAGGTAACTTGAGTGGGTTTCACTTCTGTTACCAATTCAATGAATTGTCGGGATGGGTAGCCTTCAATGTTGAATTCTGTGGTTAACAGGGGCTTAAGCAAACGAACATCGTTGTATCGTATGTGTCTTTCGTCGGGCCGGGGATGCACAGTAATACCTTGAGCACCAAATCTTTCGCAGTCAATGGCGGCCTTTTGCACGTCGGGTATATTGCCCCCTCGGGCATTGCGCAAAGTGGCTATCTTGTTGATGTTTACACTTAGTCGTATCATGACTTGAAATTTTTGCAAAGGTAAACCTTTGCCTGTCTTTCATTCGTTTCAAAATGAAAGCTCATTGACCAAAGTTTTTAATTTTGGCCAGAGTTAAACCCACTTGAACCATGAACTGGCTCCTTTTTTGGTTAATATTCTACGCTATTTTGGTGATCTTGTTCACCTTACGCCATATTCGTCATCGCGACCTGGACCATTATCTTGTCAATAATCGAAAGACAGGGACGGCACTCCTGGTATTCACAACCCTATCCACCTTTGTAGGAGGAGGGACATCTGTAGGCCTTATTGCCATGGGCTACGAATCGGGGTTTGCGGCATTAGGTATTGGTATTGCTTATGTTTTGGGTTTTTTTATCGTTGCCCGATTTGCAGCCCATATCCGACAATTAGGCGAGAAACGCGAAATATATAGTTATCCTCAATATCTTAATAAAACTTTTACCCAAACGGGCTCTCCGGCTTTTCGCAAGCTTTTCTCTGGAATGGTTACAGGAGTCAATGTATTTATCTTCTTTTTTCTACTGGCTGCTCAGTTTGTTGCAATGGCTTCTGTTCTCAAACATGTTTTAGGAATAGAATATTTACCTGCTGCCATACTCTCATGTATCATAGTAATTGCTTACACAGCTTTTGCTGGACTGGCTGGCGTTATTTATACAGATATGCTTCAGTTTTTCTTTATTCTGTTGATGATTCTTTTCATTTTCATTCCCGGCATTGATGCCGAAACGGAGGGACTGTCACTGCTAAGGTTGCTTCCCAAAGAAATGTTGAATGGCATGTCGTATGGATGGCTTTTTTTGGTAGGCTTGCCGTTATTCATTGCACCATCGGTGCTCGTCAGAATGGACATATGGCAACGCATTTTGTCTGCACGCAACGAAAAGGCCGCTGTTCGAATGAATTATTGGTCGGCCCTGGGGATGCTACCTTTTTACGTGATTTTCCCTTTGGCAGGCATGGCCATGCGTTTAAAGCTTGGCGATGGCCAGTTATCAGAGGATATGGTGTATGCATTTTTAGAGCGGAATACGGGTCCATTTGCCATGGGTTTTGCCATTGTAGGACTTATGGCAGCGCTTATGTCGTCGGCCGATAGTTTTCTGAATGTTGCTTCCATCTCTGCTGTGCGCGATTTTGCGGGTTGGAAATACCGAGATGCCGGCCGTCAGATGTCCTCAGGGAGGCAAATGTCGCTCATCCGCCTGGTAAGTATTGTCTTTGGTGTAATGGCTTTATTGCTTGCCCTGATTCTTCCGGGTATTGTAAACCTTATGGTAGTGGGTATTGGAACCATTGCCGTTTTTGTTCCCGCAACCCTTCTGGCCTTACTTCACAAACATCCCGCCCTGCATCGCAAGGAAGCCCTTGTCAGCATTTTCAGCGGATTCCTTGTTAATGTTTTGCTTTTTGTGTTGGGTATGACAAAGCCGGGGATTATTGACCCCAAGGTATCCTTTATTCCGGCAATGGTTGTATCATTTTTAACCCTTGGTGTGGGAATGCTTTTTAGAAAAAAGATTCCTCGTTGAAAATGCTTTGATGTATTTTGTAATTTTAAGCATTCAATCAGCCTACCATGAAACGAAACTTGAACAGGCGTTTGTTGTTTTACATAATTGCCACGCTTTTAATCACTTCAGGTGCAACCATTGCGTTTATCGGATTTGCAAGCCGAAAGGCATCTCTTAATCATACAAGGGTTACCTCTACTGCCCTGGCAGGCCAATACGGTAATTACACGAGGGCTGAACTTGAGATTTACCTGGATGCTTCCAGAACGTTGGCGCAGGTTTTTAGCCAATTCGAAAGTATTCCTGAAGCTTCCCGCCGGCAGGTTTATATGGACATGTTAAAACATGTTTTGAGAGACAATGTGGATTTTCTGTCTGTGTGGACCATCTGGGAACCCTATACCATCGACAGGCTTGACGGCAAAAATATAATGGCACCCGGCTCTACCCGTATTGGTAATTTTTCACCCACTTTTTACAGGCAAGGTAATACTATTAAGTTAGAAGTCTCTGCGCCCGATGCTGCTCTTTTCGAGGGAGATTATTTTACCCTGCCCAAAGTTAGACTCAGGGAAACCATTCTCAATCCTTATAAGTATTCATTTACCGGCCGGCCAGAGGATGCCATATTGCAAACCAGCCTTATTACCCCCATCATTCGCGATGGTAAATTTTTAGGGGTGGTGGGCGTTGATGCCTCACTCGATCAGCTTCAACAGAAATTTCGGGGTATCCGTCCCATGGGCGATGGAATGGTATTTCTTATCAGTAACAACGGAGTCTTTGTGGCTCATCCCAATAAGAAGTTTGTGGGGGCACCCATTGATTCTGTCTTTGGCGATTTGGTCTCTATTGAACTTCTTGACCAGAAAATTGCCAAAGGTGAGGCTTTTCAGGGAAGTTATTTTTGTAAACTTAATCGCCAAGAATATGAGCTTTCTATTGTACCCTTGAGTATTGGACAAACAGGTACCCCATGGGCATTGGGCATTGCTATTCCCAAGGATACTGTATTGAGAGAAGCAAAACTAACCTTTTGGAAAACCATAGGCGCAGGTATTCTTAGCATTATATTTATGAGTCTGGTAGTGATTTATATTAGCCGGAAAATCACTAACCCGCTTAAACAAACCACACAGCATCTTGAGGAGCTCGCCAGAGGTGCCTTGCCCGATGTTGAGCATGTTATTGTAAAGACAAAGGATGAATTGGGACAGATGAGCAAAGCCCTTCAGCGTCTGGCTCGAGCTTTAAAAACCAATACCGATTTTGCTCTGGCTATTGGTGAAGGCAATCTTGAGGTACCATATACTCCGCTGAGCAAGGAGGATTTGCTTGGAAATGCTCTAATTCAGATGCGCAACAACCTGAAAAAGTTGTCGGAGGTCAATGCGGGAAACAGCTGGTTGCAGACTTCTATCGTTGAAACCGGAAATGTATTGAGAGGAGAAAAAAGTGCAGAGGATTTGGCAGGAGAACTGCTTTCTAAATTGGCACAAATCCTTAAATTTCAGGCTGGTGCTCTTTATCTTGTGCAAGGAGATGTACTAAAGTTGACGGGCACTTATGCCTTTAGCCATCGTAAATCACCCATTACTGAATTTAAACTTGGAGAAGGATTGGTAGGGCAGGCGGCCCTTGAGAAAAAGGTAATTATTTTCGATAATGTGCCTGCTGAATTTATCTACATACAGAGTGGTCTGGCAGAAGGAGAAGCCCCTCAGGTAATTTTACAGCCATTCCTGTTTCATGGCAATGTTATTGGGGTTATGGAGCTGGCATCCACACGTCACTGGACAGATTTGCAATGTACTTTCCTCGACCAGGTAGAGGAGAGCATTGCTATAGCTTTCCATTCCATTCAGGCTCGCCAGGAGATGAAACGTTTGCTGGTTGCTACCCAGGAAATGGCTGAAGAGCTGAGGGTACAGCAGGAGGAGCTTCGAGAGGCCAACGAAGAGCTTGAACAACAGGCCAAAGCACTTAAAGAATCAGAAGCCAGTCTGCAGGCCCAGCAGGAAGAGTTGAGAGTTACCAATGAAGAGTTGGAAGAAAAAACACGCATCCTCGAACAGCAAAAGGCAGCCATTGCGCTTAAAAATCAGGAGCTTGAAAATGCTAAAGCTGAAATTGAACGTAAGGCCCGCGAGGTGGAAAAGGCCAGCCAATACAAATCGGAATTTCTGGCCAACATGTCGCATGAGCTGCGAACCCCTCTCAACAGTCTTCTTATTTTAAGCAAGAGTTTAATGGATAATAAGAAAGGCAACCTAACACCAGATCAGGTTGAAGCTGCTCAAATTATCTATAACAGTGGCAATGAGCTGCTTACGCTTATCAACGATATTCTCGATTTATCGAAGATAGAAGCCGGTCGCTTGGATATAAACCCCGAAAAAGTGGAAACCGAATCCCTGGCTTCCTACGTCAAAATGCATTTCAACCATATTGCATCGCAAAAGGGCTTAGAATTTAGAGTTTTGGTTGCAGATGACGTCCCTGAACAATTCGTAACCGACCGTCTGAGGTTAGAGCAAATACTGAAGAACCTTTTGTCGAATGCCATTAAATTTACCAGTCAGGGATCTGTTACCTTTGAAATTTCAATGGCTGGTCCGAATCATAAATTTGTAATCCCCGCGCTTCAGAAAGGTCCGGTAATAGCTTTCTCGGTAACAGATACCGGTATAGGCATACCTAAAGATAAGCAGGACCTCATTTTTGAAGCATTTAAGCAAGCTGATGGAAGTACCTCACGAAAATACGGAGGCACGGGTTTGGGCTTGAGCATTTCTAAAGAACTTGCACGTTTGTTGGGCGGAGAAATCCAATTAGAAAGTGAGCCGGGAAAAGGGAGCAGGTTTACTATTTACCTGCCTTTGAAAATGCCAGAAAAAGAGATTGTAAATCCCACACCTGAACCCATACCTCAAACGACAACACCTGCTCCCCCTTCCAAACCTGTTGATGAGGACCCATTGTTGGCAGAAACTCCACCCGAGCCCCCTAAAGTAGATTCAATCCCCGATGACCGTAACTTGATCACTTCAGCCGACAGGGTTTTGCTTATTGTTGAAGATGATGCTTCATTTGCTTCTGTCCTGGCTGCACAGGCTCGGGAAAAAGGATTTAAGGTACTTGCCAGCGCCACAGGAGAAGAAGGGCTCGAATTGGCCAACCGGTTTAAGCCCGCTGCCATCATTCTCGATATCAATTTACCTGGAATGAACGGATGGGATGTTCTTGATCGTTTAAAGGAAACCCCCAGCTTGCGTCATATTCCTGTGCATATCATGTCGGCTTACGATGAAGACCTTGAAGCTTACCGCAAGGGCGCAATTGGTTATCTTACTAAGCCCGTCAACCCTGACCAGCTCGATTCTGCTTTCGAACGTATTGGTCATTATATAAGCGGAGGTCTCCGTGAACTTCTGCTGGTTGAAGACGATAAAAACTTGCGTAAATCCATCAAAACCATCATTGGAGAAAAAGATATAAAGATTACCGAGTGCGATTCAGGAAAGGCTGCTTTGGAAGCCATAAGGTCGAAGCATTTCGATTGCATGGTACTTGATTTAGGCTTGCCCGATATGAGAGGCTTTGAATTGCTGCGGGCCATCAAAAATACTCCTGAATTTAAAGCCCCTCCGGTTATTGTATATACTGGCCGCGAACTCACCCGCGAGGAAGATAAAGAGCTTCATCAATATACAGACTCTATTATTATTAAAGGCGTGAAATCGGAAGAACGCCTGCTCGACGAAACAGCTCTTTTCTTACATCGTGTCGTCAGTGAAATGCCTCCCCAGCAACAGGAAATCATCAGCTTCTTGCATGATAGGGATACCATTTTCCGCAACAAAAAAATTCTCATCGTCGATGACGATATGCGGAATGTGATTGCCCTTACCCGCGTGCTCGAAGAAAAAGAAATTATTGTCAGAGCTGCTGAAAACGGTCAGATGGCCATAGATATGCTCAATCAGGAGCCCGACATCCATCTGGTGCTTATGGATATTATGATGCCCGTCATGGACGGTTATGATACCATTCGAAAAATCAGAGAAATACCTCAGTTTCGAAATTTGCCCATCATAGCCCTTACAGCGAAGGCAATGAAAGAAGACCGCAATCGCTGTATAGCTGCAGGTGCAAGCGATTATATCTCCAAACCGGTAAATGTTGACAAACTCCTGTCCCTCATCCGTGTGTGGTTGCACAAATAACTCAGTTCCATGTCAGCCAAACCCCAAATACTGATAGTTGATGATAAGGTGGAGAACCTGATTTCGTTGGAGACTCTCCTCGAAGGTTTCGATGTTGAGTTTGTGAGGGCACTCAGTGGCAATGAAGCCATTGCCAAAGTTCTCAACCATGACTTTGCCTTAGCTATTATCGATATTCAAATGCCCGGAATGGATGGCTATGAAACAGTCACCCTTATTCGGCAGACAGCTAAGGGCAAATTCTTACCTGTTATCTTTGTTTCAGCTATCTATAAGGAAGATTTTCATGTTGTTAAAGGTATTGAAACCGGGGCTGTTGACTTTATTTCTAAACCTATCGACGGACGTATTCTCAGAGGAAAGGTTAAAGTATTTCTTGATCTTTATCTGCAAAAACGGGAGTTGACACGGCTAGTGCGCGAAAAGGAAATCATTAGCGAGCAATATCGAATCGCCAAGGAAAAGGCGGAAGCTGCTACCCGCGCAAAATCTATCTTCTTAGCCAATATGAGCCATGAAATCCGTACCCCTATGAATGGAATCATAGGTATGGCTGACCTTCTGGCTCAAACACCGCTCACAGAAGAGCAAAAAGATTATCTTGCTACTATTATCGCTTCAGGACGTAATTTGTTGAATATCATTAATGATATTCTAGACTTTTCTAAAATTGAGTCCAATCAGGTTGAACTGGAAAATATAGCTTTTAATCTCCCTGCGGCTATAGATGAGGTAATTAAGATATTAACTATCAGGGCTAATGAAAATAATGTGGCCCTTAACGTCATTTTAGCAGACAATGTTCCTCGTTACATCAAGGGTGACCCTTTGCGTTTAAAGCAAATTATAACCAATCTCGTAAATAATGCCATAAAGTTTACGTATGAAGGTAGCGTAACCGTGGATGTTGGGGTTGAAAAAGACGGTGACCAAAGTGTTAAGCTGCTTTTCAAAGTAATTGATACAGGAATCGGGATTTCACCGGAAGGAAAGGAAAAGTTATTCAAGGCTTTTTCACAGGCTGATACCTCTACAACCCGCAAATATGGGGGTACAGGCTTAGGACTTGCCATTTCCAAAAGCTTATGCGAAATGATGGATGGAGAAATAGGGGTAGAGAGTGAGGTGGGAAAAGGTTCTACTTTTTGGTTTACTGCTGTTTTCGAAAAAGTGCCACCCTCCGAAATCCCAGAGGAAAAACCCGAGGCGGAGGTGATAGAAACACAAATGAAACCCCTGCACATCTTGCTGGCAGAGGATAACCTTATTAACCAGAAAGTTGCGGTGGCCAATTTGAAAAAGTTTGGGCACATGATTGATATTGCCAAAAACGGTCTGGAAGCAGTGGAGATGGCTCGTAAGAGTTGCTACGATTTAATTTTGATGGATATACAGATGCCCGAAATGGACGGTTATGAGGCCACCACCATTATACGTGCAGAGGAGGCTGAAAAAGGGACACACACCCCCATAATAGCCATGACGGCTAACTCATTCGAGGCCGATCGCGAACGTTGCTTAGCCATTGGCATGGATGATTACATCAGCAAGCCTTTTAGAATTAATGATTTGGTTAGCATTCTAAAGAAAATTTCGCAAAAATCATGATTAAAAAAGAATACAACTGGACGGGTAAGGTAATTCTCATTGCTGAAGATTCGGAAACCAGCCGGCATTATTTTTCAGCTGCCCTCCGGCGAACAGGAGCCACCCTGATATGGGCCCGAACTGGTATTGAGGCAATAGAAAGCGTCAGAAACAACCCTCCTGACCTCGTTTTTATGGACCTTGATTTACCTGTGATGAACGGCATCATGGCCTCTAAACTTATTCATGAAGAATTCCCTGCATTACCCATTATAGCTCAAACAGCGCATATTCAATCGGGAGATGCCAAAGACAGTTTGGCTGCAGGATGCAGCGAGTTTATGACCAAACCTATCTCTCTCGACTTCTTACTTCAAACCCTTGATAAATACCTACAGTAATGGGGTTTAGTGTATTTTCTGATGAGCATTACATGGGTGAAGCCCTTAAGGAAGCAAAACTGGCTGCTGCTGAGGATGAGGTTCCCATTGGTGCTGTAATTGTATGCGATGGTAAAATTATTGCCAGAGCGCATAATATGACGGAGCGCCTCAACGACGTCACAGCCCACGCCGAAATGATTGCCATAACGGCAGCCGAGAATTTTCTTGGCGCTAAATACCTGGTCGATTGCACTATTTATGTTACTATTGAACCATGCCCTATGTGTGCAGCGGCACTTGGTTGGGCTCAAATGGGTAAAGTTGTCTATGGAGCTCCCGATCCCAAAATGGGTTATTCACTCATTCAGGGACGTTTATTACATCCCAAAACCCTTGTAGTTAGTGGTTTACGCGCCTCAGAGTGCGCTTCTTTGATGACAGATTTTTTTCGCAAAAAGCGTTAGGATGTGCGTCTAAAGTCAAAAATGCTTTTTGTAAATATTAAAGTATTGGGTTTCCCTAAAGTGATCAATTTTAGCTGCCAGCATCAGAAATATGTCCTGTTTCCTGTCTTGAAGCCACTTAATGGCCTCAGCCTTATTGCGGCATGCATCAGCAAATATGATGCTGAATAAAAGCTTATGTTCTTTTAGCCAGAGATAAGCTTTAGGGTTGTTATCTATGGCAGCATCCAGTGCAGCCAGATGAGGGTAATGTTTGAGCAGAAATTTAAAAGCCTCTTCACTCCCCCTGATGCTTCGCGAAAGTGCAGCCAATTCGGGATAACCATTATTAAATAACCACATGAGTTTTTCATCATCACCCGTGATGGTTTCACCAAAAGCATGCAATATGTCTTTAGGATATTGTAGCATCAATACACCTCGGCATTTAATCCTGTTTTCATTACCATGTGGGCAATATTTTGCAATTGGGTTTTCGGTATAGCAACTATCCCTTCGGCAGGTGTTTCGCGGGCAATGGAATAAATCATAACTAACCTTGGCTTTATTTTCAACAGTAAACTGAGCCATGCAGCTGTTTCTTCAGGAGTGGTATTGTCGAAAGCCTGGTTGTTGATAATGCCTTTAATAAACATGGTTTGAATGATGAGGTCTCCTTTAAAATAAAGAAGGTTTTCAACAATTTTTTGAAGGGTCAGATCTTTGGGTGGTCTATTTATCAGGTGAAAGGTGGCCTCAAGCCCTGCATCAAGTTTTAAAACATTATAGTCCGCTTTCAGCAATGCCATTCTAACTTCTTGGTTGTGCACCCGACTTGCGTTGGAGAGTACAGTAATTTTCGCCTGAGGGAAATACTTGTTTCGGAGGGCTATAGTATCTTCCATGATACCTGGAAAGGCCGGGTGAAGAGTAGGTTCTCCATTACCTGCAAAAGTTATGCTATCCGGAAAGTTGCCCTCACTTAGCATGTTCCTCAGTTTTTTTTCAAGGCTCTCTGCTACCCACTCGCGGGTAGGCATGTCTTCTCTTTTCTCGGGCGGAACCAGGGTATAGCCGCATTCGCAATAGATACAATCGAAACTGCACACTTTGTAGCTATTGGGTAGAAGATTTATTCCCAACGAATTTCCAAATCTTCTGCTATGAACAGGTCCAAAAATCGTGTCTGAGAAAAGAAAAGTCATAATAAGTGCTTTTAAATTATTGAATAGTTTGTTTGTTCCAACGCTCAAAAGAGACCAAGGCCGGATCGTAAAATCCTCTTTTCGAAGGATGATCTGCTGCGTAACCGAAGCAAACCAGGGCAAATGGAACAATATGTTTCGGAAGCTGAAGATTTTGAGAGAGATAATCAATTCTTTCCTGTCGGGGATAGACGCCAAGCCAAAGACTCCCAAGACCACGGGCCGTGGCTTCCAGCAGCATGTTTTGAACTGCTGCTGCGCAATCTACAGGCCAATAGCCCTTATGGGTTTCGCGAGAGGTGTCACCGCAAACCAAAATTACCACCGGGCATTCCGCTGCAAAACGGGCATTGGGTCCGGTTTGGGCCAGCATTTTTTTAGTCTCTTCATTTCGGAAAACGATAAAATGCCAGGGCCTTTGATTCCCTGCCGATGGTGCATGCATAGCCGCATCCAGTATTGAGTGAACATCTTCCTGACTAATGTCTGTGGTCTTAAATTTTCTGATACTCCGTCGTTCCCTGATTATGTCCATTTTCACTTTAATTTTACCGCAAAATTAGTGGCTTTATATTAAGCAGATGCAGATAATACTCGATGGAATAGGTAAGAAGTTTGGAAGACAATGGGTTTTCCGCAGGCTTGACCTTAAAATTTCAGCTGGAGGAAGGCTGGCTATCCTTGGTGCCAATGGCAGTGGCAAATCTACTCTTTTGAAAATTATTTCAGGCTGGCTCAATCCCTCAGAAGGTTCAATAACCTATTCCCTTGAGAATCAGATTTTGAGTGAACCCTCGCAACTTTATTCATATATATCCATTGCTTCGCCTTATCTAGAGCTTATAGAAGAGTTTACACTGGCCGAATTGGTACATTTTCATTTTCAGTTTAAAAAACCATTTCATAATATGACTGAAAATGAAATTATCGGTGTTTCAGGGTTGGAAGATGCTAAAAACAAGCTAATCCGTCATTTTTCTTCGGGAATGAAGCAGCGAGCTAGGCTAACGCTTGCCCTATTATCTGATACTCCGCTTGTGCTTCTCGATGAACCCTGCAGCAATCTCGATGCTAGTGCAACGGAATGGTTCCACAAGCTCATTTCGACCTGTTGCCATCAGCGCACTCTGGTTGTTTGCTCAAATCATCAACCCAGTGAATACGACTTTTGTACTGAAATATTACAACTTTAACTCTCATTAGCCGGAAAATTTCTTAAATTCCTTATTGACTGTATTTTGTGGACATGAGGAAATGATGTATTTTTGCAAAAAATTTCTAAATACCAAGAAATAAAGCAATTATATGGCAACTACTGCGGATTTCAAGAACGGACTTTGCATTGAGTTCAATGGAGAACCTTACACCATTGTAGAATTTCAGCATGTGAAACCAGGGAAAGGTGGGGCTTTTGTGCGAACCAAGCTTAAAAACCTCCGTACCGGACGTGTTATTCCCAATACCTTCACAGCTGGTGAGAAAATAGATATCATCAGGGTTGAACGCCGACAATATCAATTTCTCTATGCCGATGGCGACGATTATTATTTCATGCATAGCGAAACCTATGAACAGATTAGTCTGCCCAAGGAAATGATTGATGCACCGCAGTTTCTTAAAGAAGGTATGATTTGCGATGTTACCTTTTTGGCTGATAACGAACAACCCATCAACTGCGAGCTTCCCACTTTTGTTGACCTTGAAATTACCTATACTGAACCCGGAGAAAGGGGCAATACTGCCACCAATACACTAAAGCCCGCAACTGTAGAAACCGGAGCCACCGTTAGAGTACCTCTTTTTGTGAATACAGGTGAAGTTGTGCGTATCGATACTCGCACTGGAGATTACGTAGAACGCGTTAAAAATTGAACATTAACTCCCTTTAACTGTGAATTTCCCTGAGCCATTAGCGCTGGGTCTGATTGCCCAGCTGACGGGTGCCGATCTTGTGGGCGATACCGAATGGCTGGTAACAGGAATGAATGAGATACACAGGGTACGTCCGGGTGATCTTACTTTTGTAGATCACCCAAAGTATTATCAGAAAGCCCTCTCCAGTGCAGCTACTTTCATTCTTATCAACCAAAAAGTTGATTGCTCTGAAGGAAAAGCCTTGCTGATACACGACGATCCCTTTGCTGCCTGGGTATCTTTAGCCCGGCGCTTTCGTCCTTTTGTTCCTTCTGCAGCCGCCATTAGCCCTTCAGCCATTATCGGAGAAGGTACAATTATTCAACCCGGTGCATTTATTGGTAACAATGTTACTATTGGAGAAAATTGCATCATCCACGCCAATGTAAGCATTTATGACCATACCATTATAGGCGATGAGGTTATCATTCATTCCAATACGGTTATCGGTGCCGATGCATATTATTTTCAGCGTAAACCTGAAGGATACCGTAAATTGGAATCGTGCGGACGCGTGATCATAGGAAATCGTGTGGAAATTGGCGCCCTTTGTGCCATCGACCGTGGTGTGTCCTGTGATACCATCATAGGCGACGGTACTAAATTCGACAATCATGTCCAGGTAGGTCACGATACCCGTATAGGTCGCAATTGTCTCATCGGAGCCCATTGTGCTATTGCAGGTGTCACTGTCATCGAAGACGATGTCATACTGTGGGGAAGAGTATCAGTTAACAAAGACCTTGTGATAGGTAAAGGAGCCGTACTGCTTGCTCATAGCGGTGTTTCCAAATCGCTCGAAGGGGGAAAAACCTATTTCGGTGTGCCCGCCATTGAAGCCCGTGCCAAATGGCGTGAAATAGCTGCCCTGCGTCGCCTGCCTGACATTATTTCAAATCTGGAAGATTTGGCCTGACATAATTCTTTTGTCATATTGACACATATATTTTTTTAAATTTGTATTTAAAATATTGATTTGTAATTCTTTGTTTAATTAATCAAGAATTGTTGGCACATTATTTGTCAGATTGGGGCAAAAAGAATTACCATGGAATTACTGAAAGTCAATTCTTATCTGGAATTGCAAGAGAAGCTGAAAGGAACAGAACGAGCTTTTTTATTGCTGTATAAAGAAGGCAGCCCCCAAAGTGAATGTGCATTAAAAAACCTTGAGTCAGTAGAAATTCCTGCCGACAAAGTTGTCATGATGAAAGCCAATGTGGGTGAGGTTCGCGACATTCACCCGGTTTACAACGTTTCTTCCGTCCCAACCCTTCTTGAATTTAATGGGGGTGAGTTCAAGAATGTTGTAAAAGGATGTAATCCCCCTGATTACTACAGGGCCTACATTGAAAATTCTCTTTTCAGCTCTCCTTTGGCAGAGGGCGAGGCTCCTCAAAAAAGAGTAACAGTATATACTACACCCACTTGCACATGGTGCAATGCTTTAAAAGCCCATCTGCGCAAACATGGCATTCGTTTCACCGAAGTGGATGTAGCTTCTGATCCCAATGCTGCTGAAGAAATGGTGAGCAAAAGTGGACAGCGGGGAGTTCCTCAGGCTGATATTGATGGAGAAATTATTGTGGGTTTCGACAAGGTTAGAATCAACAGAATTTTAGGTATAAACGGATAATTCAACAAATAAATTAACATAAAACTGATAGACATGAAAGAACTGCAACCTCTCAACCAAAATGTGCTCCTCGATTATTCCGAAGTTCAGGGTGAGCAGCGCACGGCATCGGGCATTATTATTCCCGATACTGCCAAAGAAAAACCTCAGATTGCCAAAGTAATTGCCATCGGCAATGTTGAAAACCCTGAAATCTCGGCCGGCGATAGGGTAATCTTTAAAAAATATGCCGGCACCGAGATTGAATTTGAAGGCAAGAAATACCTCCTCATTCCTTATGGAGACCTTCTGGCTAAGATTGTAGAAACTGAGGAAATCTAATGTGATTTTTAGTAACAATAATTGCATGAAGGCTGTCTCTAATTAAGGGGCAGCCTTTTTTTTGAAAGGCCAAATCTCTAAATTTGCCATAATACCTGAAATGACTCATTTATGGATAAACTTACTGTTCTGTTAGTACAGCACGATATAGTCTGGGAAAATCCGGAAGCCAATCGTCAGCATTTAACAGAATTATTAAAAGGGGTAAGCGATGTTGATTTAATAGTGCTTCCCGAGTTTTTTAATACGGGATTTTCAGTAAACAATAGAGATCTGGCTGAAAATTCCGATGGACCTACAGTTCAATGGATGAAACAACTGGCAAAGCAGACAGGAGCCGTGGTTTGCGGAACCCTTCCCATAAAGGAAGAAGGAAAACTCTATAATCGTGGCTTTTATATTGGAGCCGGGGGTATTCTGGGATTTTATAACAAGAGGCATCTGTTTAGCCCGGGCGACGAACAATTGCTCTACACTCCCGGAAGGGAAAATATTTGTATACATGTGAAGAGCTTTAATATTCGGCCACAAATTTGTTATGACTTGCGTTTTCCGGTGTGGAGCCGCAATCGGTTAACATCCACGGGCTTTGAATATGATGTATTGATTTACCATGCTAACTGGCCTGATCCCAGGGGTGAGGTTTGGCGGCAGCTTCTTATAGCTCGGGCGCTCGAAAACCAAGCTTACGTTATTGGAGTTAACCGTATCGGTACTGATGGTCAGGGAATGACTTACTCTGCTCCTGCTCTGGCTATCGATTACAAAGGCCGGATTATGGCTGAAGGGAAATCTGGTGTAGAAGACCTTCTTAGGGTAGAATTGGATTGGGAATCTTTATCTGCGTTCCGAAAAAAGTTCAATGTGAGTCGCGATTGGGACGATTTTACCCTCAATATTGAGCCCTCTTAAACGATGAGACCTATAAACTGTCAAATCAGTGAAATTTGACTATTGATGAAAAAATTCTGATACAAAAATAATGATGAAGAGAACTTGGATAGTATTGATTTTTGTTGCAAGCATTGCATGGACTGGGGTGTATGCCCAGGATGTAGATTACGTGCGCTATGTGGTGAAGAATTTGGCCTCTAAAGAAATGAAGGGAAGAGGATATGTAGATGAGGGAGATGAGCGTGCGGCGGATTTTATTGCCTCCCAATACAAGAGATTTGGTTTAAAGCCTCTCTTGAAGAACTATTTTCAAGAATATCAGCTTTCAATCAATACTTTTCCCGGGAAAATGCTCGTGATGGCCGATGGAAAGGAATTGAAACCGGCCTACGATTACCTCGTGGCCTTATCTTCACCTGGGAGGGAGCAGGCTTTTGGATTGCGCTGGCTGCTCAACGACTCTGTATCCTCATCCGAACGCTTTTCGGCACTTCGCAATGAAGACCTTTCACAGATTCTTATCGTCACCGATAAATATCACAAAGAGTTTGCTGATACAAATATTTTGAAAGCGGGTGGCTATATTTTTTTAAAAGACAGTACCCGTCGACTTACCTGGAAAGCTTCCGATGGACTTAAAATGAAGGATTATGTGGTACTACAAATGCGAGAGGGTGTAATTTCTCCCCAAACTAAATTTGTTTATCTGGCCTTCGAAAATCGTTTTCGCGAGAAATATATCAGCCGCAACGTAATAGGTATGATACCAGGTTATGCTCAGCCTGATAGTCTGGTAGTTATAACTGCTCATTACGATCATCTGGGGATGATGGGGAAAAATACCCTGTTTCCGGGTGCTAACGACAACGCCAGTGGAGTGGCCGCTCTGCTCGACTTTTCCCGGCATTTCAGTATACCTGGAAATGAGCCATATTACACCATGGTTTTTATTGCAACCAGTGGAGAAGAAGCCGGTCTGTTAGGTGCCAATTTTTGTGCTGAAAACCCACCCTTCGACCTTTCCAAAGTCAGGTTCTTACTTAATTTTGATATGGTAGGAACCGGCAGTGAGGGCATTGGTTTGGTAAATGGAGATACACTTGTTAATTATGCCCGTCTTTTGGAAAGAATTAACGAATCGCGAAATTATGTGAAACAGATTCATCGCAGGGGAGAATCATGCAATAGCGATCATTGCCCATTTTTCCGTAAAGGGGTTCCTTCGTTTTTTATATACACTGCGGGTAAAGAGTGGCCTTATTATCATCATCCTGAAGACAATGCGCAGGGTCCCCCATTCACCGAGTATGTAGGCTTTTTTGATTTAATTCGGGATTTTATAAAAGAATTAAGTAAACCGAGTAAGAAGTAGAAATGACTTTTAGCCTTTGGAAGTATAAACCGGTAGGTGTTTTTCCAATAAAAAAATGCGGTCACTTTTCTCAGCGACCGCATTTATTTTATATAAAAGCGGGATTAATATTCCCAAAGGTCCATTTCAAACTGCTGAATTTCTCCCTTGATGCGCTCTGATTCCAATAAGGCATCGAGGCCGGTGGCATAGTCCGAAATCATTCGATCCTGAATATTTTCGACCTTGTAGATGTAGCTTGCGAATCGACGTTTCGTAAAAATATCATCGTAGGTACGCCATTCAGCATCGTTTTTGGGGTTATAGGCTTCAGCGTTTACCAGCCAGAAACGAGCTTCGGGGAAATAAATATAGAAAGTAGCGGAGGGGTCAGTCAGGTATTGCTTTTCCCCATTGCTCATGACGAAGCGATAATACACGGGGCAAATACTCCTGATACGAACATCGAGCTGTGAGCGACGTTTGTCGAAAAACCAGTCTTCGATAATATAAAATTTTATAATGTCGCCCGGGGTAAGGTTATAGGTCTTTTCTTCGGTGACCGTATTTCCCAGAGAATCGACCCTGCTGTCCATGTAGGTAAACGATAGTTTTTTGTTTATATCTTCTACCGTAGCAAGCCTTTCAGCTAAATCTTCGTCGCTGTAGGCTGTAAGGTAATTTGACCCATAGGGAGATTCCGAAGAGGGAATTTTTACGGCGTCAAAAAGCACTGTAGCTAAAGATTTTCTATCGCGAACAGGTTGAAGAGGGTATAACAGGAACTGATTTTGTTTTTCCCTAAGGTCAATAACACGCCATACCCTTTTGGCCCATATGATATCTGCTTCGCGGATAGGAGGGTACGGGACCGGCCGTTTGCGATTGGGGGTATGTATTTTGGGCCAGGGCCTTTCAGCCGGTTTTACCTTTGGCGGATCAATACTTTGCGCATTAGCTCCGGCTGCGATGAACAAAACAAGAAAGAAAATCAACCACTTTTTGTTCATTGGATATTAAGAGTTTATAGTGTTTTCAGGTTAACTGCACTGCTTACAGGGCGTTCTTTGCCGTCAGGGCCTTTCACAAAGATGTTTCCGATAATCAGCATCTGTTTGGCGCCAAGCTTGGCAATTAAGTTTCGGGCGGGTCCGTCCATGGTGTTTCCCAATACCTGTACGCTTTGGGTTAATCCGCCAATACTTGCCAATACTTCGAAGCGGGTAACTGTAAAGCGTACTCCGTCAAACAGAAAGTCCTTTAAAATAGCATCTACACGGGCATTTTGAAGGTCAGTAATGGATATGTTTTGCCCTGCAGTTTTGCCTCCCACCACAATCATGGGTTCAGGTACAGGTAATAAGCGGAAAGTACGTTCGCCCATGAGTTTTTCTCCTTTATCTACGGTTGAGTAAACAGATACCTTCACGGTTCCGGTTCCTGTGGGTTTTATTTCATATTTACCTCCACCTTTTTGTGTAAAGGTAGCAGGGCCAGTGATTTTCACACTTATTTTGTCGGGGGGAACTCCCGGTACGGATACACTGAGTGGATTATCGAGTCCGATATAAAACACCGACATCTTGTCTGCTGAAACTACGGCAACAGGTTCTTGTACGACAAACTCATCTGCAAACTCATACTCTTCGGGTATTCCCATGGGATTGGTAATCGTAATTACCCCTGCAAATTTCTTGGGTCCGAAATCCATGCCGCCGGTTCCAATTTTCAGTAGAGCCAAACCGTCCTGAACGTTGCTGACTACTGAGGCACCAGCCGAATAACCCGGTTGCCATTTATCTATACCCAAACGGTATTTAACATTGGGTGTAGTTGTAGTATCGTATGCGGCAACTAAAATCTCTGCCTGGTATTCTTCCCCTTTGAACAGGTATTTACGCGTAGGAATGACCTTGGCTGCTATCTTGTTGAATTTAAAGTCGGTAGCTGAAATGTAACTGTAAAGCCTTGCAACAACATCGTATTCGATGTTTTTTACCTCAGCAATGTACTTGTTGAGAATTACCAGGTCGGCAGCAAGAATGGTATGGTAGAAATAATATTTCTCCCACGACATTTCTTTGCCATACTCGTCTTTGTATTTACCATCGGTATCAAGACCTGTTAAGCGTAGTTTGTCGCGATCTTCAGGTTTAACAAGTTGAACGATTTTTTCCCTAAATTCTTTAAATTTGACTTTCATTTCTTCAGCTCTCCCCTTGGTAACGTCTGTACCCAGGAAGAAGCGGGTTGGATCGTCGAAGTTGTCTTTAGCTGATACATATCTCAGGGAAATAGTATCTGCAACTGCTTTATTTTCAATGTTTCGATCAGAGAATAATATCAATTCTGTTTTTAAATCCTTAAGGTACTTTGCCAGATCGTCCGAGAGTTTCTTGGCTTCCAATGCTTTATTGTACCAGTCTTGAGCAACGGGTCCGCCAATTAATGACTGTTTCTCGAAGTTGGTGTAGGTCTCTGATAGTTTTTTCTCGAAATTTTCATTGGTCTGTTCCATGCTTTCGTTTACGGTTACGAAAGCGTTGATGATATCTTTGGATACGTTCAAGGCAAGCAGGGCGGTAAGGACGAGGTACATCATCCCTATCATTTTTTGCCTTGGTGTCTCTTTAAATCCTGCCATGTTTTGTTTGTTTTGAGGTTACATATCCGGCGAAATCATCCGGTTAAGCCTTAAATGACGTCATAGCTGAAAGCATGTTGCCGTAAATGCTGTTGAGCGCGGCCATGTTTTTCGACAATTGTTCAGCTTGCTGTTGGTACTTCTGGGTGTTTTCAATTGTGGCCTGCAATTGCTGCAGCAAAGTATCGTATGCCTTCTGAAGCTCAGCGGTTTTCTGTACCTGACTGGTTGTTCCATTAATTTGGGCTTCAACTGCCTGGTTGAGAGCTGCTACATTTTGACCAAAATGACCAGTGATTTCGGCTGTGTTTTTCAATTTACTGAGAAACTCGCTGAAAGCCTGAATACTACTGCTCATAGCCTGGCTGCTTTCTTCTGTATTCTTTAGCTGCATTTCGTATATAGCATTGAGGCTCGACATGTTACGTGTGATGCGGCTCAGTTGTTCTTTGTAACCTTGAGTGTCTTCGGGTGACAACTGAATGGCTTGAGCTGCCTTTTGCAGCGATTCGGCCGAGGCATTGTATTTTTCAGCCAGTATGGCAGCCGAAGCTGTTGCACTTGCAAGACTTTCACCCAGTTTCTCACGTTGTTCTGCTTCGTGCTTCATCGATTCACTGATTTGTGCATAAGCAGCATTCAGATTGGCCGAGCTGTTGGCTACACCCTTTAAATTTTGAACATGATCCTGAGCCAACTTGGCTTCCTGCTCAAGGGTCTCAGCGGTTTGCTGATAGGCATTGCCCAGACGGCTTGCACTTTGGTTTACCGTTTTTATTGTATTAATGAAATCACTGGAGGCTAAGGCGACACCACTTACTTCATTCAGGTTTTGCAATGTATTATTCAGATTTTTCAATCCCTGCCCCAGACTTTGTATGAGATCCTCTTCAATATTCGCTCCTTTCAGCATTTTATCAAACTCAGAGGTTAAGCTCTCTTCCTCGGGAAGCAGACCTTGTTCCTTCATGAGTTCTATTTCTTCAGGGGTATGATAAATACCAGCTAACTGAGGGTAAACCAAGCTCCAGTCGGGCTCTACATAGGGGGGTTCGAAAGCCGAAAAGAAAAAGATGGTTGCCTCAGTGAGCAGACCTACAAAAAGCATAATATCTGCTCCTTTAATATGGGTGATTTTAAATAGCGCACCCACAATAACAATAGAAGCTCCTATTCCATAGAGCTTGCTCATGAATTTTTTATAGGCCTTGCTTTTGAGAAGTTCGCTGAATTTCATGGTCTTTGAGGTTTTTTATTAATATTCTTTTTGGTAATGGTTTGGTGACGAGGTTTATTTGGGTTTTTATTTATAAACTTCAGACGAGCGAGCGGGGTTATCGTCTTTGTTGCGACCCAGATAAGACTGTACGCATCGGAAGCCAATAAACGACCTGGCTGAATCCTGGTATTCATAAGAGCGCGTACTTACTTGCAGGAAGTAGCTGACATCCTTCCACGAGCCCCCTCTAACCACTTTGCGTTTCATTACTGCCGGATCATCGTAATTGGCGTGGTATGTATAAGATGAATTGAGGTCCCAGGTAAAATTGTATGAGCTTTCGTCGAAGGCACTATTGGTCCATTCGGCTACATTACCAGCCATGTCGTAGAGGCCAAAATCGTTGGGGGGGTAATGGGCAACGATAACAGTATATAGCCCACCATCTGCCACATAGTTACCACGACCGGGTTTAAAGTTGGCCAGGAAACAACCTTTCTGGTTGCGCAGATAGGGACCTCCCCAGGGATAAGGGTTAAGCTCGTTGCCTCCCCGGGCAGCCCATTCCCATTCCGACTCGGTAGGCAGCCTGAAATCATTTACCAATGTTTCACGCTTTCGGGTCATCAGGTAGCTGTTCATGTATTCGGTCCTCCACACGCAGAAAGCCTCGGCCTGCTTCCAGGTAACCCCAACTACAGGGTAATTATCATAAGCCGGGTGCCAGAAATAAGTTTTTGCCATAGGTTCATTGTAGGCATAAGTGAAATCGCTTATCCAGACGAGGGTATCAGGATACACAGGCACAACTTCTTCTTTTACAAATGCCCGGCGATTCCCTTCGGCTACAATGTTTTGAGGATAAGTACCCCCCTCACCGGTTATCCGGCCTTGTTGGTCGCGATTATACTCATAGCGGTTTTCAGGACGTGCGGCTTTGGGTAAATCTACCCAGAAATACCGGTAAAAGAGTTTGCGCGTATCGATCTCTTTTCTCCTGAAAAAGCGTTCTTCTTCAGGAAGATATAGTTCTTCGAGAGGGTTTTGGGTGCCTTCCTGTAGCTTACGCCCTTCCCAATCTATTTTCTCTTTCCAGTTGATTTTATAGTAGGGGTTGGCAGTGCCAAACTGTATGGGCTGACCCTGACGGTCCGAAACAAAATGTTCTCCAAAATCAGGTCCTGCATTGCCCAAAATAGTGTGTGCAATGGAATCCCTTACCCAATAAACAAACTGACGATACTCATTGTTGGTTATTTCAGTCTCATCCATATAAAAAGCCGCTACCGAGATGGTTTTGGGCTGATGAACATTGGCATAAGGTACATCCTGATCGCCAGTTCCCATGGTGAAACTGCCCAGAGGTATGAATGTCATACCGTAGGGATCGGGCTGGTAAAACTTGGGTCGGTTGGGAACACCCGTCAGCTCACCGTTTCCGGTGTTGCCACAACTGCTCAGTACTGCGGCAGCAATGACCAGGTAAAGCAGTCTTTTCATGTTATTCCGGTGGTTATGTTTTGTCAGCATCTATGTATTTCACTTTCAAAATTCTCAAAACAGGCAAAAGTAAAAACAATTTCACAAATAGCGTGTGTTACGATACCCTCGTGGAGATTTTTCCAGCTCAAGTTTAAACCGATAATTGAGAACAATTTCATGGCTTCCTGTACTTCCTGCTCCACCCAGCTTTGATGTGGTAATGTCGTAGGAATAACCGAGCTTGAAACTTTTGTAACTGATACCTATCAATAATGCAAGCGCATCTTGATATCGGTAGGTAAGCCCTCCCCAAAATTTATCGTTATAAACAGCGAGGGTGTTCAGGTCGAATTGCGATGATACAAAATCCGTCTTGAACATTATGGAGGGTTCAAGACGGAGGAAGGGATTATCCGGGAGAACATAATAGAAACCTCCCTGGATATAGTAATGGCGCTTCAGGTTGTAATTTGCGGTTTCCATACCAAGGGTTGCCGCGGTTTGCAGGAGTTGTGATGTAGAAATTCCTGCATAATACTTTTTGGGAACTTCATAAAATACCCCCACACCCAGATCGAGCATCATGGTCTTCTCTTCTGCTGTTGCAAGAATGGGATCTCCGGGCTGGGTGGGTTTGAACATCGAAAAATCAATGGTTTTATTTAAAAATCCTATGACTGGACCAAAAGCAATTTGCCCATTCCAGAATTCTGTTCGATAGGCATAATTCAGGCGTAATCCTATGTTTTTCTCAAATCCTAGTTTGTCGTTGAGTATGGAAATACCTATGCCCCCCCTTAATAAACTTACAGGCATATCCATTGAAAGCAGAAAAGTCTGGGGGGCTACTTTGTTTCCATCCATGTCTTTAAATCCCAGCCATTGCTCACGCATCAACCCCGTAACGGAGATATCGCCACTGCTACCGGCATAAGCCGGATTAACAGCCATTTGCGTAAACATATTATGGGTGTATTGGGGTTCCTGTTGCGACCACACAACACTGCTCCACAATAGCAACGCTATCGCTACTATTACAGGCGCTATGCGTTTTTTTCTCATTTCTGCCATCCCACTGAAATCGGGTATAAAGTAAATCAGAATAGTTGAATTAGGCAACGTTTACCGATGATTCACCCATCAAAATCCCCGGATTTTCTCAGGTGATACTATATATCATACCTGTTTTTCCCTCAAGAGGTTTCGAAAAGGGGTATAATCTTCGGTACACGCTGCTAAATTAACTCAAAGATACAACGAATATTGTTTTCCTTTCTCTCTTCTTTGTTTTAATGCTAAAATTATTGCTCTAAGAACGCCAAGCTTTGTTCTATCTTTGCAACTCTTTAAAATTTATACATCTTATGGGAAAAATTCGGCAAGTTTTCTCCCGTGATAATTTGATTTCGTATTCAATGATCGTTGCCGGGGCATTTATCATGGCTGCCGGTTTTGTGCTTTTTATCAATCCTTACCACATTGTACCTGGTGGGGTATATGGTATTGGTATTGTTGTGCATTATCTCACCAGAGGGTGGTTTTCTATCTGGCCTGATGGCATTCCTATTGGTCTGGTGGGTCTTAGCCTCGATATACCTCTGATTATTATCGGAATGCGTTTGCTTGGGGCTCATTTTGGGGCCAAAACTGTGGTTGGATCTCTCCTGATGTCCAATTTTATGATGCTGCTAACCTGGTTTATAGGCGAAAACGACCCCTTAGGATTAAGCAACGATGTGCTTTTAAGTTGTATATTTGGCGGAGTCACTGTGGGATTGGGATTGGGTCTGATTTTTAGAGCCAGAGCAACCAGCGGAGGTAGCGATATTATAGCCATGATTATTGCTAAATACACCCGCTGGCCGGTAGGTCAACTTCTGATAGTGGTTGATTCTATCATCGTGCTGATTGGTTTGGCCACTTTTGGAGATTGGCGTATACCGCTTTATTCCTGGATAGTAATCTTTATTACAGGCAGAGTAATCGATGTAGTTGTAGAAGGTATTAGCTACGAGAAATCGGTATTCATTATTTCTAATCATCCTGAACTCATTCGAGAAAAAATTATTCATGATTTGCATCGGGGGGGGACTTATATTGAAGGAGCCGGAATGTACCAGGGGCAGCCCCGAAAAATCATTCATACGGTCATGTCGCGCAGAGAGCTTTCGCTTCTGATGGATCATATTCGACAGGTTGACCCGGGGGCTTTCGTTACTGTTACCGATGCGAGCGAAATACTCGGGGAAGGCTTCAAGTCTCTTTCCGATAAAGTTGTTGGTTGATTTTTTTAACAGAGGGAGATTATGGCATTCATCTCGCAGGAAAAACTATTCAGTCGACGTTGGTTTGTAGCTTATGGACAAATCGTTGCCGGAGCTGCACTTCTGGCGGTAGGGTATGTGCTTTTCATTACTCCTTACAAAGTGGTACCGGGCGGGGTGTATGGTATCAGTATTATTTTGCATCACCTTCTGGGAACACCCGTAGGCCTTACTGCCCTTGCCTTTAACATTCCCATCACTATAATTGCCACCAGGGTTTTAGGCCCGCGGTATGGTATAAAAACCATTACCGGATTCTTTCTCACAGCTTTTTTTATGGATGGCTTAAGTTATTTGGTAGGGGAAGACCCACTGAAAATAGGCTCCGAAGTACTTATGTCGTCAATCTATGGAGGCGTATTTATCGGCGTTGGTGTGGGGCTGCTGTTTAGAGCCAGGGCTTCCTGTGGGGGAACTGATGTGGTTGCCATGATGTTGTCGAAATTTACAGGCAGACCTGTGGGACAATGGATGATGGCTGTCGATAGTTTGATAGTTCTTTTGGGATTTGTGTTTTTTGGCAACTGGAAAATCCCTCTCTACAGTATAGTAGCCATTTTTGTTATTGGGCAGGTGGTCGATATAGTTATGCAAGGCATTAGCTATAATAAATGTTTGCTAATTGTATCCGATCGTCACCAGGAAATTGCTGACCGAATATTAAATCAACTGGAAAGGGGGGGTACCTATTTCAAAGCCAAGGGATTATTCTCAGAAAAAGAACGCCCCATGATATTCACCGTGATGAGCCGTCGAGAGACTGCTATTTTACAGGCAGCTATCAAAGAGATAGATCCTAAAGCTTTTATAACCGTTATGGATGCAAGTGAAATACTCGGAGAAGGGTTCAGGTCGCTTAATGAGCCTGAGGTCTGATTATCAAAACATAAAGTTGAGATTGATATACAACCCGCTGGTGCCATCGCGTTTATCAGCAGCCCGTCCATAATTGATGGCTACAACAAAGTTTTGATTCATAGCGATATATAACCCGCCCCCATAACCTAAATGTAAAGCATCCTCGGAATCACCTATATACTCTTGCCTTTCCTGAACAGGGATTCTGTCGAGGTTGACTTCATGTTCCTTCACTGTTTGCCCTCCATCCGCAAAAGCGCTGAGGGCAATATAGAAATTTTGCCTCCATATGTATTTCTTTACCATTTTCCATCGTAGTTCAGCATTGCCGTAGGCAACAGCATCAGCCACAATACGATTGAGTAACACCCCACGCAAAGTACGGCTGCCACCCAGCCCATCCACAGTTGTGGTTTTGGGAAACGAATTGACCATATAGTTTTGCATAAACCAGGGAGTATTTCCTGATAGTGTCCCCTGGTATCCTAATCGCCCCGCGAAAGTTAATTTGTCTTTAATAAGCGTAAAATATTGTCGATGAATAAAAACCAGTTTTGAATACGATTCCAGGTTTTTGTCAATTGACGGGGAAAAAGCAACCAGCAATTCGCTCCAGATGCCGCGATTGGGATTGGCTTCATTGTCGCGTGTATCGTAAATCAGACCTGCTTTAAGGCTAATCAGTTTCCCTCCTTTTTTTTCTTTTTCAGGAATAATCCCCCATTCTACGTATTTATCGTAAAGTCCGGGCACATCCGGCAAGATTTCGTCACCCTCAAGACCTTTGTTGAGTTTATTTAGATTCACCGGTTGTGTTTTGATATCAAAAAAAGCTATTCCTCCCAAAAGACGAACCGGTATTTCATCCAGGGGTTTTTGTAAGCCCACATCCACCCTGAGCAACCGGCGTTCCAAGCGATAAAACATCCGGGTTTTGTATTCCTGGCTGTTACGGTCCTCCCATGCAGGATTGTATAAAGCACGGTAGCCATTGAATCCATAAAAATCCAAAGCCTGTTGTGTCAGGTAGCTCAAATCCGTAGTTATACGCATGCCCCAGGGCATTAGGTATTTACTGTCGAAAAAAAGCTGATTGATTCCCCCTCCCTTTGTCGTCCTGCTCCATTCTGTATAAAAGGAGTATTTATAGTCGGGGTAAAGGGTTCCGTCGCCGTAGTTGAAAATATTGGCTAACACTCCATACTGAAAACCAATGTCAGAATTAAAGGTGATTGCAGGTAAAGCGCCTATATTCCAGCCTTGTTTGGGCTTCTCACTTATACTATCTCCGGTTTTTGTGTCGGTCTGTGCTATTAAATTAGTATTGGCCCAGATCCACATAGCAGGTATTGCGATGAATGTTTTAATTTTCATGTTAAATAAACTATTGTCATAGGCAAACATACGAAAAGCCTTAATTCGGTGTTATAGACAGATGTGCAAATGTCGTGGTCCGAAATTTGTACCTTTGTTGCCACAATTATTCTGCAATATCATGAAACGATTTATTCCTCTTTTGCTGCTTATTCTTCTGACTACCGTTTATGAGTCTGGCGCACAGGAAACCCAGCCTGGTGCTTTCCGTAAGTTTTCTATCGGATTCGATTTTTTTAAGGACTTTTGGCTCAAACAGCCCACAGTGGTAGATGCCAAGTGGTATAGTCGTGGGGCGAATGTTAACATTTTGGTTAACAATCAAATGGGTGAAAGTCTTTTTGATTTTTCATATGGGGTTAGTATTGGTTCCCACAATCTTTATACGGATGCATGGATAAAGGATGTAGACAAGGTAAGTGTGTTTGAGAAAATTCCCGACACTCTTCATCACACAAAATACAAGATCAATCTTACATATTTCGATTTCCCTCTTGAGTTTAAATACAGGGCGAAGAGCAATTGGCGCTACTATGCAGGCATCAAGTTAGGATTTCTGATTAATCATAAATCGAAATATTCGGGCTTAGACCCTGAAACCTATGCTTACCACGTTACCATAAAAAGAGACGATGTGAGGTATGTTAATTTTTGGCGGTATGTGGTTTATGCCAGGATTGGTTACAAATGGTTCAATATATTTGGGCAGTATACCCTGAATCCCACGTGGAAAGATCAACAGGGCCCCGAGATGTTCCCGGTTTCAGCAGGAATCAGTATAATGCCTTTCTAAACTATAGGACGACAGGAGCCATAAAGGCACCCAGGATAAACATTCCTAAAAGCAGCCCGGCGATTACCTGTGCCGGGCTGTGTGCTTTTCTTTCAACCCTTGCCCATCCCAATGAACCCGACAGTAATAGCATTATCACTATTGCAGGAAAAATGGGCTTGGTACCGGCTAAAAATCCCATAACGACCATGGCCAAATAACCGCCCAGAGAAGCCATGTGAATACTGATTTTCCAGCTTAAGGTGATGATCCATGACATGAGTATTAGTGTTGCCGATGCCAGGGCCATAACCTTGAGAATTAACCCAAACCCCATGTAATGAAAAGTCCAGAACAGGCCCAGATTCGATATCATGGTTCCCAGAAGTGGGTATTTACGATCGCGACGCTTGTTGAGTGTAACAGAATTGATGATTCCAGCCCACTTGAGTGTAATTAGTAAAATCACGGGAATTATAGCCGAGAAAAGAAACATCCATCCAATTATGGCAGGCAGGTTATCTGTGCCCATGAGGTTTTTCATCTTTTCAAAAGGCCCAAACCAAAGTGTAAGAATGGAGTAGGAGGGCATGAGTAAAGGATGCAAAAGAGTACTCAGCAAGCGGGCAAAGAAGTCTTTCATTGCTCCCCGGTTTAGAGTTCTTTACGCATGCGAGCCACAGGAATACCTAATTGTTCACGGTATTTGGCAACAGTTCGTCGGGCGATAATGTAACCTTTCTCCTTGAGTTTATCCATCAACTCTTCGTCAGTGAGCGGATTTTTTTTGTCCTCATTTTCAATCAGCTCTTCCAGAATTTTCTTAACCTCACGGGTAGAGACTTCTTCCCCTTCAGTGTTTTGCAGTGATTCTGAGAAGAAATATTTTAGCAGATAGGTACCATAGGGGGTCTGGACATATTTGCTGTTGGCTACGCGGGAAACAGTGGAAATATCGAGGCCAACCTTCTCTGCAATATCTTTGAGAATCATGGGTTTCAGTCGGGTTTCATCACCTGTCAGAAAAAACTCTCGCTGATGCTCCATGATGGCTTTCATTACAATATACAGCGTGTTTTGGCGCTGACGTAAAGCATCGATAAACCACCGGGCTGAGTCGACTTTTTGTTTGATAAAGGTTATGGCTTCGCGCTGGGCCTGATTCGCCTTCCTTGCCCTTGCCTCAGAGAATGTCTCTAACATTTCGGTGTATTCTTTATTAACCCGAAGTTCGGGCATATTGCGCGAGTTAAGAACCAATTCAAGTTCTCCGTCATTATTATAAATAAAGAAATCAGGCACAACGTATTGGTTTTCCCTGGAAGTTTCGGCCAACGATCCACCAGGTTTGGGATTCAATTTTAAAATTTCATCAATGGCATCTTTGAGTTTTTTTTCAGTAGTATGGGCTTTTTTAAGGATTTTGTGATAATGCTTTTTCGAAAATTCATCAAAGCAGCGTTCGAGGATATAAATGGCCAGTCTCACACTTTCAGTTTCCGGCTTGCGCCTGAGTTGTATCAGCAAACATTCCCGAAGAGTGCGAGCGCCTACCCCGGGTGGGTCGAGCTCTTGTATTATCGAAAGAACCTCTTCCAGCTCTTTAACATTGGTATCGATATTTTGCAGAAATGCCAGTTCATCAACCATGGCTTCCAGTTGCCGTGTTAGGTAGCCCGAGTCATCAAGATTGCCTACCATGTGAGTGGCTATCTGCAGTTTACGCGGGTCAGTTATGCGAAGCCCTAATTGCTGTATGAGGTTTTCGTGAAAAGTTGTGGTAGCCGCAAAAGGAATTTCTTTCTCTTCGTCGTCAGCACTGGTATTGTTTATCTGATAGCGATAAGAATCGAGGTCGTCATCGCTCATGTAATCTTCAATATCAAATTCTTCTGATTGATCGAAAACGGGTTCTTCCTCTTCAAAACCTTCTTCTTCATGTTCTTCGCCTAATGTATCTGAGTCTTGACCTTCATAAGTCATTTCATCATTTTGGTCGTACTCATCATCAAGGCCATCGGCTACCTCTTCGAGTGCCGGATTTTCTTCTATTTCTTGTTTAATACGTTGTTCCAGGGCAAGGGTGGGCACCTGCAGCAGTTTCATTAGTAAAATCTGCTGCGGGGATAGCTTTTGCAGGAGTTTTTGTTGTAGTTTCTGATTGAGCATAAAATGCCTGAATAGAATTGGTTAGCAGGATTCCTCATGTTCATCCCGATGGAGGTCATGGTCGATCCTGAAAGAACAAAGGTAAGAAAATTTAGGCACAATAATTGTTAATAAAACTTAAAGGCTGCCAAATCGATGGCAGCCTTTGTTTCTAATTTTATTTCAAACTATTAAAATTCAGCGTTTTGTGGTGTTCTTGGGAAGGGAATTACATCTCGAATGTTAGTCATGCCGGTAACGAAGAGTACGAGACGTTCGAAGCCCAGGCCAAATCCAGCATGGGGCACGGTACCAAAGCGACGGGTATCGAGATACCACCATAGGGTATCTTCATTCATATTCAATTCTTTGATACGTCTGTATAGTGTATCGAAATTTTCTTCACGCTGAGAACCTCCAATAATTTCGCCGATTCGGGGGAAGAGCACATCCATGGCTCTGACTGTTTTTCCATCCTCATTTTGTTTCATGTAAAATGCTTTAATCTCTTTGGGATAATCAGTCAGGATTACCGGTCTTTTAAAGTGTTTTTCAACCAGATAACGTTCGTGTTCAGCCTGGAGGTCGCAACCCCACTCTACCGGGAATTCAAATTTCTGCCCACTATCCTTCAAAATCTGAATGGCTTCGGTGTAAGTCAGGCGGATAAATGCGCCATTAATTACATCCTGAAGACGCTCTATAAGTTCTTTATCGTACATGTCGTTCAGGAATTTTAGGTCATCGGGGCAGTGCTCGAGGGCATAGGATATCAGGTATTTCAGAAATTCTTCCGCGAGGTCCATGTCGTCGTGGATATCGTAAAAGGCCATTTCGGGTTCTATCATCCAAAATTCGGCCAGGTGACGCGGAGTATTTGAATTTTCGGCACGAAAGGTTGGGCCAAACGTATATACCAGCGATAAGGCCAGAGCTCCTAATTCTGCTTCCAGCTGACCTGATACTGTGAGGTTGGTTTCGCGTCCAAAGAAATCTTGTGAAAAATCTACGCTTCCGTCGGGTAAACGAGGAGGATTGGAAATATCGAGGGTGGTAACCCTGAACATGGCTCCTGCGCCTTCAGCATCGGAGGCGGTGATGATGGGTGTGTGCAGATAAACAAATCCTTTTTCGTTGAAAAATTTGTGAATGGCAAAAGCCAGGGCATGCCTGATGCGAAGAACTGCCCCAAAGGTATTGGTTCGTGGTCGAAGGTGGGCAATGCTTCTGAGAAATTCAAGACTGTGCCCCTTTTTTTGGAGTGGATAAGCCTCTGGATTGGCTTCGCCTAAAATCTCAATTTCTTTTGCTTGTATTTCAACAGGTTGTCCTTGTGCCGGCGATTCTACCAACATTCCGGTAACCTTAAGGGCCGAACCGGTGGTAACCTTTTTAATCAGTTCTTCTTCAAAGAATTGGAGGTCGGCAACAATTTGTATGTTGTGAATGATCGATCCATCGTTTAGGGCGATAAAAGCCACATTTTTATTTCCCCGGCGGGTTCTTACCCAACCCATGACGGTAACTTCACGACCAGTTTCTCCGCTACGCAGAAGGTCAATAATTTTCGATCTTTTCATGGTTTCGTTGCTGTTTGCGAAACAAAGCGCAAAAGTACGGTAAATCTTGCTTTTGAGAAAAATAATATGGTTTGATGTTTTGCAAATTGACCAAAAGGATATTAAATAGATCGAAAAGGCCAGAAAAAATTAAGACGGCACAAACCGTCTTAACCAAGTATTTAGATCTAAACTGTCCATTGAATTCAATCTACTCCCGGGTCAATACTAAGCATCAATATTGGCGTATTTGGCATTGCGCTCAATAAATTCGCGACGTGGGGCTACATCATCGCCCATCAACATGGAGAAGATGCGGTCGGCTTCGGTTCCGTTTTCGATGGTTACCTGCCGCAGCGTACGACGTTCAGGATCCATGGTTGTAGCCCAAAGCTGCTCAGCATTCATCTCTCCCAAACCTTTATAACGCTGAACATGAATGCCCTTGTCGCTTCCGTCTTTCGAAAGTTCATTGACTATAGCTGCTCTTTCTTCTTCTGTCCAGCAGTACCGTTCGATATTGCCTTTTTTGATTAAATACAAGGGAGGAGTGGCAATGTATACATAACCGTTTTCGATGAGTTCTTTCATATAACGGAAGAAGAAAGTAAGAATGAGGGTAGCAATGTGACTGCCATCCACATCGGCATCGGTCATGATAATGATTTTGTGGTAGCGAAGTTTCTCGAGGTTCAGGGCTTTACTGTCTTCTTCGGTACCAATAGATACTCCCAGAGCGGTAAAAATGTTCTTAATTTCCTCGCTTTCAAAAATTTTGTGCTGCATTGCCTTTTCCACATTAAGAATTTTCCCTCTTAACGGAAGGATGGCCTGAAAGCGGCGGTCGCGACCTTGTTTGGCTGTGCCTCCCGCCGAGTCGCCCTCTACCAGGAAGAGCTCTGCCAATGCCGGGTCGCGTTCGGAGCAGTCGGCCAGTTTGCCCGGAAGGCCAGATCCTGATAAGACATTTTTACGCTGAACGAGCTCACGGGCTTTTCGTGCGGCATGTCGGGCTGTGGCTGCCAGAATTACTTTATTAACAATGGTGCGGGCTTCTTTCGGATGCTCCTCCAAATAATTGTTCAGCGCTTCCGATACCAATTGATCAACAACCCCCATTACTTCGTTGTTGCCCAGCTTGGTTTTCGTTTGTCCTTCAAACTGAGGTTCGGCAACTTTAACCGATATAATGGCCGTGAGACCTTCACGAAAGTCGTCGCCAGCTATGTCGAATTTCAGGTTTTTGAGCATACCTGATCGTTCGGCATAAGCTTTCAGCGTACGGGTAAGACCTCTTCGGAAACCTGCCAGATGTGTACCCCCTTCGTGGGTATTGATATTATTAACGTAGGAGTGCACATTTTCAGCAAATGATGTGTTGTATTGCATTACGATTTCCATGGGCACACCGTTGCGCTCCCCTTCCATGTAAATGGGCTCGGGCATGAGCTTTTCCCGGTTTTCATCCAAATAATTGATAAAATCTATCAACCCCTTTTCAGAAAAGTAAGTATGACTCAGGTAATGCCCATTTTCTTCCACTCTTTCGTCGGTGATTATCAGCTTGATACCTTTGTTGAGAAAGGCCAGCTCGCGAAGACGTGAAGCAAGTGTGTCGAAATCGTAGTTTGTGGTTAGAAATATGGAGGCATCGGGCTTGAAATGTACTATTGTGCCTGTAGTGTTGCTTTCGCCAATCACCTTTACCGGCTCCAGCGGTTTGCCGTAGGCGTATTCCTGGTACCAGATTTTTCCGTCGCGGAAAACTCTTACCCATAGTTGCTCCGAAAGGGCATTTACGCATGAAACGCCTACTCCATGCAAGCCCCCTGACACTTTATAGGAGCCTTTATCGAATTTACCCCCGGCATGCAACACGGTCATTACCACTTCAAGAGCGCTCCGCTTTTCTTTTTCATGAATGTCAACAGGTATCCCGCGGCCGTTGTCTTTTACGGTTATAGAATTATCTTTATGGATCGTAACTTCTATGTGATTGGCAAACCCTGCCAGCGCTTCATCGATGGAATTATCAACAACTTCGTAAACTAAATGGTGCAGCCCGCGTATATTGACATCACCAATATACATAGCCGGACGTTTTCTGACGGCTTCGAGCCCTTCCAAAACCTGAATGTTATCCGCCGTATAGGTCTCGGCTGCTAGCTGCATTTTTTCTTCATCGCTCATAATCAAATAATTGTCTTTCTGTAAATTGTATGTGCAAAGGTACAAATTTTCCCTGTGCCGGTGAAGAAAAATTCTAACCTGAATTAAAGTTTCTACTATTTCTTAAATATTGAAAATGAATGATTTATTCTTGTTTTAAATTGCGTATTTTTCATGTTAAACCATGTAAGGCACGGAGTTTCATATATTCAATGAATACAATTACTTTTGCCCCAAAAGCATAGTTTGACACAAACAAGTTTAAACAATTTAATTTCTACAATCTCAAAATTAATTAACATGAAATTCAGGTACTTGTTTTTAATGGGAGTGCTGCTGGCTTTTACCAGCATGCGTGCACAGGTAAATTACCAACCGGAGGCAAATATTCCTGTTGATCCGGAAGTAAAGATTGGAAAACTTAGCAACGGCTTGACTTATTACATCCATCGCAATGCACAGCCGGCCGAGAGAGCTGAATTTTATCTCATTCTAAATGCAGGCGCCATCCAGGAAGACCCTGATCAGAATGGCTTGGCGCATTTTTGTGAGCATATGGCTTTTAATGGCACAGAGCATTTCAAAAAGCACCAGATAATCAACTATCTGCAATCGATAGGTATGAAATTTGGCCCCGAAATCAATGCTTTTACAAGCCATGATGTAACAGCATATATGCTTCAGAAAGTGCCGGTTCATCCTGAATCAAATATTGACTCGGCCTTGCTCATCCTTTTCGATTGGGCAGGCAAAGTAAGTTACGAACCCGAAGAGATTGATGCCGAGCGGGGAGTTATTCACGAGGAATGGCGCACAGGTCGTGGAGCCATGGAGCGACTGAATAAAAAGATGAATAAAGTTATCCTGCAAGGCTCCAAATATGCCGAGCATGATGTAATTGGTGACATTAATATCATTGATAATTTTCCTCACGAAGCCCTTATCCGTTTTTATAAAGACTGGTATCGTCCGCAATTGCAGGCCGTTGTTGCTGTAGGCGATTTCGATCCACAGGTTATTGAAGCCAAAATTCAGGTGCTTTTCAATCAATTGCAAAATCCAAGCCAGCCGAGAAAAAGGGAGATAGAGCCTGTTCCCGACCATGACAAAACCCTGGTAAGTATTGAGACTGATAAAGAGGCTCAATATACGATGGTGAGGGTTATTTATAAACACAATCCTGATTTCGAACGCAACCAAAAATACCTGCGTGAACAGCTTAAGACAGAACTGTTTAACCAGATGATGAATGCCCGGTTTGCCGAGCTACAGCGCCAGGCCAATCCTCCTTTTGTGTATGGATACAACTCTTATGGTAACCTTGTAAAATCTAAGGACGCCTACATGTCGTTTGCCATTGCCCGGGCGGGCGAAAGCATGCGAGCACTCGAAGCCTTACTTCGCGAAAATGAAAGGCTGCTCCGCCATGGCTTCACTCCCGGCGAATTAGAACGTGCCAAACAGGAGGTACTGAAAGGGTATGAAAACCAATTTAAGGAAAAGAATAAACGCAAATCTGACCAATTGGTATGGAATTATTTTGGACATTTTCTAAATGATGAACCCATTCCAGGACCTGATTTTATGTTCCAATTTGCATCGGCTGTTCTGCCCGGAATTTCCCTTAAAGAAATGAACGAATTGCCTGCACGTTGGATTACCGATAGAAACCGTGTGTTGGCCATTGGCGGCCCCGAAAAGGAAGGATTGATTTATCCCACCCGCGATGAAGTGCTCGCCCTGCTCGATAAAATTGAAAAAGAGCCTGTTGAGCCCTACAATGATAATGTAGCCGACAAACCCCTCCTTGGGCAATTACCTCCTGCCGGAAAGGTGGTAAACACTGAAGAAATTTCCACGATTGGAGTCACTGTCTGGACGCTTTCCAATGGAGCAAAGGTGGTGCTCAAACCCACCCAATTCCGCGACGACGAAATTTTGTTTGCTGCCCAAAGCAAGGGAGGTTCTTCGCTATACAGCCCCGATGAATCCCTTTCTGCCCAATATGCTGCAGCTGTGATAGGCGAGAGCGGTCTCGGAGACTTCGATCCCACCCAGCTCGAAAAAGCCCTCAGCGGAAAAATTGTCGATCTGAATCCCTACATCCGCGATTTACAAGAAGGATTCAACGGGAGTTCCTCAAAGAAAGACATTGAAACCCTTTTACAATTAACGCATCTTTATTTTACTCGCTCTCGATTCGATGATAATACTTTCGGGGCCTTTTTGAGCCGTATGAAAGGAGTTTTGGAGAATGCCAGCCTCAACCCGGTGAATGCTCTCAGAGATACCATCAATGTGGTGCTTTCTAATTACAGCCCTTATCGCAAACCAATGACGGTGAATCGTTTGCAGGAAATTAATCCTGAGATCATGAAAAAGATTTTTAAAGAACGCTTTGCCGATGCCGATGGATTTACCTTCTTCTTTGTGGGAGCCTTTAAACCGGAAGAACTCAAACCCCTCGTTGAGAAATACCTTGGCTCACTTCCTAAACAGAATAGAGCGGAGTCGTGGAGAGATTTGGGAATAATGCCACCCAAAGGTGTTGTCAGAAAAACTGTAATAAGAGACATGGAAGACCCCAAAGCAACCGTGTTTGTCGCTTTATCTGGCGAATTTGAATACAATCCGCAAGACCGGGTAACCATGCAGGCTATCAGCGACATCTTAAGTTTCCGTTATGTGGAAACCATCCGTGAAGAAGAAGGTGGTACCTATGGTGCAGGGGTTAGGGTTCAAACCAATAAGCTCCCTAAAGGCAATTATGTCCTTACTGTTCAATTTGATTGCGACCCTGAAAATGCTGAACGTCTTACCCAAATTGTTCTGCGCGAGATTCAGGTTTTGAGAACGGATGGCCCTAAAGATGACCAGGTGAGAAATTTTAAAGAAAACAAACTCAAAACCTGGAAGGAAAGCCTTGAGGAAAACAACTTCTGGATGAGCAATCTGGCTAACGCCGATTTTAATGGCGACAATTTGGGTGATTTTATGAATTATCCCGGATTAGTAAGTGCTGTGACCCCTGAAATGGTTAAGGAAGCTGCTGCACGCTACTTTAATGGCGATAACCTCATTATTATTACTCTTTTGCCTTCAGATCTCAGTAAATCGGTAAAAAATCCGATGCTTAAAAAATAACTTGCCGATTAGCTAAATTTTCAAGGGCCGAGAGACACTCGGCTCTTTTTTTATATCTATTCAAAGTTAGAGATATTGCTAAAGAAAACTATTGAAAAACATATAGGTGTCTTTTATTTATTACCTTTGAACCAAAGCTGATGTTGAAATGAAAACAAGATTATTCCTTTGGATATTATTTCTTTTATCACTGGCTTTGAGCGTTTACGCCTTTTTTTTAAAGCCTCAGAAATTTGATTACAGAACCATGGCGGCTGAAATAGTGGCTCAGCCGGGATATAAAGGGACTATGGCCGACAACTTTATTCAAAAAGGCAATCATCGAATAAGTTTTGATAAAGCCAGTCAACGTTATACCACGCTGGATGGTCGCCCATACACAGGTATTGCCTTATACTACAATAAGCTTAAAAAACTGAAGGCCATGGTTGAGTTTTCGGAAGGATTACCACAGGGTAGAGCTGCAGTGTATTATAACAATGGAAAAGTTAAAGAAGTGAGCTTTTATGCGAAAGGGGTAAAAGAGGGCGTTTATATTCGTTTCAACCGGTATGGACAACGGGTAGTTGAAGGATTCTTTCGTAACGGTCGGATGGATGGAGAATGGAGGTTGCTTTTTCCTGATGGCTCGGTAAGATATAAGGCAACTTATGCCAACGGTGTGCTCATGGAAGAATGGTATGGGCAGTTTGCTGGTTTTGCCAGCATACCCTGGGACAATGAGGAATGACCCTTTTTACCCTTTCTGGGGGCCTGTATAAAAAAACAGGCTACCTCAGTAGCCTGCACCTTCATCACTAACCAAAATCCAATGAATGTTAACCAAAACCTCTTATCATAAACAATAATTGTGCCAAAAATCATAATCAAAATAAAAATTTTAAATTGATGATGGTGCAAGCTTTTCGTTTTTAGTTGTAAAGAAGCCTCACTTTGATGCAAAAGGTTTGGGTTTTCGATTTGAAAAGGGGATTTTTTCAAAACGGAAAATTCCTTGCTACAAGGGTATCTTTGAATTTTGAATACGACTAAAGTTTGACTTCCAGGTTCAATTTTTCTATAAATTCAGCCACATTGGGCCAGGATTGAGCGATTTGCTGAATTTTCTCTTTTGGGGTATAGGCTACTTGGACAGTTTCATCATTGCTGATAGTTATTACCATTTTGAGCCGGCCGGTATTGAGGTGCTCTTTCAGATGACTCAAAATCCGCTGCCTGTTATCGTTGAGGTCTTTTTCGAGAAGGCTGTGTATTGCCTCAAACTCGATTGTGTCTTCTGATGCTTTTCTTATATTGGCAGCTTTAAGAGATATGGCCAGGTTTTTATCTTCCTCGGTGAGGTTTTCCAGAAACAGGCGCCAGGCACGTTGTAATTGTTCTTCAGTAAAATACGATGCCGCAGGCTCTGACTCATCTTCCGGGTCCGATTCCTGAGATTCCGAAACATGGTTCCCGGTCCCATTTTCAGGGCTCTGGCGATTCAAATTCTTAATATTACCTGTTTTAAGGCCAAAAGGAGATAAGCCTGAGGGGCGGCTGTCGGTTTTGGGCGGATGATTGGTTTCCGTAACCTGCTTTGAGGGTGGTGCTTGTGGGCCAGGTGACTGAGAGGGGGGGATGGGAGGAGGAGGGGTCTTTTGATAAGCAGGCGTACTTTCTTTGGCTTGCTGATTTGCTGAAACCGTATTTTCCTGCACAGGATTTTTAATCAACTGGCAGATTTTTATCAGGGTTAGTTCTACTAACAACCTGCGGTTATTGCTGTTACGGTAATTGATGTCGCACTGATTCATCAGATCGAGGGCTAGGGCAATAAAGGAGAGAGGAGCTCTGCCAGCTTGCTGACGGAAAAGCTCCTTCACCTGTTCGGAAGCTTCTATTAGCTTTTCGGTACCTGGACTTTTGCACATCCACAAACTCCTGAAATGGGTGGCCAAGCCATTGATAAAGGCCTGACCATCGAATCCGCGGGAGATAACCTCATCTAACTTCAATACCGATCCAAACATGTCGCCCGCAAGCAACAAGTCGGTAAGTTTAAAATAGTCCTCGTAGCTCAACACATTGAGGCTTTCGGCTACCCTTGTATAAGTAAGATGACCTCCGGCATAGGTGGCCAGCTGGTCGAAAATAGAAAGTGCATCGCGCAAAGCCCCATCGGCTTTTTCAGCTATAACATGAAGCGCTTGCTCTTCGGCTTCAATGCCTTCGTGGCTGGCTACAAATTTTAGTTGATAAATAATGTCTTGAATGGAAATTCTCTTGAAATCGTATACCTGGCACCTCGAGAGGATTGTCGGCATGATTTTATGTTTCTCGGTAGTAGCCAGAATAAACTTAACATAAGCCGGTGGTTCTTCCAGGGTTTTTAAAAAAGCATTGAAAGCACTTGTGGATAACATGTGTACTTCGTCGATGATGTACACCTTGAATTTCCCCTGTTGGGGCATTACCCTGATTTTTTCAATAAGGCTGCGAATGTCTTCCACAGAATTGTTGGAAGCTGCATCAAGCTCAAAAACATTTAAGGAAGCATTGTTGTTGAATGCAATGCACGAGGGGCAATTGTTGCAGGGCTCGAAGTCGGCCGTAATGTTATCGCAGTTGATTACTTTGGCAAGCAGGCGTGCGGTAGTGGTTTTTCCTACACCACGCGGACCCGTAAACAAAAAAGCCTGTGCCAATTGGTTGGTACGCAAAGCATTCTTTAGGGTCTTGATAATGTGATCTTGTCCGATGACCATATCGAAGGTGCCAGGCCTGTATTTACGGGCTGATACAATGAAAGTGCCTGACTCAGTGGCTTGTTTCTCCATGCTTTCAACACAAATTTTCAGGGGTCAAACTTAGTTCTTTTTTCCCGAAACAGCCTTCCCTTTTTCTTTATGCCTTGCAATAACTTCTTAATTTTGCGCAGGCTCCGGCATTACATTCAGCCCCTTTGCCATGATTCTTATTCTTGTCAACCGCATCACACCTCGCATCAAGTACACTTTTGATTACTTGCTGAATTCGTTGTATGGCCTTAGGCCGGTTTATACTGCCTCAGCAGAGGAATTTAACTCCTTTGAGGGGCCTAAAATGGTTTATGGAGATGAACCCCAGGGTGATGCTGTTTTTTTTGCTTCTGCAGGTCTCTTATTCCGCCGGACTCGCGAAAAGGTTGACCCCTTGCCCGATAATCATGGCAATTTGTTCCCGGTAAAACATCCTGCTTCCAGCCTTCCCTTCGACCCTTTTTCTGCTGCCTTCTTCATGCTGAGCCGCTACGAAGAATATCAGCCGCATCAAAAAGATGAACATGGACGCTTTATTGCCTCCCAGAGCCTGGCTTACCGAAGCGGCTTCCTTCATCGCCCCGTGGTAAACGAATGGGCCGAAAGGGTAGTTTCCCTAATTCATCGTAAATATCCTGCCCTGACCTTACAACCCGCCACATACCGTTTTCAACCTACCGTAGATATTGATTCAGCCTACAGTTTCAGGTATAAAGGTTTGGTAAGGACGCTGGGTGGTTTTGCCCGCGACATTTTAGATAAAAAATGGAACGATGTCAGGCAGCGATGGGATGTTTTGTTTCGAGGTGCCCACGATCCTTTTGATAGTTTTGACGATTTCAGAGAGATTCATCAAAAAGCCGGCGTCGAACCGATTTATTTCGTTTTGTTTGCCGATTACAGTCCTTTTGATAAAAATCTGCCGGTGAATCATCCGGGTTTTGTTGACCTTTTGAGGCGCTTGGCAGATGAAGCTTTAATTGGCCTTCACCCTTCGTATTACAGTGCTACAGATATTTCGAAACTTGTGCGTGAGCTTGAAGCGCTGCAAACTGCACTGAATATGGAAATTGTGCGTAGTCGGCAGCATTTTCTGAGGCTCAGCTTGCCCAAGACCTATCGCAACTTGCTACAAGCAGGCATTAGAGAAGATTATTCCATGGGTTTTGCCGATCAGCCGGGATTTAGGGCCGGAGTGTGTACCCCATTCCCGTTTTACGACTTAGAACTGGATGCACCTACCGACTTAAAAATATATCCCATCACATTTATGGATGGCACCTTTAGAGATTATTTGAAGGTGGGCATTGATGAAGCCCTCGATAAAATCTATCCCCTGGTTTCGACGGTTAAAAAAAACAGAGGGGTTCTGGTAACTCTATGGCATAACGAAACCCAGGGTGGTGAGGGGCGATGGGCTGGGTGGCCGCAGCTTTATCGTAAAATTGTCGAATTAGCCGTCATTTGAATTATTGAGCATGTTACAAAAATATCTTGTTAAAGGTTCTGTGCGGAAAGTATTTGCAATCTTGCTGGTTCTGGTAGTTACACGAGCCAGAGCATTTTTCAACCCTCCTCCTGTTCCCGACTTTAGCAATTTTCCCTTTCAGAAATGGCTCTTGGGGCCTATTGTATATCAACCTTACATGGCCTTTTGGTTTAATATTTTCATTATTTTCTGGTTGGCCATGGGTTTTAATTATGCCCTTCGTTATTATCGTTATGTGCCTTATCGCAGTTTTACCGGTGTTGTGATTTTTATACTCCTGTTTGGACATGCACCCTGGCTTCTTACCTTGCATCCATTAGTGTTGCCTACGGTTTTCCTTTCCATTACTATGATCTTTTCTCTTCGCATGTCGAATGCCCGTGAAAATACCATTCAGGTATACTGGGCAGCCTTTTTTATCGGTTTAGCTGCGCTTAGTTATCCCTTAACCGGAGTTTTTATTGTTTATGTTTTTCTTGCTACTTCTGTAAATTCGATTTTAGGCTGGCGGGAATTAATCGTTACAATCATCGGATTCTTCAATCCCATTTTGTTGATTTTGGGTGGGTTGTATTTTTTCGACGAGCCTGTGGGATTTCTCTGGCAACAAATCCAGAATGAAGTGCATTTTCCTCAAATCCCCACTCTTACACTTCTTGAGTGGGCTTTCGTAGTAACAACCTCATTATTATCGATTTGGGTCTTTTTCAACGTGGCCAGCCTGGCAGGCAAAAAGCCCATTTCATTTAGAAAATATACCTGGTTGCATATCTGGTTTTTAATTGTTTCTATTTTCTCTTCTTTAGGCTCAGGGCATACTTTTATATATTACCTCTCACTTTTAAGCATACCCCTGAGCAGCTTTCTTGCGGTTTATTACAGTGAGGAAAACAGAAGCATTAAAAGTGAATTGGTTTTCCTACTGATGATTTGCATTGCACTGATTCAAAATAATTTTTTAGTATGAAGGGCAGAGAACTGCTCATTCGCTACAAGTCTTCGTTCGAAGCAGGATGCGACGAGGCTGGCAGAGGGAGCTTGATGGGACCGGTATTTGCAGCGGCTGTAATACTCCCCGACGATTTCCCTTTTTCGGTTCTCGGCGATTCAAAAAAGTTGACACCTCAGCAACGCGAAAGGGCTCGTATCCTCATAGAAAAGTACGCCATATCTTGGGCTGTTGCCACAGCCGATCACCACGAGATTGATGAAATAAATATTCTAAATGCAAGTATTCTGGCCATGCACCGGGCTCTTAGTCAATTGAAACCACCGCCTGATTTGATTCTGGTGGATGGAAACCGTTTTAAAAATTTTCAAGATATACCTCACGAATGTTTTATAAAAGGCGATGGCATACTAGCCGCGATTGCTGCCGCCTCTATCCTGGCCAAAACCCACCGCGATGAATTTGTCGTAAAGCTGCATGATCAGTTTCCTCAATACGGCTGGGCCTCCAACAAAGGATATGCTACCCGCCTGCATGTTGAAGCCATTCACCGATGGGGTTATTCTCCTTTCCATCGTAAATCCTTTCACCTTAATATGCAATTGAAACTCTTTTAATTATTCTCCCTTACAAACAATGCCCTAATTCTCCTAATTTTGCCGAAAAATTAGCCTGTTCGGCTATTTTAATTTCTTTGAAACCAATTTAGACCACTCTTCCTGGGTATTTGATGAAGCTATCAAAACATAGTATCTGGCTGTTTGTCGGAATTCTGTTGCTGAGCGTATTGGCATACGGGGCCTATAACTATGCTGTAAACAGCCCCCGCCAACCAATTGACGCTGTGCCTGATAATGCCGGTATGGTGTTTTCAACCGGAAAACCCATGAAAATCTGGCAAAAACTTAAGAATGACAATGACTTGTGGACGTCTCTTTGCAAAAACCCTGAATTTGGACATCTTCATAGGGCAATTATTACTATCGACTCTGCCCTGAGAAAACATATTAACCCGGATGAATTTTTTGAAAACAGAAATATTATCGTCTCACTTCATCACCTTTCCTCTGGGAAAAAGGAATTTCTCTTCGTGACAGAGATCAATCCTGTGGTTGAAGACCTGATTCTTACCAGATTATTGGGCAATCAGGCAGGAAGAAAGTTTGGGGTTCCCGAAAGTTTAAAAAAATACCGAAAAATTAGGATTGCCAAGCCCGAACCAGCCGGTTCTCCGCTGTATTATACTTTCCGTAAAGGGCTTTTCATGGCTTCCTACTCTCCGGAATTGTTGGGATCGGCTATTGAAAAGCTATATGCCAAGGACTCGCATAACCCCATGAATGATATGAAGGCCGCTCTCTCGACGGTCGGCCATTCTGATGATGCCACTCTCCTGGTCAATTTCAATCAACTGCCCGATCTGGTCATGGGTTTTTCTGCTCCGGGCTTTACTCCGGGTTTTGCCCGTCTTAGGCATTTCGCCAGGTATGCTGTGTTCGATATTTATATTCAAAAGCAAAAGGTACAACTTAGCGGATATACCCTGGCCGATGCCCTCGATTTTCTTCGATTGTTTAAAGAACAAGAAGCCCTCCAACCCTCTGCATTGAATTTGCTCCCTGAGGCCACCTCTAGTTTTATTTATTTGTCATTCAGTAATTTCAATAATTTCGTATCTTCATACAACAATTACCTGACCAAAATTAGCGGTGGAGATCCTTCCAGAATACTTTCTGTTTCACTCATGGAAAATCTGAAGGAAATGGGCCTTACCGAAATAGCAGTGGCTCTGGTGAATGCCGGCTATGATCATCCCCTCGATAATACATTGGTCGTAATGCGAAGCACAGAACCTCAGCGTTTTAGTGCTATGCTCAACGAAACCCTGGTTACAGACGAGAAAAACCAATTGTTTGCTATTAATCAACGGGTTTATAGAAACATTGATTTTAAAAGAGTCTTCGGCCCTTTTCTGTACAACATTTTCCCTGAATTTGAAAAAGCCTGCTATATTGCCTTTGAAGATTATTTTCTCTTCGCCAGTTCCCCCTCCGTTTTGCAGGACTATGTGACCACCTGGCTTGCAGGCAAAACCCTTCCCCGAAAGTCATCTTTCAAAGCTCTGCTTCAAATGGCCGAAAGCCGCAGTAATATTTGGATTTACTACAATCCCGCTGAATCAGCTGTCTTTCACCATTACCTCTTTTCCGACAAAACCGCCGGGACCCTTGATGCCAACCTTGCTGCCCTCTCCGATTTTGACGGTCTCTCCCTGCAGTTTTCAGGTGACGGAACGCTCAACTATACCTCTGCCATTATTAAGCACCGAAACGCGGTAGAAGAAAATATTCCGGCCGACATGAGTTCGCCAGCGGAATATGATTCCTCTTCCCACGGTGGGAATGAAACAGACAAGATTGTATGGGAAGCAGTTCTGGAGGAAGAAGCTGCCTCAGAACCTTTTGTTCTTACTGGTTTTCCGGGACGTTCGGGTTCAGTGGGTATTTTTGGAACTTCAGGAGCTTTTTACTTGTATGATTTGAATGGCCAAAAGCTATGGAGGTATTCTTTCCCCGATAAACCTTTTGCGAGTGTCGCATTAACCAAAAGTTCCGGCCAAAAGGTACTCACGATTTGCAGTCGTGAAGCAATTTATTGCCTGAATGAGAAAGGAAAATTAATTCAAGGTTATCCTGCAAGGTTTCCGCATCCGGCCCAAACACAACCTTCATTGGTCTTCGGCCAGACGGGAGGCAATCCTATGTTGGTTTATGCATCGGCCGATAGTATGCTTAGAGCAGTAGACCTAAGGGGTAAACCTGTTAAAGGTTGGAAAATGCCCTCATTGCCATCTCTCCGTTTATTACCTATCAAAAGCTTTACAGGACAATCCGGCAAAGCCCTTGTGGTACCTTTCCAGGATGGACATGTGCTGATGTTTGCTCCGGATGGAAACCGGTTAATGGAATCGGGAAAGGCCTTCACCAATTCCAATTTTTCTGAGTTTTACGTAAACGAAACTAACCACAAGGGACAACTTCTTACCACCGACCCTAAAGGCAATCTCATTTATTTAAATCCTTCGGGCCCCATAGAAAAGACGGTTTTCGATAATTTCTCAGAAAGTCACTATTTTATATACGCCGATTTTAATAACGACCGCGACCCTGACTTCATCTATGCAGACGACCGGAAACTTGTAGTCTACGACAGGTTTAAAAAAGTATTGCTGCAATTCGATTTTCCGGCAGCAGTGAACGGCAAACCCATTCTTCTTGAAATCCCCTCCAAAAATAATATTTTGGTTGTTAAGGCAGCCAACAACCATGTTTATTGTTTTGAATCACAGGGTTTGGTTGCAGAAATAACTCTTCCCCGGGGAGAGGTCTCTTCGGCCGTAGGGCTTATTCAATTGCAGCGATCAAAACAGACCCCGGTTTGGATAAGCGTAGTGGGGAATAAGCTCATTGTAAATAAATTGAAAGACTGATAAACATCAGTGTTTTTGATTTGAAGTAATGGGTCGAGGCAGCGGCCTTGGGAGAGAGCTGGTTAGCAGGCGAAAGTGTGCATTAATCGCTTCCTCTATTGTTTATAAACGCATTTATAAGAGGCATCGTGCTTGGCCATAATCCTGAATCTGATGTTGGGCGGAATGATGATGGTTTCATAGGGTTTGTAGGCCTTCCAGGCTGACTGACTGGGCAGCATGATGTACAAAAGGCCTGAAGTAACCGTAAGATATTCAGTGCTGGTGGTTTGAAACTCATATTCGCCAGGAGTGACCACTCCTAAAGTTGCAGGTCCTTCTTCGCATTGAAAAGAAATGGACTTCACCCGACCCTCATAATAGGTGTTAACTTTCAGCATGGTTTTAGTCTTTTGAACCCTTAAAAATACGGAATAAAATAAAACCATCTTTTTTTTCGAAGTTGGAGGGCTTTTTTTTCCGCATCCACAGGGTGTCGCCGGAGGCTGGTTCAGAACCATAATTCATGTGGTTGAGGTCGTAAAGCCGCTGGAGCCTTATGCCGAATTTTTGCGAAATGGAGTGCATGGTCTCGCCGGGTTTTACCACGTAGAAATCTTCTTCGGCTTTCCTTTTTTTCCTGCTGAGGTACACAATTTGGCCGGGTTTTACAACTTCATCCCGGGGAAGGTCGTTGTATTCATAAATTTGCCAGGTATAAAGGTCAAATTCACGGGCCAGGTCTACAATGTTATCTCCCGGCTTTGTTACGATATATTTTACACCATTGTTTTTGAAGATTTGTCTGCCTTCTGTACTGGAAGCAACAAATTCAGGGTGAAAAACTTCCAATTGAGCAGGCAGGGTATCTACTTTTTTTGTATTTTCTGCAATTACTGGAGCAGGTTCGTCTTTACGGGGAGGCCAGGGCACTCCCTGGTCGATTAGATAAAGTTGGTGATCCTCGATTATTTTTATAAGCCTTTCGGCATAAGCGGGGTTGGTAGCATAACCCGCCTCTTTAAGTCCCCTGGCCCAGCCTTTGTAGTCAGTAATTGGCAACCTGAAAAGATTTTTATAACGGTCACGGGTAGTGAGAAATAATGAATGATCGCGGAATGAGCTTTCTGCATCCTTGTATTTTCTGAAACATTCATTTGGTGCATCATCATCTTTGAAGTAATGCTCGCCTTGCCATTCGCCTTTGCATTTGATACCAAAATGATTATTGGCTTTTTGGGCAAGTTCTCCGCGTCCTGCTCCTGATTCCAGCACAGCCTGTGCCAGTTTGATGCTCGCAGGGATGCCATACAATTGCATCTCTCTGATAGCGATTTCTTTGTATTGATTAATGTATTGTTCCCTTGTTGAAAATCCACTGTCGGGAGGCTGAGCCTGAACAAGTATAGTAACTATAGTAAGTTCCAGTAAAAAAATTGCTTTTTTCATAATGGCAAAATTAGCCACTTTTGGTAAAATGAAGAGTTATTGCCCGGCACGACCCTTTTCCATAGATTTGCCGGTTGAATTCAGGCGGTAAATGCAGTTCATCCCCAGATACTTTCCCAACCTATCGGCTCTACAGCTCGAGCAGTATGAGCAGCTGATGGAGCTTTATCGTTACTGGAATGTTCGTATAAACGTCATTTCACGTAAGGATATGGAAAACCTGGAGCTGCATCATATCCTGCACAGTCTTTCCATTGCCCGTATCATTCGTTTTAAAGAAGGCACCTATGTGCTGGATGCAGGCACAGGCGGAGGTTTACCAGGAATTCCTCTGGCGATTTTTTTCCCTGAGGTTTCCTTCACGTTGGTGGATTCTATCGGAAAGAAAATTAAAGTGGTAGAAGCAATTTGCAAAGAACTTAAGCTGAGCAATGTCGAAGCACGTCAGGCCAGGGTAGAAACTTTGCGCGAAAAATATGATTTCATTGTTAGCCGGGCCGTCACTACCTTGCCCGAATTCCTTCAACTTACCCAAAGGCTGATTCGGCGCGATGCCATCAATTTTCTCCCCAACGGTATTTTATACCTTAAAGGAGGCGACATTGAAGAAGAGCTCTTTGCCCTTGACCGAAGATTTCATGTCTATTATCTATCTAACTTTTTCTACGAGCCTTTTTTCGAAACCAAAAAGCTGGTGCATATTTTCTAATGCTTTGGATTGACTGAATATTCATTAACACGCTGTCTTGTGTGCTGGTGTTAACAATTGGTTCGAAAAGGACAATAACCTAAAAGTCGTAGTGTTGAAAAACAATTTATCCTTTCCGTATTATTTCGCGGTCGCTATCGGTCTGCTTATTATTTCAATATTCCCACTGGCCTTCAGATAAATAATTAGGGCATAGTGGGCGATATGTATGGCATCGGGTTCGAGGTTTTCGACTTTTCCTTTGATTTTAATTCCTTCAGCAGGTTAAAAGTTTTCGGTCCATTGGTCGATACCTTGCTGCAAGGCTTCAATCTGGCTGTCCAGGTCGAAACGTAGCCGTTGGGCTACCTGTTTTTTTATGGTTGATTGAAGCAGCCAGGCAGCGCTTTTATGCAAAAGATTACGGGTTTTTAATTCAAAATCGAAATCTTGTAAACTAACCTGCCGGGTCTCGGGGTTGTAGTAAGGTTTACCAGTAAAGTATAATTTCCCGTTAATACTGCCTTCTACCCTGGTTTCAGCCACCAGCTTTCCTTCGCTGCCAAATAGCCTCAGTTCCTTAATTACCACTGAACGGCCCCCACTGCTGAATTTTTCATTCTTCAGGTAATGCATAGCAGTAGATGCCAGAGAATCGAGATTGGCGCTGATGCGGGCAAAGAGGAAGGAGTAGGGGGCTTGGGGTATTTGTAAGTTGATTTTCTTAAGCGGTGTGAGAGAACTTAGCACCGGGCGGCTACCAACCGATGCTTCAATTCTGGCTTTCAGGGCGGCCTTCCATTGAAGGACTCCTTTCGTTGCCATAGGCTGAACAGCATAAGCCTCTTCGGGTTTCAAAATCAGCCAAACCTCCGGATGATCATAAATTTTTACAGGGTCTTGCAGCTTTTGCCATAGCATGTCTGCCTCTTTGCGCAAACTAAGATTTTGTTGGATGCTTTCATCCAGGCTTTGGGCTAAGCTTCCCTGTGCATTGTTGAGGATAATGTTGGCCAGGAGGGTAATTGGAAACTCTCTGCCTGCTGCTGTAAGCGATGGTTCTTTAATCCAGGTGTAACCCACGGGAGTGCTTTTGGTCTTTATAGACCAGTCAGGGGTAATTTCAAGTAAGGTCTTGAATTTTAGGGATAATTCCCCATTCAGATCACGGGTGTCGGTAAAGCCTAAACTCCCAATGCCAATCCGCATGCGTGTCTGCGCGTTAATTTTCAGGGGCATTTCCCATTCCAGTGTATTTCCCTTCATGGCCAACCGTATACGGCCGGCTTTCCATACTTTTAGCGCTATTGTACTTTCGTCTCCTGTCTTGATGGAGGGATTTTCAAATAAAACGCCATTAAGATTTTTGTTGACCAGGTTTTCTATGGTCGATATTTCAAGATTTACGGGAATCTGAATGAAAGAAGCCTCGGGTTCCTTGTTCCATGGAAGATAACTTTCCGTTGGTTTCTCCGGTTCCAGGGTAGTGCGGCAACCTCCGGCAAAAACGATAACCAGGAGGGATAATACGACAGTTCTTTTCATAGTCCTTGTTAAGCGGCTGCAAAATTAATGTGTCGGCACAGTTTAAAGTCATGAATGTTTAACTTTGTAGCCTTCAATTAGTAATTTTCAATTTTGCCTCCATGTCCGCAGTTGTAGATCTTCTTGATGTATCTGTTTTTCATAAAGATATTCTGGTTTTAAGAGGAATAACCCTAAAGGTGGAGCCAGGTGAGCTGGTATATCTTACAGGAAAAACAGGTTCGGGAAAGTCAAGTCTTTTAAGAACCTTATATGCTGACCTTCCCCTTAAAGCAGGTCAGGCTAAGGTGGTAGGATACGACCTTAATCAGCTTAGAAAGAAAGATATTCCTTACCTGAGAAGGAAAATCGGCATTGTCTTTCAGGATTTTCAATTGTTATCAGACCGATCGGTTGAGGATAACCTGCTTTTTGTGATGAAGGCTACAGGATGGAAAGATAAAGTGAAGATGAAGATGCGGGTGGAGGAACTATTGAATCTTACCGGCCTTGAAACCAAAGGGCATAAAATGCCGCATCAATTGTCAGGTGGAGAGCAGCAGCGTGTGGGAGTAGCCAGAGCCCTCATTAATCAACCTGAACTTATTATTGCCGATGAGCCTACAGGAAATCTTGATCCGGAGTCTTCAGAGGGGATTTTGGGGCTGTTGCGTGACATCAGCCGATTGGGTACTGCTATTATTGTCGCTACGCATAATTACCGTATGATAAGTTTATTCCCCGGAACCATCTACCATCTGAGCCAGGGGAAAGTCATTCATTCCGAGATAAGTGATTCTTCTTTGGAATAATTAGCCAGGGATATAGTCTTTACTTTAGAGAAGGTCGAGCAGCTTTTTTGCACTTCGCTCATCATTGTATTGAAAATAGAAGAAGGACTCTCTTTTTTGTATGTCTTCCCGGGAGAAAGGTTTTTGTGCCAATTCAAGGACGACTGAGCGAAAATTCTCGGGTGTATCTGCTATGTGACAAAGTGAGTGAAGACCAGTACCCGCCAGCATATGCTTATTCACCAGGCAATACCTTCCCTGGAACAGTGTATGGAGAAGTTTTAGTTTGAGACCGGTAGGCTGAAAAGTGTATAAAACATGCAGGTGGGCCTCACGTATGAGCTTTTCCATGGTTGCCTGATCCGGGTTGGCAATGAGGTGTACATTGGGTGTTTTGTCAATCAGCCTGGCAAGCTCTGCAGATGGATTTTTTCCTGCAACAATCAGGGGATATTCAAGTCCTGAGAAAACTTTTTTAGTGATGAAAGTAGCTGCGGCTTCGTTCTCAGGAACCGACAGGTTCCCATGGAAAAGAGCGTATTTTCCAAAACCTTCTTCAATATTAACTTTTACATTTCCATGAAAACTGGGAAGATAGATTACCTTGTTTTGAGGGAATTTGCGTGACAGGTAGTCAGCATCGGCCTGGCTTACCACAAGCATAACCTGGGCATGTTTCAGCTTGGGTTGGTAAAGCCACAATCTGAAGGCTTCGGTAAGAAAAAAGGCTTTTTTTAGGGGCTGATGAGTAGCTTTGGCCAGATGGAGGTAATATTGGTGCTCGATGTTGCTCTCTCGGTATATTTTGATTTTCCCGGCAAGGGCTGGATGATTTAGAAATGCTGTTGTATGTAGCCCTTCAAATAGAATGGGATAAGGGTCTGCCGCGAGATTTTCGAGTAATTTATGGTTTGATCTGGAGGTAACAATATAAGGGTGAAGACTCAGCTGACTTTTCCAACCTGTTTTGCGAGAATAGTAATATATTTTGTTGCAATACTTGTTGAGTTCGTCGGGTCTGCCTCTGCCATAATCAAAGCAGTGGAGAATGATTTTAACACCCAGTTTATGGAGGGCTTTAATTTTGTAAAAAACATCTATTACCCCTCCATAGTCAGGGGGATAGGGGACATCAAAGGAGACAATATGCAAGCTGGGCTCAGAGGAAGGCTTCATAACGCTTCTGTAAAGGAATTTTTTCTTTTTCCCAGCACAATTCTTCTCTGGCTTTGAGGCAGTTGTGCCGGTATTTTGCAAGGTTCTCGCGGTCGTTGAGCATGTTTTCGATGGTTAAAGCAATTTCCTGAGGATGATGACCTGGGAGTATACGACCAACCTGCCATTGTTCGACTATTCTGCGGACTTCAGGCAGATTGCTTGCCAACACAGGTGTCCCGGCATGGATATAATCGAACAGCTTGTTGGGCAGTGAGAAGTGGTAATTCGGACAAATGTCTTTATCGATACTCAGGCCGATGTCGGCAGCGGCGGTCAGTGTGGCTAATTTTTCGGCAGGTTGACGGGGAATGAAAATTACCTTTCCCCAAATGCCGGGTTTTTGTGAAATCGTTTTGAGTTTTTCAATAACATCACCTGAACCAACGATAAGTAAAATTGTGTTTTCCAGATAACGCATGGCTTCCATCACTTCTTCAGCACCGCGGTGGATGTTGATGCCGGAACCCTGCAAAATCAAAATATTCTTTTCTGCTGGAATACCTTCTTTAGACAAGTCGGCAGGTTGAGGCAAGGGTCTGAGAAAAGGAGTGTTTCTGATGGCAAGGGTTTCAATGCCATATTTTTTTGAGAAAATCCTGGCCAGCGATTCATTTACGGTCACCATCCAGGGTAGGCGAGGTACTATGCTTTTTTCGATCATCAGCCAGACACCTCTGACCAAGGGCCGATGAATGACCTCCGGGGTTTCGGTAAAAAATTCATGGCTGTCGTAAACCAGGGGAATGCGTTTCAATCGGTGAACAAGAAAAGAGGGCAGGAGAGTATCGAGGTCGTTGGCCACAAGCAGATCTGAGCGGTGAAATATCAGAAAAAGGAAGAGCCGTATATTGAATTCTGCATAAAAGATTGGCCCTTTGCGAAAAAGTAATCGCATGCGCTTTTGCTGCCAGGGACGCTCAGGTAAGGCCGGAGAACCGGGAAGGATGCGTCCTACCTGAAGCACATCAAACCCCATTTCCGTAAGCATATAACAAACCCTGGCTACCCTCTGGTCGGTAGCCAGGTCGTTGATTACAGAAACAACTACTCTTTTTTTCTTTTTTTGTCCGGGCATCCCTTGCGTTGTAAGTTGTAATATAAACGCCGGGTAGAGTAATAATTGTATAATGGCTTCTTAATAGGAACGTGCAAAAACCACCCTATGCGGCGAAGGTTTGCCGGTATAGACGCACTTTCCGGGCTCAGGTTCAGGGTTTAGCGGAATAAGGCGGATGGTAGCTTTGGTTTCTTCTTTAATTTTTTCTTCGGTTTCTGGAGTGCCATCCCAATGTGCGAGAAGGAATCCTCCTTTTTCAATTTCTTCTTTGAATTCTTCCCATGAATTAACCTTACGGGTATTGGCCTCCCTAAAGCGGAGGGCTCTGTCAAAGAGGTTGCCCTGAATCTGTTCAAGCAAATCGGCGACCTTTTCTTCAAGGCCTTCCATCGACATGATTTCTTTGGTGAGTGTATCGCGCCGGGCAACTTCTACCGTTCCGTTTTCAAGGTCACGCGGGCCAATGGCCAATCTTACTGGAAAACCCTTAAACTCATACTCATTGAATTTCCATCCTGGGGTGAAATTGTCTCTGTCGTCGTATTTTACACTCAGCCCAAGTTTTTCGAGATTGTGTTTTATCTCTTTAGCTTTTATACTGATTTGTTCCAATTGTTCTGCCTTTTTATAAATAGGCACGATAACCACCTGATAGGGAGCCAGTTTGGGGGGGAGAACCAGGCCGTTGTCGTCAGAATGGGTCATGATAAGTGCACCCATCAGACGGGTAGATACACCCCATGAAGTGGCCCATACATAATCGAGTTTGTTTTCCTTATTAAGGAATTGAACATCAAAGGCTTTGGCAAAGTTTTGGCCAAGGAAGTGTGAAGTGCCTGCTTGAAGTGCTTTGCCATCCTGCATCATGGCCTCTATACAGAAAGTTTCTATGGCTCCGGCAAAGCGTTCGTTCGGGCTTTTTACTCCCTGAAGGACAGGCAAGGCTAAGTATTTTTCGGCAAATTCAGTGTAAACGCCTAACATGCGTTTGGCTTCTTCCATGGCTTCTTCAGCTGTGGCATGCGCCGTGTGACCTTCCTGCCATAAAAATTCAGCTGTCCGCAGAAACAATCGGGTTCTCATTTCCCACCTGACTACATTGGCCCACTGGTTAATGAGCAAAGGAAGGTCGCGATAGCTTTGAATCCAGTTTCGATAGGTGTCCCAGATGATGGTTTCGGAAGTAGGCCTTACGATGAGTTCTTCTTCAAGTTTGGCTTCGGGGTCAACAATTACACCTTTCCCTTCGGAATCGTTTTTCAGACGGTAGTGGGTGACTACGGCACATTCCTTGGCAAAACCTTCCACATGTGAAGCTTCCTTGCTGAAAAATGATTTAGGAATGAACAAGGGGAAATAGGCATTCACATGACCAGTATCCTTGAACATTTTGTCGAGCACCTGCTGCATTTTTTCCCAGATGGCATAGCCATAGGGCTTGATAACCATGCAGCCACGAACAGCCGAATTTTCAGCAAGATCTGCTTTAATCACCAGGTCGTTGTACCATTGGGAATAATTATCTTCCCTGGTTGTAAAATCTTTCGCCATAATGCTTGTGTGGTATGATATTTGGATAATTTTGGAGGCATAAAACCACTCCTCCCTTAAAACGGAGGGCAAAATTACAAAATAAGTTCCTTGGCAAACCAGTCAGCAAAGGAGGGCATTATGAAAAAGATATTGAGATACTTAAGTGTTTTGGTGGTGGCAGCCGCGTTTCAAAGCTGCTCTACTACCTACTTGGCCAGCGCACCTTATGATGAGGTGTACGACACCAGGCCGGCCTTCTCGCAAACTGCTGTTCAGCCTTCTCAGGGCCAGCAGTCGGCAACTCCAAGTGCGTCGGATAACTATCCAGATCGATCCCAGGCTGAGCCTGATTATCGCGATTATTCAGCCGTTCAGCAGCAATATTCAAGCGGTAATCAGCAAACTTATAGCCAGGAGGTGGTCTCGGAACCCGACCGACAGGTTACCTATTACGACGATAACACCAATTTCGATTACGACGATTACTACGATTACTCCTATTCGGTTCGTATAAAAAGATTTCACCGCCCGGTGTATGGATTCGGATATTACGACGATTATTACACTAACCTTTATTGGTACACTTACGATCCCTGGGTATGGGGTACAAGTGTTTACCTCGGTTACGACTGGTGGTGGTGGGATTGCTACGGCGGGCCGTACTTCAGCCTTGGCTTCAACTGGGGCTGGGGTAGCATAGGCTGGCATTGGGGCCATCCCTTCTCCGGTTGGTATTACTATCCTCATTTCTATTACCGTTATCCCTGGAGCCCATGGTATTGGGGATACGGCGGATGGGGCTATTGGGCCGGATATAATCATGGATATTGGGATGGTTATTGGTTCGGTCGCTATTACAATAGTTTCGATCAAAACTCATACTATTACGGGCCACGAATTTCGAGGAACGAAACCAGTGGTGCACGCAGCGGAGGCGGAACTTTTGGTGAATTTTATGAAAGTCGCGTAAACCAGCGTCGTATAGGGGGCGATAACAATACCTTACCGGATGTTCGCACAGGAACAGCTGGAAGCCCTCAGGAAAGCCTCACTCAGCGTAGAATAAATGCTTCTGGTGGCAATAATGCAGTTAATCCCGCTACACCATCCGTAGCAGGTGAAGTAAATCAGAAACGGATTGGCGCAGGCAATGCCGCTACCCAGGCTGCAGCCACACAAGCAGCTTCAGAGGGAAACAGCAATCCCAGAATTAGTGCGGGTAACACCAATAATGCTGCGGTGAATGTTCCGGCCTCAGAGGGTAATGTTGCTAACCCAAGAGTAAATGCTGCCAATGCTAATATTTCTGCACCCCAAACCTCAGAACAAAACGAAGGCCAAAGGCAGAATCCACAGGGAAGAGTGACCAATATAGGCGGTGAGCAGGTCAGAGTAGGTTATGATTCGCGCAGACAGGAATCGTCTGTATCCGGATACAACTCACAGGACGAGCTCAGGAGGCAGCAGGCACAAGAAAGATATGCAACGCCCCGCAGCAATGAAACGCCTGCCCAGCGCTATGATTATAACAAGTACAGGAGGCAAAATCCTGCAGCTAATCGTGAAGAACTTGCCAAACCAAGGACGGAGACCCAGGCAGAGGAAGGAAAAGTGAGAAATTATACCCCACCTACCTATACACAACCCAAGCGGAGTGATGTTTATACTTCTCCCCGTAACTATGGTACTCCGGATCGTACACCAGAAACCAGACAGGATAGGCAAGAGCGCTATACTCCGAACGAATATCAGCAGCCTAACAGGCAGTATAACACGCCAACAACTCCACAAAGACAATACAACGCTCCTTCTACCCCGAGGCAGCAATATAATGCTCCGGCAAACCAGGAAAACAGAAGGTCGTATTCACCTCCCGTACAGTCGGAGCCGCGCAGGGAAAGCTCGAGAAGCAGCGAATCATCCTCCTCGCCCTCGAGGTCGTATTCCGCTCCCTCTTATTCCCCTTCCTACAGTGCACCTTCCCGCAGCTCGGGTGGTTTTAACTCCTCTGGTTCGGGAAGTCCATCGGGCCGTCGCCGCTAGTGGTTTTTGAATGAAATGTGCATTATTTTAAATCATAAATAAACAGGAGGAGCCCGGAATATAAAAACGGGCTCTCCATTAACTGACAAACCATAAAAAAATTTCGGATATGAGAAATAAGATAGTCTTTTTTAGTGCAATATTCCTGCTTTTCACAGGCATCTCCTTTGCCCAGAATGCAACTGATGCCCTTCGTTATTCATCCGTTAATTATTTTGGGTCTGCCCGTTTTACGGCAATGGGCGGAGCCTTCGGCGCCGTAGGTGCTGATTTTTCCACCTTAAGTATTAATCCGGCTGGCCTTGGACTTTACAAAACTTCTGAGGTGGTCTTCTCCCCCTTTGTTTACAACACTCAAACCAAGTCGTCTTTCTTCGGAACCCACGCCTCCGACGACAAATACAATTTTTCATTTACCAACATGGGCGGAGTTCTCACGGCCGAATATCCCAATCGCCTCGATCAACCCGGTTGGCGTAATGTTCAGTTTGGCTTTGGTTATAACCGTCTGCTCGATTTCAACAACCGAGTTCTTATTGAAGGCTTCAACGACCAAAACTCCCTGTTGACAGGTTATGTGGAATATGCCAATAAGTATGGAATTGAGAGAAACTCTCCTGAAGAATTGGCTGAAAAAGCGAATCTGATATTTTATGATGATGCTACTCAAAGGTTTTACTGCGATATGCCAAATGGAGGCGTCTTGCAGCGCAAGGCTATAAGTACCGAAGGTTCAATGAACGAAATAGTACTCTCGGCTGCTGCCAATTATTCCGATAAACTTTACCTGGGGGTGACTTTTGGATTTCCCACCTTCCGTTATTATGAAGAATCAGTCTACAGCGAGGCAGATGTTGAAAACCGCAATGAATACTTCCGATCGTTAACCCTGCGCCAGCAACTTGAGACTACCGGTACCGGATTTAACCTAAAAGCCGGGATTATTGCCCGTCCGGTGGATTGGCTAAGGGTGGGTGTAGCTTATCATTCTCCAACCTTCTTCACCAATATGCATGATACCTGGAGTAGCCAGCTTGATTCTTACTTCGACAAGGAAATCGAAGATAAATCGGTTACTTCTCGTTTAGGAGAATACGATTATGAACTAACGGCTCCCTCAAAAGTTATCGGAAGCGCTGCTGTTTTAATTGGTAAAATGGGATTGATTAGTGCCGATTATCAGTTTGTAGATTACCGCAATGCCAAATTACGCCCTACAGCCGATTTTCTTGATGTAAATAATTCTATAGAAAATAGCTTTTCCACTCAAAACATTATCAGGGTGGGTACAGAATGGCGCTTTGGACCTTTCAGCACCAGAGCAGGATACTCCCTTTACGAAAGTCCGTTTGCCAATAATATTAATGACGCTGAACGGAAGACCTGGTCGTTGGGTGTAGGATATCGTGAAAACAATTTTTATCTGGATTTTGCTTATGCCCATGCAACCAGCTCCGAAAAATATTTTATGTACGACCCGATGAATGGTACATCACAGCCGGCTCCTACTTTGAATTATACAGGCAATATGGCTGTAATGACTCTCGGCTTTAAATTCTAAACTGGTTTTTGGTTAATACAAGTGAAAAGCCGCCTCTCCGCATTTGGAAGGCGGCTTTGTTTTTTTGAAAAATCACATTTTTATCGGGCTGCAATACATTCAATTTCGATGAGAGCCCCCAACGGTAGCTTAACAACACCATAAGCTGCACGAGCAGGTTGGTTTTGGGTAAAATAGCGCGCATAAACCTCATTCATGGCGGCAAAGTTATCCATGTCGCTGAGCAGGCAAGTGCATTTCACCACATGCTCAAATCCCAGTCCTGCTGTTTCGAGTATGGCTCTGATATTTTTTAGTACCTGTTCTGTCTGCTCACGTATACCACCTTCTACCAATTTTCCGGTTGCGGGATCGATGGGTACCTGTCCTGAAATAAAGATGAATCCATTGGCTTCATTAGCCTGACTGTAAGGACCAATGGCTTTGGGAGCATTTTCCGTTGAGATGATTTTTTTCATAATACCTGAATTTTTTATGATGATTCAAAAGTACCCAGTTTAACTAATAATTCCATCAATAGGCATAGGGTCGAAGGGAAAATTCACTCGCAAGGCATTCACAAGCCAGAAGGCTTCGAATTGAGCAATGTCTTTAGGGCAGATTCTCATAGCCATTACTTTGCCTTCATCTAAAATCCTTCGTATTGCAGTTCCCATCAATAATGGCTGGTCTGGGGTAAAGAGTTTCCCATCCTTCAAAAATACAATATTTGCTATGGTGGTATCGGTTATTCTCCCGTCTTTTATTAAAAGGACATCATCTGCACTATCTCTTTGCTTATAAAGACTATCCAGAGAATCACGGTTAGCAAACTTATGCGAATAATCAATAGAGGTTTCCACCAATTTTAATGTTCTGACCGATTTGTATGTATAAGGCATTATTTCGTTAAGTAGTTTGCCTGGACCATAAATAATTCTCCACCGCAGGGTTCCCTGAAGTGAGTGGGTGTCAATATTTTTTAAAAGATCTTCAGGGTCTGGGGGATGATAGCCGGGAAAGAGTATTTGAGATGAATGCTGCATTCTCTGGCGATGATACTCCAGATGAAGGGCTTTACCATCTCTGATACAAATGGTCTCAAGCAATGGGGACATAAACCTTTTGAATAAGTTCCTGGTATTCTTGCCATGGGTCGGAACGAAATGTTATTCCGCCACCACTTTTAAACACAAGCCCTTGTGGAGTTTCTTCTATAAATCTTATCATGACTGCGCTTTCTATGCCCTCGCCATCGAAAATTCCGAAAACCCCGGTATAAAATCCACGGTTGTAGCCTTCGACATTTAATAATATTTCAACGGTTTTTCGTTTGGGTGCTCCGCTGATACTGCCTGCCGGCAAAAGTTGCAGGAACCATTCCCCCAGATTTTGTTTCCAGTCGGTGGGAAGAATCCCTTCTATTTCGCTGCTTGCCTGCAAAAGTTCACCTTTATGGGTCTTGATACGATCGAGATACATAAAGCGTTTAACGTTTACCCCGGTTGATACCATGCTTAGGTCGTTGCGAATAAGATCTACAATGGTGAAATGTTCAGCTCTTTCTTTCGGGCTCTCCAATAAAATTTTATCGGCATTGGCAATACTGGCATCAAGGGTGCCTTTCATGGGGTAGGAATAAATCCGGCCATCTTTTACCCTTATAAAAATCTCAGGACTGAATACGGTAAAATTATTCTTCAACCAAAGCTTGTAAGGAGCCTTGCTTCGCTGAAAAATCTCATGGAGATTTAATGAAGTTCGGATGGGTGTAGGCAAGGTTAGATTTATGAGGTAAGTATTTCCAAACCGTATGTGTTGCATGACTTTTTCGAAGCGTGTCAGATAATCTTCATACGACACAGGCATTGCTTCGAAGTTGAAGTGAAAATTATAATTTGTTTTGGGTGTGTTGCTATTGCCAGCTATATCATAGCCGATAATCCCCGGATTTATCTCGCCGAGTGGCAGACAAATGTTTTTGTCTTTTAAAAAACTGATGATGAATAAAAAAGGTATTCCTTGTGCACCCAAATTATTCATGTGGTTGCGAAGCTCATTCTCGGAAACAAATGCCAGATCACTCATGGTGCAAAGATAGGTAATAGGGGTATGTTGTAATTTTGCGCATGTATGCGACTGGCTTTGATTGATAACTATGATTCTTTTACCTGGAACCTGGTGGAGGTTCTCCGTCAGGAATGCCCTTACGAATGGAATTTATTACCCAATGATGGATTTGATGCGGATGACATTTTGAGGTATGACAAGATTCTAATCTCTCCCGGCCCAGGCCTCCCTGCAGAGTGGCACAATTTACCCAATTTGGTCAGGGATATTGCAGGCAGGGTTGATATACTTGGAGTATGCCTGGGACATCAGGCTATTGCTGAGGCTTTTGGGGCAAGGCTCTGTCAGGTAGGGGTATTCCATGGAATTCAATCAGAACTAATTGTCGTAGAGAATGACCGCCTTTTCGATGGATTGTCCAGCCCGATTTTGATTGGGCGATATCATTCTTGGGTGGTGGATGAGTCTTCGTTGCCCCAACACTTGATTATTACTGCCCGCAGTGATGATGGCCTGGTGATGGCTATCAGGCATCGTGATTACAATATCAGAGGAATTCAATTTCACCCTGAATCGTATATGACTCCTTTGGGTAATCAAATTATCAGAAACTGGCTGCTTTTGTGAAAAAAGTAATTTGGCTGATGCCGGGACCCCACACGATTGCATGACCAGGAGTATTTGATTTTCAAGAATGTTTATGATCTGTTCCTTTCAATGGTTTCCAATAACTCAAGGATAGAATTTCACGAGGCCATTGCTTTAAGGCCGACAATGGAACCAATGAGTGTCAATAAGAAAAATATCCGCCAGAAAGTAAAAGGTTCTTTAAATACTACAATACCTATCAATACTGTACCTGCTGCCCCGATGCCAGTCCAAACGGCATAAGCTGTACCAATGGGAATGCTACGTGAGGCTTTGATCAGCAGAGCCATGCTAACGATAAGTGACACTAAAAAGCCTGTATACCACGCATACATCTGTAAACCTTCGTTTTCACGGGCTTTTCCCAGGCAAAAGGCAAAAACAGTTTCGAAAATCCCTGCAATAATCAAGATTATCCAGTTCATTATGAGTGTCTTAGAATTTATAATAGGACCGATATTGTGATTTGAATGATTGTTAAGCTCAAAAACAAAGGCACCCTGCACGAGGATGCCTTTGGGTATCTATTAAGGGCTTTATTAAGCCTAGTTTTCGATTTCTATCACAAGGTATTTGCTTGCACTCCAGAATTCATTAGGATTCTTAATGAAGAGAGTGTCAGCCCGCTTTTGCCCGCTGATATAGTAGCTGCTGGTAGGATGTTTGGTTATAAGGTGAGCTTTTTTAGCCATCAAAGGCACGAACTCAAACTTACGGATATCTACACGGGTGAAATAGTCTTTATTGAAATCTTCTTTTAAAGTTTTGTTGCTGCCAATACCCAGAAATCCACCCTCTTTGTTGATAACGTTATTTTTCAATAATTCCTTTTTCGTTCCTACAGCATACCAGGCGGTGTTTAGGGTAGTGGTTTTATTTTCCAATTCTTCTTTTTGTTTCTGAATTTCAGCAGCCTGGCTTGCAGTGGTGCTTTCGAGCTCTTCCACTTTAATATTTAGTTTTTCAACTTTTACATTCATTTTTTCAAGCTCGGCACGCAGGTTTTCAATCTCGGCATTTTTCTCCTCTACCTGAGCACTCAGGAAAGCCACCATTTTTTCAAGTTCAGCCACGCGGGTGTTGCTTTTTTTGAGTTTAGACTGGAGCGAAGCAACCATATTTTTGTTTTTTACAAGCAATTCATAAATGGTTTTTATGTCGCTGTTAATCTGGTCTTTGGCTGAATTTTGTACTTCGCCTCCGGAAGTATTAATGTTAATAATGTTTTCAAGCGCTTTGATGCTGTCAAGATTGCGCTGAATGGAGTTGTAGGTAGTGATAAACTCATACAGGCTTTGGTCTTTCATTTGGGTCAGCTGCATCAAGCTGTCATTTTTGGCCTGAAGTTTTTCAAGTTCCTTTTTATGAGAATTGCAGGCGGCCAGCACTACAATCATCGTTGCAAATAACAGGATTCGTTTCATGGAAATATATTTTTTAAAAACGGCGGCAAAATTACAAAATAACCTTGATTCTCAAATATTTTAAGGACATGGGAAATAACAAATTTGCGGCTTGTGTAACTTTGCCCAAAATTGAAGAATTGGAACGGAAGATTGCATTAAATAAAGGCAGAGAAGCCTCTGTTTTACGGATGCACCCATGGATATTTTCCGGTGCGATTTGGCGCAAGGCGGGAGATATACAGCCAGGCGACATGGTTGAGGTTTGCGATTATAAAGGCAATACCCTGGGTTTTGGTCTTTATGAGGAGGGTTCTTTGCAAATTCGAATGGTGAATTTTGGCCCGAATATGCCAGATGAAGACTTTTGGCGGCAAAAGTTGGTCGCTGCGTATGAGCTTCGTAAAGGGCTGGGCTTCATGGATAGTACCCACACAAATGCTTTCAGGTTCATACATGCCGAAGGAGATGGTTTTCCGGGGTTAGTTGCAGATTTTTATAATGGAATAATGGTTATGCAAGCCCAAACCCCCGGAATGTATCGACTTTTGCCCTCCCTTGCCGGTCTTTTGCCTGGTATTTTCGGTGCAAGGCTTAAAGCCATTTATGCAAAACCGGCTGAGTACGCCACCCGTTACGATCCTTCCTTGAAAAATACCCAAGGGTTTATCTGGGGGAATGCAGAAGAAGTGGAAATTTCAGAGAACGGTCACCGCTTCTGGGTTGACTATGTTTCGGGGCAAAAAACAGGTTTTTTTATCGATCAGCGCGACAATCGTAATCTGGTAGCCTTATATGCCAAGGGCCGCAGAGTGCTCAACTGTTTCAGTTATTCAGGGGGCTTTAGTGTATATGCTCTGAAAGCCGGAGCTGAACTTGTTCATTCGGTGGATTCCAGTGCCAAAGCCATCGAAGCTTGTCGCAATAATTTACTTCTCAATGGTTTCGATCCGGAAAAACATTCCTGCATCGAGGCCGATGTACTTCAATTTCTTGCCCAAACAAAAGCTAATTATGATTTAATAGTACTTGATCCCCCGGCTTTTGCTAAGCATCTGGCGCAAAAGCCAAAAGCTATCAAGGCATATCGTTACATCAACAGGTTAGCTATTAGCCAGGCCAGTCCCGGGAGTTTCCTTTTCACTTTTTCTTGCTCTCAGGTGGTTGACATAGAATCTTTTCGAAGCATGGTGCTTTCGGCCGCAATAGAGGCGAGAAGGGATGTAAAGTTGTTGCATGTGTTACGTCAACCCCCGGATCATCCTGTGAGCATTTTTCAACCAGAAGCAGAATACCTCAAGGGGCTGGTTTTGTATATTTCATGAATGGGGAATAAAAACAAGGTGGCCCTTATTAGGAAACCATCTTGCCCATCATTGTTGCTCTTTGCCTACCTGAGTGTATCGGGGTTCATTTCTACGATGCGGGTAGGGGGGAGGTTATCGTTGCGTATGGCCACTGCGCGGGCGACATTGGCTGCAAGCACATCGAAGGCTTTGGCTTCTGGTGACTCAGGATCGAGCGCAATGGGATTGCCTACATCTCCTCCCTCGCAAATGGATTGCACCAGAGGAATTTCGCCCAATAAGGCAACTTTATATGTTTCAGCAAATTTTCTACCACCTTCGCGACCAAAAATATAATACTTATTCTGGGGAAGTTCGGCAGGTGTAAAATAGGACATGTTTTCTACTATTCCGAGGATGGGTACATTGATTTTCTCCTGGGTGTACATGTCGAGGGCCTTGCGTGCATCAGCAAGAGCTACTTCCTGAGGAGTAGTCACAATCACTACACCGGTGACGCTCAGCTGTTGTACCAATGTTAAATGAATGTCGCCTGTACCCGGGGGCATATCAATCACCATATAATCAAGCTCATCCCAATGAGAATCTGTAAAAAGCTGAGTGAGAGCACTGGATGCCATGGGGCCACGCCATACCAGGGCCTTATCGGGATCTACAAAGAATCCTATTGAAAGCACCTTAACCCCATATTTTTCAATTGGCTCTACCAGATCACGACCATTGAGTTTAATCATGCGGGGTCGGGTGTTGGTAAGTCCAAACATTAGCGGCTGCGAAGGTCCATAAATGTCGGCATCCAACAAACCCACCTTAGCCCCTGATTTGGCCAGGCCTACAGCCAAATTGGCCGCAATAGTACTTTTACCTACACCCCCTTTACCAGAAGATACTGCTATGATATTTTTTACATGAGCCATCATGCTCGAGGTTTTCTCGCGTATGGTGGTCACCCTTGAAGTCATTTCGGGTTCTACTATGAGGTCGGGGCTTACCAGTTCATGTATGGCTTTAATGCAGTTTTGCTGAAGCTGACCTTTTAACGGGCAGGCGGGTGTGGTGAGCACAACCTTGAAACTAACACGATTGCCTTCTATGCGAAGGTCTTCAATCATGCCAAGGCTCACCAGGTCTTTGTGAAGGTCGGGGTCCATCACCTGCCGCAAAGCATTGAGAATTTGTTCCTGTGTTACCATATTGTTCTAAATTAGGTATTTAATTGCTTGATTTGGTTTTGCCATAAACGTGCCAATGTCAGTCTGTCAGAACCATATCCATCGGAATATCATGGTCGGAGCTGGGAATCTGATCAAATAGCTGAAAATTAAAACAAACACCCAGCCTGAAAGTTTTAAGGTTTACCAAAAGCCGGTCGTAGTATGCTTTTCCACGCCCCAAACGGTTATTTTGTTTGTCGAAGGCAATGCCTGGAATGATGGCGAGGTCAACCTTATCCCATTCCGTAAAATTTCCTCCCAATGGTTCGGCAATACCCAAAGAATTTTGAATCTGCATCCGATGAATCCCTTTAAAAGGGCGCAGTAAAAGATTTTCTCCGTCAATAACCGGAAGAAGAATGGTTTTCTCATGAAACCATTTCAGAATAAAGTCCTGGGTCTGCACTTCACCGGGTAAAGCCCAATAGGCTAAGACTATCTGAGATTTCTCAAATACTTGTAATTGTTCTACTTTGTTAAAGATTATCCTAGAACGTTCGTGAATTTCTTCCGGAGTTAAGGATGCTTTTCGCTCTTTAACAATTTTTCGAAGCGTTTTTTTAAGTTCCTCAATCTTTTCCATGGCGTAAAAAATACCGGCAGCCAGAATCATCCAGCTGCCGGTGCAAAAGTACATTTTATAATGTTATCTGAAATGAATCTGGAAGGGCATGCGGGCCTGAGGTCCAGTGGCAGTAGCAAGATTTTGCAGTGTTTTCAGGTAGTTGTAATGAATACCCAGCTGTTTTTTCAGAAATACTTCACTGTTTTCTTCTCCTCCAAAGCTTTCAAGCAAACGAGTAATAGGATCTTTGAGAATGGGATATTCCACAATTTTATAATTTTCTATCCCGGCCATTTTGGCAGCTTCGGCAATGGCATCATACAGGCCTCCCCATTCATCAATCAGACCTATGGATTTGGCATCTACACCACTCCAAACCCTGCCCTGTCCGATGCTGTCAACTTTTTCGCGGGTGAGTTTGCGGCCTTCGGCTACATGCCCCACAAAGGTGGAATAAACATCTTCAATGGAGTTTAACAATACCCTTTTTTGGTAATCGGTAAGTGGTCGATTAAGCCCAACAAATTCTGCATTGGCGTTGGTTTTCACATTATCGAAGGTAATACCCAGCCTGTCGCTCAGCAATTTCTGTGCATTGGGAATAATGCCGAGCACGCCAATGGATCCGGTAATGCTATTGGGGTTGGCGAATATTTTGCTTGCATTGCATGCAATGTAGTACCCTCCTGAACCTGCTACATCTCCAAATGAGGCAATAACAGGTTTTTCTTTACGGGTAAGCTCCAGCTCGCGCCAGATAATATCGCTGGTGAGGGCGCTTCCTCCACCTGAATTAACCCTTAGAACGACAGCTTTGATTTTTTTGTCTTCCCTGGCCTTGCGAAGTGCTTCAGGAATATTTTTTATTCCAATGCTGGTTTCATCCCCCTTGCCATCAACAACATCACCCAGAGCATAGATAACCGCGATTTTCTTTGTGCGATCAACTTTCTTTTTAACGGGTTCCGGGGCATTAAAATACTCGGTCATACTCATAAAATTGAGTTCGGCCGTAGAATCTGCGCCTAACTTTTGGCGCAAGATATTCTCCAGTTCGTCCTTATAAACCAGTTTATCCACCAATCCTACCTGAAGTGCTTTTTCAGCTGAATAACCTGTTAAGCTGTCGGCCAGTTGATTAAGTCTTTCAACACTGATGCCACGGCTTTTCGAAATCTGAGCAACCATGTTGTTCCAGATTTTAGAAACGAACTGTTGTGTTTGCTCTCTGTTTTCCGGGCTCATTTTATCAAGCATGAAGGGTTCTACTGCACTTTTATATTTTCCATGGCGGATGATTTGAGCTTCTACATCTATTTTTTCAAGTAAGTGTTTAAAAAATACCAGGTCGGCCATAAGCCCTTTAAATTCGAGGTTTCCTTCGGGGTGCATGCAAATAGTATCTGCTACGCTTGCCAGGTAGTAACCTCCTTGAGAATAACTGTTGGCGTATGAAATGAGGAATTTTCCTGAGGATTTGAAGGATTCGAGTTCGCTTCGAAGTTCTTCCGCAATGGCCAAACCTGAGACACCTGCGGGCACTTCAAGTAAAATACCGCTTATTTTGGGGTCTTCTTTGGCTTTTCGCAGATTCTCGATGAGTTCGTTGAGTCCATAGCTTTCTTCACTCTCCATGCTTTGCCAGTTATAATTCTGGAAAGGATTGTTGGGGGCACGATCAATTACATCTCTGTCGATAGTTAACCGAAGAATGGTTTTTTCTTTCACCTCTACTTTGGGTTTGCTGCTGAATGAGGCCATTCCTGCAATGAGACTGATAAGTAACAAAAGAAAAATCAACAAGGTAACGGTTGTTCCGAGAATTGAGGCCAGGAAAAATTTTAAAAACTGTTTCATACTTAATGGATTTTGGGTGAGTATTCCTTTATTAGCAAAAATAACATTTCCTTTGTTGGATAAATGTATGATACCTTTATTTATATGCAAAAGGAGCTTCCCACACAGGTTTTTTTCTCTCTGGGTAGCAACCAGGGTGATAGGCTTTCTATGTTAGTTAACGCAGTCGAAAGGTTAAAGTTACACAGTGCTGGTAGTATTCGTGTCTCGGGAATTTATGAAACCGAACCCTGGGGCTTTGTTGCCGAACAGCGTTTTTATAATGCAGTCGCAGAAATGTGGTTTCTGCTAACCCCACGAGAAGTATTGGATTTATGTATTGAAACAGAGGCCACAATGGGCAGGCAAAGAAGTGCCGGAGGAGGCTATAGCTCAAGGCCTATAGATATTGATATTTTGTTTTATGGAAATAGGATAATTATGGATGAAGGATTAATAGTGCCACACCCCAGGCTTCATCTGCGTCGGTTTGTGTTAGAGCCCATGGCCGAATTGGCTCCTGATTTCATCCATCCATCTTTTCATCAACCCATAAAAGAGTTATTAAGTTCCTGTCCTGATAAGGGAGAAGTTGTGTTTATTCGTCCTTTTCCCTGGAAGGAGGATATTGATTAACTTGCCGCTTCATCATGCCTGAGTATTTTTTTCATGAACGATTTGAAATACAGATATATCGCTATTGAAGGGTGTATTGGTGCAGGAAAAACTACGCTGGCCCGATTATTATCAAACGATTTTCATACACGCCTTATTCTGGAGCAGTTTGAGGAAAATTCTTTTCTCCCCAAATTTTACCAGGATCCAGCTCGATTTGCCTTCCCTCTGGAATTAAGTTTCCTTGCCGACCGTTTTCAGCAACTCAAGACCCAGGTAATTAACCTCGATTTATTTCACCCCAACATTGTTGCTGATTACCACATTCAGAAATCTCTCATTTTTGCCCGTAAGACTTTGCAGGAAGATGAGTTTTCATTGTTCATGAGGCTTTATCAAATAATGATTGCCCAGTTACCTATCCCTGATTTGTATGTTTATCTGTATTTGCCGGTGGACAGATTATTGGAAAATATCAAAAAACGTGGCCGGTCTTATGAGCAGAACATTACGGGTGAATATCTCAGCCGTATTCAGGAAAGTTATTTTGATTTCCTGCGTCAGCAAACCAACCTTCGAATTGTGGTAATCGATACGCGAGCCATTGACTTCGTGGAGAACAGGGCCGACTATGAATGGCTGGTTTCGGTTATTAATGCGGAGTATCCAATCGGGATAAGCAATATTACTCTTTAATTACCTGATTTTAGCTTGCCCTTGGGAGGGTGATTCGATGAGGATAAATTTCTGATGAAGCATAAAAAAAGCTCCCGCCATAACCGGGAGCTTTTAATTAACGGGGGCCTGAACTTATATTAATCTACCAGTTTTTTAAATTCTGCGTTGTCGAAATATTTGATGAATTCGCGATCGTTTTTAGCCCACTGTTTCATCTTGCTGTCAGCCTTAATGGCTTTTCCAAGGTTTTCGAGCATCAAGCTGGTGTTGCCGGTGCGGGCACCAAGTACAGCGGTCAGGTAGAAGGTCTGGGCATTCTTTTCAGCGCAGTCGAGGGTCTTAGCTGCTTCGCCATTGTTACCCGACAGCATCTGGGCAAGAGCCAGATTGTAGTCGCATTTTTTGCCTTTCATTGCGTTGAGGGCATCTGCGTATTTGCCTTCAGGAATCATCAGCACACCCAGGTTGTAGTTTTCATTTACACCCAGTTTCTTGGCTTTTTCAAACATCTGCTTAGCTTTAGCCATGTCACCTTTAGCAAGAGCGACAGCACCAAGGTTGTTTACCACTTCACCCTGATCCGGAGCAATGTTATTTGCTTTTTCAATATTACCGGCGGCATCGTTAATGTTGCCAAGTTTTATCTGAATCACACCCAGGTTATTGAAAGCCTTCCAGTTGTTGGGGAAGAGCTGGGTAGCCGAACGGTAAATCTTTTCTTGAGTTTTCAAATCTTCGGTAAGGGTTGCAGCATAAAGCAATTCTTTTTCAGTCAGCTTTTCAGGATTGCTGGTAGCCAGGTTCAGGATTTCTTCGTCGGTCTTGGAGGGTTCGAAGGCAGTAACCACGATTTCTGACCTACGCAGAGGAGGCAGTAATTTCTGTTCGATCTGCGGATAAATCAGTATCATGTTGCGGATTTCCTGTTCTTTTTTCTTAGGATCAGCATTGTTAACAATGTTGAGAACAGTGCCTTTTTCTTTCAGGTCGCTGGCTTCAACAAGTTTCATGAAACCATTCCAGTCGGGGCCATTGCCTTTGGTGTTGATGGTGATTTCGGGAACAGCCACAGGTTTCTTTTTGTCCTTGCGCATTTTATCGAAATCAGCCAGGATGGTCTTTTTAGCTGCTTCTGCACGGTTACCCGACAGGTTGTCGTTGAAGGTTTCCTCACCTTCGGGGGATGCCCAACCATTGATTGTAATGTCCTTAATCTTATAGCCGGCTTTTATGTGGTCGTAAAGAGCTGCCCATGCATCCTGGGAGGCTTTTTCTTTATTCAGCCCAAACTTGAAGTTAACGCTGTAAAGGTTTTTGGGGAAATAGATTTTAGCTTCGCGTGTAATCGTAATATCCCTTACATAACCATGAGGAGCAACTTGGGTTTCAGCATTACCGGCAATACGTTTGCAGGTGAAAATTACGCCATCGGCAAGTTTACGTTCGCCCAAAACCAGGCTCTTACCCGATTTGCCACAATCGTTGCATGAAGCGGGGCCTTTGGGCATGTAGGCCACAGGGCTAACTTGCAGTTCCGATACATTCATTTCGGGGCTGTAAGGAATGGTGTATTTGTAGGTAAAAGTGCCACCATTTTTGTAGGAGATAACAGGACCATCACCTTTCACATTTTCTCCCCTGATGCTCATGCATTTGAGTTTGTGTTCACCATTAGCATATTTGAGCACGGGCTGGAAGCACATGGCTGCATTTTTGAGGAAATAGTTGGGAGGGAAGGTACCGCGGATGGTAACTTCGATGCTGTCGCCTTTGGTTTCGAGTACCTGGGGAATGGTTTCGAATTTAACTTTTCCAAAGTCTTTTTGCATCTTGCTCAAATCGTCGCCGCCAAATTTGTAAACCAGACCCAGGGTGGTCATGCTGTAGAAGTCCTTTTTAATTTCGGCAGCTCCGCCCGACTGAATGTCCATTCCTTCAGAATCGGTGAAACGCAAAACGCTTTCCAATACCACATCTACTTTTTCAGAAACGGAGTAATTGACACCTAATCCTGCTGGAATCATTCCAACAAGGTCGCGATTTCCGAAACCTTTGCCGTCGCCGCCGCCCTGTTCGGTATCAACGCCGCGGGTTCCCAGGAGAGTACCGGTGGGAATATCATATTTCCGAACGCGATACTGGGTATTACCAATACCTGCAACTGCATATACACCCAGCTTACGGTCAGGGTTCAGGCCAAGGATCAAGCGGTCGAGGTCGAAAGTGAACTGTAAAGAATAATCAATATAGCTTCCTTCGACTTTTTGGTTGTAGTAAGGCAGGTAGCTGTGGCTGGCACGGTCTTCCTGGCCACTATAGTTACCATAGGCAAGCGTACCTCTTAATCCGAGGAAAGGAGTGAATTGCCTGCCAAAAAGGCCACCAAAACCAAAGTTCCAATTGTCTTTGTCAGGAACGAATTTATATTTCACGATATCCCCGTGGAACTGACTCAAACCACCCTGTGCACCAATGTACCAATAGGGTGCTTGTTTAGGTGTATAAGATGAACCTTTATCGTTTTGACCTAACAGGATAAAAGGGATAAAACCCAACAGCAATATAAATGCTGCTTTGCGGACAGTTTGATACATTTTTCTCATAGGTAGATTGTTTAAAGTTATCAGGTTTTAGACAAAAATAATGCAATTTTCGAAATCATGCAAAAATACTGAATTAATTTCAGTTTTTTCTTAGAATTTAACAGTAATTTATTTAAAAATGTTTCATTTTAAGATTTTTTTAAAACCGAAATTTGCTTTCCGGCCAACTCCCATAAAACTATACCGGCGCTAACTGCAACATTTAGAGAGTGTTTTGTGCCTTGTTGGGGTATCTCAAGATGTAAATCAGATAGTTTTAAAATATCTTCATCTACGCCTTGAATTTCATTACCAAAAACTATTGCTGCCCTGATATCCTGGAAATCGATGTCAGTTAAAAGTTGACTCATTTTGGTTTGCTCAATACTGATGATCTTATAATTCTCAGCCTTTAGCTTTGCGACGCATTCTACACTGCTCTGGTAATATTCCCAGTCAACAGATAAGGTAGCTCCCAGTGCTGTTCGCTCTATTTCTCGGTCGGGTGGAGTTGCACTAATGCCACACAGAAAAATTATTCCAATACCAAAAGCATCGCAGGTGCGAAAAATTGAACCTATGTTTTGTTTACTTCTTATATTATCGAGCACCACCACTAAATTCCGCTTTGCATTTGCCTTAAATTCTTGCGGATTTATACGGTTGAGCTCTTCCATGCTCTTTTTTATCATGCCTTTCCTTGTATTTTGCCTGCAAAATTAGGGCTATTACAAATAAAGATCGATTACTGATTTGAATAGGGTTTGCCAGCCTCAAGGCTTAAGATTAACTTTGTTGCCTGGTAAAAAATTGAAAGTAAATAGGTGAAAGGAAGTTCTGTTGATACACCCCTCATGAAACAATACAGTCGGATAAAAGCCAAATATCCGGATGCATTACTTTTGTTCAGGGTGGGTGATTTTTATGAAACCTTCGGGGAGGATGCCATTAAAGCCTCTCAAATTCTTGGGATAGTGCTTACCAAGCGTTCCAATGGTGCTGCAGCTACTGTCGATCTGGCAGGGTTCCCTTATCATGCTCTTGACAACTATTTACCAAAACTGGTGAGGGCTGGGCTTCGTGTAGCCATCTGCGATCAACTTGAAGATCCAAAACTTGCCAAAACTATCGTCAAAAGAGGTGTCACCGAGCTGGTTACACCAGGCGTTAGCATCAACGATAAAATTTTAGAACAAAAGGAAAATAATTTTCTGGCTGCCCTCCATCTTGGCGAAACCACCTCTGGAATATCTTTTTTAGACATCTCAACAGGTGAGTTTCTTGTAGCTCAAGGAAACATTGACTATATTGATAAGCTTCTACAGAATTTTCGTCCCAGTGAGATTATTCTTCAGAAAAACAGACTCAGAAGATTCATAGAATTATTTGGTGATAAATTTTATACCACAACCTTCGACGATTGGGTATTTACCGAGGAATTTGCAAAAGACCTGTTACTGCGACATTTTCAGGTAAGTTCATTGAAAGGGTTTGGTGTGGATATGTTGCCTATGGCTGTGGTTGCTGCCGGTGCTGCACTACATTACCTGGCCGAAACCCAGCATGACAAAGTTGGTCATCTTACCCGTCTTTCCCGTATCGAAGAAGACAAATATGTTTGGCTCGACCGTTTCACCATAAGAAACCTTGAACTCCTTCAGCCAAACAGTGAGGGTGCCCGCACTTTGCTTCAAGTGCTCGACCATACTATTACACCAATGGGAGCACGATTGTTGCGAAGGTGGATTACAATGCCTTTGAAGGAAAGAAAGTCGGTGGAGGAAAGACTGGAGATAGTTACCTATTTTCTGGAAAACAAAGAATTGGCTGCAGCTGTGGGTCAACAACTTAAGACTGTGGGAGACCTGGAGCGCCTGACTTCGAAAATAAGCGTGGGCAAAGCCACTCCGCGCGAGGTGCTTTACGTCGCCCGGGCCCTGGATTCTGTTCGCGAAATAGCCTCAATCTGCCTTAAAACCCAACAGGCAGTGCTTATGCATTTGGCAGAGCAGCTAAATCCCCTGCCATTGATCTATTCACGTATAACCAAAACCCTGCAGGAAGATCCACCCCCATTGGTGAGCAAAGGAAATGTGATAGCAAAAGGCGTTTCACCTGAGCTGGATGAACTCCGGGAAATGCTTTACGAGGGAAAAGATTATCTTGCTCGTATCCAACAGCGTGAAATACAGGCCACAGGAATCACTTCTTTAAAAATTGGTTTCAATAACGTTTTCGGCTACTACATTGAAGTAACCAATGCCCATAAAAATAAGGTACCGCCTACCTGGCACCGCAAGCAGACGTTGGTTAATGCCGAACGGTACATTACCGATGAGCTAAAAGAATATGAGCAAAAAATTTTAGGTGCCGAGGAGAAAATTCTTGAATTGGAATCCCGCATTTTCAATGAGCTCCTGATTGAGGTTACCGATTATGTGGTGCCTTTGCAATTGAATGCTTCTATACTGGCTCGCCTCGATGTTTTGCTCAATTTTGCCAATCTGGCAGCCGAATCTAACTATTGTCGGCCCAAATTGAGTGACAGTATTCATTTAGAGATTAAAGAGGGAAGGCACCCTGTTATAGAAAAAATGATGCCTCCCGGAGAGCAATACGTCCCCAATGATTTAACGCTGGATTCCAAAAGCAATCAGATTATTATTCTCACGGGGCCCAATATGTCGGGTAAATCGGCTTTGCTCCGGCAAACGGCGCTTATAGTATTGATGGCCCAGATGGGTAGTTTTGTCCCGGCTGCACAGGCTCATATTGGGATAGTGGATAAAATTTTTACCCGAGTAGGAGCATCCGACAATATATCCTCTGGCGAATCTACTTTTATGGTAGAAATGAATGAAACGGCCAGTATTCTCAATAATATCTCAGATCGAAGCCTTATCATTCTTGATGAAATAGGCAGGGGAACCAGCACTTATGATGGTATCAGCATAGCCTGGAGTATTGTTGAGTATTTACATGAGCATCCCATTTATCATCCTAAAGTGTTATTTGCTACGCATTATCATGAGCTTAATGAGATGGCACGCTTGTTTCCAAGAGTTAAGAATTTTCATGTTTCGGTGCGCGAGGTAGGGAATAGGGTTATTTTTCTCAGAAAACTGGCACCTGGAGGCAGTGAGCATAGCTTTGGCATTCATGTAGCGCGCATGGCAGGGATGCCCAAAAAGGTAGTAGAGCGGGCAGCAGAGTTACTTGAAACCCTGGAGCAGTCAAGAAATAGTGATGCGCTTTCGAAGGCTGGCCCATCATTACCCAAACCCCAGGAAGGCATTCAGTTGAGTTTTTTCCAGCTTGACGATCCGCTTTTGCTTCAAATCAAGGAAGAAATAAACAATATTGACATTGATACACTAACACCTATCGAAGCTCTGATGAAGTTGCACCAGATTAAAAAATTATTGGGGGGGAAGTGAAAATCTCTTGCATGGAATGAGAAAATGTTTTTACCTTTGCACCTGCATTTGACAAGATTTATTGCGGAAATAGCTCAGTTGGTAGAGCACAACCTTGCCAAGGTTGGGGTCGCGGGTTCGAGTCCCGTTTTCCGCTCAAAGATATCCCGAGGCCACAAGCATGGATTCGGGATTTTTTTGTAAATTTGCCTTTGACAAAATTGCCCGGGTGGTGGAAGTGGTAGACACGAAGGACTTAAAATCCTTTGGCCGATGAGGCCGTGCGGGTTCAAGTCCCGCTCCGGGTACAATGGTTGAGGTCGCCGAAAATGGGCGACCTTTTTTATGAATTACGAGTGCCTTACTCCGCCTGTCAGCAAAACGAATTGAATGCCAGTATATTGTTGGCCTCGAATGAAAACAACTTCATATTCCAGAACCTTACAATCGTGAAGTCTATTCGTTTACCAATAATTTATTTTTACCTGGATTAAGGAGTAATTTCGTTTGAATTATTTGTTGTGGGAAGACAGCCCGTTTCAAGGTCAAAATCAATTTTCAATAGCGGTAAGCCCTGCCTTCGATTTTTTCAATTTTTACCCTGTAAGTCAATACTTCTCGGAGCGCAGGGGCGCTGTATGTGAAGTCTCTGCCGGCATATTTTCGCATCATGGCATTCAGCATCTCTACTTTTACTTCAGGTTCTTCCACAAACTCCACTTTGCCATACACCAAAATACTCTTGTATTTCATGCTCCATGAGCAGGCCACTTTTTCGCTCTGATATCTCAGTTCGTGAAATGCACTAAAGGCTATGCATACCTCAGGGTTATGCCTTAAAATATCTATTTTTTTCCCTATCCGGCTGCTGTGCAGGTAAATATACTCTTCATCATACCCAAAGTTCATGGGAACTACATAAGGGCTACCTTCAGGAGTAACCATCGACACATAACAACAATCCACTGCATCCAAAACCGATTTTATTTCTTTAGGGTCTGTAATTTGACGAGGTTTCATTCAATTCTTTTTTTTACGGGTCGATCGACAAGGGGAAATCTCTAATATTGAGAATTATTAATTAAAGCGTTGAGAAGTGAATTGAGCAGGCTAAAGAGCAGCGCCCACCAGAAACTATCGACAAGAAATCCGTGAACCAATGAGGAGGCCATCAGGATGATTACAGCATTTATGACCAGTATGAAAAGACCAAGCGTAAGTAATGTGACCGGAATGGTGAGGAAAACGAGAATAGGTTTCACGAAGATGTTGAGCAGTGCAAGCACCGCAGCCACGATCATGGCGGTCCAAAAGGAATCTATGGCAACGCCGGGCAATAACCAGGCGATAATGGCAATACCCATGGCAGAGGCAGTCCAGCGCAGAAGTAATTTCATGTTTTATATTGAATAGCGAACAAAATTAAAAAAAGACTGTGCATGGCCTGTAAGCGGGATTCTGTATCCGGCCGCAACCGGATTTCTATCATTTATCTGGGACAACGGTCACCCGTTGCCTCAATCGGCCTACCCTCCGGGAATCGGGCGGGCCACCCTTAGATCCTGCCAGGCAGGACACCCCGGTTTATTTGGCCTTTCAACGCCTGAGGTTTACCCCAATGCAATGTCACCATTACATTGCGTGGGCTCTTACCCCACGTTTTCACCCTTACCCCATTGCTGAGGCGGTAATTTTCTGTGGCACTTTCTGTTACCCGGTCCTTTCGGGCCTGGTACCTTCCCGTTAGGAAGCAGGCTGCCCTGTGTTGTCCCGACTTTCCTCCCCGTTGCTTTCGCAGCGAGGCGATAGAACGTCCATGCACAGCTTTTCGCCACAAATTTATATCAAAAACCGCGCCGCTTCTATTCTTCGGCCGAAGCTTTTGATGGCCGCATGATCATTACTTCAATGGCTCCCATCCCAAAACGGGCAAAAGGCGCTTGTTGCCATATGACATTTGGATATTCCCTTAAACGCTCAATAATGGCCTTTTTTAAAACCCCATTGCCTACTCCGTGAATAAAAATGACTTTATAGTAATTATCGATGATAGCAGCTTCCATACAACGGGTGAAATAAGCCAGCTGCAGATTAAGCAATTCTTCCGGAGGCACTTCCCGATGATCTTCTAAAATGGCTTCAGCATGCAAGTCAACAACAGCCTCGCGTGGTGCTGTTTTGTGTCGGGCGATGAAGGAAAGAGGTTTTATCTGTTCGGCTTTTTCGACAACCATGGTTTCTTCCCCATATTTCTCCATCTCCTCGAGCCGACTGGCAGATTTTAGTCTGCTGATTTCTGCCAATTGATAAACAAAAGCTTTGCGGTTGAGAAATGCGTAGGTTTTATAATTATCTTCCTTGGTAAATCTTACGGATTTGATTTTAAATGCTGCAACGGAGGGTAACCATACTGAGGGCATTTTGTCTTTGATAAACATCAACTCAACGATTCCGTCGGCAACATAGTCGAGGTCTTCCCTTTTTATGACATCGATAATCGCCTTATGCATAGGGGGTATGTTGCCATAATCTCGACCAGTGTAACCTCCACCGGGTGTTTTGTGGAAAAGGGTATAAATTACATCGTAATCGCTGAGATTACTCAGGGTAAGTTCGAGTGAACCCGATATCAGCCATTTTTGGTCGAGGGGCTCGAAGGCCAGATAAATGCCGGGCACATTAGAACTTCCCCTGGCCGATGTCGGCAAGGCTTCTACATAAGATTCGGTTAAATGCCCGGAAGAGTCAGGCTTTTGCGGTTTAGATGTTGAATTCTCCGATGCTCTGGGTTTCTCATGCGAAGTTTCGCTGAAGTAACGCGCCGCTGCACTTTCTCCGCCTATTTTTACCAATTCCGATTCAGGGGTTGGAATTTCGAATCCATCATCAATAAGCACAGCTACCAACCCCGGCTTAATGATACGAACTATCGTTCCTCCGCCTTGTTGGTTCAAAAATTTTACTTTGTCGCCTGGTTGTAAGCTCATATTTTTTGTTTGCAAATTTACAAGGAATGGGCAGGCTTGGGTTTACCATTGAATTATTTCAAACAGTTATGGCCTTAAATTATAAGCAGTTGATTTTTAGCAAAACCTTTCTCTGTCTTGATAGGCTTCCCGTTTTTTGCAACTTCCTGTCTTGGGTCTATATTCGTGATGCTAATGCTTTTTCAGGATTGGAGACGGCTCAACCATTGTTTCTCCAATGATTTTTAGAACCGATGGTACGATTTGCACCTTAAAAGGGCTGTGACCGAGCGACTCACCATCCACTTCAAGCTCGATGGGCGGTACGGATTCTATGGTAAATTCTTTGGCTCTGTAAGTTTTAACTTTGGGATGGTGGATGAAGCTGCCGTCGTAAAGATTTTTTACTTCCTTAATTATAGTGAATTTGCCAACTTTTTGAATCAGGGTCATATCGAGAAGGCCGTCGGCAGGATGGGCAAACGGTAACTGCCTCATGCCCCCTCCGTTAAATTGTCCAATACCGACGCTCAAACTAAAAGTATCGCTCTCTGCATGAGTGCCATCGGCTATTACTTTCACGCGAGTATATCGGTAATACAGCAGGCTGGTAAAAAGGTTGATCAAATAAGAAAGAGGCCCCCCTTTGCCTTTGTCTTTCTGGGTATTGGTTTTGCGGGCGACCATAGCGTCGTAGCCCATTCCTGCAACATTCACAAAAAATCTTTTTTTGGGTCCACGGGCGTTCTGATAGGTGATGAGGCCAACATCCTGAGAAAAGACTTTCCCCTTGATTAATGTATGAATGGCTTCCCGGTAGTTATCGGAAATGCCGAAAGAACGCCTCCAATCATTACCTGTGCCTACAGGAATGAGTCCTATGGTAAATTCTTCTATGGGAATGAGATTTTGTATAAAAAGCCCATTGACTACTTCGTTGAGTGTACCATCTCCACCCACAACAATAAATTTCCGGAATCCTTTTTTTATGGCAGTGGTAGTAATGCTTATGGCATGTTCTTTATGCGTTGTGAGGGTGTGTGTAAAGGCAATGCCTGCCTCGGTAAGCATTTGATAGATACGAGGCCAATCGCGTCCGCATTTACTGAGTCCGGCATGAGGATTAACAATTACAAACCATTCTTCAAGTGCGGACTTCAGGGTTTTAGCCATAGGGGTACTTTTAAAAAACGGAGTGCAAAAGTAAGGAATTGGCTTTAAGCTTCTGGTTAAGGATTGATATTCATTGTTTTTTTATAAATCTCAAAAGTTAAGGAGGCCATACGAGAGGCCTCGAATTCTTTTACCCAGGCAGAAGCCCGGCTGGTAATGTTCTTTCTAAGGGTTTCATCCTCGAGCAGTCGTAACACAGCTTCTGCCAGGGCCGTTGCATCGCCAGGGTCGGCCAGTAATCCATTTTCAAGGTGATGAATCATTTCAGGAATACCTCCTGCCCGTGTGGCTACAACAGGAACCCCACAAACCATTGCGTCGAGGACTATTGTGCCCAATCCTTCGCTTTGAGAAGTGAAAAGGAAAATATCGAAAGAGGGCAGGATATATTCAATATCCTTACGAAAACCTGTGAAAATCACATAATCATTGATATTCAGTTGTTGGGCTAATTCCTCCAGCTTTTTTCTTTCAGTGCCCTCCCCGACAATGAAAAATCGCAAATCGCTTCGCCTCTGAATCAAGAGGAATGCAGTAGTAAGAAACGTGGCGTAATCCTTAGCTGGCACCAAAGAAGCAATGTTGCCGATGATACGGATAGGCTGAGGTATTCGAAATTCATCCCTGAGGTAATTAATGGGTGATCGGTAGGGAAATCGGGAGGGATTGATACCGCTATAAATAACCTTAAGTTTCTCGTTCTGTTTAACAACCTTTTGCAAACTATGCCTTACAGCTTCACTCACGCAGATATAATAAACGATGGAAGGGTGATTATATTTAATCCGCGACAAATAATTCCTGTGTTTTCCCAGTGTAACCCTGCGGCTCACAATTAGCGGGGTTTTGATCCTCCATAGGCATCTTGCCAGCCAGACCAGGGTGTGTGCCTTGCTGTCGTGGGCATGTATTACATCAGGTTGGTTTTGGCGAACCAAAGACCATATACGATAAGGAAGAGTCAGGTTTTGCAGCCATGAAAATACAGTTGTAAATGGGAATGTTTTTATTCCCAGCTGATCGGCTTTTGCATGGAGAGGTGCATGGTAAGGGCAAAACACAATATGTAATACATTTTCAAGGTGTTGCATCAAATATAGTAATTGTTGTTCGCCTCCTCCCCATTTTTCCTGGGTCGAAATATGCAAAACCTTCATGCCTGGTTATTTTTATATAGTTCTCTTAATCTGGCGTATTTCAAGAACTGGCCGTAAGCTGAAAGCCGGGCAATCTGAAATCCTTCATATCCGTCAAGAAAACCGAGTTTTAGTACATAATGTCGGAAAAACTTAAAGGAAGGTTTCAAAACAAAGTGGTAAAAGTGAGGTTTAAGACCTTGCTTAAGAAGTTCCTTAGCGGCTATGCAAGAAAAATCCGACATCTGGTCGATGTGGTCTTGGAGTGTATAATAGGAATAATGCAAAATGTCGCCTGAAAGATGTCCAGTACGGGTTTGTTCATTCAATATCAGGCGGTCGTGTGGGTTACGTCCTGTCCAGTGTGCTTTTCCTTTTTTTACCAGCCTGAGTTTTCTGTCGGGGTACCATCCACTATGCTTTATCCATCGGCCACAATAATTGGTGAGCCGATTCATAGTGTATCCTTTATACTGTGGATTGTTCAGTGCTTCGCGGATAGAGTTTTTTAATGTGTCGGAGAGCGCTTCATCTGCATCGAGAGAGAGTATCCAATCGGATGTAGCCTGGCTAAACGCGTAATTTTTCTGGCTAATGTGGTTTTCGAAGGGGTGAAATATCACCTTTGCCCCCATTTGTTGTGCAAGCTCAATAGTTCTGTCATGCGAACCTGAATCTACAACAATCAGTTCATCGGCAAGGCCGCTGGCCGAGGAAAGGCATCTTTCAATATTTTTTTCTTCGTTGAGGGTGATTACTACCAGCGCTAAGCGTGCCATGGAAGAAAGTTTCTGACACAAAGGTAAGGTTTCGGCTTAGATTTTTATTTTTTTCCAATGCCCGGAGCGAAGATAAATCAGAGATAGTCCGCCAAGTACAATGAAATAGAGGTACTCGACCGACCAGATGATAGTGAGGGATTTTTCCCAAACGATAGCCAGGCAATATGCAGCCCAAAGATAAATAACTATGGCTGAAAATTCAATGAGCATGCTGATGCGTGTGTTGGCAGTGCCTGTAACTCCGTTAAAGAGCATAATGCTAATAGAAAATAAGGGTAGAACGCCGCTGATGAGATACATGACAGGGCGGGCTGCTTTTATAATTTCCGGGTCAGGCGTGTAGATGCGTAACATAGGTACCGGGAAAAGCAGCATTAACAGTGAAACAATCGCCAAAAGGATGGTACTTAAAACGGCAACTTTGCCGATGATTTTAGTTACATATTTTGGGCCATAAGCTCCCATAGAATTACTTACAAGGGTATTCACCGAAGTAGCGAAACCCCATATAGGAATCATCATTACCAGGTAAAGGCTCCGGATAACGTTGGATGCAGCGAGGTTTAGTTCGCCGGTTTTTTCCACCATCATAAAAAATACCAGCCATCCGGCAAGCGAAACAAAGTTCTGAAGCATTACCCACACGGATAAGTCGATGGTGGTTCTGAAAACCTTCCAACGGAGTTTAAAGGGAAATTTAAGGGCGTAGTTTTGGAAGTTGCACTTATAACGAGTATAAGCGATGAAAAACAGGGCGGATGCGGATTCGGAAATTACGGAAGCAATAGCTGCACCGCTTATGCCCATGGCTGGCAGGCCGAAATGGCCAAATATGAGGGCATAATCGAGAATCACGTTGAGACCTGCCATAAGGAAAGAGGACAATGAAAGCACCCGGGTGCGGGTGATGCCTACATAAAATGCCCTAAAATTCACATTCAGGAAGGCGGGAAGAAGACCCCAAATTCTGAATCGGAGAAATTCCGTGGTGGCTTGACGAATATTCTCACTTTTTACAGTTATGTTAATAATAGAAGTACCCGCCACGTGGTAAACGAGAATCAATGTTAGTGCGAACAGAAGTAGGGTAAAAAAGCCTTGCATTACCACTTCTCCAATTCGATGGAGTTGGTCACGGCCATTGTATCTTCCTGTCAGGATTTGTACGCCGGTGGCAAAGCCAAACCCCAGCATGAACAGAGCCACATAGAACAATCCTCCTATAGCGGCAGCCCCCAAGGGTATTTCACCCAGACGACCTAAAAAGGCCGTATCTGTCACATTTACTACATTTTGTGCTATTAAGCTTAAAATTATAGGATACGCGATTTCCCAGATCTGCCGATAGGAAGGGACAGGTTTCAAAATATTGATTTTTCCCGCAAAGTTAGAAGTTTACTACGTATCAGACCTGGTTTAATGCTCGTTTTCTAGTCTTTCAATCTCATTGAGTAAGTCTTCTACAAAGAAAGGTTTTTGCAGAATGCTGTTGGCACCAAACAACTGAGAAACTCGCAAATAATCGCTGGCTGGAATATAACCTCCTCCTGAAATCGCAATTATTTTGATGTCGGGTGCAATATTTCTGCATTCTCTGATGATTTCCAACCCCCCCTCTTCTCCCGGAATACGAATATCGGTGATCAGAAAATCGTAGGGCAAAGACCTTAATCTTTCAATAGCCTGAAAGGTACTAAACTCCACATCCGTATTGTAACCTTTTCGTTCTAGAAGCTGTTGAAGGTTAACGGCAAAATTCCGGTCGTCATCAACCAAAAGTATTCTGGACATGCTGGCAGGAGTTATTGGTAGTTTTGCTGAATACAAAAATAATGCATTTTATCAGTTTTTCATAAAATCTTGATGTATCGTTTGGAGTTGCAGTATCAGGCTTTTGTCGACAAGAATCTATATTCTCTTACAGGTTTAGTGTTGAAATTATAACCGGAGATGAAAATAAAGATGGCCGCCTCATAAACGACGGCCAAAGCTTTTTTGTAGTAGCGGGGGCAGGATTCGAACCTGCGACCTTCGGGTTATGAGCCCGACGAGCTGCCTCTGCTCCACCCCGCAGTTTTCTGTTTGCAAAATTACAAACTTATTTTGACATGTCAAGTCGAAATAGAATATTTTTTTCAGAATCTTGATAATCAAAACAAAACCCCGAAAGTTTTTGAAGCTTTCGGGGCAATACAAAGAATTATGAAACGATGTTTACTCGTTAACAAATTTCACACCGGGTAGTTCCTTGCCTTCGATATACTCGAGCATCGCGCCACCTCCGGTTGAAACATAGCTCACTTTGTCAGCCAGGTTGTATTTATTGATAGCAGCCACAGAATCGCCACCACCGATGAGTGAATAAGCCCCTTCCTGGGTTGCATCTGCCACGCTTTTTGCAATCGCTACAGTGCCTGCTTCGAAATTACTCATTTCGAATACGCCCATGGGACCATTCCACAACAGGGTCTTCGACTTTGTAATAACTTCATTGAAGAGTTTAACGGTTTCAGGTCCTATATCGAGGCCCATCCAACCATCCGGAATTTCATCTGCCTTGCAGGTCTGCCGATGGGCTTCGTTATCGAATTTGTCGGCTATTACAGCATCAACCGGAAGAATTATTTTCACACCGAGTGTCTTTGCTTTGTCGAGAGCCTGCAGCGCAACGGGAATGAGATCGTCTTCAACAAGCGAGCTGCCCACTTTTCCTCCCAGGGCTTTGATGAAAGTGAACATCATGCCTCCGCCAATGATAAGATTGTTGACTTTGGGCAACAGGTTTTGAATAATTTCAATTTTCCCGGATACTTTTGCTCCGCCAAGAATTGCAGTAAAGGGCCTTTCGGCTTCTTCAAGCACTTTTTTTAGAGCAGCCAATTCATTACCCATCACATAGCCAAACATTTTGGCTGTCGGGAAGAATTTGGCAATTACGGCTGTAGAAGCATGAGCCCTGTGTGCTGTTCCGAAAGCATCGTTAACATATACATCTCCGTGTTTGGCCAGCTTTTCAGCAAAAGCTTCGTCTCCTTTCTCTTCTTCTTTATAAAAGCGGAGGTTTTCAAGTAGGAGAATTTCTCCGGGTTTTAAGGAGGAGGAGAGTTTGTAAGCTTCTTCACCGATGCAATCGGGTGCGAATTTAACGGTGACACCTGTGGCCTGGCTCAAGTAATTAACTACATGCCGGAGGCTATATTTATCGGTTGGGCCATCTTTCGGCCTGCCCAGGTGCGACATAAGAATTACCGAGCCTCCATCGGCAAGAATCTTTTTAATGGTGGGAATAGTAGCATCGATACGGGTGGTATCGGTGATCTGAAAATTTTCGTTGAGGGGAACGTTGAAATCTACCCTAATCAGGGCACGTTTCCCTTGAAAATTGAAGCTGTCAATGGTTTTCATATTGCGTTACGATTGGGTTTCGCTTGCAAAATTACGGCTTTTTCAAATCATCCATTGCTGGTTCTAAGTCGTTTGTGGAGGCGGGTTTTTCCCTCTGCTGTATAGAAATCTCTTAATTTTCTGAGTTGCCGTTTTATGAAAGGGTTCTACGTGGTGAATGATTTTCTGAAGTTGTGCATTCCGACTGATTCGGGTATTGATGTCGCGGTGGATATGTCGTAAATGCTCCTGAATTTTTGCTTCAAAATGCCGAATCTCTTCGCTGGTTTCTTCCAGTTTTTTACGAATGGCCTCAGTATCGAGATGCACCAGGGCAATCAATTTACCATCTTCTTCCATAACCAACGATTCCAAAACATGCGGATAGTTGTTGAGAATCGACTCAATATCCTCAGGATAAATATTTTCTCCACCCGCTCCAATTATCACGTTTTTGCTTCGACCTTTAATATATAGATAACCATCTTTGTCGAATACTCCGAGGTCGCCGGTGCGGAACCAACCATCGGGTGTAAGCACCTCAGCAGTCAGTCCGGGTTCCTTATAATATCCTTTCATTACATTAGGGCCCTTTGCCCATATTTCACCTTCTCCGGTATTTGCATCAGGATTGTGTATTTTTAGCGTAACCCCTTGAAGGGGGAAACCTGTACTTTGCAAACGATGGTTTTGAGGATTGCTGCCTGCTAATAGTGGTGAGGTTTCAGTTAACCCATAACCTATGGCTATGGGAAATTGGGCTTCCATAAGGAATTTTTCTACCTCTGAGTTGATTTTTGCCCCACCAATGCCAAAAAATTTCAACTCACCGCCAAACGTCTTCATGAGCGACTTGCCTGCCAGACGGTGAAGCATTTTGCGTCCGGGTGTGGTTTTATATAAAATGCGTATGAGTGCATTTTTGTAAAATGCAGGTTTAATTCTATTGTTGTAGATTTTCTCAATGATTAAAGGGACAGAAAGTATTGCCACAGGCTTCACAGAGGTAAGCGCCGGAATGAGTACCTGTGGAGTTGGTTTTTTGGGCAGGTAATAAACACTGGCCCCTCCAATGAGAGGCAGGACAAAGCCAATAGTATTTTCGTAGGTATGTGCCAGTGGTAGCACCGAAAGCATTCTGTACTGGGTGTTTATGGGTTCTATTGTCAGACATTGCCTTGCCGTCCAGCATATATTTTTATGAGTAAGCATTACCCCTTTCGATTTTCCTGTAGTGCCGGAAGTATAAAGTATGGCTGCCACATCGTCTTCAGCAGGTTCTTCCTCAGGATCGTAAAGGTTGTTTTCGTCGTAAAGGGCTTTGGGACAATGGTCTAAATTGAAACTCTCGAGGTTAATTATGCATTTAAGATCTGGTAGTAAATCAGTACGAACTTTTTGTTTTAAGCCATTAGTAACAAAAAGGGCCTTGGCTTCAGAGTGTTTAAGCACATTGGTTACTTCTTCTTCAGAAAAATCGGGCAGAATGGGTACTACTATGCTTCTTGTAATAACAATGGAAAGATAAGCAATACCCCAATGAGGAGAATTTGTGCCCAAAATGGCCACACGGTCACCTGGGTTGATATTCAGTTTTTTAAGGACGGAACTTAATGCCCTTACTTTTCTTCCCAACTGAAGGTAGGTGATGGGTTTTTCCCCAACAAATGCTAATGCAGGAATATCGCTATATTTTGATTCGACTTCGCGAAGCAGGTATAGAAAATTGTGGCGCATATGGTTTTGGCGAATGATAATGATAGGTCGATAATTTAAAATAGCAAATATATAACAAGTTTAATACAAATAAGTTGGTATAAAATCTCCCTAAGAGGTAAATCCGTAAATTTGCCTTTATGAAAACTCAAATGGTCAACAGAAATGAATACCGGAAGGCGGGTGTAATCTTGCGCACCCACGGCAAGGAGGGTGGCCTCTTGGTTTCGTGGGATTCTGTGGAAAATCCTTTCGACAACGAAGAGCTTCGTTTTATTTTTATCGACCTTGATGGCAGATTTATTCCATTTATGATTACGTCGCATGAACCAGGACCGGGCGAAAGGGAGGTGCTTTTTCTGGAAGACATTCAAACCCCTGAAGAGGCTGCATTCTATTCCGGCAGGGTTTATTACATTCACGAAAAGTATCTTGAAGGCATATACGACCCATGGATAAGCCTGGAACCGGGTAAGCTTAAAGTGGTTGACGTGAAATTCGGAGAGGTGGGGTTAGCGATGGCCATCGGGGGTACCCCGGAAAACCCATTGCTTGAGGTGAAAAACGGCGACAAGGAAATATTAATCCCTTTGAATGGAAATTTTGTCATTAACCTTGATGAGAAAAAGGCTTTAATCACCGTTGATATTCCTGAAAGCCTTCTCACCTTAAACTGAAAGAGTGCTTTATGTTTCGTTTTAAACAATTTTCTGTAGCCGACGAACGAAGCACACAGAAAGTATGCACCGATTCGGTATTGTTGGGGGCTTGGGCCAAGTTGCCCACAAAAGGAAGGATTCTCGATGTAGGCACAGGGTGTGGGGTGATTGCCCTACAGTGTGCCCAGCGCTCTGATTGTAGGATTATCGGTATTGATATTCATGAACCATCGGTACAACAAGCGGCAGAAAATTTCAATAACAGTCCCTGGTCAGATCGTTTGGAAGCCTTATGCATTGCCTTACAAGAATATTATTCAGGTGAAGCTTTTGATGCGGTTATCAGCAATCCTCCCTATTTTAGTAATAGTTTGAAATCTCCTTTTGCTTTGCGAAATACCACCCGCCACGATGAAGAACTGACTTTAGCGGATTTTTTTCAACATTCGGCCCGACTGCTCAAGCCAGGGGGTAGCCTCAGTGTTTGTCTGCCTGCAGCTTTGTACGAGCGTGCTCTTACCCTTGCCTCAACCAACGGTTTTTACCCTCATACAGTATTAAATGTTAGAGGAAAGGAAGATATCCATCCCTATCTCGTTTTATTTTCCTTCGAGACCGACCCTTGCCTTTTAGTTATGGATAATCTAAGCATCCGAAACCGGGAGGGCAACTATACCGAAGCTTACCAAAATTTGACCCGGGGATTTTACTTAAACTTCTAAAACCCATTGCGGATGCTCATTCATGAAAACCCTTTGATGGACAGGGAGAATTCAGGACAAGTGATGAGCGTTGACCTGGGTGTAAAGACAGGAATAGCCGTATTTTCGAGTGAGGGTCGGTTGCGGTGGTTTGGTTCGAGGAACTATGGAAGTATAAATAGTTTACGGAACGATTTGCCGAGGCTTTTACACTCTCATGCTCCTTTGCGTGTGTTGGTGCTTGAGGGAGGAGGGGTACTGGAAAATGTGTGGATGCGCGAGGCCCATTACCGAAACATTGCTGTAGTATCTTTTCATGCAGGGCATTGGCGCCAGTTGTTTTTTGGCAGTGATCCACTTATGCATACGAACCGGGCTAAAATGAAGGCCGTTGATTTGGCTCGTGCTGTGATAGGTTTGATTGGAGAAAACCGGGCTTCGTTGCCCATTCATCATGCAGCAGAAGCCATTCTTACCGGCCTTTGCTTCCTTTACGAGGAAGGGAAAGTGGAATTACCCGTTGAAATTCACCGACTGTTTCGCTATCCGCGATCGAAGTAGATGCTTTTGGAACTGATACTGATAGGGATTCCTAAAAGCACTTTGATATCAGGGGGAACCATTTGAAGTTCGAGTGCAGCCCGGCCAACCGAAAACATGATGCGGTTATCGGCATGATGGTTTGCTGCCACCGAAACGGCACTTCCCAGGGCAATACCTAAGTCGATGGTGTTAAAGCTGCAGGGTACTTCTTCAAACGCTTTTTTCCCATCACAGGTTTTATGCCCGCAATATCCGCAATTCTTGAGACCGAGCGGTTCGATTCGTGTTCCTATGAGGATAAGCGCATCGGAGCGAAGGAGATTGCCGGCATCGCGGGAAAAAAAGGCTATTTGTTCCCTCTCGGCAATAATTCTCATGTGGTCGGCAATTCTCACTTTCTCTTCTTCGGTAGCCAGGGCAATAAAAAGGGTGTCGCGGCCTCTTCCTTTGGGAGCCGTGCGTGCAGCAGCCATCATCAATCCTGCGATGATTCGGGCAGTATTTGTGCGGTCTTGATTTTCAGTAATCATATTTTTTGCTTCTGGTAATCGTGCAATTCGTAATTTTGAGGCAATTTTACGAAAAATGGAAGAGGTACACAGTACTAAAAAGCATCGCAAGCCTGATCCGGAGAAAGAAATGAGCTTTTGGGAACACCTGGATGAATTGCGGTGGAGGCTTGTCAGAGCCACTCTTGCCGTGGTGGGTATGGCTATTGTGGCTTTTGCCAATCGCGAATTTGTTTTTGATACGGTGTTGCTGGGACCACTCAATAAAGATTTTCCTACCTTGCGCTGGCTTTGTAGTCTGGGCAAAACCTTGGGCGTTGAAGCCCTGTGCCTCGACAATAGTAAGTTGAGCCTGATCAATATCACTATGTCGGGCCAGTTTATGCAGCACCTCTACATCTCAATGGTGGCCGGTTTTGTGCTGGCTTCTCCCTATGTTTTTTATGAGCTCTGGGCGTTTATAAAACCTGCCCTTCACGAAAATGAACGCCGCTATTCTACCCGAGCCATAACCATTGTCTCCCTTTTATTTCTGCTGGGTACAATTTTCAGCTATTTACTCATCGTGCCTCTTACCATTAACTTTCTGGGAACTTATCAGGTAAGTACGCAAGTGGCCAATCAGGTTTCACTTTCTTCTTATGTAAGTACGGTTGTATCGGTGAGTCTGGCTGTGGGTGTAGTATTTGAGCTACCCGTACTGGCCTGGGTACTGGCCCGCCTCGGAATCATAACTCCGGCCTTAATGCGTAAGTATCGCAAGGTAATGATTGTTATCATTTTTGTTCTTGCTGCTATTATCACCCCTCCGGATGTTTTTAGCCAGGTGATGGTAGCTTTGCCTATGCTCGTATTGTATGAAATCAGTATTCTTATTGCAGCCCGTGCAGCTGTCATCCATAAAAAAGAAGCCTGAAATAGGATTGTAAAATTTATTTATTCTATAGTCGTTACATATTAAAATTAAGCCAGAGATTGAATTTTGAAACTCAAATCCTAAAAAACAAGTAAAGATACTATAAATCTGTCCCTACTCATGCATCTTCAATCACATAAAAGCGCCTGTTTATTTGTCTTTCTCCTGTTGTTCTTTTTGTTTTTCGTTCTTCAGGTGGAGGGGCAGGTGAGAAGGCCGAAGACTTATTTTCGGCAAAATTATGGTTGGATGGCCCGAAATTGGTCAGTACAGCCAACGGCAGGCTATGGAATGTATTTTGGCGATCTCAGTCAATATGATGAAGACCCTTTTAGAAAGTTGAGTCATGAAAGTAAGCCTTCTGTAGGGCTGATCATTGGAAATAAAATATTGCCATTTCTTGCTGTTCAGGGGAGGTTCAATTTCTTTCGATATAAGGCAGAAAATGAACTCTTTAACCGTAGGCTGGAGGGTCATGCCTGGTTTGGAGGTGTGAATGTTCTGCTCGATTTGGTAAATTTGATGGCTTTTCCGGATGAAATTGACCCCGATGTGTATTTGTATATAACAGCAGGTGCCGGACTCATCCGCATGCGCCCCGAACTTTATAACCTTGAAAGCGGTGATCAGCTTTATTCATTGAATGTTCAACAAAAAGCTGAAATTGAAACCTATTTTGGTGTGGGTGCCAACAAATATCTCTCTGGTAGTTGGGACTTGACTTTCGAGGTTACACTTAATAAGATTAATAGCGACAGGCTTGATGGCATCGTTAAAACCAGTGAGAATGATTATTTGGTTTATACCTCTTTAGGGCTGAAATATAACCTGCCGGATTTGCTTTCCTATAAAAAGCTTAAATACAGAAGAGGGAAACCTTTGCTGCGCAGATAAGCTTTAAGCCTACATGAAAAATTGGTAAGAGATTTTGAAAAAAGCTTCGGGATTGTCGGCATGCAGCCAGTGTCCGGCTTGGGGAATGGTTTCCTCGCGCAGAAGTATAAAATGTTGGAGCATTACATCAATGTCTTCTTCTTTTACATAGTCAGAAGATTCTCCTTTCAGCAGAAGGGCAGGATTGGTGTAAAATCCTTCCAGACGAATTGCTCCTGCAATATTATCCAGGTGATTAAGAATAGCCGTTAAATTAGGTTTCCAGTGAAATCTGCCTGTATCATCTTTTGCGATGTTTTTGAGCATAAGCTGTGTAATGGCCGGATTACCAATTGTTTCCAGCAAGGCTTTGCCTATTTCGGTACGCGATGTGAAGCGTAAGGGATTTATCGATAACAAAGCCTGTCCTATGTTTCTGTGTAAGTTTGCCCCCGGTGTTGGCCCCGGCCCGATATCGGCAATGATTAGCCGACGGACTTTCTCGGGATTTCGCAGCGCCACCAGCATTGCTACTTTCCCTCCCATGCTGTGACCCATAAGATTGAAATCATCTAATTGAAGTTTATGGATTAACGCTTCAATATCTTGCACCATAACTTCATAAGTGTGAACCGGATGATGAGGTGACAACCCATGATTGCGCAGGTCGGGTAAGATAACGTGAAAGGAAGCCGCATATCTTCGTGCAAGGCTCACCCAATTGTCGGACATGCCATAGAGGCCATGCAAAATCAGTAAGGATGGTTTTCCTGGTTCTCCTTCTGTTCGGTAATACAATTCCATAAAAAGCCCTTTATTGAAGAAGCAAAGGTAAGCCTCCTGCTTCAAACGCGGGGTTTTCATATCTTTGCCCCTCTTTACTGCGTTGAATTTAAATTTATTTCAAACTGATTATATGTTAAAAAGCAGGAATTTCTGGATTTGGTTAGTAGTTATCGTGCTTGCTGCAGTAGCTATATGGCTGCTTTCCAGCCGTTCGGGAAGCACGTTTGCCAGTCACGAACGCGATTTTGGCGTAAACGACACGGCGAGTATTACCCGTATTTTTTTGGCGGATAAACGTGAGCATCAGGTTGTTCTGCAGCGCCAGCCCGAAGGCTATTGGATGGTGAATGGCAGGTACAAGGTTTCAAAACCCATCATCGACATGTTTCTTCACACGGTGGCAGCCATTGAGGTAAAAGAACCCGTGCCCATTGCCCAACAACCCAAAATAGTTTCTTTGCTGGCTGCCAATGCCAAAAAGGTGGAGATTTATCAAAACCTGCCCAGGATTAAATTGTTTGGACGTGCCTGGGGATACAGGGAAAAATTATCAAAGACCTATTACGTGGGCGACGCCACCCCCGACCTTACCGGAACGTACATGATTATGGAAGGCGCATCTACGCCCTTTATTGTGGATATGCCAGGTTTAAGAGGGTTTGTGGCTCCCCGCTATTCAGTCATTGAATCCGATTGGCGCGACCATACCATCTTCAATTACCGCCTGCAAAACATTCGCGAGGTGGCCCTCGAATTTCCGGAATTTCCTCAGGAATCTTACAAAGTATTTAATAAAGGCTCTCAGGGGTTGGAACTCATTCAACTGGTTTCCAATCAGCCTGTTCATCGTTTCGATACCTTGCGCTTGCTGGCATTTATGAATTCTTTTAACAACATCAAATTCGAGTCTCTGCTGAATGATGTTAAAGAACTTAATATCGATAGCATCAGGCAGCAACAGCCTTTTCATGTGCTTACTGTAACGCTTACAGATGGTAAACAAATCCAAATTAAAACATTTCATAAGGGCGCGGAGACAGAGTTTTATGGTGACGACGGGAAACTTATACCCTGGGACCCCGATCGCATGTATGCCGAAATCAATGAAGGAAAAGATTTTGTATTGGTTCAGTTTTTCACCTTTGATAAAATTACCCGGCCTTTATCGTGGTTTTTAAAAACAGAACAAGGCAGAAAACCTGGTAAGCAATAGCCGCCTGTTTGTTTTGCACAACATAAAAATGAAGGGGGAGCCGTTTATTTCTTTAGCTCCCCCTTTTTCTTAATAACCTACCACAAATTTCCCGGAGACATTGGCTTTATTCCCTGCATAGCGGTAAAGATAAATGCCGGGTTTTAGCCAATGCGTCAGCTTTTGACCGGAAAAACTAACGGCAAACCGATGGATAAGGCTTCCCCGGGTATCGTATATTTCGAGGTTCCCGGGTAAGGTTTGCTCTTGTTTGATATGAATTTGCAGGCTTTTTTGACCCGGCAAAGACAATACTTGAACAGATGCTTCTTTTTGTTCGGATTCGTTAATTTTCAATGGAAATCCATTGGATAAACGCAAGAGTTGATTGCTGCCTCCAAAAGCAAATCCATTGTCGTTGTAAAACGTCACTAAGCGGTTGATGTTATTATAAACCCCGAGTAAAGTCCAATCCTGCCCACTGTTGGTGGTTTTGTATAGGAATCTTTTGCTATTTTTTGATGTAATAACGTAACCATTGTTTTCATCAGAGAAGCGGAAATCGATGATGTTGTGATCCGCAGGAGCGGTAAAAATTACGTTTGCAGATAACTCCAGAAGGTTTATTTTCAGGATTTTATTAACTCCTTCGTGGAGGGTGGAAGCCAGGGCCAAATAGGGAGATAAAACCATACCTTGGGTAAAAGGCCCGGTGAGGAAGATAAAGTCATCCCAGGTATTGCCTCCATCAAAGGTGCGCCAGATTTTACCTTGTGTGGCTCCTCCGAAAAGGCAACCATGCATCCCGTCGATAAAGTCAGCAGCATACACTGTTTCGGTGGTTACGTTAACCTGCGCCCATGTGGTACCCCCGTCGGCCGACCTTTCCATTTTATTGACATCAGGATTGGATGGGGAACTGGTTAAAATTATTACCGTATCAGGTCCAAATGGCTCAAACATCAAAGGAGTTCCGGGTGTATTTGTTTTTATGCGTGACCAGGACTGCGCCCCGTTGTTCGTTTTGTAAATCCAGGAAATAGGATCACTATCGGCAGAAAAAGTACACAGATAACCATAATTGTCGGAAGTAAACACTCCGCGAAAAGCCATGCCTTCAGCCGTTTGGGGCTGAGCCGTCCAGGTATTTCCACCGTCAATTGAAACGCGGGTGAGGGTTTCCGTTCCATCAGTAATAAACAAATATCCCCGTGAAGAGCCAAAACTGAGGTCGGTGATATTCCCCATAAAATTATGTTCCCAAAATGGTTCAAAATATCCGGTGGAGAAAGTTCTGAAAAATAGCCGATCCTCGTCCTCGCCAAGGGTAGATAGGAAAGCCTCCTGCATGTTTTTCAGCCCCAGTCCGGTAGGTGCGCCCGGATTGATGTTCCCGGCAAAGTTGCCCGGAGTCCAAGTGATACCTCCATCGGTTGAATAAAGGAGGGAACTGCTCTGAGTTAATGGATTTTTCTTTTTATTAACTGGAACGGCAGCCATAAACAGTAAATCATCTCCCAGGATTTTAAAATCGGAAAGCAGGTTACCATCGCCCCCCTGGGGCCCGTATATTTCAGTCCAGGTTTGCCCTTGGTCGGTGCTCTTGAGTATATGTGTTTCATAGTTCTGTGCGTAATAGGTACTGTAGGCGGCATAAAAATTTCCTGAATTTGAGTATCTGATTATTGGGTTACTTACGGTTTCCCAGATGTAGAATGTTTGCCATGTATTTCCTCCATCATCGGTGAAAACCAGGTGGATATAAGATGATTTACCAATAAAACCAGTACCATGCAGATTGTCACTAAAACAAATCGTATAAACTTTATTAACGTCAGAGGGGAAAGGTGTCCATGTCCAGTTAAGGCCTCCATCTCCGGTATATCCCAACTCATATGGCTGAGCAAGAGATGCATTGAAACGCAGGGCATACCCCTCATCTTCGGAGTACATATTAATTCCCTTATAGGTATAGCCTGAGGGAAGGGTGGCGATGGTTGAAAAAGAATTGCCATAATCGGTGGTTTTCAGCATAAAGTTATCGGCCAGGATGTAGGCTACAGAGGAACCGGCGATAGCTATTTCCATAAAATCTGAAAAATCACCGGTATTTTGCTCTTGCCAGTTATTACCCCCGTCAGCAGAGGTAAGAATCGTACCATTCGTGCCACACATGATAGCATGAATTTCATCAAAAAAGGCTATATCGCTGATCCCCTGTCCTGTGGGCAAAGGATTTAGCCATACCGGAGATTGGGAAAAAGCACAGACTGCTGATAGGAAAAAAATGACTGATACGACGGTTTTTTTCATAGCTGTTGGATTTTGAGGTTTTTTATAAACTTATGAAGTATTTTAATTATGTTTAATTAACAAAGGTTGGGGAGCCGGAACAAAGTTAACCTGAATTTCATCGGAACCTTTACATCCATGATTTTCAATAACCGTTACCTGATAAAGGCCTGATGAAAAAACCTGGATGGACTGTGTGGTTTCATCAGTGTTCCAAAGATAGTAGGTATAGCCTGGTCCCGCATCGAGAATAACAGGCCGGCCTTCGCAGGTAGTAATATCGTTGCCCAGGTTAGGTTGAGGTAAGGGATGAAACGTAGCAAATGCCTGGCCCGCAGGATTGCCAGCGCAAAGGGGGTTGTATACAGTATCGATGGTGTATGTACCCGGTTGTTTGACCCAGGTATGCCAGGGAAAAGAGCCGGAATAAGAAATAGTATCGAATACTATTCCATTGCATGCAAGGGTGAAAGTTACAGGAGTTTGAACAAAAGGAGACAGCATGACCTGAAGTTGCAGTGAATCGCCTTCGCAAGCCTGCCCTCCTCCGCTAAGCACTGCATCGGGGCAAAGTACAGCTGATGGGTACAGGGTACTATAGTCGCAACCGGGTTCATCCCAGAACGTAGCGATAAGCGTATGCGAAGTATTATCGCAGGGCAGGCCGGGTATGGAAAACTGAAGCGGTGAAACGAAAGGGGGATAGAATGCAGTGCCATAGCCCGTATTGTTGTCGTAAATTATCAGTTGACCGGTAGAGGGGGCATTGTAAAAATAAACCGTTCCCGAGAGGGTGAAGGTGTTGGTAGCAGGATTGCACGAACCAGTGTGGGTAGTAATATGATAGATGGTGCATGAGTTAACCCCTTCGCAAGCAAGCTGGGCTGCTCCGGGCTGTCCTGCATTTCCCTGCCAAAAACGATGGTAAATGGTATCTTCACCTAATATACCTATTAAAAATGTAAGCAGATAATAAAATTTATCGGCCTCTGCAAAAAATGTAAGTGTATCGTAAGTTGGAGTAAAGGGGTTTAAATATCGATCTTCACACGCTATTTTTTTGTCAAGGGTTAATCCGGATACACAGGGGGGATTGGGTTCATCATAAGGGCCCCAGAGATGATAATTAAACCTGGGATAAAAATATAATGTATCATTGAATTGCGTATCAATATGACGTTCCGTATTAAATGATACGATTTGTACCCATCCTGCTGAATTTGCTTTAATGATAAACCATTTAGGGGATAAAATATGTCCAACCTGGTTATTTGAATTGATACAATAAAGGTCGAGAATGCAAGAATCGGGAGGAGGACCAAACGGATAACATTCTACAAATGGCATAATCCCTGGAGGCATCCAGGATGCATATATATAGATTGAGTCAGCACAAAAAGGGGTGGCCTGATGGCAACTGTCTGATAACATCCATATTGTGTCGTCGATGGGCCGGAAGGAGGAAAAAGGGAAAGCCCATGAAAAAGCATACGGGTAGATCATCATCAATAATAAAACACTGATGAAAAGTATCTTTTTCATGGGCAATTATTTTGCTACTGTATATAGATTTTGTCGTGATAAATCTGGTGGCCTTGTGCATCAGAAATTACCAGCAGATACCAGCCAACAGGAGGCCTGAAACATCAAAGGTTGGGAGGGCTTGCATTTGAATAGTATAGCCCGACAAAAGATTTTTCAGGCTTATCTGGTCGGTGGAT